>Ga0182024_10008567_pt1 | contig 21477 bp, 24 predicted proteins | sample P32metaG_FD_120480 | JGI IMG/M metagenome (GOLD analysis project Ga0182024, IMG submission 120480) | Permafrost microbial communities from Stordalen Mire, Sweden - P3-2 metaG (Illumina Assembly) | ecosystem: Environmental > Terrestrial > Soil > Wetlands > Permafrost | place: Sweden: Stordalen...
CGGGTCGAGGCCGGGACGGGCGCCGAAGCGGTCGCCCGCGGCTGCGTCCACACGTCATCTTGCGGACCTCGACCTCACCTCGATGACGGGTCGCGAGGACGGCCCAGCCGCCCGAACGGTGCGGTGACGGCCCCGTCTTCGGACATCGGGCTGTCCGTCGGCGTGGCCGCCACCAGCGCGTCGCCGTCCCAGTCGAAGGTCGGCCAGACCGGGTGGCGCGTACCTTCCGTCGAAGCGCCGGCCACCCAGACATCGATGTCGTGGGTGAGCCGATGCTCGATGTCGCGACGACGCCGCGCGCGGGCGCACCGGTGCGGTCATCAGTCCTGAAGCAACCCCAGCACGTTGCCGTCGGGGTCGGTGACCGTCGCCACCAGGCGGCCGCCACCGACGTCATGCGCGGGCTCCTTCACGGTGGCACCGGCCGCGGTCACCTCGGCCAGCTTCGCCTCGATGTCCGCCACGTGCCAGTAGGCCACCGGCGAAGTCATGGCTTGCGGTCCACCGTTCGGCACCAAACCGATGTGTTGGCCCGCGGCTTCGAAGCCGACGTAGTAGGGCGCGTCGTGCTGCGGCGACATCCCGAGCAGGGCGGCGTACACCGGCTTGGCCGCCTCCAGGTCAGATACCGGATGCAGCACGGTCTTGATTCCCTCGGTGGAAGAGCTGGTCATCGTTACTCCTGAAGTCGTGGGTCGCATCGACCCGGTGGGGATTGTCGGGCTTCGAGCACACAACGCCCGGGAATCGACGGCCGGATCGCCCTGGCTGTCGACGTGCCGTTGCCCGTCCGTCCTACCCGGACCATCGGCGGAGGGTTCCACGGCGATTGACGGCCGGGGCTGGTCAGCGCGCCGACGGTGATCCCGCGCCGGCCTTCGCGGGCGGCGGCCGTGCGCGGTTCGAGGTCGAACGCGTCGCGGGGGACCGTCAGTGCGACGTCGGCGTCATGGACCGGGTCGAAGGACCGGGCACGGGTGAGATCCATGCCCGCAAGGTTAGGGAACCAGCGCCCGCGTGCTTCTCCGATCCTGCTCGGCTTGTGGCTTCGGGCAGGTGACGTCGTTGGCGACGCAGCCCGACCGCTCGCGAAGTTTTCTGGGTACGGCCCCTGCCTCCATCGGCGTCCCGTCCACCAGCAGGGTGAAACTTGGTCACGATGTCGGCGGTTGGAGTCTTCGACCCGGCAGCTCAACCGAAACGTGCAGCCTCGCAGACGATGTCACGTTCGACGTCGTCTGCCGCGCGCCACTCGCGTGCCATGTCGACGAACATGTTTGTCGCGCGACGTGGGCCGCATTTATCGGGTGTCGCCGTCGTGAGGTCGCACGGTGAGTGTGATCGCGTGTTGGGGGCAGGCGACCACGCAGAGCCCGCACGCGTGGCAGTCGTCGACTCGCGGGGTGTACGCGGTGAGTCGCCGGTGGGCGCTGACGCGCAGTTTGGCGAAGAGACCGAGTTCGGCGTAATCGGCGTCGTCGATCCGCCGCACTTCGAAGACGTCGTTGGGGCATACGTCGACGCAGTCGTGCTTCGCTTCGCAGCGTGCGTGATCGACCGACGGTGTCCACGTCGACGCAGCGGCGCTGCAACGTTCGCCCGGACGATCGGGATGTTGCGCGGCGCGGCGTTTCTTGTCGAGGAGGCGATCTTCGTCGCTCATTCGTGGTGACCTTTCCGATCCGAGGTCGGGTGCGACGAGGCCGAGGACGTCAGTGCGCGGCGCATGATGGCGCGCCCCGGCGTCGAGGCGTTCCCGCCAATCGATCCGTTCGTCGTCACCCCCGTCGAGTCGTGCGAGAAGGTCGACGGCATACCGTCCACGAGATGGTCGCGCATCGCAGGTGGGTTCGATCCGACTGTGAGTTACTCGGTGATCCTGCGTCGGTAGAGGAGAGCGGCCAACGGCGCGCAGACCGAAAGGATGATCAGTGACCAGCCCACTGCCGCTACCACGGGGTGCTGCATCGGCCAGGCACGAATCGTGCTCGACGGATTGGGATTCCCGAACAGATCTCGGCACGCGGCAGCGACCGCGCTGACCGGGTTCCAGTTCGCGATGAATCGAAGCACGCTCGGCATTCTCTGCGTCGGCACCATCGCGTTGGAGACGAACGCGAGCGGGAACAAGACGATCAGCCCTACACCTTGCGCCGACTCCGGTCCCTGCGAAACTAAGCCGAGACATGCGCAACCCCACGAGACTGCGTAGCTGAACAGGAGCGCCACGCCGAAACCTGCGACGACCGAGATGATCGACGCGTCAGGTCGCCATCCGATCGCGAGCCCCGTGAGTCCGACAATCGTCACACAGAGCGTGGCGGCAAGCAGATCCGACACGGAACGACCGACAAGCACCGCGGTGCGCCACATCGGCAATGATCGAAAGCGGTCGATGACGCCCGTCGACAGGTCGGTGCTCAGCCCGACCGCGGTGCCGATCGCCGACGTCGTGAGGTTCAGTGTGAGGAGTCCCGCGAGCGCGAAGTCCTTGTAACTGCCTCCGGCGATGACGATGCCGGCACCGAACACGAAGATGAACAGGATTGTGAACAGGACAGGCTGCACCGTGACGTCGGAGAGCTGTGCCGGTTCGCGACGGATGTGCAGGAGGTTCCGGCGTGTCATCACCACGACGTCGTGCCACCGAGCGGACATGCCTCGCTCCGCAGGCTGCACCGCCTCAGGCGTCGACGGCGCGATCGACGGAGTAGCTGTGATGGTCATGCGGGAACCGCTTGTGTTTCAGGCGTGCCGCTCGGAGTTGACGGTCGGCCGGTCAACTCGAAGAACACGTCATCCAGCGAGGGCTGCAACACGGCGACGTCGTCGACGAGGATGCCGGCTCGGTCGAGCGCGCGCACGGCCTCGGTTCCGAGTCCGGATCCATGCCGCACTGCCGCATGGAGTCGTCGGCCGTCGTCACTCACGTGCACCGCTCCGTCCGCGAGTGGTGCCAGGGCGGCGACCGCCGCGGCGTTGGGCGCGCTCAACGTCACCGAAAGACGCGCGCCACCGGTTGACGCCTTCAACTCGAGCGACGTGCCTTCGGCGATGACGAGACCGTGGTCGATCACCACGATTCGGTCGGCGAGCGTGTCGGCCTCGTCGAGGTACTGGGTCGTGAGAAGCAACGTCGTGCCATCGGACACAAGTTGGCGGATCACGTCCCACATCCGGAGCCGGCTGGCGGGATCGAGCCCGGTTGTCGGCTCGTCGAGGAACAGCACCTCGGGGCGGCTCACCACGCTCGCCGCGAGATCGAGCCGGCGCCTCATGCCGCCCGAGTAGGTCTTGGAGATACGGTCGGCCGCGTCGGTCAGATCGAACCGGTCAAGGAGCTCCGACGCGCGGACCCGTGCGTCTGCACGGCGCAGACCGCTCAGCTCGCCGATCATCACGAGGTTCTGGCGACCGGTGAGCGCCTCGTCGAGCGTGGCGTCTTGCGCAGCGACCCCGATCCGGCTGCGGACCTGCGCCGCCTCGGTCACGATATCGAAGCCCGCGACCTGCGCACGGCCCCCGTCGGGTCGGGCCAAGGTGGTGAGGATGCGTACCGCCGTCGTCTTGCCGGCACCGTTCGGCCCCAACATCCCGAGGATCGACCCCGCCTCGACGTCGAGTTCGATGCCCGCCAGCGCGGTGGTGTCCCCGTAACGCTTGGTCAGTCCCTCGGCTTGGATCGTGGAGTCGGTCGGCATGACGAGAAAGGCACCTTACCGGTCGGTCAGCAGGGGATTACTTGCCGGATGGTAAGGATGTACTTACCGGTTGTCAAGTAGAATACCGGGCGTGACGCAGACAACCTCGAACTCGGTCCCTGCGGACGTGCCGGTCGCCGGTGCCGCAACCGAGCGCAGCGGCACCCGCGAGCGGATCCTCGACATCGCGCTGGAGCTCTTCAGCACCCAGGGATACGACAAGACGTCGCTGCGCGAGATCGCGCAGCGGCTCGGCTTCTCGAAAGCCGCGATCTATTACCACTTCGCGAGCAAGGAAGAGATCCTGCTGGCGTTGCATCTGCGGCTGCACGAGTTCGGGCGCGACGCGCTGCAAACGATGGGCGAGGTCGGCACGTCACCCGAGCTGTGGGCGATGCTCCTCGATCAGCTCATCGAACAGATGCTCGAACATCGCGCACTGTTCATCCTGCACGAGCGCAACCGCGCCGCGCTCGAGACCCTGCATCGCGAACGCCACGACGCCGAACACGACGACCTGGAAGCCCGCTTCCGGGAAGTTCTCACCAACCAGAGCATCGCGGTAAGCGATCGTGTGCGTATGGCATGCGCGTTCGGCGCGGTGATGGGCGGCCTGATCATGGCCGGAGACGTGTTCTCCGACGTCCCGTCGGACGTGCTCGGCGACCTGCTTCGAGAAACCGTCAACGACGTGCTGGCGCCGACCACGCGCCTGAACTGAACCCCGAGAACGCGCGCACGTCCTCCAGGACCAATTCTCGAACAACTTCGCCAATCCGATCCGCGGGCTGCGCAAAGCGACACCGACAGGGCGCCAAGCTCGACGCGTCCGTGCAGGCGAGCTTCGAGGGCTACGCACACGACGACGTCCACGAGGCCTTCCGACACCGCGGTCACCGCGGCGCCGATCCGGGCTCGAACTCGCGCGTGCGCTCATGGCCTCGCATTGCGCGAGCGTTTTATGCGCTAGGCGATCGCCGCGCGGTCGGGTGAGTCCGAATAGGTGATGTTGTAGATGATGTGGGTCGCCAGCGGCGATGTCTGGGCCTCGACGGCCTCTGCGTGGAACTCGGGCACATCGTCGAATATTCGTTCGCCTTCTCGCAGTACCACCGGGACGACGTCGAGAACGAGTTCATCCAGGCAGCGTGATTGCAACGCTTGGCGGACAGCGCTTGCCCCACCTGCGATGTCGATTGGACGCTCGTCGGCGTGCGCGGCCGCTTCGGTAAGGGCGGTCTCGAAGCCGTCGACGAAGTAGAAGGTCGTCCCACCTTCCATGTCGATCGGGTCGTGCAGGTGATGGGTCAGCACGAACACGGGAGCGTGGTACGGCGGCTCAGGACCCCACCAGCCGCGCCAATCTGAGTCGCCCCACCCGCCGCGAACCGGGCCGAACATGTTGCGGCCCATGATGTACGCGCCGCGAGGCCCGAGGAGCCGTTGAGTGAAAGCTTCGTCGACCGAGTGCTTCGGATCGTTGAGGTGCCAATCGTGAAGCTTTCGTCCGTCGATGCCGAGCGGGTTGTCCACACTTTGGTCCGGCCCCGCGACGAACCCGTCGAGGGAGATCGACATGTGACAGGTGACGAAGGGCATAGGTTCGACGACCTCCTCGCTTGCGAGCACGCATAATGCCTCGGGGCGCGCGATTGCCACTAGCCGGAGCCGCCCAGAATGCCGTCGGCACAGTCGACAACAACTCCGCCCGTATTCCGCGACCCCGCTTTCCGAAGAGCCAGATACCTGAGCATGGAGTCGTCGCCGGCGCCTTCGACGTCGACGACCCCCGTCCTGTTCTGTGTGACGGCGCCACGCGTTCGACTCGAATTTCCACGCCAGGTGCCCACCGACAGACGAGCGGACTCGTCGGCGCGACACGACAGCTGTCCCGAGTCGCCAAGGATCGGGTCTGCGTCCGGTTCGACTCTTCCGCCCAGCTGGCTGGATGTGCAACCGCGTCCGCACTTTGCGAGCTGGAACGAACCGACGGCAAAAACGCGACCGGTCCGTACGTCCGACGCCGCTGACCCCATGATCCCCGCGGGTGAAATGCTAACGCTGACCGCCGCTCGACCACGCGGCCTGCGCCGCCACGTCCCCTGACGCGATCCCGTCATCGCGACGGTCCCCGAATACCGCTGCTGATCTTCGCCGAACGCCTGACCGTCGGGTGATGACACGCGTGGCCGGGAGCCGAGGCGGTGACCTGCACATCGATCGGGCCGGTTGCGTACGCTTCGGCCATGACCGCAACCCGCGATGTCGAAACCGTCGAACGTGTGATCGACGCGACCCCCGAAGCGATCTTCGCTCTCCTGGCCGACCCGAGCCGCCATCATGAAATCGACGGTTCGGGCACAGTCAACGACGCCAAGAACACTGCGGAGCGCGTGAAGCTCGGCGACGAGTTCGGGATGGCGATGAAACATGGGATCTCCTACTCGACCCATAACGTCGTGGTCGAGTTCGACGACAACCGACGCATCGCATGGCAGCACACGACAGCCGGACCGATCGGCACGATCCTCGGATCGGGTGCGCTGTGGCGCTACGAGCTCGAGCCATTGGCGGAGGGCACGCGGGTGCGCGAAAGCTGGGACATCTCGCGGGTGCGCTTTTTCAAGCCTTTGCTGCGTCTCGACCGAGCCCGCCAGGACACACGCAAGTCGATGGAGAAGACCCTCGAGAACATCGAGCACCTCGTCGCGACCACGTGAGGTGGAAGCCTCCGTCACAGACCACCATCGAGGTCAGGCGCGCCGCGTCGTCGGCCTCGAGACCCGACGCGTCCGTCGCGCGGTCTTGGTCGTCCGCGACAGGGCGGTACTTATGAGCTCGAATGCTCAGACCGTTCTGCTTTCGCTTCCGGGACGGCCTCTGCAGGTCCACAACAGCGCGAAGGTGCGCGTCCCCTCCCCGGGCAACGTCTCGACCATACCGTTGCCTCCAACGCGCGAACGATCGTTCCCGCGACCCGACGATAGGTGCCCGATCTGTGATCCCTCGTTCTGACCTATCTGTCAACGACATACCGGTGGCGCACACTCCCCCCGGCGGTTACGGCGACACGTGGCCGACACCGATCCTCACTGGCTGCGCCGAGCCGCTCGTCGCAGGCGCACCCGACCTGCGAGGGCTGTGGCACGTCGTCGCAGTCGCCGCTGCCGGCGAGGCAGTCGCCGACCATCCGGCACTCGGACACGTGCAGCGCATCGAGCAAGCCGGTGACCGGATCGTCGTCACCGCGGGTGGGGTCATCCACGACATGCGCTGCGACGGAACCGTCGAACACGGCGTACGCGACGTCGCCGAGTTCGACAAACAAACACCGATCACCGTCATCGCGACCTACGAGAACGGCACACATGTGCTGCGCCCCGTCGGCATCCCGATCGAAGTGACCCGCACACGCGACGGGCTCGACATGATCTGGGACTACCTCGGCTTCACCGCGCGTCTGGAACGACTCGGCCCACCAGAAATGCAACCGCCCGCCTGATCCGCGCTCACTCGCAATACCTCGTCGACGTCAATCATCCACGAAAACGTGACGCGACGAACATCCGATGTCGTGGTGTCCAGGTTCGCCGGCTCGGGCCTGCTCGAGACCCTTCGGGTCCGGGGGTGACGGCGCGCCCCGCAGCAGTCACGACGTCCGCCGGTGAGCCGCTTTACAAGAGGTGTTCGGCGTCGTCGGCCGCCGTCTCATCCGAACGCCATGGCTCACACGGAGTCGTCAGACCGTCGGCGAGTTCGACGTCGGGAGGGGCCGCGAAGCTTCGTTGCCAACAGGTGAGCCGATACTCGCGCGCGCGAAACCGGGGACAGGTCGGGTCCGTGCTGTGGTAATAGGCCGTGGCCCACAGCTCGGGATGCGACTCGATACTCAAACGAATGGACATCGAGGTGGACATGCCGTGATCGCCGCTCAAACAGTGCCAGCTCGGGTCCGCCAGATTGAACAAGAAACACAGTGTGGGCGGCGCATGCTCGCGAAGCACCGAACGCCGACCGGCGATCGGACCATCGAGGATATGGATGCGGTGGCTACGGAGCATGCCTTCCCTCCGCGGTGTCCATGTCGTCCGCCGATCCTTCGCACCAAACGCCGACAGGATATGCGGATGGTCCGTTGACACCTCCTCGTCGGGCGCGCAAGAGCCAGAGGCTCGCTCGTCACCAGCCTCAACGATGGCCTCGCGCAACAACTTCGACCGCACCGCCGGAGTCGTCGCAGCGCGCGCTGCATCCTCGGGCACGGATTGCGGTCGGCGGCTACAGCTTCGGGACTATGGCCGCGGCGAGACGTTCCTCGTCGGCGAGTGAGGGGGTAGCGCCAGCGGGGCTGACAGCTATCCGCAGGTACGAGCTGCCCTTGAGCACACTCAGCGAGGCGTAACCGTCGTAGTACGCCTGATCGCCGTAACCGCGGATCGACCGAGGACTGACCTTCGACCGGTAGTCGTCGAACCAGTGCGAAGCGTCGCCACCCTCGACCACCACCACACGCACAGTGTCGGGCTGCGAGACATTCGGAGTCGTCGGCGTCGGTGCCGAAGACCCGTAGAAGACGCAGGCACGGCCTCCTTCGACGGTGGCGTTCCCGAGTTTCCCTCGAGACACGGGCGCTGCGAGAGCAGTCGCCGCCTCCGCCTGGGTGACCACCGAACATGAGTCGAAGTTCGCGGTCGAAGCGGCCGTGGTCGTTGTCGATTCGACCGGGGCGGTGGTGGTCGACCCGACGGCCGTGGCCGTCGTCGACGCCGCGGACGAGGTTGTCCTCGACGCCGCACTCGACGACTTGGACGAAGACGAGCATGCAGCCCGCGTGACGACGGCCGCTACGGCGAGGACAGTCCTGACCGTCCCCGGCGGCGGTCTCGTGAGTCCCCTTCATCGGGTCGCAGGACATCGGTCCGCCGAAGCGTATTGCGAGATGTCGACACTGGCTGTTCGGCTCCGAGCAGGGTGTGTCACTGCGTTGCGCGTCCGTCGAGTGGCCGATGATCACCGTTCGGTCCGGGGGTGATGTGGATAAGTCTTCCTGGTTCTCGCAGGTTGACGCGATGCCACGTGCCCTTCGGTACGACGATCGCTTCACCCGCGCCAACGTCGACCGTTCGGTCGCCTCCAGGCAGCTCGAGCCGGACGGTGATCGCCCCCGAGACGAGGTACAGCAGTTCGTCGCCGTCGGGGTGGACCTCGCCCCCGTGGGGCGCGTCGCCGGTGAGCATCGGCGCCCCGACGGTGAAACCATCGATGCGCTCGGGTGGGCGGCCCGCGTTCTGTTCGACGAGCCGGGCTCGCCGATCGGCGCGGTCGAGCCCGACGACCTCGCAGGACAGGTCGATCCGTCGGCCAGGTTCGATCTCGTGGGTGGTGCTCATATGCCATCTCCTGTCGTGATTGGTGCTCGCCCGCTGGACGTTGTTCGCCGTTGGGCCTCACCGGTTCGCGAACCTGGGCCGATCGAGCGGCGAACGTGTCGGCGATGACGGTCTCGGACGCGGCGGCGATCGCTGCCTCGACGACCGACCCCGCCACGTTCGCGGCCGTCTTCGACCGCCAGGGCGCGACGGTCCACCGCTTCCTGGCGACGCCGTCACGCGGTCGCGTTCGGCTCCGCCCGGTTGTGCAAGCTCGGGATCGGCTTCCTGGTCGACACCCGCAAGCCGAACTCGGACCTCTCCTCGTCGCCGGCGGCACAGCCTGCGGAAATCCGACGAGCCGACAAGCCTGGCGTCGACGTCGGTGAGAGCACGGAAATCTCACGTCGGCGAGATCCGAAAAGGCTGGATGTCGCAAACCGCGTCGAGACACGTCTGCCAGACGCGAACAATGCCTCGCACGTCGTCGGGCGCTACCGGCCGGATCGGGTCAGTTGGACCTCTCGCCTGGAAAGCGCTCGAGACACGAGCTGTCTTGAGAATCCCCACGCGCGTGCGACGTCGGCGATGGTCTTGCCCTCGGAGACCTGCAGTCGCCAGAACGATACGCGCGACGCGCTCCGAACGCGTTCGATGCGGTTCAGGCGGTCAGACAGCGTCAGACGGACTGAGGCAATATCGAACAGTGCGCTCGTGTCCGACGCACGGCCGCCCGCTTCGAGGTGCCGGCGGGTCTTGTTCAGCGCCGACTGATATGCACGCAGGTCTTTGCGTGCTTCGGCGATGACCTGGATCAGCGCGTCAAGGTCGCGCAGGACATGATCCCGCAGCGCGACCGAAGACCCCGCGTTGCTCGGTTCCATGGGGCAAGTCTACGCGGTTGGTCCGAACCGAATGCCGTGCTCAACTGCCGCGCCCGCGACCTCGAGGAGGCTCCGCCCCAGCTCGCCTGCATCAACACGAGCGCTTCGGCGACTGCAGCATTGGCTTGCACGGAACCGATGCCGGACGCCTGGCCAGGGAAGCTCCGGACCGAACATCGGCCGGGGGAGCCGGCGCGAGTTGGCGATGTCGTCGCGTCGGCGCGCACACGCCGGCCGTCGGATTGGTGCTGATCGGCACACACCACATACAAGGTCGCGAGTCGCGAAATGTGTGTCAGTAGCATCGTGCGATGGCCCTGCCCTATCCGCCCGAGGAGATGCGGGCGCTGGTAGGACGTCCTGCACTCGACCTCTTTCTCGAAGAGCCGTCGTATCCCCCTCACCTCACTCGTCGTGTGCTGGATCTCGGATGTGGATGTGGACGCATCGCGCGGTGGCTACTCACCCAGACTCCGCGGCCGACGCGTTACCTCGGTCTGGACATCCACGCAGGCATGATCGAGTGGTGCCAATCCAACCTCGCCGCGGAAGCGTTCGACTACATACGCCAGGATGTTGCGAACCCGGGCCTGAATCCGACAGGCACACTTGGCGCAGCACCGATACCAGCCGAGGATGGCAGTTTTTCTCTCATCATCGCCATCTCGTTCTTCACACACCTCATCGAAAGTCAGGTGCCCCAATACCTGGACGAGATCGCGCGCGTGATCGCGGCGGACGGAACGTTGCACTCGACGTTCTTCCTCTTCGACAAACGCGGGTTCCCGATGATGCAAGAGTTTCAGAATGCGCTGTATATCAACGCTGACGACCCGACGAACGCGGTGATCTACGACCGTGCTTGGCTCCTCAACGAGCTGAGCGAGCGCAATCTCGCGGTGCGTTGGGTCGGACCACCCGACATCCAGGGTTTCCACTGGCATCTCTGGATCGGAAAAGGTGGGGAACATGTCAAGTTTCCGCGGGACTTGGCACCAGTAGGACGGCTTCCCCCGCCGCTGCTCGGCGACCCGCACCGGTAACGGTTTCGAGCGCAAGCGCATTTCGGGGACCTCGTCACGCACGAACAACGTGTCCATCCGACGCGACAATCACCGAACGCGTCGCCGGTCCGTATTTTCGTTTGCGTCAAGGCGGACCGTCGGCTCGACTCTGGTCATGAAGGACTACAAGCCGATCATGACCTTCGGCGCCGACAACGCCGAAATCTATGACGATCTCGCCGTTCGTGGTGACGAGGCGGCAACGGTCGCGTTCCTGGAAGAGCTGGCGGCTGGCGGTCCTGCGCTCGAGCTCGCGATCGGCACTGGCCGGATCGCGCTGCCGCTCGCCGCGACCGGCGTCCGTGTCGACGGGATCGACTTTTCAGCTCCGATGGTCGCCAAGCTGCGAGCGAAACAAGGTGGTGACGAGATCGCCGTCACCATGGGCGACTTCGCCGATGTTGCGGTCGTCGGCTCCTACCGTTTGATCTACATCGTCTTCAACTCGCTGTTCAACGTGCTGACCCAGGACGATCAGGTCCGATGTTTTCAGAACGTCGCGGCGCACCTCAGCGACGGAGGCTCGTTCGTCGTCGAAGGAGGCTGCACGCTCGGCTTCCTCGACCACTTGCGTGCAGGGCAATACGTCGAAGCCGAGTCGATCGAAGTCGACGCGGTGCGATTCGACCTGTTGCGCCTCGACCCCGCGACCCAGATGCTCTACGAGAATCACGTGCACGTGTCACAGCACGGCATCAGCTTCAACCCCGTCGTGCAACGGTATACATGGCCGACTGAGCTTGACCTCATGGCCCGTATCGCCGGGCTGCGGTTGAAGGAGCGGTGGGGCGGATGGAACCGACAAGCGTTCACTGCCGACAGCTACAACGTGATATCTGTCTACGCAGCTGACTGAAGTGCGCTGCGGACCACCCGACGCATGCTGGCTTGACGCAGCCCGCGACGCGAACACCACACCCGACCGACCAGGGGTGGCCCGGGACAAGGGTCCGGCGGGTCGCGATCGAGCGCCGCACACCGCCGGGACGTCGACGCGCCGGCGTCGTGGGTGCGCAAGGTTTCGGTGTTCGCCTCGGACGAGGCGGTGACGGACCGAGTCAGTAGCGGAGGTCGGCGAGGACGCCGTAATGGTCCGAAATCTGGATCGCATCGTCGGTCGGTCGCACCCCGAGCAGTTCGCAATGCACCGGGTGACCCGCGGCGCCTGCCTGCGGCCACGCCGACAGGACATAGTCGAAGCGGCGGTCCGGGTACCGTCCCACAGCCGCCAACGGGTTCTGGTTGGACCACGTGATGCCGCCACCGCCGGCGCCGGCGACCTCCCACGCGTCGTAGAACACGAGTCCAGGGACGGCGGTCGCGCTGCGGCCGGTGAGCATCCGGATCTCGTCGGAGTCGGGGCCGGCGTTGAAGTCGCCACACACGACGATGACATGTCGGCGATGCGTCACTTCATCGACGAACGCGCAGAGTTGACGGACCTGGCTTTGTCGCAGAGCGCTCCCGTCGAGGGGATAGTCGAGCATCACCACGAAGAGCTGGACGAGCCCTCGCGGTCCTTCGACCGCGACGAACAACGCTTCGCCAATGCCTTCGCCGGTTTCGCCGCGCAGCAGCCTGCGCTCGTGGCGCACGAGCGGCCAGCGAGACGCGATCCCGATGCCGGACGTCCAGTCGTCTTGGGTTCGATCGCCGACGAACAGGGTGTCGTGCATCCCGAGTCGCTGCGCGACGTGGCCCGGTTGTGTCGACTCGGTCGTCGACCAGGACTCAACGAGGCAGACCACGTCCGGGCACGCCTCGGACAAGACTGCTTCGAGTGCGTCCTGTCGGTCCGCCCAGCGGCCGTAGCGGCCCCACACGTTCCAGGTGACGACTCGCATCGTCGTCTCGACCAGCGGCCCGTACGGCAAATAGGGGTCGAAGCTCACCGGCTGATTCTGTCGCGTCGGCCAATCGTCCGCTCGGCAGCCACGTCGGGTTCACCAACATGGCGGGACGACCCGATCTGCGTCTCGCGACATCGGCGACCCGAACGTCAGCCCGACGCGTCGCCGCCCGGTCTCGCCGGGCGCCGGCCCGCGGACACGCGTGCGCCGCGCTGGCCGGGCAGGCGATGTTGGTGTGCCCGCAGATCCGAGCGGCGGCCGCGGAGCGAGCGACCGCATCGCCCGCGGCCCGAGGACGCGATCGTGATCGTGATCGTGATCGTGTTCGTGATCGTGATCGTGTCCTAGCTCGTCAGGATCTGAACGACCGCGTCGGTCGCGGTGAGATCCTCGAAGACGGCGTCAGCGTCGAGTGAGACAAGTTCGGCCATCGAGATCTGGCCCGTCGCGACGAGAAGGCATCGCACGCCCCCAGCCTGAGCGCAGGCAAGATCTCGTGGGGTGTCACCGATCACCCACACCTCATGGGGCTCGTAATGCTCACCGCGGAGTCGTCCCACCCGTTCGAGCGCGATCGGAACGAGGGCCTCGCGATCAGGGTGATCAGTCCCGTACGCGCCGACCTCAGCATCGAAGTACGCGGCCAGGTCAAACGTTGCCAGCTTGACCGCCGCATTTCCGATCAGGTTTCCCGTCACCAACGTTTGGCGCACACCCGAGATCGCATCAAGCGACGCGAGGGCCTCGACGACACCGCCGATCACCTCACCGCGGCAACGTAGATCCTCTCGCGCGAGCGCCATGAGACGCTCCGCCTCGACCATCGCCGCGGGCAACAGGGCCGGAATCGCATCGTCGGCGATCTCTGCGGCCCGGAAGATCTCGGTCAAGATCTCTTGATCTGTTTTGCCGTGCATCATGACCGACCCGTCCACGACCGACGCGCCCGACACGGCGGCCGCAGCCCGATAGATCGCCTCGGACCCGACACCGCCGCCACGAACCAAGGTTCCGTCGATATCCCAAAGCAGCAGCCGTCGCACACATCCATACTTGCTGACGGACAGCGCTGCGCGCGGCTGGTTCATCGCCGTGGCGGTGGATTGGCGGTCCGCCGAACCTCGACCGGCCGTGCCCACGAGTTCGGTCGGCGCGTCCCCGCAACACGCGACCGGGTGACCGTACGCGCCGATTCGCCGCAGTCGATCTGAGTCCGGCGCGTCGTCGGCGGACCACGGATGCATGATCTCTGTCCGGGTCGCAGACGTATCGGCGTTATGTCGCGGTGCGGGCACTCAGGAACACGACGCGGGGTCGGTAAGGCTGCATCGTCTCAGTGATCGCGGCTGTCGCCGCGAGACGGGCGGCGGTGCGTTCGTCGGGTCCGAGACCGGCGAGCCAGGCCGCGAAGTGTGCCTGCCCGAAGCGGTAGTCGACGAGAGCTTCGGGTTCGGTGACGTGCACGTCGACGGATTCTTCGCGGACGTGGACGTCGATGAGAGCCGCGGCGGTCGCGGCAGTCCGCATCCGCGGCGCGCCACCGAGCAGCGGCGTTGCGCTGGTTTTGAGCTCGCGGTACCACGATGGTGGCTTCCACCCGTGAGCGCGTGCGATCTCGTCGACCGTGTCACGGTTCGAGCTTTGGGAACTGTTCGCGTAGACGGTCGCGAGGACGGCACCGCCCGGCCGGAGTGTTCGGGCCAGCTCGACGAGTCCACGTACCGGATCGGTGAGATGGTTCAGAACGAACGACGCGATCGCGGCGTCAAACCGGGCATCCGCGAACGGCAGACGCATCACATCGCACATGATGGCGGGAGCACGCGTCGTACGCTGCCACGCGAGCATGTCGTACGAGAGGTCCGCTCCGACGATCAACGTGGCACCTGCCGCGCGCAGCGGAGCTTCACACACGCCGGTGCCGGCACCGACGTCGAGCACGTGGGCGCCGCCCAGCGTGATCGGTGCCTGTTCCACGAGCAGCGCAGCGATCGGTGCGTAGACGAGCGTCGCGCCGCGCGCCCAGCCCGCCGCTGCGCCGCGGTACGAGTCGCGGGTCACGGTGCGACGAGGCGGCTCATCCGCTGCGGCCCTCGAGGTGACGTCGGACTGCGTCGTGCACGATCGTGCCGTCGAAGATTCCGGGGTTGGTTCCGGTCCACAGCGCGACGGGATGCCCGAACGTGAACCCCTTGAATTCCGCCTCGTCGAGATGCCCGCGCTCGACGAGCTCCCAGGCGCCCGACAAGACGTACCGCACGTCGGGGACGTCCCAATGGCCGATGTCGCTCGCGAAGATCGCCGGCAACCGCGCGCCCAACGGGTTCAGGTGGGTGTCGAACGCGAGTGCGACCATCGGGTCGTCGGCTTCGCAACCGAAGAAGTACTGCTTGGTGAAGACCTCGCGCACGTCGTTCGGTGACGACAGGAGCGATTCTGCGAACTCGTCGAGTGTGTCGTCGCCAACGATCGTCTCCGACAACATGTGCAAACCGTCGTTGAGGCGGTCGAGCCGCTCCCGGACCTGCCCGTGCGCGTGCCGCTCGAACAAGTTCGCGAGCGCTGCCCGGTCGAGCGCCGCAGGGTCGTACTGAGCGATCGCGGCGACGTTGCGTTTCTCCCAATGGCCGAGGACGTCACTGTAGAGGTTGCACGCCCACGCGGTACCACCTTCGAGGAAGGCGAAGCGAAGCGCAGGGAATCGCATCGGCACACCACCGAAGAGCAACGAACGGGCACACAACTCGCCCGCGGCCGCGAAGTTGCCGATGTGGTTGAACACGTAGTTGCTCGGCGACGTGCGCGAACCCCAACCGGCGCCCGTCGAGTGGAACGTCGGCGAGATGCCCAGCTCGACGCACTTCGCCCACAGCGGCGAGTAGTCGTACATCGACGCGTGGCCGAGCCCGTCGATCCACCGTGCCGAGCCGACCTGGCCGGGCATCGGACGAGAGACAGCTCCCCCCATCATCGCGGCGCGAAACCCGAGCTCGCCGACCGCATGCTCGAGCGCAGTCACCGCTTCCGCCGGGGAATGCGTCGGAATGCACGCGACGGGCACGAAGCGGTCCAGGTAGGGCCCGTAGGCCTGCGCGACGTAGATGTTGAACGCGCGAGACATCGCCTGACGCAACTCGTCGTCGTCGAGATGGATCGCGACGAGGCCATAGGTCGGATACAAGAAGGCGACGTCAATCCCGATCTCGTCGAGACGGCTGTACAACAGTTCCGGCAGCATCGCGGTCGCTCGATCCAGCGTATTCCGCGTCGGAATTCCCCACCACGGCATGCGCGACACGCCGGCGGCGCGACGTTGGGCGACTGGCAACGACTGCACGAGTCGGCCGCTGTCGACGATGACATCGAAGCGCCGTGCCACCATCTCCCCGGCTTCTTCGACAATCAGGTCGCGTACGACCGGCAGGAACTCGATGATGTGACCGTCGCTGTCGATCACCGGGTGATCGAGCCGAGCGCGGATGCGAGACCCGTCCTCGTTCGGAGCGGACAAGTTGGTCATCACGACCCAGTTTGCCAGGACTGCGGTTCGCGGTATCGAGCGAAAACCCGCAGCGTGTTCCACCATGGTCGACAGCACCGTCACGCGCTCCGTTCGATCCTTGACGGCTGCGGCCTGCGGTGCCGCACGTCGCGAACGGTGAGATGTCGTCATGCGGCCTTGTCGGGCCTGGGCTGGTCAGTGCTCGGGGGTGCGAGCCGCCAATCCGTCGTACACGAGTGCAAGCACGTCGCCGAACAGTGCAGGGTCCACTGAGTCGGGATCGACGATCTCCTCGAACGCGAGTCCCTGCGCGAGCGCGATGAAAGCCTCGGCGAGCCGGCCCGCGTCGAAGGACAGCGGCACCCCCGTGTGTCGGTGTCGTTCTTCGATGGTGTGCGCGAGCGCGGCGCGTAACGACGCCTGACGAGCGCGGTAGCGGACCGCGAGCTCGTCGTCGCGGGCAGCTTGGGACCAGTATTCCTGCAGGAGCAGCAGCGCCGACCGCTCCTGGTGCAAGAGGTCAGCGAGGCGGGCACTGACCGTTGCGGTCGTCGGAGTGTCTCCGGGCGCGTCGGCCGTGATTGCCATGACCGCACGGACGGGGTCATCGAGACGTGTGCGCACCACCTCGAGGAACAGGTCTTCTTTGCCCGAGAAGTTGAAGTAGAAGGTGCCCTTCGACAGTCCCGCCCGGCGGATCACTTCCTCGACCGCTGTGGCCTCGTATCCCCGTTCGGCGAACACCGCAGTTGCGGCCTCGAGGAGCTCTTGGCGTGACGAGCCGTGCTCCCGCTGCGAGCGTTGTGGCCGGCCCCGACCTCGGCCGCTTGCGGTTCCGCCCATCATTCGGCATAATAGACGTTACCGTCTATAAGTGAGGTGGCAGTGGCGCAACCGCGATGGCAGAGCCTGAGCGGGGCGGTCGGGATCACGCTGATCTTCGGCGTCCTGTTCGCGCCCGGGCCGCCACCGAAAGCCAGCGATTCTGCCGCGGTGCTCACAGGATTGCTGGTGGGCCGCCGAACCCTGTTGGTGTGCGGCGTGCTGGTCGCGGGTTTCGGCGTCATGGCGTTGATCTGGTTCCTCGGAATGCTCGCGCAGCGGTTGCAGCACGGTGACGACGCCCCAACCTCACTGACATGGGCTGCTATGACCGGCGGAGCCGTTGGCATCACGTTGACCTTCGTCGGCATCTTGATTTTCAGCGGGACCGCATTTCGTGCCGCAGCCATGGGGGATCCCGCGGTCGTCCGAGCTGCGGTCGACACCGGGAACATGTTTATCGAGTCGAGCAAATACGGCTTCGCCGTCCTCATCTTCGCAACGTGCGCGGCGTCGACGCGTAACGCGTCGCTGTCGCGCCGGACCGTTTGGGCCGGAGTCGTCTCGGCCGCGATCCTGGTCGCCAGCACGTTCCCGCCGTTCCTGGTCGTCCACGGCATCGGCGAGTTCGGTGGCGGCATCGACGTCGTCGGCGCGCTCCCGGGTTTCGTTTGGATCGTCGCGCTCAGCATCGCCATGGCCAGCCAGCCAACCACACTCGAACCCGTCTCCGTCGGGGGACCCGACGCCCGATGCTGTTGACCGCGCGATGGAAGCGCGGTCCTGCTCCGGGACCGGCCGCGCTCGTCGCCGTCACCCGAACAGATTTCTCCCGCTACCGCGACATGCCCGGCGCGACGCTCGCCGCGCTGCGTCTGCGACGCGCGATACCGCACACCCCTGGCGCGGTCGGTGTCGCCCTCGCCCTCCAGTTCGGGCGCCGCCGAACCTATTCTGTGTCCGCCTGGCAGACCGACGAACACCTCCGTCACTTCCTCCGATCACCTGCCCACCTTGCGATCGTGACGAAATACCGGACGCGGGTCACAGTTCGCGGCGACAGCTGGACCGTCGAGCACTTCGTGTTATCCGACGCCTGGCACGCCGCGAGGCAGCTCACCTGACCGCCCAGACGACAAACTGATCCGACACCAACCGGGTCGGTCGAATGGCCCGGGCGGCGGTGGCGTCGCAGCAGCGGCCATGGCGCAGGGCCGCGCAGCGGTCATGGCGCAGGGCCGCGCAGGCGGGTAGACCACAGCACAACGGGCGAGGCCGTGGTCGGTCGTGTTCGGGCGTCCCACCTCGACCTGCGTTCTTGAGATGGACCGGGGGACATCATGACAATCACCGCTTCGTATGCGTCGGCTCCGACGTCGGAGCCGCTCAGCGGCCAGACGGTTGGCGCCGCGTTGGCGGCGGCGGTGGCGGACTATCCGGACGAGCTCGGCCTCGTGTGTCGTCATCAAGGAATCCGTCTTTCGTATCGTGAGTTGTGGCGCGAGGTCGAACAGGTCGCGCTCGGGCTGCTCGCAATCGGAATTGAGTCCGGCGACCGTGTCGGCATCTGGTCGCCGACGTGCGCCGAATGGACGTACCTGCAGTTCGCAACCGCGCGCGTGGGCGCCATCCTCGTCAACATCAACCCGGCCTATCGCAAGCACGAGCTCGCCCACGCGTTGGGCCAGTCCGGCGTACGGGCACTCGTGACCGCGCACGCGTTCAAGTCGTCCGATTACCTTTCGCTGCTCGCCGACGTCCGAGACCAGCTCCCGGGACTGGGGCGAGTCGTCACGCTCGGCGACGTGCGCGCAGGCGGCGGTTCCGACCTGACGTGGAACGCGTTCGTGGCCGGCGCCAGCCACATTGACCCGAGCCGCCTCACGGCTCGGGAAGCGGAGCTCGACGCCGACGACCCCATCAACATCCAGTACACCAGCGGAACAACTGGCAATCCCAAGGGTGCGACGCTGACCCACCACAACATCTTGAACAACGCTCGGAGCCTGGGTCGGATACTCGGATATACGCCCGCCGACCGGGTCTGTATCCCGGTGCCGCTGTATCACTGCTTCGGTATGGGCATCGGCAACCTCGGCTGTGTGACGTCCGGCGCGGCGATGATCTATCCGGCGGACTCGTTCGATCCGCTCGCCTGCCTCGAAGCGATCGCGGCGGAACGGTGCACGAGTATCTACGGCGTCCCCACCATGTTCATCGCGTTCCTCGAACATCCACGGTTCGCCGAGCTCGACCTGTCGTCGTTGCGGACCGGGATCATGGCCGGCGCACCGTGCCCGATCGAGTTGATGAAGCGGGTCATGAGCGAGATGCACGCCGAGGAGGTCTGCATCGCGTACGGGATGACCGAGACAGCTCCGGTCTCGTTCATGACCAGGCCGGGTGACACGGTCGACCGCCGCGTCACGAGCGTCGGCACGGTGCTGCCCCACGTCGAAGCCAAAGTCGTCGATCCGATCACCGGTCACGTCGTACCCGTCGGCACGCCCGGCGAGGTCTGTTCGCGTGGCTACCTCGTCATGCGGGGATATTGGGACGATCCCGACGCAACCGCACAAGCCGTCGACGTGGCGGGCTGGATGCATACCGGCGATCTCGGGGTGATGGACGCGGCCGGCTACCTCAACATCGTGGGTCGCAGCAAGGACATGGTGATCCGCGGCGGCGAAAACATCTATCCCCGTGAGATCGAAGAAGTGCTGTTCGAGCATCCCGCCGTCGCCGGCGCGCAGGTCATCGGCGTCCCCGACGAACGCATGGGCGAGGAGTTGATGGCGTGGGTCCAGGTCCGCGAAGGATCCGAGGTTTCCGAGGACGATCTGCGCGACTTCTGCCGTCAGCGCGTCGCACATTTCAAGGTCCCCCGGTATGTGAAGTTCACGGCGGAGTTCCCGATGACCGTCACCGGCAAGGTACAAAAGTTCCGAATGCGAGAGATTGCGATCGCCGAGCTCGGCCTGCAAGCAGCTGCCGCAATCCAAACCGCGTAAGCGCAACTTCGCGCGCGCCGCACGACCGACCCTCGCGTCGCGTGCGGGAATGTCGCCGGGGAACGTCCCGTTACACGTCGAGATGGCCCTCGACGGGTACCGAGATCTGCTCGACGCGCCCATTACGGCACTCCTCGCGTCGCATCTTCCCGACGGAAGCGTGCAGGCGTCGCCGGTGTGGTTCCTCGCACGCGATGGCGAGGTGCTCATCAGTACGACGACCGACCGTCAGAAGTAACGCAACCTCCGTCGCGATCCGCGCGTGGCGTTCACGGTCGTTGACCCGAGTCGCGCACTGCGCTATCTCGAGATCCGCGGCACCGTACACATCACGGACGACACCGACCTGATCGTGCGCGACGCGATCGCGCACAAGCACGGATACCAAGACGGGTCGGCGTTCGACCGTCCCGACGCGCACCGCGTCATCGTCGCGATCGTTCCCGCCCGCATCATCGAACGTTGACAAACGCGGCCTTTCGGATCTCAGCGAGGTCTGTGCGCCTGGACCCGCCCGCGCGCGCGATCGTTGGCCGCCCCGACCGCCGAGCCGCGTGCCGTCGTCAAGAGCCGGTCAGGCACATGCCTGCTCGCAACTGTTCGTGGCGCGTCCGGCAGGGTCTGTTCGCTCGGAGGCGAGATCGCATCCCCAGGGCCGTCGATCCGCGCTCCGCGACCGGGAACATGCGGATGCGTAGTGTGACGGAGATGAATCGTTGTAGCGCCTCCGCGCGCCCCGATTCAGTGAACCTGGGCGGGCACTGGCCGCGTGCCGCGGACCCGGCTACGTGCAGACGCCTCGGGCCGCGTCGCGCGCAACATCCGACGCGGCGATAGGTCGAGGACAAACGGTGGGTCAGTAGCCCATGTGGACACGAAGACGCCGTCAGCCCCGTCCAACGGTCGGCGAGCGAGCCGTCTCCGACCATGAGCCGACCCGCGTCGCCTCCGGCAGCGCCAAGGCCGCCCCCCGGCGGTATATCTCCTGGACGGTGTTGGCGATGATGACGGTCGGATCCGTCGGCTATCTCGGGTCCGCACCGGCCACGTCGGTCTTCGGTCTCGCCTCGGTGTTCTTGTACGTCCTGCCGGCATTCGTGTTCTTGGTGCCCGTTTCCCTGGTCGCGGCGGAGTTGGCGTCCGGCTGGCCGGGTGGCGTCTACAACTGGGTGCAAGAAGGCGTGTCTGCCCCGATGGGGCTCCTGGCCGTGTGGTGCGAGTTCGCCCAAACGATCTTCTATTACCCGGCCCTGCTCGCCTACGTCGCCGGGACG
>Ga0182024_10008568_pt1 | contig 21474 bp, 21 predicted proteins | sample P32metaG_FD_120480 | JGI IMG/M metagenome (GOLD analysis project Ga0182024, IMG submission 120480) | Permafrost microbial communities from Stordalen Mire, Sweden - P3-2 metaG (Illumina Assembly) | ecosystem: Environmental > Terrestrial > Soil > Wetlands > Permafrost | place: Sweden: Stordalen...
GTCCTCCCGGGCACAAGCACCGCCAGCGCATCCATCGGGATCAGATAATATAAAAATATCAGTTACTTACTACGATGGCCGGCGACATGTCCCCCTGCTCTTCGCTCAGTCGTTTACTAACGACAACAGGCAATCCCGATTTCCTGCTTATTCAAACGCAAGGCACGAAATGTGCACCAACGCAGTCGAGACGTCCGAATCTATGTACTGGCGCGCGAACAGGCGCCATGCGTGCCAGAATAGTTGGTAAGCTAGTATCCAGTTAAGCGGCGTTCAGGCTCGGCTCTTGTTCTGGTACGGACAAGTGGACTGTGCTCTCGAACTGGTATTCGCAGTCTTCGCAAGACCAGAAGTGCCGGACCCTTCTCTCAGAAAGATACTCTGACCACTCTGGTGCCACGATCAGTGCGTCGCACTGGGCACATGCACGTGCTATCCTAAAAAACTTGGTCATTTGGACGCTCCCTCACGTCCCCACCCTCCACCATTCCGAACACCACTCCGATTCTGTTGTGAGTCAAATTAAATATTGGCGTCCGAGTTATTTGAATGACCACGCGCTCGGTTCGGGCCAGACTGGCTAATCCCGCCAAACTCCCTTGAACCGATCCGGCGCAAGGGCGGTCGCAAGCAATGCAATCAATGATGCAGCTTCTCGGCAGGCTGAACCGAGAGCCGTGGCTCGTCGAAGATGCTGTTTAAGACCTGCATCACGGCAGGAGCAGAACTCTGTACGAATCACGTGCTCAGGACGCGGTGGTATTGCGAGTGCTTCGAGCCGGTACACCGCGCCGCAGGCGCATCGCGGACTTAAAACGCCTTTAGTCCCGTGCGCCCGTGTGTTCGCGCAAATCGCACGACGCAGCTAACGTCACTTCCGGTTGTCCAAGCCGACGAGCGTTGATCCCGTCACCGGATGCTGGCCGTCGATGGGGGGCATCTCGCCGCGTGAACTCAGCCAAAATTCGTCAATGTTTCTATACGCGCGCGCCGCGCGTGGGTGGCTCAATGAGACGGGGCTGACCGCGGCGCTCGATCCGATCTGCAAGGGGGGATGGGCGTCCCACCTGCATGGAGCACAGGAAGGAACTTACTTTGCATTCCATTGACTCTGAAAGCTTTCCCCTACTTCCCATCTTTCTACAGCCCTACCGTCGTTACAATCCACGACAAATGGGTCTCGCCGCATCGAGAACTCGGGATCATCAACCAAACCGAACATAAAACAGTGATCTTCATATTTCCCAAGTATGCGATTCTTCTGCTGAATTGTAGACTTCACTATTACTGCATCGAGTGGACGATGATCCCATTGAACTGTACCGAAATCTGCTATGTCCGAATTCACGTTGAAGGTTTCCCAATGATCAGCAAACCGGGAATTCAACCAATTTGAATACATCGGGAAGACACTGTTTATATCGGTCAAACGCTGATCGGCCAGCTCCTTGACGAACTCGGTGATTCCATTCATCAATCCGCGCGCTCTAACACCATTTTTTTGACGTAGCTGGTTCTCGATTACGGTCTTCTGAGATTGCATGTCCTTTTGGCGACGAGCCTCAAGCTCCTCCTGTTCTCGGCTAGCTCGATCTATCTCCGCCTTCTTTCTAATTGCTTGTTCTGTTTGATCACGAACGTCAAACATCGCTTGATCAACGTCTTTCGCGTCCCACCACACTGATGCAAATGCATAAGCTATTTTGTCACGGTGCAACGCCAACAAAATCGTCCGTAGGGCATCCGAGTCTCCGGCTACATACCCACACTGCCGCCTTTGCAATCCGAGGTAAGCAAGATCTGTATTGGTTTCAATAAACTGCCAATCAGAGCTCAACTTCGGAGCAATGACATCAGTATTCCGGCGTAAAAGCTCCTTTATTCCCTCAATGCGGCCACTTTCATCGGGAGTAATAATGCATGCCACCGATGGTTCCGACACGCTAATCACGCCAAACCCTTTACGCTGGCCATTCTCGACATCTCTTTCAATCTCCAGAGAAAACGTCTGCATTTTTTGAAATTTCGAGGCATAGTCGTTAATGACGCGCATTTTCAAAAACGCGTTGTCTTCGACCAGCTTTGCCAACGTGGCTATGTAATCCTCATGATCCTTCAATAATTCGCCGCGTTGAAAAGCTATGAGATCGATTGTCGATGGCGCATTAGATAAATTGCATGGTCCAATCGAAGAACTAAGATGTTTGGCTCCTTGGTCACCCAGAATATGCTGAATGTATCTAGCCATTCCGACATCGGGGCTCGCTTGCGCAAAGCACATGGACGCCGAGTTGTTTTGAAATACTATGTCGCCGCGAACATTCTTCCAGACACTCGGCGCCGTTTGTGAACTATTATAAAGAAGGACAATGTCTTCTGGCGCCCCCTCGACAAGAAATCGGCTTTTGTCGCCAATACCAAGCCGCTCCACGATTGTCTTTGAATTATCAGACGGGGTTGTGTTGGAATTTGGAAAGTCGCCGCTTAATGTTTGATATGGCTCCGACAATCCATTCCCGTCAACGTAGGAACGAAGCGCATCATTGGCACCATTAATTTCTTCAATCGTATTCTTTTGCAGCGAAGCCTCAATCTGCTGGCGAAGCTTCAACAACATTGTTGTTTTTGCGTCACCAAGATTATCCTTCATGTAGGTATCAACAAAAAAGAGGTTTCGGGCCGCCTCGGTTTTGACGTCCGCAAGTTTCCGTACATCTTCCCGATCTCGGGAAGCTTTTTGCTGCTGTTCAAAGGCTTCAAAACCGGGCATCGGCTTAAGCAACCCATCGAGGCTCTGCACCGACCTAACCGCTGCAGCCTCGTCTGCCCTGTCCAAAGCAATTTGGAGGTTTGCCGCTTCATTCGCGACGGAGGAAATTGATGGAACAGACTTCTGATCGGCAATAAATTTCTTTGAATCAGCAAGAAAGGCATGAGCTTCCCTAAGTTTCGCCGTTTCCTTGGGCGGGGAGGTTGCTTGCAACGGCTTACCGGTAGTGTCTTCAACACCAGCTGGATTGTCCAAGGCAGCTATCCCGTCGGTAGCTTGCTGGCTTGTCGGGTCAATCGATAAGGCGTACTGAAAGTCCTTTCTCGCCATTGCCGCGTTCCCTGTTGCAGCGAAAGCCTTGGCGCGTCCGAGGTAGGCGTAAATAAACGTGGGCTTCAACTCGATACATTTCGTAAAGGCATTGATCGCATTTGGGAGGTCGACCAAACCCAAGAGCGAAGTACCGAGGTTGTTATACGCATAGGAATAGCGTGGCGCTGTAACAATAGATGCGCGGCAGTCTGCTAGCCCTCGCTGGAATTGTCCGAGATCATTGTACGCCGAACATCGACCATCTAAGGCGTCAGCAAGACTTACTGTGGAATTTTCTCCGTGGGTCTTTGCATTTATTATTGCTGTACAACCGACCAAGCGGGTTTCTGTGTCTGACGATTCGCACTCAATCGCAGCTTCGTTCAAAGAAAGATGTGCCGCTTTATCTAATAGATCACTATCCGACAAGACGGCCATAGCGGGTTCTGCGCCGCCGGATGCACAGTGAATGTAATCGCTGTATACCCATCCGAGGGGCTGATCTTCGGTAGCCTGCGTAATTAGGGACCATTGATGCCCGCGCGCATCCCGGTCGGTTTTCACCAGGTAAACCTGAACACCATTCCCCAAAGTCCCTGTGGTGTCCCCGTTCGGAGAAGATCGGACGTTCAGCGGTGTGCCCGTCGGGTCCATCACTATGCATTCACCCTGACTCGAAGTTGGCTGTGCTGTTTCCGGCAACAACTGCTTCGTTTGTTGGACGGTCAGAAACCCACTTTGAATGGGTAATCCCGATTGAGCTTGTAATAGTTTGATTGCTGTTCGTGTATTAGGTCCGAATTCTCCGTCGGCCTCGTCGTGAAGTAAGCCTTTGGAAATTAGAGACAACTGAATTCGGGCGTGCTCTTCCGGGCTAAGTTGGGACTCTGCAAGCGGGTCGCCGTTTAGTTGAGATCGATATCCGGCGGCGCGTTTTCGGTAAGCATCCAGGACACACTGCTGTTGACTCCGAAGAAATCCGATTTGCCTGCCGTCCAATCGACAAATTGTGTTCAGAGAATCGAGCCAGTTCTGCTGCGCTTTATCAAATGGATTTTGATTTTCCTCCGCGATGGACGAATACCGCGCCCAATAAGCGGACGTAAGGTCCCAATCCGCCTTCGCACCTGCTTGATCGAGACAAACGATGCGGGCCGTCGCCGATTTCGCTTTTGAGCAATCAAATGTGGGCTTAGAGGAGAGTCCCTGGAAGCCGCCGTTGTTTTCATTGAGGCTGGGCAACGACGCAATTGAGTTTCCACAGTTACTGCGAATGGCCGATAATCTCGTATCATTCGGCACAACGCCATTCTGAATGAAGGCTTCAACAGAATAGCCTTGTCGCTGCAATGCCTGATTAATGCAGGACGTCTCATCAGAAGGAAGCTTCGACCATTCATTTTTGGCTTGATTCACGATTGCGGCGTGCATCATGACGCCGAACATGTTAAGTACGTCACGCGCATTTTGAGCAACCGCCTGACTGCTTGTGCCAGCCACTAGTAACACGACTAGGTAAGCGGCGATTTTTTTGGCCATGACGCCAATGACTCACAGTTTGGCGGCTAAAAGTGCAGCCGTGAACGCACATCCCTTTAGGTAACACTTGCCCATTGCGGAGGCTTTAAGCCCAGGGTTGTAGTAGTACTAGTCGAAACCCGGTGGAGGCTTCAAGAGCGCGATTCCTTGAGGTGTCGTTTGCGCTAGTGCCAAATGACAGCGCATGCTGCTAGCGTAACCAGCGATTTGATTGTGCGGATTTTTATCATTCCCGCGGGCTCCCCCGGGGCCGCGGGAGAACCTTAACAAAGGCTTAGAGTCGCGTGCCAGAGCACCGGACGGGGTGGTTAATGCTGGTTTTTGCGAATGATCGCTCGCCGCCACCGAGTACATTGCATGGGCTCTCTCTCCTGCAGGCGTTCGACCTTCTGCTTCGAGTGGCGAAGGGGAACGCTGATCAGGCGAGTATCGGTCCCGACCATTACGTGTGGCGTTCCTCGTTATCGAAGCCATGTCGCCACGCCGCCATGCCCGGAACAGGTGCCTGAGGAGTGCTGGCTAAAGCTGTAGTCGCCATCGCGGCATTGTGCGGAGGCTCCAAGTGGAACCTTTCCGTTCAGCGACTTCGCGGGTTGATGTACACTTTGGCCGGTACTATTCGTGTAGTGGCCGTGACGGTCGAGCTGCTGATCATCAGGTTGCCATTGGGCAATAGGTCACGTCCAACTGCGGGTCCAACAAGGCCCGTCAGCAGAACAGCCGCAGCAATCCCACTTCGCACGTGGGGAGCGAAAGGCGGTAACGCGGTCATCATCGCTACTCCTCAGGAGACATCTTTCGAAGTGTATGCGCGACGTCACCATCCATGGACTAGAGGCTTTCGAACACGATAAGCTTGATCTCCGCCACTTGTGATACATTCCGAACAGACCCGCGGTTGAGCCGTTCGAATACGCGATGACAAAATCCATCACGAGGCTTCTTTGGGCGATTGCGGTCACTGCATCGGCAAGCCTGCTGATCCTTTGGTTGAGCATTGCCGGAAGGTTGCTGGTTTTTGTCGTTACGCCTGTTTTGATCGGTCTCGTCTACTGGCGAGCACACCTTGAGAAGCTCGCCAAGGCTGCAGGGAAGTCCGGTTCAAGCATCCCACCCGATTTGATCACACCAATCCTACAGGCGGTGTCGGGCGTGGGAATTGGGTTTGCCATAATATGCGGTACTGAATTTTATCTCAGTGCTTGTCACGCCTGGCTGGGAGACATCGGCACCAGGAGCTCTTCGGAATACTGTCCGTTCGAATCCCCGCTCCTACGCGCCATTATGCTCGCGCGGCGTTCCAAGGACTGGATCGGGGACCTCGGAATTTTTGCGATTGCCCTGGGAATTGTGCTGTCCGGAGCCCTCCGCATTTTCGGCAAGCGCACCCCCTATCCCGCCGTTCGATTTCTTGCTGGCCCCACTGCGGCGTTCCTAAATCCGATCTGCACCACTCTGTTCGCTTTAAGCCTGTTCTCATTCTGGCCCGTTCTTGATGGTGGAACAGGTTCATTTGCGGCTGCGAAGAAGGCCGGACTCCGCATTCTGGGAATTCGGCCGGACGGTACGGTCATTGTCTATGACGGGAAAAGGCCGATAGAGGAAGCTTTGCGGTCCGCGCTCGGCTGTGAGGCGGAGGCGCCAGCACGTAGCCCATGGGATGAAGTTTCTGCCTCCGACCAATGGAAAGAAAGACAGGAAGCGCGGCAGTCGGGCAGCGTTGTGGCACCTGATGAAGTACCGTTGACGGGTGAAGCTTGGAGGGAGCGCGTCGATAAATGGAAAGAGTGGGTGCGAGGGAGACCACTCGGAGTCTTGGAGAAAAGGGCTCTCAGAGACTTATCTGCTATCAAGGGCCAGCCCCCTCGCCATATCAAAGGCGCCGGTCCGGGCACAATGGACAAACTAGAAGCGCGGGGCTTCGTAAAAACGGCAGGAGAAATGAAGTCAGGCTACTTTCCGATGTACAAAATTACCACCGAGGGCGAAGCCGAATGGCTAAAGGTCGGCGAGAACGACGCATCGTGAACGATATGGAAATCCTGACAGAGCTTTCTTTAGCACGTCCCACCGATTTGGCGTGCTGAATGGCGGCGCCTAGCCGTTGTGGCAGGAAGCAAACGTTCGCGTCGAGCACGTTCATACGGAGCGCACCTTCATCGCCAGTGCGGAAAAGTCAGATAGCCGCGTAATTCAGCGATGCAGTCAAGCTCGCGGTTACTGATTTACTTCAACGATCCTGGGAATTGAGTTATGGGCAAGAACATCCTGATATTTGCAGATGGGACCGGTAACGAAGGTGGCTTACTACCGGACGAGAGCCGGACCAACGTTTACAAACTCTACGCCGCCACTCGGACTGGCCCCGATTCCATTATCAATCCTTCACAGCAGGTCGCGTTCTACGTACCTGGAATTGGAACACCAGCGCCCTTCCATAACTCGTTGTGGGAAAGGAGCAAGGACACTATCCAGCAGTCTGTTGGCCTCGGATTGACCAAGAAAATTGTGGATTGCTACGTAGCAATCATCGGCGCTTGGCAACCCGACGACCGCATCTATCTGTTTGGATTCAGCCGAGGGGCTTACACAGTTCGATGCGTTGCTCACGTCCTTGAAGCCTGCGGCATCCCAACCGCGCAGCCTGATCAGACCTCGCTGAACCTAGACCCAAAGTTCGTGCGGAAGGTAGCGGGCGAAGCCGTGCGCACACTATACACGCTTGGAATGCCAATCAGGCGTGAGGCACTAGCGGAGGAGAAAGCCAACATATTTCGCAAGAAGTATTTCTCGAAAGTAGGCCCAGAGGTCGGCGCCTCTGCTTACATGGTGGGGATTTGGGATGCCGTAGCTGCCGTCGGTTGGCAGCACATCTTTCCCGACTGGGCCTATGATCGACATTTTGCGAAAGATGTACGCTACGCGCGCCACCTTCAATCGATAGACGAGGGACGTAGTGACTTCAAACGTGTCGCCTGGGGTGGGAGCGGCACTGTGCTTAATCCACCACGCGAAAACGAGCCTGAGCAGTTTGAACAAATCTGGTTCGCAGGCAACCATGCCGACATCGGCGGAAGTTACCCAGAGAATGAGTCGCGTCTCTCGGATATTACACTCAGCTGGATGATCGATTTCGTTACCGACAAAATTCCGGAAGCAAACAGAGTTCTGGTGAATCCGGAGCTGCTCAGACTCTACCCGTCAAGTGATGGCATGATGCACGATGAGTGCATGGTGGGAATTGCGGGCACTGACCTTAAGTGGAAACGCACCGTGCGTGACGTGCCACACGATGCCGTGCTGCACGCCGCGGTTTACGAGCGACTTGCAATGCCAAAGGTTAGGAATTTCACGAGCTATAGTCCGTATAGACCAGCCGCGTTACGGAACCACGACGAGGCCAAGGTGTATTACAACGCAAGCTGACGCCCGCGTCTATTTCGGCTTCGTCTGAAATTTCTCGCGTCACGGCGAGCGCGTAGAGGCATCGCGCCGGAGCCGCCCGCCGTGCCCCCGTTGAACATGGACTGGGGCGACCGCACACTAATCCCTTTCCAGGACTTCAGGACTAGGTACCCCAGCCTCTTTGAGGGCCCGCGATAACTTCGCGAATAGATTTGCGTGATATCTCTTGCTCCCGACCTCATTTGTTACGGTCGTATGAAACCACCCCGAATGGGGCAGCGTGAGATGGATTTCCCCCGATCCCTTGTCGTACCAGGCGCCAACATTGAGATAGGCCGTATTGCCCCCCGTTTCGCTCTTTCGAATGTCGCTTTGCACATTGTTCTCCCGTGTCTTAAAGCCGAATGCGGATGGATAAAACTAACAGGATTTTGCTCGGCGAGTTAGATCAAGCTGATGACAGGATCATCCACCGGCTCCAGCTCATCGCATGGCCGCGGACCGACGACAATTCCTCCCTCTGCGGAGCTTATGTCCCAATTCCGGTCGCTGATACACTGAAGGATGCGCTCGATGCAGCGCCGAGGCGATGCCCGATTATACTGACCAATAGCGACGGTAAACCGTGGAGTGAAAGCGGCTTCCAAGGAGCTTGGGGCAAGGCAACCACGAGGGCGGGCATCCGGGGGCTGACCTTCCACGACTTACGTGGGACTGCCGTAGTGACACTGGCACGGGCTGGATGCAACGAGGTTGAAATCTATTCCATCACCGGCCACAAACCGGGTGATGTGCAAGCGATCCTTACCACGCACTATCTGCCGAGAGACGCAGAAGTCGCACTCAATGCGATTGCAAAATTGAATCGATACAAAACGGCGCGAGGAGATCAAGGAGAGGACGAAAACCTCCCGACTACGTCCCGACCGCACTAAAGACTACGAAGGTAAAAACTCGGAAAGCGTAAGGAAATCAGCTGGCTGACGCGGCAGTGTACCGCTAACCTGTCTCACCACCCCCATTCCCTGATAACAGGGAAAAATACAGGGAATTTCGCGGAATTCGGCACCTCGCTGGCTCCGGAATGCCCGAATAGTGGCCGTGCAATCGGGATTTCCGAGCAAATTCGCTCTGCATCAGAACAGGGAATCTTCGAACCGAAAATAGGGAAGAAAAAGGTCAGAACAGGGAATTTAGAGCGCGCCACGCATACGCACTTCGTTGCTGGCAACTGTCTGGCACATTGGCTTCGATCACCGCTCGAAGATCGCGGCGAGTCCCTGCCCCCCGCCTATACACATTGTCTCCAGCCCGTACCGCGCACGTCGACGTTTCATTTCATACGCGAGCGTCGTCAGAATGCGGACTCCCGTCGCGGCCACCGGATGTCCAAGTGAAATTCCGGAGCCGTTGACGTTGAGCCGTGCGCGGTCGTCCCAGCCCCACTCACGCAAGACGGCCAGCACCTGCGCTGCAAAAGCCTCGTTCAATTCAACTAGATCAATGTCTTTCCAACCTAGCCCTGTTTTCTTAAAAACCTTGGCAACCGCCGGTACCGGCCCGATACCCATGGTGCTCGGCGCGCAGCCGGCAACAGCCCAGCCCTTCAGGTAAAGAAGCGGCTCCAAGCCCAGTTCGTCGAGTTTGTCCTCAGCTACAACGAGGCATGCCGCTGCACCATCATTTTGCTGACTAGCATTACCCGCAGTCACCGTCCCGCAAGCCTGCACCGTCTTCAGCGCCTTCAGCTCTTCCAGGGAGACGTTGGGTCGTAGGCCTTCATCCCGCTCAACCTTGATTGCTTCTTTGCCACGGCCCGGGACGCTGACCGGTACTACCTCTTCCGCGAATTTCCCCATATCCCAAGCGGCGACTGCGCGCTGCTGGCTCATAAGCGCAAATTCGTCCTGTTCCTCGCGCGAAATATTATGCTTCCGCGCAAGGTTTTCCGCAGTTTCGATCATGCCGGAAATGAAGCCGAAACGCTCTTCCGGCGATGCCCGCTCCCGTGCGCGGGTAATGCGATCATAAAGCGGCGCGCTGCCAATCCGCGTTCCCCATCGTGCTCCCGGCGTATAGAATTCGGCTGAACTCATGCTCTCGGCACCGCCGGCAATGACGACATCGGCGTTGGCGGTCTGAATCATCATCGCCGCGCTGAGCACGGCCTGGAGGCCCGAACCACATCGGCGATCCAATTGATAGCCGGGCACCTCGATCGGCAGGCCTGCCTTCATCGCCGCGTAACGGCCGATCGCAGGGTTTTCCCCGTTTGGATAACCTTGCCCGAAGACAACATCGTCAATTTTCGACGGGTCGATATTGGTGCGGCGAACGAGCTCCTCGATAACCGTGGCCCCGAGTGTATCCGCAGATACTGAACGCAACGCACCGCCAAATTTGCCGACGGCGGTTCGGACTGGACTGACGATAGCTGCTCGCCTCATAGCCAGAACTCTCTTACGGAACTTACCATCCGGATCCCAGATGATCGGCTGCTTGACCGACAACATCGCGCGCCGAAGGCGTCGCGCCGTCCATCACACGGGCCACGTTCCTTTTCTCCGGCTTTTTCATTTTTGACAAATCACCGTCGGCGCAGGACGCTTCCCCGATGCCGGTGAGCACCACCGCTTTAACGTCTTTATACTCCCTTTCGATCATTATGCCTCCGAATTCGACATGCGTCTCATGCGTGAAAGAGTTAATACGGTCAGGCCGGCTCAACGTAGCGGCGGCGGACACCGCTCCGATTTCGAACTTGATTGCCTTAAGCCGTTCACGCTTGTACCGCTCCTATTATTCTGACCTTGTACGCCTTCTATTCGCTCAAAGGCCGACGGACTGGCGCTTTATGGACCGTCTACAACTTTATCGCCACGCTTGCGTTTTGATTGTGACTGAGGGGCCTCCGGCAAGTGCAAACAAACATTCATCCACCGTCAGCACGTCACCGAAATTGGCGTAAAAGGCGCAAAGGGCGGCGGCGTGGATTTCATCTGTAAATGCTGCATTGGCGTCGCTCACCATGACTACTTGATAGTTGAGCATCATGGCGTCTCGTGCCGTGCTCTCGCAACAGACGTCTGTCGTGGTGCCGCAAATCAACAATGAATTGATATCGCGCGCTCGCAGAAGAGAATCGAAGGTCGACGACCCACCGATAAATGCGCTGAAACGTGTTTTCGTGACGTGCAAATCTTCGGGGCGAACATCCAGCAAGCTCCATAACTGACGACCATAACCGTCCTTGTCCATGGCCTGATAGCGGATGTCCCTGCGCGCTGGAATCATCAAACGCTCGTGCATAACGGTCCAATCACGGGCGCCGTCTGTACCGTTGCAAATCCAAATGACGCGTCCTCCCGCTTGTCGCAGACCGTGAGCGAGCCGATTCACAGACGGGACAATCTGACGCGCCATCGGCACTTCGCACTGTTGTCCTGGCGCCATGAAGTAATTTTGCAGGTCTATGACCAGAAGCGCCGTAGTCTCGGGATTCAGCACGCTGAATACATGTTCCTTACCCCGAATTGCAGACACCCTTTCAATCAATGAGGATGGAAGCGAGAACTTGTGCATTAAGGTCCTCCTCGCAAACGCAACCTATTTAACTCAGTCGAAAGCCGTTATCGTCTCGAGACTTCTCCCTTTGGTTTCCGGAAGAAGAGTGGTTGCGACAACGATCAGCCCGTAGCCCACGAGGGAAACCAAGCCGATAGCCTCACCCAAGGGGATGCTCGCGCTCAGCGTGCCGACGGTGACTGGAACAAGCGAGCCGACGGCACGCCCAAAACTATAGGCAAAGCCTTGCCCCGTAGCTCTAATTTGGGTGGGGAATTGCTCACTAAGAAAAGGCCCAATACAGCCAAAGATACCCTGTGTGAAAAATCCGAGCGGAAACTGTAGGACAAGCAAGACCTGGTCACTAATCGGCAAGTAGGTGAACAGAAGCACCGTCGCAAACGAGCAAATCGCGAATACAAGAAAATTCTTGCGGCGCCCTATGGCATCGCCCAAATAGCCGCTCAGGATATTGCCGATGATGGCACCTAGTATATAGACCAGCAGAAAACCACCGGAATTGGACACCGACAGCCCCCGCGTGGTTCGCAAAAAGGTCGGCAACCAAATCGTTAGCGCAAGTGCACCTCCCGTAATTCCCAGGCAAAGAAGCGATGTGAGGATCGTGGTTTTGAGTATTCGCGGCGAAAATATCGCCATGGGGTTCATGGGTTCGCCTTTTGCCTTTTCGAACACCTGCGATTCCGGCACAAACCGCCTGACATAGAAAATCAAAAGCGCTGGAATCGCACCCGAAAAAAACAACCAGCGCCAACCATCTTGCTGTGTCATGATGGAGAAAAGGAACGTTGAGAGGATGACGGCCAGCCCGTAACCCCATTGAAAGCCGCCTTGGACGAAGCCCAGCGCCTTGCCGCGGTGTTTCGGATTAATAATTTCGCCAAGGAGAACGGCACCAGCGGCCCATTCCCCACCAAATCCAATTCCCTGAAGGGTCCTTACCGCGAGAAGCTGGTTTGGCGAATTTGTCAGGCCGCTGATCGCGGTAAAGCAAGCAAACCATAGAATGCAAATCTGCAGCACACGGATTCGCCCGATGCGATCACATAGCATTCCCGAAATCCAGCCGCCAAGCGCCGAGGACACAAGAGCAGCGGTAGCCAAAAGGCCGGCTTCCTGATTCGTCATCGACCACAGCTTGATGAGAACTGGCATCGCCGTCGCGTAGATCATCAGATCAAACGCGTCTAAAACCCAGCCTGCCCAGCAGGCCCATATCGTTCGCTTCTCAACCGCCGGCAGTTCCCGGTACCACCCCATAACTAACTCCCCCTGTGTTTAACTGACGTGGGCTCGTAAGCCCAAATTTCAACGGGCCCGTTAGCCCGCGTTGCTCCCCGGTTTCGGCGACAGACCAAGTAGGTGGGCAGGATTGGCCTGCGCCATCTGTCTGATGTTGTCCGCCGCAAGCCCATGTCGCAGCAAAATCGAAATAAACATCCGCATTGCTTCGGCGGGAGGCGGATTCCAGGACACTCCGCAATCGGTACCGAGCACGCAACGGTTCGCGCCGACTCGTCTGATGACGTCAATCATGGCATCCGGCGACATCGTAATGCGCTGCGCTGGCAGGCACGTGAGAACGACATGCTCGATGTAGGCGCCACGCCGCGCCAGTTCGTAGATTTGCTCAAGCGAAAGCGGCTCTTCGTAAACATTGAACTCAAGCGCGTGAGTGATGACGATCTTCTCGTGACCAATGGTCTTGCATTCATCCATCACCGCGAACATTTCGGCCGGTGAGACGTGCCCGCTGGCAAGCACCATGTCGTACTCCTTGATGATGCGCAGGCACTCGTGCATGTCTTTCGTGAGCTTGCCGTTCTCGTCTAGTACGTAGACGCCGTCGCTGTCGAAATGAAGACCAAAATCGGATGCCGCTTTACTCAAAGAATTCTTGGACGTGAAAGTCGGCAGCCAGCAAACCTTTGCGCCGATGTCGGCTGAGGCCTGGACCGCATAGGGATTCGCACCACCCATCTCTAGGTCCATCGTGATGCTGCCGACCACGTGCACGTCCGGCGCCGCCTTCTGCGCCTCGTAAGCGATCGGGGCAGTGGGGTAGGAATGGCTTTTGAGTACGAATGCGAGCATTCCCGCCTCTTGGGCATCACGGGCGGCCTGGGCGGCATCGATCCGTCGGGGGAACATCGGATCAGGTCCGAAGTGCATGTGCATATCGACTGAGCCGCGCATGAGATCGGTTATCTCTGAGTAGCTGGTCAGTTTGATTGGCATACCGATTGCTCCGTGCATCCGCTATTCAATGACGTCTTTCTTCTTTAAGTCTTCGACCTCGTCGTCGGTGAGACCAAGCAAGTCCTTGAAAACATAGTCGTTGCTTTCGCCGATCAGCGGCGAGCGCCGATAGTCCGGTTCTGGCACACCACCGATTTTCCACGGGAGCCCTACCGTTTTACGCGGTCCCGCTTCCGGGTGATCGACCTCCACCACGAATCCTCGCGCCTTGAGCTGCTCATCATCAAGCAACTCACGGACACCAAGCACGGGCCCCGCAGCGACGCCGACGTCTTGCAACCGCTTTGCTGCTGCCTGGGCATCTTGCGTCATGCTCCACCCTTCGATCAGACTATCGAGTACTGCGGTGTAGCGGTGCCGATTCACCTCATCCAGAAAGCGGCTATCCGTTGTCCACTCTTGATGGGCGACCGCCGAGCAAAATCGCTGCCATTCCGCTTGCGAACCGACGCTGATCGCGACCCATCGGTCATCGCCTATGCAGCGATAGATGCCGTGCGGCGTTTTGACCGCGTCCCGATTGCCGGCCCGGCCCCACTCCTTTTGGTTGAGCGTGAAGTCGATGATCGGCTGCGGCATGAGCGACAGCATACCTTCAAGCATCGAGAAATCGACGAAGGCGCCGTTGCCCGTTCGCTGCCGGCTGAGAAGCGAGAGCAGTAGCGCGTAAGTAATGTACATGCCGCCGATGGTATCCGGCAGAACGGCGCCAAGCAGACGTGGCGGGCCGTTTTCGTAGCCGGTTATTTGCGCAAATCCGCTGAAGGCGTTTACCGAGCTGTGATAGCCGATGTAGTCGCTCCACGCACCGGTTCGGCCGAACGCACTAGCGGAAAGGTAGATCAGGCTCGGATTAAGCTTGCTCAGCTCCTCATAGCCGAGACCGAGCTTGTCCATCGTTCCGGTCGAAAAGTTTTCGGTGACAACATCGCTCTTGGTGACAAGCCGTTTCACCAGCGCAATAGCCTCGGACGTCTTGAGGTTGAGGGTGCACCCAAGTTTGTTGTTATTCATCGTATTGAAGCGAGCGCCGGTATTGAGGCCCGATCGGTCGTATGCAAATGGCGGAGTCACTCGCTGAAAGGCGCGCTTTTTCGATTCGATTAAAATAACTTCGGCACCGAGCCAGGCGAGCCAGCGCGTCGCAAACGGCAGCAGGATCACCTGTCCAAAATCGATAATGCGGACGCCGCTGAGCGGACGCTTGATCGCTTCAGCCTTTTCGAACACGCCGCTCACAACACGCTCAGCCAGTGTCACCTGATACCTCGGATTAGATCACACCCATTCCGCGCAACCATGCCAGCTGATCGGCTGGGATTCCCGCACCGGAGCCATAAACCTGTGCGTTGTCTTGCCCTTTTTGCGGTGCCTCACGCTGGGTCTCACCGAAGAAGCCTTTGATGCGGAACGGCGGGCCTGGCATCTGGCAAGTGCCGCCAGCGAGCGTTGCCACCACGAAAGCATTGCGCTGCCGCGCATGTTCGGAATTAACGAGTTCAGGAATCCGCAACACGTGCGCGCACGGCAAGCCACTTGACTGCGTCAGCTCCGTGATCTCGGCGCCAGTCTTGGTTTTAGTCCATTCGACCAAGTGAACCAGTAGGCCATTGATGTTTTTCGCACGCGCGCTCGTGTCCTTATAGTCCTCGTGACTACACCACTCGGGCGAACCCATTAAACCAACGAAAGTCTTCCACGCCGCTTCGGAAGCAGTGACGATAACGACCATCCCATCCTTGCAGGGCACGTAGACGTTAGGCGCGTAGGCCGTACCGCTTTGCTCCTCCTCAGTACGCCGGCCCGAAACGATGCCAGCATATGAAAACGACGCAACGTCACGAATCATCGTGCTGGCGATCGCTTCCTGCTGTGAAACATCGACTTGCCGCCCTTCTCCGTCAAACATCCGCGCGAACAACGCAACGATGACGGCGCTGGCCGCCGCCGCACCCGCAACTATTCCTGCGGCGTAGGTCTGCGCACGAAGCGGCCGCTCTGTTTCGCGCGAAGTCACATAATCGGGGAAGCCCGGCGTCGCGGCTGTCATGCCGCCGAGACTCAAAATGACGATGTCATCGGCTTTCTTATCGCGATACGGTCCGGTGAGGCCGAACGGCGTAATCGCGCAAGCAATCAAAGACCGGTTGTGTGTGTTCGCCTGGTCGTAGAGAAGCCCCAGCCGATCGAGGTCGGATGGCGCGAAGTCGGAAACGAGAACGTCCGCTTTCTGTAGCAAACTGTTGAGAATTGTTCTCCCCGCTGGATTTTCGATATTTAGCGTGGTGGCACGCTTGCCCCTATTGAGATAATGGAAGAGCCCGCTATTGTTTTCGTCGGGAATTCCGTTCCGGAACGGCCCGAGTTGCCGCGTGATATCGCCTGCTGGAGGCTCGATTTTGATCACGTCAGCGCCGGCATCGGCAAGGAGACGTGCGCAATAGGCGCCCTCCACAAACCGGCTGATTTCGACGACCGTCAGGCCGCAAAGGCCCGGCAGGGCTCTGGTGTCACGCTGGGTCACGCTAGCGTCCCTCGAACTGAGGCGCGCGCTTTTCGAGAAAAGATGCAATGCCTTCGGCGTGGTCGCGCGACACGATGGTGATACCCTCCAGAGCCAGCGAGGCGTCGAGTACGCTCTCGGTCGCCTGGCGCAGCATCCGGTTGATCGCAAGCTTGGTCCATTGAATGGCCAGCGCCGGTCCACGCGCGAGCCGTTCCGCGAGTTCAATCGACGCCGGCAAAACCTGCTCTACGGGCATCACCTTGTTCGCCAGGCCAATTCGGTGAGCTTCTGCTGCATTGACTAGATCACCGGTCAGCAGCAATTCCTTTGCGCGATTGATATTGACCAGGAGTGGCCAGATGACGGCACCGCCGTCGCCCGCTACCAGTCCGACCTTTACGTGTGGATCGCCGATCTTCGCGGTCTCGGCCATATAAACGACATCGCTGAACAGAGCGATTGTTGCACCAATTCCGACGGCGTGGCCGTTCACGGCGCAGATGATGGGCTGTTTGACAGAGAGCATCGCGTGCGGAAGACGCCGCGAGCCGTCCATCACGCGCGCGGCGTTGCGCCCTTCCGGCTTTTTCATTTCCGAAAGATCGCCACCAGCGCAGAATGCCTTGCCGGCGCCAGTGAGGACCACCGCTGTTACATCTTTGTCCTCGCCAATTTCGATCATCATGTCCTCAAACTCGACATGCATCTCGTGCGTGAACGAGTTCATATGATCGGGACGGTTCAGAGTGACGGTGGCGACACCGTCTTTGTTCTCGAATCTGATTGACTTGAAACGCGAATAATTCCGCATAGCCTACCCTTTAGATTTAGAACTAGCTTCTTGCATCTCTCTCGACCTGCTCAACCAGCACCAGCCGATCCATCGTGAGAACTGTCTCTCCGCCCTGCTTTTTCAGGGTATCCTTGACAGTGACGATGCTGCGCCTGGGCTTTGAGGTCGGACGCTTGTCGGCGATCTCGATCTCGACCCAGATGGTGTCATTTGGGAACAGTGGCGACTTAAAGGCGATATTGTTGATACCCACCAGCGCGAGAAGTCGCATACCTGACTTTTCCCACAGCCCATGCCAGGCGTGGCCACTCAGCCCCGCGACGAACGGAATGGTGCACGGCCCGCCGAGAACCCGGCGGCCGAAGATGGTGCCCTTCGCGAACTCATCGTCGGTGTGCATCGGTGAGCTCTCCCACGACAGATTGACCATCGCGGAAAAGTCGCCGTCCGTAATGGTCCGGCGTTGCGTTGTGAGCTTGGTCCCGACTTCGATTTCGCCTTCACTCATGCGACTGGCCCTTTGTCAGGTTCCTGTTCGACGGCGATAAGTCGTGGTGATCGCGTGCGCCGCCTCCAGCACGATTGAGATCAACAGGTCTTTTGTCTTTGCATTGACCCGCGCGCGCGGCGCGCCGACCGACAGAACGGCGATTACCGAGTCATTTTGATCGAAAATCGGAGCACCGATGGCGCAGGTCTCCGGAAACATCTCACCGTTCGAAATCTCATAACCGCGCCGGCGGATAGCAGCGAGGCGCCGGTCCAGCTCGCCGCGTTCTGTGATCGTTGTCCTTGTAATCGGTGCAAGCGGCGTTTCTTTGAGGATATAGTCGCGCACCTCCTTGTCGAGGAACGCGAGGATAACCTTCGGGCTGCCGGCATACAGGGGATAGGTGTTTCCTACTCGACCGCCATAGCGCAAGGGCGCCTGGGCGTCGAAATTTTCGATACACACAGCATGCGCGCCGTGTCGAACCGAGAGATAGGTCGATTCGTTACTTTTTTCCGCCGCAAGCTGCATGATCGGCTGTGCGACACGGCGCAATTCGGCCTGACCAAACGCTACTTTTGAAAGACCGAGCAGGCTTGATCCGATCGCAAAGCGGCGCAATTCGCTGTTGTCGACCTCAACAAGAAACTTGTTCTCACACAGCGTTTTCAGGAAGCGATAGACGGACGGCCGCGGGATACCTATCCGATTGGCAATTTCTTGCGCCGTCAAGAATGGCGACTTGTCGTCGAACGTCTTCAGAATCGCCAGAGCGCGTTCGACCGACTTCACCGCATTCATCGTTCCGGCGCCTTGGGCCTTCTTGGTCCGGCGCTCACGCACGCCAGCCATCACTGCCCGTCCGGGCAACGGTGGCATTCTTCGATTTTTGAGCACGGTCATTGTTTACATCGTGATAACGTATAGTCATATTATGAACCACGCCGCGAGAAAAGGAAAGGCGTTTAAATGAGCACACCGGGCCAAGGACAAAATTGCGAGATAAACCCAGATTGGCCGCATTTCGCCAAATACACGTTCACGCCTGCGATCCTGCGAGACGGATTTTTGTTCGTGTCTGGCATGACGGCCGGCGGGACGGATGGAGGAATTCTTCATCCTGGTGACGTCGCCGGTCAGACCAACCTCATCCTGCAAAGGTTAGGCGCCATCCTCGCCAAGGCCGGCTGTGCCTACAGCGACGTCGTTGCGACTCGCGAATTCATCGTCACGACAGACGGTTATCGGAAAACGGCGGACGTGCGCCGAAAGTATTTCAAGCCGCCGTTTCCCGCGGCTACAGGCGTCATCGTCTCCGGACTTCTGCGCCCGGGCGCGTTAATTGAGATCGAGGCTATCGCGGCCGTGCCTGCAGCAAGGAGGTAGTGACTTGCGGCAACGCTACTTGGATGACTTTAAGGAAGGCGAAGTTTTCGTGTCACGTCCGCAGACGCTGACCGAAAGACATTTCGCCGCATTTGCCGAAATGACCGGCGATTCACATCCGATCCATTACGATCGCGACTATGCTCGATCGAAAGGCTGGGAGGCTCCCCTCGCCCACGGACTTCTGTTGGCTGGACTTTGCGCAATTGGCGCCGCGCCGCTCAGCGAAGAACTCGAGGACTCCATGATCGCCATGTTGGGCAACGAGATAACATACAAGCGTCCCGCTTTCATTGGAGATACGGTAACGCCCCGCTTTTCGGTGTTAAGTATCGAGCGAAAGGACCGTACTCGTGGCGTTCTACGCCTTGCCATCGTCCTTCAGAATCAGCGAAGCGAAACTGTTTTAGAGGGTTCGCACGTCCTGATGTTAAGGCGTCGAACCACACCATAGCTCATTCGAAAATTCTATGAACAGCAGGAGCAGCGTGATGACTGCAGCCACAACGATACCTTTTCGGATTGATGTGCACCATCACATATATCCACGACAATTCATGCTGCACCAAGAGAAGCTTAACCCGAAGTGGGGACCGCAGATGCCACCCGCGGTCGCAAGGGATTGGAGCCCACAATTTGCGCTGGATCAACTGGACCGCACAAACGTTGCCGTCGCGATCATGCAAATGATTACGGATCCCGGTGTTTGGTTTGGAGATGCGAAGGCTGCACGGATTTTGGCTCGCGAGTGGAATGAATATGCCGCCCAAATGATGCGCGACTTCCCGAAGCGTTTCGGCATGTTGGCGGTGCTGCCGATGCCAGACATCGATGGCACTCTCGAAGAGATCGCATATGCATTTGACACCTTACGCGCAGACGGTGTGCAGCTTATGTCTCATTACGATCACAAGTACCCCGGAGATAAGGCCTTTGCTCCAATATTACATGAGCTGAACAGGCGCGAAGCAATAGTACTCGTTCACCCTTTTCTCCCCCCTTGTCACAATATTTTGCCAGGCATTCGTCCACGAACCATAGAATTTCCATTCGACTCGACGCGGGCCATCGTGAGCCTGGTGATGAGTGGGGCAACATCAAGATTCCCCAATATCAAATTCATCTTTTGCCACGGTGGCGGGGCCCTGCCCGCTTTGGCGGGCCGCATCGAGGAACTGACCAAAGACGAGAAGGATCGAAGCGAACGAATACCTAACGGAATAGAATACGAACTAAAGAAATTCTTCTATGAGATCGCAAATGCCTACCATCCGCCGACCTTCGCGGCTTTACGGGCGTTGGCTCCGGAATCTCATATTTTATTCGGAACGGATTATCCGTACGTGAGTATCGCCGCGCATGTGGATGGCTTAGCAAACGTTGTCTCCTCGTCAGCCACACTTCGGGCGATTGAGAGAGATAACGCGTTGGCACTCTTCCCCAGATTTTCCAAGTAGAATCCGGCAAGGATTCTTAGGGTAGCAATTTCGGGTTCTGACAGCCAATAAATTCGACGGTGCCACATTTTCGCGGACCGTCATTGACGTGTGGCCGTTTACCGCGCAGCCGCGACCCACGAAAGCGAAGGACAGTGACCTGCTCCCCTGGTGACCGCAGGTGGCAACCATCGACGTTTCCCAAAAGCTTCCCAATTTTCAGCTGCAAAGCTGCAGCTTCCCAAAGTCGTTTTGATTTTGCCAAGATTTTCCGGGGGGTTATTGGTGGGCGCACGAGGACTCGAACCTTCGACCCGGTGATTAAGAGTCAGCTGCTCTGGGACAAATGTAACAGTTACCTGCTCAATGTGTGCAGCACCTCAGCAAAGGGCTCCGCGAGGCTGATAAGGAAATGCCTCTTTCTTAATGAGTCTTTGGAGGAGCGGTACTCTCGATTTCCAGCAGGAGAGTCGCCAAGCGCAGCATCCATTGGGGTTTACGCCATATTCCCTGCGAAAATTGACATGGAATATTCTCGCCGGTAGGGGCCTAGAGACACAGCAGCCTTTTCGCGTTTTCACCCAGAATCTTGCGTCGGTCCTGATCGCAGAGCGGCGCACTGTTTAGCCAGTCGACGCCGTCCCTATTTGAAACAAACGGCCAATCGACGGAAAATAGGATTCTGTCAGTGCCCATTTCCATTGCACATGCGAGCAGCGCGGGCGTCGAAAAGAATCCGCTGGTCGTAATATAGAAATGCTCGATGAAGAGATCGCGGAAGGAGCCGGGAAAATTTCCCGGCCGGGACAGCGTCTGGTGAATCCGCCAGATCTGATAAGGAATTGTCTCCCCGAAATGTCCAAGGATAAATCGCAGACCCGGATAGGCTTCCAGCACTCCGCTGAGAACAAGCCGGATGGCTTGCGTGGCGCCTTCGGCCGCAAAGCCGCACGCAGCTCGGGCAAAGATCGGATATTCCGAATAGTCCTTGTA
>Ga0182024_10008569_pt1 | contig 21473 bp, 17 predicted proteins | sample P32metaG_FD_120480 | JGI IMG/M metagenome (GOLD analysis project Ga0182024, IMG submission 120480) | Permafrost microbial communities from Stordalen Mire, Sweden - P3-2 metaG (Illumina Assembly) | ecosystem: Environmental > Terrestrial > Soil > Wetlands > Permafrost | place: Sweden: Stordalen...
GGAATCGATCTACACCGCATCGCTGGCGTGATACGAGCTGCGCACTAGCGGGCCTGCTTCCACGTGCGCGAATCCCATCTCATAACCGATCTGCTTCAATTCGTCAAACTCGCCTTGCGGAACATACCGAATGATCGGCAGATGCTTCACCGACGGGCGCAGATATTGGCCCAGCGTCAGAATGTCTACTTGATGGGCGCGCAGATCGCGCATCACTTGAATCGCTTCGTCGAGATTTTCACCCAGGCCGAGCATCAGGCCAGACTTGGTTGGGACGAACGGACGCACCCGCTTGGCATAAGCCAGCATGTCGAGCGAACGCTCGTAACGCGCGCCTAATCGAACCTGGCGATACAGGCGCGGCACGGTTTCGATGTTGTGGTTCAGCACATCCGGATGGGCGTTCATGACGATTTCCATGGACGCGTGGGAGCCTTGAAAATCGGGCACCAGAACCTCGACCTTGCAGCCGGGAATCCGCGCGCGAATGGCCGCGATGGTGAGGGCAAACAGCTCCGCGCCGCCGTCCGAGCGGTCGTCACGATTCACGCTGGTGACCACCGCATACTTCAATCCGAGAGCGGCGCAGGCCTCGGCCACCCGGCGGGGCTCATCGTAATCCACGGGCATGGGAGCGCCCTTCGAGACCGCGCAAAAACCGCAGCGCCGGGTGCAGACATTTCCCAGGATCATGAACGTTGCGGTGCGCCGGTTCCAGCACTCGCCCACATTCGGGCAGCCTGCGCTCTCGCAAACCGTGTGCAAATCCAGATCGCGCACCAGCCTCTTCAACTCCTGATAGTTCTCCCCGGCCGGCGCGGGCGCACGCAGCCAGGAGGGCCGTTGCGGCGTGGGGTTTATGGAAACGAGCACTGCCCTTATTTTAGCGCCTGGGCTTCACTTTAACGTCTGCACTTCCGCGAGCCGATTTTCCAGGATTAGGTTGCGATCGAAATTTTTCCAGCGCGGATCGGCGGCCGCCGCGGCTTCGACTGCTTTTTGAGGAACCAGGCCCACGATCTGGAATCCGGCAACCGCAACCCGCTGACGCGCGGCCTCCGTTTCGACGGCCTGGAACGCGTCATTCAATCCGGTTCGCTCGAAGTTCGTCAGATTCATCGAGACCTGGACCAGATTCCGGCTGGCTAGCGGCGCGCCCATCGCTTTTAGGAACGGCAAACCACCCGAAGAGCTGCGGATCTTGCGCGCGATCGAAACCGCAATCCGAAGATCGTTGGTATCCAGGTTGACATTAAATGCAATCAGAAGCCCGCGTGCGCCGATGATGCAGGCACCGGCGCTCGGATGGAGTGCTGGCCCGCCCAGGTCGGGCGTAAGCGCCGGGCGATTGAACCCGCCCCGGCGGACGTTCTCGAGCGGCGCGCGTTCGGCACTTGCGGCCGCGGCTTCGTAAAAGTATACGGGCACATGCAACCGTTCCCAGACCATACCGCCGGCCCGGTGCGCAAGCGCCGCGCATTCGTCGAGCGTCGCCCCTTCGAGCGGCACGAAAGGCACCACATCGGCTGCCCCCATTCGCGGGTGAACGCCGGCATGCCGCCGCAAATCGATTCGCTCCACTGCGGCTGTGATGCCCCGCAGAGCGCCTTCGGTGACCGCTTCCGGCGGACCGGCGAACGTAATGACCGAGCGATTGTGATCCGGGTCCATCTCGGCGCGAAGCAGCAGAACACCCGGAACGGACATGATCTCCCGTTCGATGGCTTGGACGATCGCCGGGTCGCGCCCCTCGGAAAAATTGGGCACGCACTCGATCAGAGCGCCGGCCACTTCACCTCGGATCGTTCCGCGATCAGGACGCCGTTCTTGATCACCCGGTTCATTACGTTGCTGCCCAAGTGATAGGATATCTCCCGATAATCGGAAACGTTGAAGATAAGAAGGTCGGCGCTCTTGCCGGCCTCCAGCGATCCCACCTGGGAGGCTTGCCCCAGGGCGCAGGCCGCATTCAAGGTGGCGGCGGTGACCACCTCGGCGGGCGTCATATGCATTGATTTGCAGGCAAACGCCAGCATCATTTGCATGTTCAGGGACGATCTGGTTTCCGGGTTATAGCCGCTTGCTAGAGCGACCGCCGCGCCGTAGTCGATCAACATGCGAGCGGGCGCATACTGCTCGGTCCCGGCGAAAAAGACCGCGCCGGGCAATAGGGTGGCAATCGTTGGGGACTCGGCCAGCAGGCGAGCATCTTGCTCCGTTGCGCCGATGGCGTGGCTGACGCTCGCGGCGGCCAGCTCTACTGCCAGCCGAATCGCACCGGGGACCGGCTGGAGTCCGGTCTCTATCTTCAAGGCGAAGCCGAGCTGGCGCGCACAGGTTAAGAAGCGGCAGGCCTGTGGGAGGGCAAACGAGCCGGTCTCACAACGAATTTCGACAAAGTCGGCCAATTTGCGGCGGCTCACCAAGGGCAACCAGTGAGAGCAGATCCAGTCCAAGTATGAATCAGGGTTTTCGAACTCCGGCGAAAACCGCGCGCTGAGGAAGGTCGAGACCGGTGAGATCAGTTGTTTCTTGAGGGCTGCCTGGACGCGCAAGATCTTCGTCTCGCCGGCCGCGGTGATCCCCAATCCAGACCTGGTCTCAAGGCTGGTCGTGCCGTGCCGGACCGCCTCCTCGATCGCTTTGCGCGCGAGCGCCTCTAACGTGTGGGGCGAAAGGTCTTCAATGGCCCTGGCCTGCGCCAAGGCTCCGCCGCCCGCCTCGGCGATCTGTTCCGCGCTGGCTCCCGCCAGTCCTAGCTCGAAATCCAGCATGCGAGCCGGCCCGCCCACCAGCTGAGTATGGCTGTCTACGAATCCCGGCATGACCACACAACCGCTGGCATCGATCTCGTCGGCCTGGCGCACCAGGGCCAGGTTTTCGATCCGTCGAGTGGGGCCGACTTGATGGATCAGCCCGTCGACAACCAGAACCGCGCCATCTTGAATCAGCCCGAGATTGCCGAGCTCGGCCCCGCGCCGGGGACCGCTGGATCCACGCAACGTCAGCAGTTGCCTGGCTCCCCTGACGAGCGTGACCTTCCTCATCTGCGGGGATACGCGCTGGGAGCGCTAGCTTGCCTTTCCAGGCTACAACAGGGCGGAAAACAATTGCTGGCCGCCCCGACTAAGAGAACTGTTATTGCGGGCGATAAGCCCTACGAGTACGGTAATCCAGTGGGACTCATGCGTGTATTAAATAAAGCCAAGTGGCGGACGGGACGCTGTGCGATGCCGGCGAATCTCGTCCCGGCGGTACGCTCGCCGCTCGAGCATTTAGCGAATTCCAACGTGGTAGGGATCGTGTTCTCGCGCCTGGACGGCACCATTGTGGATGCCAACGACGCTTATCTGCGCATGGCCGGCTATTCCCGCGCCGACCTCCAGCGCAGTATACGGTGGAGCGATCTAACTCCACCCGAGTGGATGGAAATCAGCCGGAAGGCGCAGCTGCAAGCAAACACGTCGGGCAGCGCGCCGGCATTCGAGAAAGAACTTCTTCGGAAGGATGGCAGCCGCGTGCCGGTGTTGGTCGGGGTGGCGCATTTGTCGAGATCGGAGTCAGCCAGCATCCACTCGGTGGCTTTCATCGTGGACATGAGCGCGCGCAAGCAAGCCGAGGGGCAGCGGGACCGGCTCATGACTGAGCGAGTGGCCATGCTGGAGTCGGTTGGCGACGGTATCTACGGATTGGATAAAGAAGGCTGCTGCACGTTCATGAATCGTTCCGCGGCCGAGATGTTGGGTTATCAGGCAGCCGAGTGCATCGGCAGGTCCATGCACGAGTTGATCCATGCCAGGCAGCCCGACGGGGCCCCTTACCCCAGTGAGAATTGTCCTGTGTATCGGGTATTAAGGTCCGGAACCGGGGCGCGTTCGGATAGTCAAACCTTATGGCGCAAGGATGGAACATCGTTTCCCATCGAGGGCTGCGCCTTTCCGATCCTTAGGAACGGCAACACCGAAGGCGTGGTGGTCTCGTTTAAAGATATCAGCCGCCGCAGGCAGGCAGAGGCAGCCTTGCGCGCGAGCGAGGAACGTTTTCGAGGCGCTTTTGCCAACGCGGCCGCTGGAATCTTCATCACCAATTTGAACGGGCAAATCTTGGAAGTCAACCGGGCTTTCGCGAAGATGACCGGCTTTGAGGAAACCGAACTGGTAGGCGTTCCCTATCAGCAGATTGCGCACCCCAGCGATCTGGACCGCGACCAGCGGGTATTGAAGCAATTAATGACGCACGAAATTCCAGGCTTTGTCGGACTGGAACGCTTTGTTCGAAAAGACGGCACGGTTGTGTGGGTGCGTCTGAGCATTTCCATGGCGCGCAACAGCACGGGCGACTTCTGCGAGGTGGTGTGCATCGCCGAGGACATCACGGAACGCCTGCGGGCGGAGACCGAGCTGCGGCTGAGCGAAGAGCGTTACCGCGGCATCGTCGAAAACACGCACGAAGGAATCTGCATGTGTGATGCGGAGCGCAATGTCACCTATTGCAATGGGCGCTTTGCCAGCATGTTGGGCTATGAAGCCGCCGGCGAGATTCAGTGCGGAAAAATACACTTCGAGGAGGATTCCGAAGACGCGCGGCGGCGCTTCGAGCGCAGAAAGCTGGGCGTCAGCGACTGCTATGAGACCCGCCTCAGGCGCAAGGATGGATCGGCGCTGGCGGTCAGCAGCTCAGCCAGCCCCATCGCTGATGAGCACGGCAACTTCGCCGGCGCGATCTGCATGTTTACCGATATTGAGGAGCGCAAACGGCTGGAAGATCAACTGCGGCAATCGCAGAAGATGGAAGCGGTCGGACGGCTGGCGGGCGGAATCGCGCACGACTTTAACAACCTGCTCACGGTGATTCTGGGGTACGGAGGCGTGCTGGAACGTAAACTTTCTCCGCACGATCCCCTGATCAAGAACGTGACCGAGATTCGCAAGGCGGGCGAGCGGGCCGCCGCCCTGACTCAGAAGTTGCTGGCCTTCAGCAGGAAGCAGGTACTTCGTCCGCAAGTTCTTTCTCTAAACGATTTGATTCGCGATACCGAAGGCATGCTACGCCGCCTGATCGGAGAAGACATTCAACTGGCGGCCGAGCTGGATTCAGTCGTGTGCCATGTAAAGGCGGACCCCGGTCAAATGGAACAGGTGCTCATGAACCTGATCATCAACGCAAGGGACGCCATGCAAAAAGGCGGGCGGCTCCTGATCGAAACCAAGCGCGAAGAGTTACCGGGCGGCAGAGCCGAATTACGCGGCTTACGGGCCGGCGTCTATGTCGCGCTCACGGTCACCGATACAGGTTGCGGCATGGATGAACTGACCAAGGGGCGCATCTTCGAACCTTTCTTTACCACCAAGGAGCCCGGCATCGGGACGGGGTTAGGGCTGGCCACCGTGCTCGGAATCGTGAATCAGAGCGGCGGCGCGATCTCCGTTTATAGCGAGGTTGGAATTGGGAGCACTTTTAAAATCTACCTGCCTTTAGTCGAAGGCCCGGAGGCCGCCGTGGAATCCACGAAAAGCCCCGCCGCGCGGCCGGACGGAAAAAGCATCCTGCTGGTGGAAGACGACGCTAGTATCCGCGAACTTACGGCCGAGGTGCTGCGCGAACATGGCTACCAGGTGATCGAAGCGGCCTGCGCTGAACAGGCCGGCGAATTATTCGGAGCTTCCGGCCAGGTGGATCTCCTGCTCACCGATGTAGTGATGAGCGGCATGGGCGGCCATGAGCTCGCAAACATTCTGGTGGCCGCGCGCCCCGGGCTGAGGGTGCTGTACATGTCCGGGTACAGCGAGCGCGGGGTGGTGCAGCAAGGGCTGTTGGATCCCGGACGGAGTTTTCTGCCGAAGCCCTTTTCCCCCACTGAATTGCTCGCCAAAGTGGGCGAAGTTCTGGCCCCGCGGAAGAACGCCGCCAAAGTCCTGATTGTCGATGACGACGCCCAAGTGCGCTGCTTTCTCGCAAAGCTGCTGGAGATTGAAGGCTACCAGGTGCTACAGGCATCCAACGGCAAGGAAGCCCAGGAACGTTGCCGCGAGACTAGGATCGACCTGCTGATCACCGATCTGGTCATGCCGGAGCAGGAAGGGCTGGAAACCATTCATAGCATCCGCCGGAATAGGCCGCACGTGCCCGTTATCGCAATCTCAGGCGCCTTTGGCGGAACCTATCTCGAGCTGGCCAAGAAGCTGGGCGCGGATTCGGTCTTTCGCAAGCCCTTCGATCCCGACCAGGTGCTCACCGAAGTCCGCAAGCTGATCAAGCGATAGCCGCTCGAGTCTTTCCGGGGCCTGCTAGCCTAATATGAGCCAAGCAAGTCCGGCCAGAATGAGGAGCAGTTCGCATGATCCGGCATCTGAAGAGCGGCCAATCGGCCGCGGTGAAAGCTGAGAGCGATCTCGAAGTCCGCCAAACGGTGGAGGCGATACTCACTGAAATCGCCCTGCGCGGCGAGCAGGCGCTGCGCGAGTATTCGGAGAAATTCGACCACTGGTCGCCGGCCTCATTCCGGCTTTCCGAGCAGGAAATCGAGGATTGCGTACACGCCCTCGGGCCGCAGGTGATCGAAGACATCCAGTTCGCCCAGACGCAGATCCGCAACTTCGCTTTGGTGCAACGCGCCGCGCTGCGGGATGTGGAAGTGGAAACGCTGCCCGGAGTGGTGCTCGGCCACAAGAATATTCCGGTGAACAGCGTCGGCTGTTACGTGCCGGGCGGGCGGTATCCGATGGTCGCCTCGGCGCACATGAGCGTGGTGACGGCAAAGGCTGCGGGAGTGAAGCGCATTATCGCCGCGGCGCCGCCCTTCGAGGGGAAACCGCATCCGGCGATTGTCGCCGCCATGCACCTGGGCGGGGCCGACGAGATCTACGCGATTGGGGGCGTGCAAGCGGTGGCGGCAATGGCCCTGGGGATTGAGAGCATCGCGCCGGTCGACATGCTGGTGGGCCCGGGCAACGCTTATGTGGCCGAGGCGAAACGCCAGCTGTTCGGGCGCGTTGGCATCGATCTACTCGCTGGGCCCACCGAGACGCTGATCGTCGCCGATGACTCGTGCGACGCGGAAATGGCCGCGGTGGATCTGATCGGACAGGCCGAGCATGGCCCGAGCAGCCCGGCGGTCCTGCTGACAAACTCGGCCGCGCTCGCCGAAGCCACACCGGCCGCCATCGAAAAGCTGCTGTCCTGGCTGCCCACCGCAGCGGTCGCGCGCGAGGCTTGGCGGAATAATGGGGAAATCATTTTGTGCGACACGCTCGACGAGATGGTGGCTGAGGCCGATCGCATCGCCTCCGAACATGTGCAGGTGCTCACCCGCGATCCCGATTATTTCCTGGATCGCATGACCAACTATGGCGCTTTGTTCCTGGGCCATCGGACCAACGTCGCGTATGGCGACAAAGTGATCGGCACCAATCATACCCTGCCGACCAAAAAGGCGGCGCGCTACACCGGCGGTTTGTGGGTGGGCAAGTTCCTCAAGACTTGCACCTATCAGCGCGTCCTCAGCAACAAAGCTTCGGTATTGATCGGGTCCTATTGCTCGCGGCTGTGCGAAATCGAAAACTTCGCCGGGCATAAGGAGCAGGCTGATTTAAGAGTGCGCCGGTACAGCGCGCAAGCGGCTTCCTAATCTAAAAGACAATCTTCAGCGCCAACTGGATCTGTCGAGGCGCGCTGGTAGTGTAGGTGATCTTGCCGGCGCTGGGGTTAATCCCTAAACGCGCTGCTGGCTTGCAGAAATCCCACTTTGTTGAACAGAATCATTACATGAGGTCGTGAAAGCACGGCCGCGGATTTCAGGCGGTTGAGGCGGCCTGGATACCCCGGTTGCACCTGGAATCTTCGGTGCGCTATTGTGAACGGAGGTATACAGGTTGCTGTATACCGGCCACTTTGTCACTATAAAGATCCTCCCCACCGGGGGATCTTCCTAATCTCAGGAGGAATGGACCGAATGCTCACCACACGCGTGCCAGCTTGTCGGCGCGCTATGTATGCTCTGTTGCCGCTACTGGCGGCGATCCTGTTTTTGATCGCCCTGCCTGCGCCCATGCCGGCGCAACCCGCTGAGGCGGGAGGAGAAGCGCGCCTGGTTTTGCCCGACCTGTCCCAAGCGAACTTCCTCGGCACCGATGGCCGCTCGCTATTAATGTGGGGCTTGGCAGTGTGCGCCCTTGGCCTGCTGTTTGGCTTTCTCACCTTCACCCAGCTCCGTAACCTGCCTGTTCACAGGTCCATGCTCGAGATCTCGGAGCTGATTTACGAGACTTGTAAAACCTATTTGATCACCCAAGGTAAGTTCCTTGTGCTCTTGGAAGTTTTTATTGGAGTGATCATTGCGGTTTATTTCGGCGTGCTGGAGCACATGGAGCCACTGCGCGTGGCGATCATCCTGGCGTTCAGCGTGGTGGGGATCGCGGGCAGCTATGGCGTGGCGTGGTTCGGAATTCGCGTGAACACGTTCGCTAATTCGCGGACGGCGTTTGCCAGCCTTACCGGCAAAGCTTACCCCTGCAATGCGATCCCGCTGAAGGCCGGCATGAGCATCGGAATGATGCTGATCAGCATTGAGCTGGTGATCATGCTGTTCATTTTGCTGTTCGTGCCGCGCGATTATGCGGGGCCATGTTTCATCGGATTTGCAATTGGCGAATCGCTGGGCGCGGCCGCCTTGCGCGTGGCCGGCGGCATTTTCACCAAAATCGCCGATATCGGCGCCGACCTGATGAAAATCGTGTTCAAGATCAAGGAAGACGACGCGCGCAATCCGGGCGTGATCGCCGACTGTACGGGCGACAACGCGGGCGATTCCGTGGGACCCAGCGCCGATGGATTCGAGACCTACGGCGTCACCGGCGTCGCGCTCATCACGTTCATTATCCTGGCCGTGAGCAGTCCGCTCGTCCAAGTGCAGCTACTGGTGTGGATTTTCGTGATGCGCGTGGTGATGATCATCTCCTCCGGCATCTCCTACTTCATCAATAGCGCGATCGCGAAAGCCCGCTACGGCAATGTCGCGAAGATGAATTTCGAAGCCCCTCTGACGTCGCTGGTTTGGCTCACTTCCTTTATTTCAATCGCATTGACTTTCCTGGTTTCGAGCCAGATCATCCCTAGCCTCGGGGGCGACACTACTTTGTGGTGGAAGCTTTCGTTAATCATCACGTGTGGCACCCTCGCCGGCGCCGTCATTCCGGAACTGGTGAAGGTGTTCACGTCCATGAATTCGGCGCACGTGCGGGAGGTGGTGACCTCTTCGGAAGAAGGCGGTGCGTCGCTCAATATCTTGTCTGGTTTCGTGGCGGGGAACTTCAGCGCCTATTGGCTCGGCTTAACCATGATGGTCCTCATGGCGATCGGCTATGGGATCAGTACCTACGGTTTGGCCGCGCTCATGTTGGCGCCGGCGGTGTTCGCCTTCGGCCTGGTGGCGTTCGGATTCCTGGGAATGGGACCGGTGACCATCGCAGTGGACTCCTATGGTCCCGTGACCGACAACGCGCAATCGGTATTCGAGCTATCGACTATCGAACAGATTCCTGGGATTGAAGGCGAAATCCAGAAAGATTTTGGCTTCAGGCCCGACTTCCATAAGGGCAAGGAAAACCTGGAGGAAAACGACGGCGCAGGCAACACTTTTAAGGCCACCGCAAAGCCCGTGCTGATTGGAACCGCCGTGGTCGGCGCCACCACCATGATCTTTTCCATCATCGTCGCGCTCACCAATGGACTCCAGCCTGCGCTGCTGTCGAATCTTTCGATTCTGCATGCTCCGTTCTTGCTGGGCCTGATCACCGGCGGCGCGATAATCTACTGGTTCACCGGCGCATCCACCCAAGCCGTGACTACGGGCGCTTATCGAGCCGTGGAGTTTATCAAGGCCAACATCAACCTGGAGAGTTCGACCAAAGCTTCGGTCAGCGACAGCAAGAAAGTGGTCGAGATCTGCACGCAGTACGCACAGAAGGGAATGTTCAACATCTTCCTGACGGTCTTCTTCGCGACGCTCGGGTTTGCGTTCGTCGAGCCGTATTACTTCATCGGCTACCTCATCTCCATCGCGCTGTTTGGTCTGTATCAGGCGATCTTTATGGCCAACGCGGGCGGAGCTTGGGACAACGCCAAGAAGATTGTCGAGACCGAGCTAAAGCAGAAGGGCACCCCTCTGCATGATGCAACGGTGGTGGGCGACACGGTGGGCGATCCGTTCAAAGATACCTCGTCGGTGGCGCTCAACCCCATCATCAAGTTCACAACGTTGTTCGGATTGTTGGCCGTGGAACTGGCGGTCACCTTGACCAAGGACCAGGGCCCGACCATTACCACGATACTCGCGGCCCTGTTCCTGCTCATTTCGGTCATCTTTGTTTGGCGCTCTTTTTACGGCATGCGAATCGAGAAGCAAAAAGCCTGACGCCGCGCCTCCGGATCGAGACCGGGGCAGCTGCCATGAAGAGCGCGACACGTTCTATCACGGTAACGACTGGCGCATGCACATGTTTGATCGCGTTCGTGACGATGAGGTCATCGCCGGGTTGCAGCGCGTCGTAGCCGATAACTAGCCGAGGCATTTGGAACCAATTCCGGATGCCTCGCTGTTTTTTATCTCTTGCCGAAAAGCCACGAGATCAGCGACAGAATCACACTCAACAACAGGCAAGTTACGAGCGGGAAGTAGAACACTGAGTGCTTACCGCGAACTACGATGTCTCCCGGCAGACGGCCGAATCGGATCGGAAGTTTTTCGCCCAGTGAGATGATCACGCCCAACAACACCATCGCCAGCCCGATCATGATGAACATCCGGCCGAAGCTCATAATTTCACATTCCGGCGATCGGCCATCTCCCGCCCCACGGCGCTGAGTTCTTCCGAACGCAATAACTTCGCCGCTAGTGGAAAGAGCTCGCCGTCTTCCACCGCGATGTGGCGACGGTATAGCTCATATAATCGCTCCAGCGCCTTTTCCAGTTCCAAAACCTGGTCGGAGGTGAGCCGTTCGCCATCCACCCAACGCGTGCCGAAACGCTCCACGATCTGGTGATCGCGCGCGGCCAATTGATGTTCCTGCTCCAATTCGCGCAGACCGTCGAGCGACGAACTGGCTTCGGGCGAGCCGCGCAGGCGAGGAAACAGCGACTCCTCCTCGTCGGCGGTGTGCTTCGGCGCGGAATTACGAAAATAAGCCAGAGCCTTTTGAAGCGCTACCTTTTCTTCCGGCTCGAGCGAGCGCCCTTTGGCCCGCCCGCAAACTCGCACCAGCACATCCAAGAAGTGCTCGATGCGGCGGTGGCAATCGCTCAGCATCCCGAGCGGATTGGAAAAATCGGATTCCTGTTTCTGGCCGATCTGAATCGCCATCCCCTTTATTTTATCGGGCCGGCGAGCCAGTGGGTTCCCGCCCTCACCCAGCGGGTGCGTCTAGGCGATCACATCGCGAAAAACTTTTCTCTTAGGCGTTCCGATTCAGTCCCTTTGATTCTGGTCTTTCAGTTGCGAATGTTTAAGTGCTTAATCTTACTCCCTGAGGTACAACACCGGAGGCGGTGGCTACGTCGCGACGTGTCGAAGGTGAGTCACCGCCTTCGGTTGGGGCGGGATGAAGACCGAGAGGCGCTTGGAGGCACTGATATGAAAGTACAGGATGTGATGGTCAAGGATGTAAAATTTTGCGGTCCCGAGACCAACTTGGCGGCTGCAATCGAAATCATTTGGAAGGAGGGTGTCGGAGCGCTGCCAGTAGTGGAAGACGGCCGCGTGCTGGGCGTTATTACGGATCGGGACATCGCGATTGCTCTCGGCACTCGCAACGCTGCGGCGGGCCACACGATGGTGAGGGAAGTCGCGCTTCCAAAGCTGTTTTATTGCGCGCCGGAGGATGATATTCATGTCGCTCTTCGGACCATGTGCGCCCAGAGAGTCCGCCGGTTGCCGGTGATGGACAACAAGGGAACGCTCCAGGGCATTCTTTGCCTGGATGACGTCATCCTCTATGCGGAAGAAGGCGCCGGTGAACTGACATATCGCGACGTCGTAGAAACATTGCAAGGCGTCTGCGAACATCCGGCTGTGGCCAAAATTTTGGCTGTAGCCAGATGAGTTCCCGCTGAAAGGCGGGAACGGGGCCGCGCGGATCGTCACTGTCGTGTAGCACGATCTGCGCGCCCCAAAATATCGGAGTTCTTCAATGCTGCCCCGGCAAATGCCGTTTTATCCAGGAGCGGAAGTCGGGCCAAAACTCCGGCAGCAGATTGGCGAGGCCGGTTCCGGCGACGTCGGTTCCCCAATTTGTGGCGGCTGCCCTCGCCGTGCGGCTGGCCGGCGGATAATACGCATTGGATAGCCCGGCGCTCATGGCGGTGCCCAGAATATTGGACCAGTTGGGCGTCGCTGTGCCTGAATCGGTGTGCGTCACCACCGAACGGCTGATCGCGTAAGCGATGCGCGATACTCGCGTGTGCGACGGGCCGCGGCGGAGGTATCGGGTATTCTCGTGAAATGCCGACGCCAGCAGAAAGTCGCCGAAGAAATTCTGGCTGACGATATCGCCGATCGCAGAACCGAAGCGCTTCGGATATGCGGGCCAGGGGTTACGGCCGTAGAGCGGCGTAGAGTGAGTCATCTGCGAAACACCCGCATTGAACGCGGCCGCGCCCACCGTAAATGGCGCGAACGTTTCGTTTTCGAATAGCTGCCATTTTTCGGAAACCGAAGGCGGCGGAAGGGCGGCGTTCGTCACCGGAGCGGCGGGATCCTGGCCGCAGGCGATCGACGCGGAGGCAGCCAAAGCCACAGTCAATATCAGCCACCCCATAGTTCCAGTGTGCCGCTTCTGCCGCGCCTCGCGCCACCATGCTATCTTCAACTTCTTGCCCCCACCGTTGACAGGCATTCGGGTATTGGACCTCAGCAACGTGGTCGCCGGCCCGACCGCCACCATGATTCTGGCCGATCTGGGCGCCGACATTATCAAGGTCGAGCGTATCGACGGCGGCGACGACGCTCGCGGCATGGGTCCCCATCGTGGCCCATGGGGCACGTTTTTTGTTTCACTCAATCGCGGCAAGCGATCGATCGCGGTGGATATCACCAAGCCCGCGGGGCGCGAGATCGTGCTCCGGCTAGCTGCCAGTTGCGATGTCTTCATGGAGAACTTCCGCGGCGGCAAAGCAACTGCTCTGGGCCTGGATGAGCCGGCCATTCGCGCCCACAAACCGGACATCATTTATGCGTCGCTGACCGCTTATGGCCCCCGCGGACCTGACTACGCCAAGCCTGGCTACGATGCCCTGATCCAAGGCCGCAGCGGCATCGTGAGCGTCACCGGCACCGGCGAGCATGAGCCCATTCGCGCCGGTGTCTCGATCATCGATATCGGCGCGGGAACCTGGATGGCGTTGGGCATTTTGGCGGCCTTGTTCGAACGCCAGCGCTCCGGACGCGGGCAGCGCGTGGATGCTTCCCTGCTCGGGACCGGCGTCATGCTCATGGCCTATCATTTGGTCTACCAGCAGTTCACCGGGGTAAACCCGCGGCCGCAAGGTTCGCGGCACACCTCCTTCGCTCCCTATGGCGTGTTTCCCACCGCCGACGGAACGATCATGATCGGGATCTCAAACGATCGCCTGTTCGGCCGTCTGTGCGCGGCGCTGGGGAAAAAGGAATGGACTCAGGACCCTCGCTTTCAATCCAACCCGAAACGTGTCGAGAACCGCGACGATCTCGACCAGCAAATCAACGCTGTGCTTCGCGATCAACCCACTAGCCACTGGCGCGGAGTTTTTGACAAGTTCGACGTTCCGAACGATGCCGTGCAGAATGCCGAGCAGGTGATTCATGACCCGCAGATAATAGCGCTCGAGCAACTCGCCGAAGTCGCGCTGGCTGGAGAGGAGAGCGTTGCCGTGCCGCGCTTGCCCATCGAGCTGGCGGTTACTCCGCCACAGATTGCCGGACCTCCACCCGCGCTCGGCCAGCATGGAGCGGCCATCCTTCACGAAGCCGGATACTCCGACCACGAAATCGAGGAGCTGGTTCGCTCGGGCGCCTGCGCCCTGCCTGCCCGGAATCAAGCATGAGCTACGGACGCTACTTCGACGAGCTCGAGATCGGACAGGAATTCCGGCATTGGCCGGGCCGCACCATCACCGAGTTCGATGACACGCTGTTCAGCTTGATGAGCATGAACCAACACCCGGTGCACATTGACGAGCACTTCGCCCAGGAGACGCAGCATAAGACGCGTCTGGTGGAAGGCCCGCTCGTAATCAGCCTGGTGCTTGGGATGAGCCAACGTGACATCGGCGGCCGGTCCCTCCAAACTCTGTCGTATTCCGATATCCGGCACGTCGGACCGGTCTTCCACGGCGACACGATCTATGCCGAGTCCACTATTACGGCGAAAGAAGAATGGCCGGAGAAGCGCGGCGTGATCACAATACAAAGCCGCGGCATCAATCAGCGCGGCGAAACGATCCTGACTCTGGAATGCCGCATCATCGTGCCGCAGCGTCCCGAGGGAGCAGTCGCATGAAGAAGCTGGATGCGGAGCAGGAGCTGATCGTCAATACCATCCGGCAATTCGTCCAGAAGGAAGTGGTGCCAGTGGCTTCCGAGATGGAGCATCGCAACGAGTACCCGCACGCGCTGGTCGCTCAAATGAAGGAGCTGGGCCTCTTCGGACTAAATATTCCGGAAACGTATGGCGGCGTGGGCGTCGATTACACCACCTTCGCGATGATCTTCGAGGAACTGGCGCGCGGCTGGCTGGGCCTGTCCGGCATCGTCGGCAGCCATTCGGTGCTGTGTGACGTGCTGGTGCGCTTCGGAACCGAAGAACAGAAGCGGCGCTTCTTGCCCGAGCTGGCCACAGGCGAACGTCGCGGGGGCATTTGTTTATCGGAGCCGGGCGCCGGTACGGATCTGCAGAGCATCACCACCACCGCATCGCGCGCGGGCGATCATTACCGCATCAACGGCTCGAAGATGTGGATCACCAATGGGCGCCACGGCAGCACGTTCCTGTTGCTCGCTAAGACCGATCCCGCTGCCAAGCCAGCGCATCGCGGCATGAGCGCGTTTGTGATTGAGAAGGGCGCGCCGGGCCTCACCGTCAGCCGTGATATCGACAAGCTGGGCTACAAGAGCGTCGAGACTTGCGAACTGCACTTCGCCGATTTCCCGGTGCCGGCTGAAAACCGGATCGGCGACGAAGGCCAAGGTTTCCGCGAGGTCATGAGCGGTCTGGAGGCCGAACGGCTCAATGTGGCGGCTCGCGGCCTGGGCATCGCGCGCGCGGCGTTTGAGGAAGCCATCCGCTACGCGCAGCGCCGGACCACGTTCGGCAAACCGATTGCCGAGCACCAGTCGATTCAAATCAAGCTGGCCGATATGGCCACCCGCATCGAAGCGTCGCGCCTGCTGATCTATTCGGCCGCCGAGAAGATGGATCGCGGCGAGCGCTCGGATCTGGAAGTCGGCATGGCCAAGTTGTTCGCCACTGAAACCGCGGCCCAGGTGTCGTTCGACGCCATGCGCATTTTGGGCGGCAACGGATACTCGAAGGATTTTCCGGTGGAGCGCTATTATCGGGATGCGCCGCTGGTGGTGATTGGCGGCGGCACCAATGAGCTGCAGCATCTGATTATCGCGCGCAATCTGCTCAAGAAATACCGCGAGGAGGTTTAGCCGGCGTTATGCCGTTCGGCCGTTATTACGAAGACTTCGAAGTGGGGGCGGTGTATCAGCACTGGCCCGGCCGGACTATCGCCGGCTACGACAATACCTGGTTCGCCCTGCTCTCGATGAATCAGAATCCGCTCTACATCGACGATCATTACGCGCGGGCGCAGGCCGCCGCGGGCAGGCCCGTTATCGACACGCTGGTCTTCAGCCTGACGGTGGGAATCAGCGTGGCGGACACCAGCGGCCGGGCCATCGCGAACCTGGGGTTCGAGAGCGTGCTGTTTGAGCGGCCGCTTTTTACGGGCGACTCGCTGTACGCCGAGTCCGAGGTGCTCGAAAAACGCGCATCGCAGAGCAAGCCGGACCGCGGAGTCGTATCCATCGAAACGCGCGGATTCAACCAGCGCCGCGAGCGCGTGATCGTTCTGCGCCGCAGCATGCTGGCGCCCAAACGAACCGCGGGGTAAAGCTCATACTCGCCATACCCTTGCCGATAAGCACGGCGTGGGCAAAATATCGTTCTTATTTATCGCTTTAGTCGCAACGTGCCCGGCACCGGCCGCGACGACGACCACCATCACAACCAATCCCAGCAGCCTCACGTTTACATGGCAATCGGGAGCGCCCTCTTTGCCGTCGCTGCAGTCGGTCTCAGTGAAGGCCAGTACCGGCACTCCGGCGTTCACGGCCACCGTCTCGCCTTCGGCTGCCGCAGCCCCTTGGCTGACGATCAGCTCCAGTTCAGCCACGCTTCCGGCGACTCTGAGCGTGTACGTGAACCCGGAGACCCTCCCGATTGGAGTTAATAGCTCGGCCTCCATAATGGTGACTGCGGCGGGCGCAGCGCCGGTAACCGTTGCGGTGACACTCACAGTGACTGCACCGGCCGCAAATCTGGGCTTGAGCTGGAATGCGCTCACCTTCGCGGCGCCAGGAACGACTGGTGCTCAAGCCATGATCCTTTCGACCGACGGATTACCGATTTCCTTCACCGCGACCTCAGGAGCCAAATGGCTGCTCTTGAACACACCGGTCAGTGGAACGCCGTCCAACGCCGTCACCGGGGTGGTCACCTCGCCAGCCACTCCGGTCACTCTTACGGTCTCGCTGGATCCGGTCGCGCTGGCCGCGCTGGCGCCCCAAACAGCACCCTACGTGGGGAAAATCACCATCGTAGCCTCCGGCCCGCCGGTCGCGGTCAAATCGCAAACCATAACGGTGAACCTTACGGTGAACAGCTCGCCCCCCACTATCAGCAGCGTCTGGCCTACCAGCCTGCCCTTGGGCAGCGTCGTTGCAGCCTGGGTTACCGTCATGGGGACTAATTACTACAGCGCCACCGTCGTGAAAGTGCAGGGAATCACGGGAACGCTCACTCCCAAGCTGGTGAGCGCCACGGAACTGTCCGTCCAGATCCCCGCATCGATGTTGGCTACGCCCACCACGCTCAATCTCATCGCATCCAATCCCGCTCCGGGCCTAGACTCCACAGTGACGGCGAAGTGCGCCATCGCGGTTGCCAGTCCTATCGCGATCTACACCAACGGAGTGGTCAGCGCGGCCAGCTATGCCAGCGACGCTGTGAGCCCTGGCGAGCTGATTACCATTTTCGGCACCAACATCGGTCCCGCCCTTGCTGCTCCGATGACGACCAGCAATGGGTATGTCGCTACCACTCTGAGCGGTGTCTCGGCCACCGTGGATGGGAAAAACGCGCCCATCGTGTACGCGAGTTTGAACCAGATCACGATTCAAGTTCCGTATGAGGCCACCACCGGCGTCAATAAGGTCGTCTCCGTAACCAACGGCAATCCGCCCGTGACCGCCAAAGTAACCATAAACCTGACCGCTCCCGGGATTTTCACCGCCGACGGGTCCGGGACGGGACAGGCCGCCGCGTTAAACTACGACTCGACCGCTGGATTGTACGCTCTGAACGGCAGCAGTACTCCGGTAAAGATCGGCGACATTGTGGTTCTTTATCTGACGGGCGAGGGCAACTACAACGCTGTGCTCCTTACTGGTGCCGTCTTAACGAACACGGGATTCATCATCCCCTCGACGCTCAATCCACTTCCGCAAATGAGCCCGCTTCCCGCAGTGACGATTGGTGGCGTGAGCGCGAGCGTCTCCTACGCGGGCCCCATGGTGGGTGGCATGCTTGGTCTACTGCAAATCAACGTGACGGTGCCGACAGGGAGCACGACCGGCGCCGCTGTGCCTATCTCGGTGACGATCGGCGGCGTTTCTACGCAGACCGACCAACCCAACGTTACGCTATCGATTCATCCGTAGCGCCGGGTTTCACTCGTGGGCCGCGATCCAATGCGTCACGCGGGGCGGCTCGGCGCCCAGATGAAACGCGAACGATGTGACCTCTAATTCGCGATCCGAGACGGTGACCCGTTCATGCTGGCGCAAGTGCTCCTCCCAGCTTTCCACCACAAACGTTTCGATATAGCGGCCGGGCTTCTCGGCGTCCTCGAACAAACCCCAGCGGATGGCGCCATTCCGGCGGCGGAGTCTACGCACCGCTCTCATGGCACGGGCGAATTCACGGCCGCGCGCGGGATGGATGGAGTATTCTACAGTGACCAGCACCGGGCCATGGTCCGGCGGCCTTTCGACCGTAAGAGTGGGTTCGGGCCAATGCAGGGACGGCCGAGTGTCGAGCTCGCGCGGATGGGTGAGCCGCAAACGGAACGTAGCCAAAGCACCCGCGAATAGCGAAAGGCCCGCCGCCAACAGCGTCATGCGAAGGCCGATCCAAGTGGCGACTGCGCCCCAGATCACGCTGCCCACCGCCATGGCGCCCTGGAAGACGAGCAAGTACACGCCCAGGGCCCGCGCTCGGACCCAGGCGGGAAGCGATGTTTGCGCGGCTGTGTTCAAGGTGGAGTTGACGCACATCCAGGCCATGCCGCCGGCGAGCATGACGACGACCACCGCGCCGAAGCTGGACAAATAAGCCATCGACACGTTGACGACGCCGAACAGAACCATGCCCGACGTCACGATGGTGTTGGGCGAAAGCAACTGGCGCAAGCGCCCGATCATCACGGCGGCTAAAATCGAGCCAATTCCCAGACATCCCAGCAACAATCCGAACCCAGTGCTCTCGCGGTGCAATTCCACCTTTGCCACCAAGGGCAGCAGCGACCACACCGCGCTGGCCGAGAGAACGAAGCTTCCGGATCGAAACAGCACGGCGTGCAGTGGAGGAGCGAAGCGAACATAACGCATTCCCGCCCAGATCGCAGTTCCGACGCTCTCCGTGGATACACGCGTCTGGTTCGGCTCGCGCAGCCACAGGTACAGCACGATCATGACGCCCACGAAGGAAATGGCGTTCAGCATAAAGGCCCCGCCTGCGCCGATGGCGGCGACCACGACGCCCCCTAATGCCGGTCCGATGGCCCGGGCCAGGTTGAAGCCCACCGAGTTGAGCGCGATCGCCGCGGGCAATTCATCATTCGGGACCAGCTCGGGCATGATGGCCTGCCAGGCGGGACCATTCATGGTTGCGCCCAGGCCGAGCGTGAAGGTTAACCACAGCAGGGTCCAGGGCCCGGTGGCGCCGGTCAGGGTCAGGACGCCCAGGACGCCCGCCGCGGCCAGCATGGCGCCTTGCGTGATGATGAGCAGCCTACGGCGATCCACGATATCGGCGATGGCCCCGGCCGGCACCCCTAAAAGAAAGACCGGCAGGTTAGTGGCGGTCTGCACCAAGGCGACAAACAGGGGCGAGGGGGCCAGCGTGGTCATGAGCCAGGCCGCGCCGGCGTTCTGCATCCAGGTGCCGATGTTGGATACCGCGTTGGCGATCCACAGCCAGCGGAACCAGGTAAACTGGAGCGGCGCCCAGGTGCCGCGCGAGGCTGACGACGTGGCTTGCGTCAACTCTCATTCTAAATCCTGGAAATGGTACATCCGTTCCATGGACAACTATGTATTTTCCGAGTTCTAATCGGATAATGGCTCGCTGTCAGGCGTGCAACAGCGTCGTGACCAAGACCGACGTAGTGTGCTACGGCTGCGGAGACCCGATACCGGTGTCCCACAGACGGCCGCTACAGCCCAAGCGCATTTCGAAAGTAAGCAATATTGCGTTCTTCTGTTCACTCGGGCTGACCGCTTTTTCGTTCCTTTCGCAACGGAAATTGCCCCTGTCGGTCAGCATTGGCCTATCCGGGTTGCTCCTCACGGTCAGGATCATCGCCGATCGGATCGCCAACAAAAATCCCGAGCCCAATTGACGGTCAATCGCCGAGGGGAGGCGGAATACGGCGTTTGGTCGCTTGCTCGAAGGCGTAAGCCAGCGCGATGAGCCGCGGCTCACTACAGGCAGTTCCTGTGAAGCTGACGCCGAAGGGCGCGGGTTTAGCATTGAAATCATTGGGGAACGGCGGCTTGGGTTCGTTTGGTAAAAAAGCAAACGGCACGATCACGGTAGGGTACCCGGGCTTGGCGGCAATGGCGGCTCCCGTAGCGCCGGGAAAAAGCAACGCATCCAGCTTGTGCTCTCTTAAAGCCGCGTCGATGCCGGAGGTGGCCGCGAGATCGATATCCTTGGCGCGATCCGCCAGGTAGCGGGCGCGATCCAGATCCAGATCCATTTCGTCTGAGATGTCGAGCGCCGCTTGTCCGTACTTAATCGATCCGGCCGCGGTGTGAGCCAGGTTAAACATACGAAGTTCGGTCAGCGATTTTACGGGCGCGGTTGGCCCGAGCGTCGCGAGCCATTTGTTGAAGTCGCGCTTCATGCCGTATTTGAGGACGACCGAGCAGTTCGCATCGTGGCCCTTGGCTTCGTCGGCGCCGGCGCAGATCGTCCAACCGAGCAGATTATGCTGGGGATCTGGAGAGACGATGCTCGGGATATCGGCCGGATCGACAATCACCGCGCCTTGCTGCTGAAGAATTGCAATGGCCTCTGCCATCACCTTCTTTTGGTCGTCATTCAGGCCGCCGGCGGCATCTACAGCGTCGTAGTAGTAGGCGCGGGGAATGCCGATACGCGCGCCCTTCAGGCCATTTCGCTGGAGGAGACGGGTATAATCGCGGCGGGCCGCCGGTGTGCACTTGCCGGTGGCGGGATCGTTGGGATCGGGCGAACGGCCTTCCATCGCGCCCAGCATAATGGCCGCGTCGGTCACGGTCTTGGCCAGCGGACCCGGCGTGTCCTGATCGGCCGTGATCGGAATAACGCCGTAACGGCTGATGCGCCCCACCGTCGGCTTGATGCCCACCAACATGGTCTGATTCGCGGGGCTGAGGATGGACCCGGAGGTTTCCGTGCCCACATTCGCCGCCCAAAAATCCGACGTGGTGCCGATTCCCGAGCTCGATCCACCGGTGGGAAGCGCGGGGCGGCCGTCGAAGGTGGCTGGGCGAGGATCGCGCCGCGGGTCGTATGGATTCATGCCGTATCCTGCGATGGCGTTGTAGTTTGCGGGCATGGGAGTGGGTGCGCCGGCCACCCAATTGGCGAGCTCGGTCATGGTGGTCTTAGCGAGGATGATCGCCCCGGCGGCTCGCAGATTTTTCGTCAGCGTGGCTTCGTGGGGTGGCACGAAACCGGCGAAGGCGAGCGCCCCGCCGGTGGTCGGCATGTTGGTGGTTTGGATATTGTCCTTGAGCGCGATCGGTATTCCGTGCAGGGGTCCGCGCAGATGGCCTCGCGCGCGCTCGCGATCACACGCTTCGGCTTCCTCGAGGGCGTGCGGATTAACGGTGATGGCCGCATGCAGTTTGTCCTCATACGTCGCGATCCTAACCAGATACTGACGAACC
>Ga0182024_10008570_pt1 | contig 21471 bp, 19 predicted proteins | sample P32metaG_FD_120480 | JGI IMG/M metagenome (GOLD analysis project Ga0182024, IMG submission 120480) | Permafrost microbial communities from Stordalen Mire, Sweden - P3-2 metaG (Illumina Assembly) | ecosystem: Environmental > Terrestrial > Soil > Wetlands > Permafrost | place: Sweden: Stordalen...
ACGAAGTCGAAGGTCTCGCCGATGCGGGTGAAATCCCCGGCCGTGTAGTCGATGGCATGGTCCGCACCGAGAGTTGTGACGAGCTCCAGATGGCGCGCGGCGACGACCGCCGTGACCTCAGCGCCGGCGGATTTGGCCAGTTGCACCATCGCCGAGCCTATCGCGCCGGAGGCGCCGTAGATCAGAATCTTGTCACCGCGCCGAAGTTCGATCTTCTCCAGGACCCCATTCGCGTAGAACGCACCCTCGCATATCGCGGCCTCGTCAAATCGCGCGCCCGCCGGCATCGTCGCAATCGTCCTCTCGGGCACGCAGACATATTCCGCTTGAGCCCCGTTGCGCCTGGACGGGCACATGCCGAACACTCGATCGCCCGGCCTGAAGGCGGCTACGGAGGCGCCTACAGCTTCAACCTCTCCGGCAAAATCCAAGCCGAGAATGCTACGCCGTGGCCGGCGGAGCCCCGTAAACAGGCGCATAAAAAAGGGGTGAGCCCGGAGTTCGCCACAGTCCGTGCGATTGACTGTCGCCGTACGGACCCGGATCAGGACCTCATCTTCAGTAGGTTTCGGTTTCGGCACGTCGCGAACGGTTACGACGTCCGGTGGTCCATAGCGCGTGACGACAGCGGCTTTCATGAGGCCATTGTTACACTTTCCTAGGGGATGACCATCCATCGAGCTCGCCGAGAGCTCTTAGCGCTGTCCAGCCCCCCACGGATCACTCGTGGATCACGGTAGGCGGACTCTCCAAAGGTCTGCAATGGGTCCAGGCTGTGTGAGAATGTGATTGGTGGGGCCGCCCCGGATCGGCGTGGTCGTCATCAGACTTCAGCTCGTCTACTCGAGGGGGCTCGAACTCGGCGATCCGACGGCCCTCACCCCCATAGGCCTAGGATGCAAGGTCTGGACCGCGAGCGACGCGTCTAGCGGGCGTTCCCTCCGCTGGGGCATCGCCTGGCCATCAGCGAGAACGAGAGCCGAGATGCACCCTACTGGTTCGTCGCTTAACCATCGACCGCGCCCGCGGCGCGGAGCTAGGCCGACTGGGCGAGGGCGACGGCGGCCGGTGGCTGTCCAAGACGTCTGTGATTGCGTCGACCAGCTGGCCGGCCTCGACCGGCTTGACTAACAAACGAGTCGGCCAGCATTGACGAGGAAGAGGAGAGAGTAGCACAAGCGAGAACGATTACCGGCGCCATCGAAACATGGGATGCCAACGCCGAGCGCGTCTGTCGGGGCGGACGCGGGCAACACCCAGAAGGCGCGCTTCAGCGATGGGCTTAGTTGTCAAAACCGGCAGTCGACGGCGATTCGGCATCGTTTCCGCCTGCCGTGGGAGGGGTAGCGCACGCGGCGAGGAGAAACAGCGAGGCCAGGAGACCGAGGCCAATCCTGATCGGAGTTTGGTGGGTCATGGCGATCCTTTCGAGGACTCGGGTTGGAGGAGGGGAGCGCAAGGTCGGTGCGAGCCCTGAGGGCTTTGCAGGCGGTCGGAGCCAGCGCAGCGAGGCCTGCGGACTATTTGACGGTCACAGTGGCGCGCATCCTCGGGTGGATGGTGCAGATGTATTGGTAGACGCCCCGCTTAGTGAACTTGAACGTGTAGGTGTCGTCCTCGTCCAGCGCTTCGGACCGGAAGCCGCCGTCGATGCTGGTGACCGTGTGCGGCTCGCCGTCGTGGTTGGTCCAGGTGACCGATCCGCCGACCGGCACGGTGACCGCCATCGGGTGGAAGTCGAAGTTTTTGATCGTCACCTGGACGGCGCCAGGCGTGCCGACGGTCTGTCCGGCGACGGCCGGGCCCAGGCCCGCGAAGACGGCGAAGCTCGCTGCGGCGAGACCCGCCCGAAGGGGCGTCATGCGCATGGGTTGATCTCTCTTTGGAAGGTTCAGGCGAGGGTGGTGTCGGTCAGCCGCAACGGCTTGTGCAGCGAGGCGACGCTGATGCTGGTGACGCCGATCATGCTCGGCAGCTGCTCGGGTGGAACAGTCAGGGGTCCGGGGCCCGGGCCGACGCCGGGCGCCGGTTGCGGATATGCGGAGGCGCGGGCGGTATGGAAGGTGACACTGCCCTCTACCTTTGAGACGATCTGGTGGATGTGGCCGTTGAGGACCGTCACCGAGCCGAAGCGCCCGATCAGGGCCATCATCTGGTCATGGTCGCTGGAGCCCCAGCCCCAGGGGTCGTAGATGCTCCACATCGGCATATGGGCGAAGAGCACGATCGGCTGGCTGGAAGGACGCCCGGCGAGATCGCCCTTCAGCCACGCCATTTGATCATCGCCCAACGAGGCTAGGCCGCCGGGCTTGAATTGCATGACGTTGACCAGGGAGACCAGGTGAACGCCCTTGTGGTCGAAGCTGTAGTAGCCCTTGTTGTTCGACGCCGCGCCAAAGCGGTTGAAATACTCGGTACCGACGCCGTCGGTGACGTCGTGCTCGCCGGGAGTGGTGTGGATCTCTGTGACCTTGAGCTGCGACATCAGCTGCTGAGCCTGGTCGAACTCCGCCGCCTTGGAGAGGTGGGTGATGTCGCCGGTGTGGAGCACGAAGGCCGGCCGCGTCGGCAGCGCGTTCACCAGGCCGATGGCGCGGGTGAAGGTTCCGGCGACGTCGGGGTTGGCGGCCTTGTTGAAGCCGATGTGGCTGTCGCTGAGCTGGACGAACAGGGGCGTGCCGGGGATGGCGCCGGCGCCTGGTTCGGCTGCTTGCGCCAGGTCAAAACCGGAGAGCACCCCGCCCGACAAGGCGAACAGCGTGCCGGTTCCGACGCCCAGGCATTTGAGCGCGCCGCGGCGGGTGGTGTCGTGATGCATGTCGAAGACCTCCATGTGCGTCTGAAGGTCAAGACCGGCCGGGCGCGCGATTTATTCCTGAGTGGTGCGAATTAAATTCGCGAAAGTCGCAAGTTCGCTGGCCTGCATGTCGGAGACCGCCGCATAGTCGAGGTCCCGATGCTTCCAGCACAGGGCGTTGTACCCCCGCCGGACAGCCCCACCCGGCAGGGTCTGGTGACGATCAGCCCAGACGAAGAGGTCGATCTCGTGCAGGCCATGCTGGTAGACAACCACGGCGGCGGGCGCGCCGGACACCCTGTCGAGCCGGCCGCCCGTCAATTTGAAGCCCTCGGCCGCGAAGTCGTGGACTGGCGGTGAAATGTCGATCTTGCCAGCGAACCACGGCTTCACCGTGTGATGGTCGCTGGAGACCACCTCGATCGTCTTTCCCGACATCAGCGCCTCGGTGTGCGCGCGCACGATCCGGTCGGCGAGCACGTCCGGAGGCGGCGGCAGCACCGCCAGCACCACAAGGGCGGCCGCAAGTCCGCTTAGGCCGACGCCGCCGGCGAAGCCGCCAAGGAAAAGGCGTGACCGGGCCGCTCGGGTGGCTTGGCCAAGCCCGTGTCGCCATGTCGGCGCGCGTCGGATCGGCGACGCCGACCCGTCAGCCGCCGCGATCGCCTCGAGCACTCGCAGCTTCAGGTGGTCGGGGGCCGTATAGCGCGGGGCGTAACTGCGGATCTCGTCGCTCAGGGCTGCAGCCTCCTCGGAGAATGCCCGGCAGTGGGCGCAGCCGGCGATGTGCCGTTCCGCGGCATCCGCTTCCGCCCCGGTCAGCTCGCCGTCGATGAACGCTTGAGATTGCAGGAGCTCAGCGCAGGCCATGATTTTCCTCCGCTATCCACTTGTCCTTCAGTAGCGCTCGGGCGCGCGCCAAGCGAGACATCACGGTGCCGATCGGCGCCTGGATCACTTCGGCGATTTCTCGATAGCTCAGGTCTTCCATCTCCCTCAGGATCAGTACGTCTCGAAACTCATCGGGTAAGGTTGCGATCGTTGCGCGGAGCCGGCGCGCGTCGCTGGCGCGGACCGCCTGGGCCTCGGCGTCCGGGCCCTCGAACACCAGTTCGGGACCATCGGCGCCGAGAGGAACGTCCCGACGCCGATGTGGTTGTGCGGCCCAACTGCGGCAACAGTTGCGAACGATACTCATCAGCCACGGACGCGCGTCCTCGCGACGCACCTGCTCGAAGTTGCGGAAGGCGCGGAGCATGGCGTCCTGGACGATGTCGTCGGCGTCAGGCGGCGAGCGGCTGAGCCACCGCGCCAGATTATAGGCGGCGTCCAGATGCGGCAGGGCCAGGGCTTCGAATTGTCGGCGGCGATCTGACATCAATAGGCAGGACCGAGTGAGCGCTGAGTTTATTCCCAAAAACCCGCTGAAAGATCGCGTGTCGTCGCTTTTTCCGGCCGACGGGGAATAACCGGCGCTTTCGCGCGGTCTAGGCGTAGATCCAGGTCGTCGCCCCGAAGAGGTCGCGGCCACCCCTCAACCGGCCCGGAGCCTCACATGTCCACCGCCTCGACGCCGCACTTTGACATGGTCACCCTCTGGCTGCACTGGATAACGGCGGCCCTCGTGCTTTCCCAGTTCGCCACCGCCCTGTCGCTCGACCAGATCAGCCCGTCCCAGATCGACCTGGTGCTTGCCGTCCACCGCTCGACGGGCCTGCTGCTCTGGGGCTTGACTGCCGCGCGACTGGTCTGGCGGCGGACTTTGATGCGGATTCCGCCCACCGATCCCAAGATGCCGTCACTGCAACGCCTCGCCGCGCGCGCCAACGAATACGCCCTCTACCTGCTGCTCCTGGTCCAGCCGCTCACCGGTCTGACGGACAGCCTCTACCGCGCGCATGCGTTTCCGGTCTTTGGGATGACCGTTCCGGTGCTGGTCGCCAAGTCGAAGCCGATCTACCACGCCGCCCACAGCCTGCATGAGGCCGGCGGCTGGCTTCTGGCCGGCCTCGTCGGACTCCACACGGCCGCGGCGCTCTTCCATCGGCTCGTGCTGCGTGACGGGGTGCTTCAGAGCATGCTGCCGGGCGGCCCAAGACAGTCCGTGTCGCCGATCACGCCCGAAACGCCCTGACTATCTAGCGCGTCGGGCGTTCGCTGTGCTCCACTCTCCATTCGTGCCCCATTGGTGCTCCATAGAACAATCCCGTCTCCATTGGGCGCCACGGTCTCTGGCAACAATTCCCTATTTTTTCAGGATGATAGTGGCGGTGCTGTCAGTCCAACGGCAACTCGTCTTCGGAGCGGCGTGTTTAGCCCAAACCCGAGCGGGGCTGTCCCATAGCTGCCCGCCACTGGGCCAGCGCGGCCGAGCGTCTCTCCTTGTAGAGTTGGCGGCTGATGAGATGGCGTTCCTGGTTGAAGTGATTGTGAACAGATCCGTGGACCGAGGCGAATTTCTGGAGTGTCTTCATCCTCCGAAATCGCAGCATGGCCCGCTCTCGTCGTCGACGCGGCTGGTGTGAGTTTTCCGCCCGGTTGTTGAGCCAGCGGCCCACCTCCTGACGATCGCCATTTCCAATCTCCTTCTTGGCGGCGCCATAGGAGCGAAGACCGTCGGTGACCACCGACTTGGGCCGGCCATGGCGCTTCATCGCCTTCTTGATGAATTTGAGGGCCGCGGCCTTGTCCCGATCCTTGGTCACATAGGATTCCAGCACCTCGCCTTCGTGGTCGACGGCGCGCCATGGGTAGCGCATCTCACCGTTGATCTTCACGTAGACCTCGTCCAGGCGCCAGCGCCAGTGGGTGAACTGGCGCATGTGCTGAACCCGTCTGCGGCGGATCTCGGAGGCGAACATCGGGCCGAACCGGTTCCACCACAGGCGCACTGTCTCATGGCAGATGTCGATCCCGCGCTCGAACAGCAGGTTCTCCACGTTGCGCAGGGACAGCGGGTATTTCACGTACATCATGACCACCAGCTGGATCACCTCCGGCGATGAATCGAACCAGCGAAAGGGGTCGGGCGGCTTGCTCATCCGGCGTGGCTACGGCGCGCCGGTTAGCGGGGCGTGAAGTTTGGTCTGACAAAACCCTCGCCAATCCTCCAAGGAGCGCAATTGTGGAGAAGGCACGACGCAGAGTTCGCCTACCTTCCTACCGTCGTTGTGACGGTCATGACCTCAGCCGCCTGAGCCATCTCCACCCGAACCACCCGCCGCTTCGCCCAATCCGGCGTCTCGGGCAGCAAGGATACAGCGTCTTTGTCGGCTTCCACGCGGCCGGCGACGAGACCGGCGGCGCCTTCAACCCGAAGGTCGAACCGGCCCTCGGCAAACGTCAGTGTCAGGCCTCCCTCGTCTGGCACGGCGACCCGGATGAGCTCCACCCGTTCGCCACGCAGTCTCGCAGTGATCATCTCGCGCGCCGCGCCTTGGCGCTCGATGGTGAGCACACCGGCTGCCGTATGCTCAGTGATGCGATAGAAGACCTCCTCGCCTTCAATCTCGAAGTCCCATTGCGCGCCAGGATTGAACGCCGCGGGTGGGGTCAGCCGCCTCATCCTCACTTGGCCGGCCCTGATAACGCCTAGGCTGTGGCCGCGAGTCATGAATCCTTCGCGGGCCGTGAAGCCGGGGCGAAGCACCTTCATCGGCGGCTCGAAGCGCCGCCCAGCCACGGTGACGGACGTGCCGTCGCCCGCTAGGGTGCTCGCCGCCCGCCACATCAGGGGCAGGCTGACGTCGGGAGAATGGTTGCCCGGGTCTGTGAGGCCGGCGCCGCGCGGATCCGGCGGCCCGATGGCGGTGAGGCGGAGCTCCACCCGCTCTTTGTCGGCCGAGTCGAAGGAGAGCCTCGCCTGGGGCGGCCCGGCAGACTCGTCGACGTCGAAGTCGATGTCGCCTTGGGTCACCTGCCGGCGCGCGCCACGCATGGCGGCGAGCAGCGTCACATCGTTCACATGGTCGATCTGCGACTGGTCGTGGCGGGTGATGATGGCGCGGACGGCCCAGGCGCCGTCGAATCTCCTCGCCGCCATGGCCTCCACCGCCTCGTAAGTCGGGTGGCCGTCGAGGAAGGCCATGACATGCCAGTCGTCGCGGTTGAAGCGCAGGAAGAAGGGCTGGACGACGCCAGGGGGCAGGAGGAGGCCAATTGGGGTCGCCGTTTCGGATGTCATTCGATCCTCCTGCCACGGCGGCCGGCGCCTGCAACTTACACCTTCGTCCGGGTCTCAACGCTTCCAACAATCGTCATCCCGGCCGAAACGAAGCGCGCCGCCGGGGAGGGACTAGTGCGCGCCATGAACCTTCTTGCGCCCCATCCAGAGACGACCGCGCCCCGAGATGGGCCGAGGTGCTGTCAGACTAACGGCAACTTGTCTCCGGCGGTCGCACGAAGCCCAAACCCGCGTGGGATTTATCCCATGACTGCCCGCCACTCGGCCAGGGCGACCGAGCGGCTCTCCTAGTAGATGTCCCGGCTTATGAGGTGGCGCTCCTGGTTGAAATGGTTGTGGACCTGAGAGTGAACCGAGGCGAATTTCTGGAGTGTTTTCATCCTCCGAAATCGTAGCATCGCCCGCTCTCTTCGTCGGAACGGCTGGTGGGAATTCTCCGCCCTGTTGTTGAGCCAGCGGCCCACCTCCTGACGATCGGCGTTGCCGATCTCCTTCTCTTGGGAGGCAGGCCATCGGCCATGACCGAGCCGAGCAGCAAGTCTAACCCTGACATGCTCGGAAGTCCGTCTGTTCCCGTTCATCGGCGTTCGCCGGCATTGCCGATTTTATTGGGGGAAGGTTTGGGGGAAGGCCCCGTGTGTTTAAGAATTGTGGTTATTTTTCAATGTAGGTTGGCGGAGAGGGGGGGATTCGAACCCCCGATACCCTTGCGAGTATGCCGCATTTCGAGTGCGGTGCTTTCAACCGCTCAGCCACCTCTCCTTGGAGCCACGAGGCGGGACAAAGCCAGCGTCCCTCAAGCGAGCGAGGCGGCGATACCTAACGGCGCGGCGCGCGCGGCGCAAGGACGGGCGGCGGACGGCCGTGGAGCGTCACGCCGGCTTGGCGGGCGCCGGCGCCGCGGCCGGGGTTCCGGGCTTGGCGGAGGGGGCTACGGCCGGGGCTGCGGTGGGTTGGCCGGCCGCCGCTGCAACGGGGGCCTTGGCCCCGGAGGGTCCCGCCGGAGCGCCGGCGAAGGGCGCGGCCTTGGCCTGCGGCTTGGGGGCCGGGATCGGCAGGCTGGAGCCCAGGGTGTGCAGATAGGCGATGACGTTGATGCGGTCCTGGGGAAGCTTGAGGCCGATAAAGGTCATCTTGGTTCCCGCCAGATACTTCTGCGGCCCGGCGATGAACATATAGATGTGGTCGTAGTCCCAGATCGGCTGCTTGGCGGCAAAGGCGGTCATGGCCGGCGAATAGGCGAATCCCGGGTGGCTGCCGGGCTTGCGGCCGAGGACGCCAAAGAGGCCCGGTCCGATCCCGTTGGTTCCGGCCGCATCGAAGTTGTGGCAGGATTTGCACGCGGCGGTCTTGGCTTCGCCGGCCGCCGGGTCGGCGGTCTTGAGCACCGTTCCCCAATCGGGCGGCACGTCGGGCGCCTCCGCGCCGCCGCCTCCGGCCTCCGGCGCCACGGCGATCAGATAGCCCGGCTTGGCGGGGGGTGTCTTTTGGAAAAACTCGGGGATGATGGCGTTGAGGCCCACGATAACAAGCGCCGTGGCGAGTATCGCGGCGAGAATCTTGTTGGTGGTCAGATCGCTCATTTCCGGACGACGGCCCCTTTAGAAATGCGCGGGCGCGAGGCGCTCAAGCCCCGGACCCGCCCCTGTTGCGTTGGCGTCTCTTACACGCTACCGGCCCTGGCGCAAACGCCCCCTGGCCCCTGTCCGAGCGCCGCTTAATCATGTCTCCGATCGTCCTCATTCCGGCCCGCATGGCGGCCGCGCGGCTGCCGGGAAAGCCGCTGGCGGATATCGAGGGGACGGCGATGATCGTGCGCGTGCTGCGCCGCGCCCTGGCCGCCGACATCGGGCCGGTGGCGGTGGCGGCCGGGGACAGCGAGATCGCCGCGGCCGTGACGGCGGCGGGCGGCCGCGCGGTGCTCACCGATCCCACCCTGCCTTCCGGCTCCGACCGCATCCTCGCCGCGCTGGCGCAGTTGGATCCCCACGGACGCCATGAGGTGGTCATCAACCTTCAGGGCGATATGCCGTTCGTCGCCGCCGAGCTTCTGGCGGCCTGCGCCGGACTGCTGAATGACGAGAGGTGCTGCGACATCGCCACGGTGGTCGCCCCGGAGGCGGAGGCCGCCGACCGGACCAACCCCGACATCGTCAAGGCGGTGCTCGCCTTGCCCCCGGGGGCCCCGGCCGGCCGCGCGCTCTATTTCACCCGCTCCACGCTCTTTGGCGAGGGTCCTGTCTGGCGGCACGTGGGCCTCTACGCCTACCGTCGCGAGGCGCTCATGGCGCTGGGCGTCGCGCCGCCATCGCCCCTCGAGCGACGCGAGCGGCTGGAGCAGCTGCGCGCCCTAGAGCTCGGCCTTGATATCTGGGCCACGGTGGCGAAGGCCGCGCCGATCAGCGTCGACACGCCCGCCGATCTGGAGGCCGCCCGCGCCCACGCCCGGGCCGCCGAGGGGCGCGCGCCGTGATCGAGCGCCCGCGGATCGCCTTCCAGGGAGAGCCCGGCGCCAACAGCGACGAAGCCTGCCGCGCCTATTTCCCGGACCATGAGCCGGTCGCCTGGCCCGCCTTCGAGGACGCCTTCGAGGCGGTGAAGCGCGGCGACTGCGTGCTGGCCATGATCCCGGTGGAAAACTCCATCGCCGGGCGGGTGGCCGACGTGCACCACCTCTTGCCGTCCTCGGGCCTGAGGATCGTCGGCGAGCGCTTCAAACCGATCCGCTTTCAGCTCATGGCCAATCCCGGAACGCGCCTCGAGCAGGTCCGCACGGTGGCCAGCATGCCCATCGCCCTTGGCCAGTGCCGCGCGGCCTTAAGGCGCCTGGGCGTGCGCGCCGAACCGGCCGGCGACACCGCCGGGGCGGCCAGGGCCTTGGCCGAGCGCCCCGACCCGACCCGCGCCGCCATCGCCCCCGCCCTGGCGGCCGAGCTCTACGGCCTTACCATCCTGATGAGCGACATCGAGGACGCGGCGCATAACACCACGCGCTTCCTGGTCATGTCGGTCGACCCTCATCCGCCGGCCCCCGCGGCCGGCGCGGCCTCCATCACCAGCTTCGCCTTTCGGGTGCGCAACATTCCGGCGGCGCTCTACAAGGCCCTGGGCGGCTTCGCCACCAACGGGGTCAATATGACCAAGCTGGAAAGCTATATGGAAAACGGCGCCTTCACCGCGACCTTCTTCTACGCCGAGGTCGACGGCCGGCCCGCCGACGCCTCCCTCGCCCGCGCCTTCGAGGAGCTGGGGTTTTTCAGCGACCACTTCGAGATCTTGGGCGTCTTCGCCGCCGATCCGTTCAGGTGGGCACGGTGAGGCGCCTGGAGCCCTCGATGCGTGAGATGACGCTCACTCTCTCCCGTCATCGCCGGCCGGAGTGCCGGCGACCCATTCCGCCAAATTCCGCGAGCGGGACGATGGCTGGCTGGGACTTAACGCCCGGCCATGACGTACTATTGGGGGTGCTTGATTTTCCAGAGAAGATTCATCTCAGCCGCCCAATGCTCTAGGATTCCGCGTCGGGGTGACGGCGCTCGGCGAGGGCGCCGAGCAGGTCCATGGCGGCCAGCAGCACCCCTGAAACGACGAAGGTGAGGACGATGGCGATGAGCCAGACCAGCTTGCCGCGATCGAGGGTGGAGTCGGGCTCCAGCAGCTCCATGAAGGCGCGCAGCAGGGCGATGGCGGAGATTGCCACGATGGAGGCGATGACCTTGATCTTGAGACCGGAGAAATCCACCGTCCCCATCCACTGCGGCCTGGCGGCGGGATCCACCGAGGTGATCTTGGCGACGAAGTTCTCGTAGCCCGACAGGGTCACCAGGACGATCAGATTTCCGGCCAGGGACAGGTCGATGAGCGAGAGCGCCATGAGCAGGCCATCCTGCGGCCGCATGGTCATGAGGTGGGAAAGCGCGTCCCAAAGCTCGCGCGCGAAGACCACCAGCAGGCCGCCCAGGGCGCACACCAGGCCCACATAGAAGGGCGCCAGCAGCCACCTTGAGGCGAACAGCGCGTTCTCGAACCACCGCTCGACCGCCGGCCTGGTCATGACGCTCCCCCCTCTTGCGCCCAGGCCTTGATCAGCTGGTGGGCGATGGCCAGGGACCCGGGCGCCTTGGCGTCGGCGTGCTCGCCCCTGATGAGCGCGCCGGCCTCGCCGCGCGTGAACCAGCGCACCTCGTCGATCTCGATCTGGTCGGCGACGGCCTCGCCCTCTTCCACCTCGGCGATGAGGCCGATCATCAGGGAGGAGGGGTAGGGCCACGGCTGGGTGGAATGATAGCGCACGCTTCTGGCCCGCAGGGCCGCTTCCTCGTAGAGCTCGCGCGCGCAAGCCTCCTCGATGGATTCGCCGGGCTCCAGGAAGCCGGCCAGGGCCGAATACATCCCCTTGGGCCACGCCGCCTGGCGCCCCAAGAGGCAGGTCTCGCCCCTGACCGCCAGCATGATCACCACCGGATCGGTGCGCGGGAAGTGCTGGGCGCGGCAGGTCGGGCAGATGCTCTTCCAGCCCCCCTCGGCGAACTGGCTGATCTCGCCGCAGGCGGCGCAGTGACGATGCTTTCGCCGCCACTCAAACATCGCCTTGGCCGTGGCCGCGATGGCCGCGTCGCCGGCTGGCAGGGTGAGGGCGATGGTCCGCAGATCCTCGAAGCGGCCCAGGCCCTCCAGCGGCCCCTCGGCCGGATCGGCGCCGCCCTCCAGATCGACGGCGAAAATCGCCGCGTCCTTCCACAGGCCCAGAAACAGCAGTTGCTCGGGGTCGCCCGACAAGGTCTTGGCCATTTCGGCGGCGAGATAGGCGAGCTGGACGCCCCCGCCCTTGGCGTCCTCCACCAGGGGTCGGCCGCTCCACAGGGCGAGCGCGAGCGAAGAGGGCGCGGCCAGCTTTTCCGCCAGCCAGCTGGGGTCGGCGCGGCGGTAGCTGGCCCGGTCCAGCGGATTGCCGGCGAAGGTGTTGGTGAAGACGGAAAGCGGCATGGCCGGTCTTCATAAGGCGCCGCGCGGGCGCCGTCATGCCCGCGCTTGCGCCGGCCAGCCGGCCACGCGATATAGGACGCGGAGATCGGCGATGGGCGGAGACCTCGCCAACCCGGTCAGGTCCGGAAGGAAGCAGCCGTAACGAGATTTGCTCCGGGTCGTCTGCCGGTCTCCACCGCCTCTTTTCGAGCAGTCCCAAGGCCCCCGAGACTCCAGGTTGATGACCGACCACGATCTGACGCTCGACACCCAACCGCGCGAGCGTGACGAGGCGGTGAGCGACATGTTCGCGGTGTCGGCCGCTCCGCCGACCCCCTATACGGTCCTGGCCCGCAAATACCGTCCGCGCAGCTTCGACGACCTCATCGGCCAGGAGGCCATGGTCCGGACGCTGAAAAACGCCTTCGCCAGCGGGCGCATCGCCCACGCCTTCATGCTCACCGGGGTGCGGGGCGTGGGCAAGACGACCACCGCGCGGCTGCTGGCGCGGGCGCTCAACTACGAGAGCGACACCGTTCACCAGCCCAGCGTCGAGGATTTGGCGATGGAGGGGCGCGACTGCCGGGCGATCGTCGAGGGCCGGCATTTGGACGTGCTGGAGCTGGACGCGGCCAGCCGCACCGGCGTCGATGAGATGCGCGAGGTTCTGGACGGGGTGCGCTACGCCCCCGCCGAGGCGCGCTACAAGGTCTATGTCATCGATGAGGTGCACATGCTCTCAAAGGGGGCGTTCAACGCGCTGTTGAAGACCCTCGAAGAGCCGCCGCCGCACGTCAAATTCATCTTCGCCACCACCGAAATCCGCAAGGTGCCGGTGACCATCCTGTCGCGCTGTCAGCGCTTCGACCTGCGGCGCGTCGAACCGGCCGCGATCATCGGCAACCTCTCGGCGATCGCCGAGGCGGAGGGGGCGAAGATCGAGCCCGAGGCCCTGACCCTGATCGCCCGCGCCGCCGAAGGCTCGGTGCGCGACGCCCAGTCCCTCTTGGACCAGGCCATGGTGCAGGCGCGTCACGGCGAGAGCGTCAGCGCCGCGGCGGTGCGTGACATGCTGGGCCTCGCCGATCGCGCCCAGACCATTGAACTCTTCGAAAGGGCGGTGCGCGGCGAGGCGGGAGCGGCCATCGAGGCCTTCCGCGTCCTCTACGGCTTCGGCGCCGATCCGACCACGGTGATGCTGGACCTTCTGGAGCACTGCCACGGCGCGTCGGTGGCCAAGGCGCTGGGCCCCGAGGCCCTGAGCCTCCCCAAGGACCAGGGCGCCCAACTCGCGGCCATCGGCGCGGCCCTGTCGGCGGGGACCCTGGCGCGGCTCTGGCAGCTGCTGCTCAAGGCGCACGACGAGACCCGCCGCGCGCCCGATCCCGCCGCCGCCGTGGAAATGGCCCTTATCCGCCTCGCCTTCGCCGCCGATCTGCCGGGCCCGGAAGAGGCGCTGAAGGCTCTGCGGTCAGGCGACGGCGTTTCAGGCGCCCGCGGCCCGGCGCCTTCCGCCCCACCCTCTTCCGGTTCTGGCGGCGGCGGCATGACGGCGCGCGCGCCGCTCATCGCGAGCCCGCCCAGACCCTCGCCGGCGGCCGCCAACCCGCAGTCGTTCGAGGACGTCGTCGCGCTGATCGATCAGCGGCGCGATGTCGGTCTCAAGCTCGACGTTGAAAAATATCTGCGTCCGATCAGCTTCCGGGCCGGCGCCGTGGTTTTCGAGCCGGCCCCAGGCGCGCCCTCGAATCTGGCCCAGCGGCTGGTGGCGCGTCTCAAGGAGTGGACCGGTCAGCCCTGGCTGGTCGCAGCCGAAGGAGGCGGCGGCGCCGAGACCCTGCTGGAGCGCCAGACGCGCGCCCGGGCCACCGCCCATGCCTCCGCCCTGGCCGAGCCTTTCGTTCAGGCGGTGATGGAAACCTTTCCGGGGGCCCAGATCGTGGACGTGCGCCAGATGGCGGCGCCCGGGCCGGCCGCTGCTGGGTTCGCCAACGCCGATGAGGTCAACGCCGATGACGAGTGAGCCATGAAAGACCTTGGCGCGCTGATGAAGCAGGCGCAGGCCATGCAGGAGAAACTGCAGGCCGCACAGGAGCGGTTGGCGCGGAGCGAGGTGGAGGGCGCCGCCGGCGGCGGCTTGGTCCGGCTGACCCTCAAGGGGTCCGGGGCGCTGGGCCGCCTTTCCATCGACGAGAGCCTTCTCGCTCCTGGTGAGGGCGAGATCGTCGCCGACTTGATCATCGCGGCCCACGCCGACGCCAAGAAAAAGCTCGACGCGGCGCAGAGCGAGATCATGCGCGACATCGCCGGCCCTCTGGCGGGCATGCCCGGCATGCCCTCCTTCTGAATGGGCGCTTCGGCCGGACCGGAGATCGAGCGGCTGATAGCGCTCATGGCCAAGCTGCCCGGTCTGGGACAGCGCTCGGCGCGGCGCGCGACGCTGATGCTGCTCAAAAAGCGCGAGCAGCTACTCGCGCCCTTGAGCGCCGCTCTCGCCGAAGCCGCGGCGCGGGTGCGAACCTGTGGCCTATGCGGCGCCCTGGACACCACCGATCCGTGCGCCATCTGCGCCGACGCCTCGCGCGATCAGAGCCTGCTCTGCGTCATCGAAGAGGTCGGCGCCCTTTGGGCCCTGGAGCGGGCGGGCGCCTTTCGCGGTCGCTACCATGTGCTGGGCGGGCTGCTGTCGGCCCTGGACGGGGTGGGTCCGGACGCCCTACGCATCGGCGCCCTGGCGGACCGCGCGGCCGATCCTGACGTGCGGGAGGTCATTCTCGCCCTTCCGGCCACCGTCGACGGCCAGACCACCGCCCACTATCTCGCCGACCGGCTCTCGGCGGCGGGGGTCGCCGTCACCATGCTGGCCAGGGGCGTACCGGTCGGCGGCGAACTGGATTGGCTCGACGACGGCACCATCACCCAGGCCATGCGCGCCCGCCGGCCGGCCTGACGGCAGGGCTCCTCCCGCCACCAACTACCTCTACTGGGAAGCAGACACCGCCGCGACGATCTCGTCGACCTGCGCCTCGATCGGCTGATCGATGTCGATGATGATCGGATGCTCGTCGGGCCCCGGTTCCTGGAGATCGTCGAACTGGCTCGCCAGCAGACTGGGCGGCATGAAGTGATGTTGCCGCTTGGCCACGCGCGCGGCGATCACGGCTTGCGATCCGCGAAGAAAGACGATCCGCAACTGCGGGCGCCCGGCGGCGAGCTGGGCGCGGTAGGCGCGCTTGAGGGCCGAACAGGTGACCACGCCGGGCAGACCCGCGGCGGCCTGGCCGTCGATCCACCCCGCGATGGCCGCGAGCCACGGGGCGCGGTCGGCGTCGTCGAGCGGGATGCCGGCCTTCATCTTGGCGATGTTGGCCGGCGGATGGAGATCGTCGCCTTCCTTGAACGGCCAGCCGAGCCGCGCCGCCAGGGGCCGGCCGATGGTGGACTTGCCTGATCCCGACACACCCATGATCACAAGGATGGGCGGCGTCACTTAAGCGAGATCCCGCCAACGCCGGGCGTCTCTGGCCAGCAGCGCGCGCGATTCGGGCGGCCCGTCCGTCCCGGCGGCATAGCCGTGAACCGCGCCGCCGCTCTTCCATGCGTCCAGGAAGGGCATGACGGCGCGCCAGGCGCTTTCGATATCGTCGGCGCGCTTGAACAGGGTCTGATCGCCGGTCAGGCAGTCGTAGATCAGGGTTTCGTAACCGGTGGCCGGCTTGTGCTGGAACCAGTCGGCGTAGCTGAAATCCATGCGCACATCGGTCAGACACACCTCGGGACCGGGCCGTTTGGCGTCGAAGAGCAGCGATATACCTTCGTTGGGCTGGATGCGCAGAAGCAGGACGTTGGGGGTCGATCTTCCTTCGGCCACGTTCTGGAAGAGAGTCTTGGGCGCGGCCTTGAACTGGATGGCGATTTGCGTGTCGTGCGCGCTCATCGCCTTGCCGGTGCGAAGATAGAAGGGCACGCCCGCCCAGCGCCAGTTGTCGATGGTGAGCTTGACGGCGACGAATGTTTCGGTGCGGCTGTCGGGCTCGACATTGGGCGAGTCGCGATAAGCGGCGACTTTCTTACCGGCCACCGTTCCGGCCCGATACTGTCCACGCACCGAATTGGCCAGGGCCTGAGCTGGCGTCTGGTGACGAATGGCCTCGATCACCCGGCCCTTTTCCGCCCGCACCGCTTCGGCGTCGAAGGAGTTGGGCGGCTCCATGGCGATCATGGTCAGGAGCTGGAAAAGATGATTGGGCACCATGTCGCGCAGCGCGCCAGCCTTGTCGTAGTAGGCCCCGCGCTCTTCCACCCCCACTGTCTCGGCGGCGGTGATCTGTACGCTGTCGATGTGAAGGCGATTCCACAAGGGCTCGAAAACGCCGTTGCCGAAGCGGGTGACCATGATGTTGCGAACGGTTTCCTTGCCGAGGAAATGGTCGATCCGGTAAATCTGGTCCTCGGCCAGACACTTGAGGAGCCGCCGGTTGAGCGCCTTGGCCGAGGCGAGATCCTCGCCGAACGGCTTTTCGACCACCACCCGGCGGAAGGCGCCGCGCGGCGGGCGGGCGAGTCCCGCCTTGGCCAGGCGCTCGACGATGTCGCCGAAGAAACGCGGCGCCACGGCGAGGTAGAAGAGGGCGGAACCGCCGCCCGCCCCGCCCAGTTCTTGGATTTTTTGGGCCAGGGCCGTGTAGGTCGCGTCGTCCTCGAAGTCGCCGATCTGGTAGCTCATCCGATCGGCCAGCCAGTTCCACGTCCTGGCATGGATCTTGGCCCGACCAAATTCGCTGTCCTTGCTGCTGGCCAGTTCCTTCAGGAATCCGCCGAGCGAGGCCCGGAAGTCGGCGTCGTCACAGGCCCCGTGATCGAGGCCCAGAACCCGCAAGCCGGCGCTGAGCAATCCCGCGTCAGAGAGGTTATAGAGGGCCGGGACGAGCAGGCGCTTGGCGAGATCGCCGCGCGCGCCGAAGATCACCATGACGCAGGCCGGCGCGGGCGGCGCCTTGGAGGGTGGTTGCTTGGCCACGGCCCTCAAACCCCGGCCTTTTCCTCGACGTGGCCGCCGAAGCCGAAACGCATCGCCGAGAGCAGCTTTTCGCCGAACGTATGGCTTTCGCGCGAGCGGAATCGCGCATAAAGGGCGGCGGTGAGCACATTGGCGGGGACCGCTTCCTCGATGGCCGCATCGACGGTCCAGCGTCCCTCGCCGCTGTCTTCCACCTCTCCGGTGAAGGCCGCGAGCTTAGGATCGCCCGCCAGGGCGGAAGCGGTGAGATCGAGCAGCCACGAAGAGATCACGCTGCCTCGGCGCCACACCTCGGCGATATCGGTGAGGTCCAGGTCGAACCGATCGTCCTTGGCCAGGGCCTCGCCGCCCTTGCCTTGAAGAATGTCGAAGCCCTCGGCGTAGGCCTGCATCAGGCCGTACTCGATGCCGTTGTGGACCATCTTCACGAAGTGCCCGGCGCCGGAGGGGCCGGCATGGATGTAGCCCAGTTCGGCCCTAGGGTCGGCGCCCGCGGGCCGCTTGGTGCGCGAGATCTCGCCGAGGCCCGGCGCCAGGGTCCTGAAGATGGGATCGAGGCGATCCACAACCGCCTTCTCGCCGCCGATCATCATGCAGTAGCCCCGCTCCAGCCCCCACACGCCCCCGGAGGTCCCGACGTCCACATAGGTGAGGCCCTTGGCTTTCAGCGCCTCGGCCCGGCGGATGTCGTCGCGATAAAAGGTGTTGCCCCCGTCGATGACCGTGTCGCCCGCTTCCAGGGCCTCGCCCAAGTCGCTGACGGTTTCCTCGGTGGGGCCGCCCGCCGGGAGCATCACCCACACCGCCCGCGGGGCCCTAAGCTGGGCGATGAGATCCTTGACATCGGCGCCGCCGGCCGCTCCCTCCTTGGCCAGGGCCGACACCGCCGCGGCGTCGCGGTCCCAGACCACCGGGCTGTGGCCGCCTTTCATCAGGCGACGGGCGATATTGGCGCCCATTCGCCCCAATCCGATGACGCCAAGCTGCATGGCGGAAAGCTCCTTTTCGTTTCGGATCAGGCGAAGGCGCGTTCGAGAGCCTCGGTCAGGCGGCGCAGGCCGCCTTCGACATCACCGCCCAGGTCGAATCGGAGCAGTCGCCGACCTCGCTCGGCGAGAACCTCGAAGTCGCCGCGCGCCTCGGCCGCTTCGACGACGCCGAAGGTGAGCTTGCGGCCCGGCACGTCCAGGTCGGCCGACGGTTTGTGGGTGATCTGCAGGAAGACCCCGCTGTTGGGGCCGCCCTTGTAGGCCTGGCCGGTGGAGTGAAGGAACCTCGGGCCAAAGCCCAGCACCGTGGCGACCTTGCGGTGCTCGCCAATGCGGCGGCGCAACGCCTGCAGGACCGCGATATGGCGCGGGCTGCGGTCGAGATAGGCCAGAAGGCCGATATAGTCGCCGGCCCTGGCGCGCCGCAGGTGGGCGCGGAACCAGGCCTCCAAGGTCCGCACCCCGGCCTCGTCGCCGATGGCCTTGGCGTTGGCGCCGTCGGCGTAAAGGGCCACGCCATCCACCTTGAACACCGCCACTTCGGGCGTGAGCGAGCCGCTGGTTTCATAGGCCTTGGTGAGGGCGCGTGTCTTGACCTTGCTGGCCTCCACATCCGGCTGGTCGAAGGGGTCGATGCCGATCACCGCGCCGGCCACGGCCACGGCGACCTCCCAGCGGAAGAACTCCTGGAACAGGCTTTCGCGGCGGCCCAGGGTGATTCGCACCACCGGCTGGCCGGCCTCCTCGAAGCGGCGAACCGCCTGGTCGCGCGCGATGTCGTCATGCCCCTCCAGGCGCAGATAGACGAACACCCGATCGGCGCCATAGGTCTCCATCCGGCCGATAGGCTCGGCGTCGATGGGGATCAGCCCCTTGCCCTGCTTGCCGGTGGACTCGGCCAGAAGCTGTTCCAGCCACGCCCCGATATCGCCGATTTCGTCCGAGGCGATGAGGGTCACCTTGTCCCGCCCCGCCTTGGCCGCCGCTCCCAGGAGGGCGCCCAGGACGAAGCCGGGATTGGCGGCCGGCGGAGCGCTGGCGCCGCAGGCGCGGACCATGGTCGCCGCCGTCTCGAAGATTGCCCGCGCCTCGAGCCCGATAACCGCCGCCGGGACCATGCCGAAGTTGGAAAGCACCGAATAGCGGCCGCCGATGGCCGGATCGCCATGGAAGACGTGGGCGAAACCGTCGCGCCGGGCGGTCTCCTCCAGCTGGGAGCCGGGATCGGTGACCGCGATGAAGCGCGCCCCTGCCTTGCCCGTCCCCAGCGCACGCTCGGCCAGCGCGAAGAAGTAGCGGTGGAGAATATCCGGCTCCAGGGTCGAGCCCGACTTGCTGGAGACGATGTAGAGGGTCCTGGCCGGATCGATGGCCCCCTGGATGCGGGCGATCTGGTCCGGGTCCGTGGAATCGAGCACCAGCAGTTCGGGAAATCCGCGCTCGGATCCAAAGGTCTTGGCCAGCACTTCGGGGCCGAGGCTCGATCCGCCCATCCCCAGCAACAGGGCGTGGGAATAGCCGGCCGCCTTCACCTCGTCGCGCAGACCCTCCAGGGCGGAAAAGTCGACGGCGCCGCCGCCGCCGGCGGTCAGCCAGCCGAGCCACTTGTTCTCATCCTTGCCGGTCCACAGCCCCGCGTCGCCGGCCCACAGGCGGCGCGTCCAGCCTTCGGCGGCGGCGCGATGCAGCGTCGCGGCGAGGTCGGCCGCCAAGTCGGGCGGCGCGTCGATCGACTGGGCGTTCAGCGCCGCTCCCAAGATCGCGGCCCGCTTGGCGGCCACGGCGCCCAAGAGGGCGTCGAACGCCTCGGCGAACTTCGCCACGCCGTCCGCCACCAGGGCCTCGGTGACGCCGCCCAGATCCAGGCCGATCCGCTCGGCGGCGGCCAGCGCCGCCCGTGCGCCGTCCACGCCTTCGGTCAGACGCTCGCGCACCTGTCCGTGGTCGCGGAAGGCGTCCATGGTCTTGGGCGGCATGGTGTTGACGGTGTCGGGACCGATCAAGGTTTCGACGTAGAGAACGTCGGAATAGGCCGGGTCCTTGGTTCCGGTGGAGGCCCACAGCAGCCTCTGCGGCGCAGCCCCCGCCGCCGCCAGCGCCTTCCAGCGCGGGCTCGCGATGAGATCCAGATAGCGCTGGTAGGCGAGTTTCGCATTGGCGATGGCGACCTTGCCGCGCAGGCACTTCAGCGTTTCGGCTTCGTCGCCCACGGCCGTAGCGAGGCGCGCATCGATCTTGTTGTCGATCATCCCGTCGATGCGGCTGACGAAAAAGCTGGCGACGCCATGCACCTTGGAAACATCGCCGCCCGCGCCCTCCAGGGCCTCCAGACCGGCCATGTGGGCGTCGGCCACGGCGAGATAAGCGTCGATGCCGAAGAGCAGGGTGACGTTGATGTTTATCCCCTCGCCGATCAGGGCGCGGATGGCCGGGACGCCGGGCTTTGTCCCAGGAACCTTGATCATCACATTGGGCCGGTCGACGGCCCGCCACAGCCGCCGCGCCTCGGCGATGGTGGCCTGGGTGTCCATGGCGAGGTATGGCGACACCTCCAGGCTTACGTACCCGTCGGCGCCCTTCAGGGTGTCGTATACCGGCCTCAGCTGATCGGCGGCCGCCTGGATGTCGGGGATGGCCAATTGCTCGTAAAGATCGCCGATTTCCGCGTCGCCGGCCGCGATCAGGCCGCGCAGGCGCGCGTCATAAGCGTCGCCCTCGCCGATGGCCTTCTCAAATATGGAAGGATTCGACGTTACGCCCTTGAGGCCATCGTCCTTGATCAGGCGCTTCAGTCCACCATCGGCCAGGATCTTGCAATGCAGATAGTCCAGCCAGACCGCCTGACCGGCGCCGCCGAGGGCAAGCAGGGGGTTGGGGGCGGAAAGGGGCTTGGTCATCGCTTCGCGCCGATCTGCTTCATAGCCGCCGCGCGGACATGTTCGGCCGTGAAGCCAAAGTGGGGCATCAGGTCGGCGATGGGGGCGGAGGCGCCGAAGGAGCGCATGGCGATGATTTCGCCGCTGGGTCCGGCGTAGCGGTCCCAGCCAAGCGGCGAGGCCGCTTCCACCACGACCCGGGCGGTGACGGCGGGAGGCAGAACCTTGTCCCGGTAGGCCTGGTCCTGGGCTTCGAACAATTCCCAGCACGGCAGGGAGACGACGCGCGCCTTGACCCCTTTGGCGACCAAGGTCGCCTGGGCCTCGACGCACAGGGAAACCTCGCTGCCGGTGGCGATCAGGATGACCTGCGGCGCCTCCGTCTCGCCGCCCGCCAGGACATAGCCGCCGCGCGCCACGCCGGTTGCGGGGGCGTATTTAGCTCGGTCGAGCGTCGGGAGGGCCTGGCGCGACAGGACCAGGCAGGCGGGCCGCTCGTTCTGGCTCAGGATGGTCCGCCACGCCTGCGCCGTCTCGTTGGCGTCGCCGGGGCGGAAGGTCATCAGGCCGGGAATGGCGCGCAGCGCGGCCAGCTGCTCGATGGGCTGGTGGGTGGGGCCGTCCTGGCCAAGGCCGATGGA
>Ga0182024_10008571_pt1 | contig 21471 bp, 26 predicted proteins | sample P32metaG_FD_120480 | JGI IMG/M metagenome (GOLD analysis project Ga0182024, IMG submission 120480) | Permafrost microbial communities from Stordalen Mire, Sweden - P3-2 metaG (Illumina Assembly) | ecosystem: Environmental > Terrestrial > Soil > Wetlands > Permafrost | place: Sweden: Stordalen...
GACCCGAGGACAAGCACGACCGGATCAAGGCCCTGCGAAGTGATGGAAGAAAGGTGGCGATGGCGGGCGACGGCATCAACGATGCTCCAGCCTTGGCGGCAGCCGATGTCGGCATTGCGATGGGAACGGGAACCGACGTTGCGATTGAATCAGCAGGTGTCATCTTGGTCAAAGGCGACTTGCGAGGCATCGTCAAAGCCGTGAAGCTCAGTCGCCGCACTATGCGGAACATTCGCCAGAATCTCTTTTTTGCCCTGATCTACAACGCCCTCGGCGTGCCAATTGCGGCAGGCGTCCTTTATCCGATTTCGCACCATCTGCTCCTCAACCCGATGATCGCTGCCGCTGCCATGAGTTTCAGTTCCGTGTCGGTGGTGGGCAATGCGCTACGGCTGAGGACCATCCGGCTGACCTAACCCGAAATTCGATCGCCCGGGCTTGGCGCAACCCTAGCTTCACGGATGCCTGCAACAGCAAATTGCAAATGCTCGGGTCATTAACTGCATAATGATTCCCTTTCCTACTCGCCTGCTCGGCTCCTCCTCCTGGAAAAGTAGCCATGCCGCAAACGCCACACGTCGAGAAACACTTCACCGCCTCGGAATCAGTTCGAGACATCGTAATCGGAATGTCGGACGGCTTGACCGTTCCATTCGCACTTGCGGCCGGGCTGTCGGGGGCGGTTGCGTCGAGCGGCATCATCATCACGGCGGGACTTGCCGAGGTTGCTGCCGGCGCAATTGCGATGGGCCTCGGCGGTTATTTGGCGGCACGAACAGACGCCGAGCATTTCGCCTCCGAACGAGCCAGGGAGGAGCGTGAAACCGAAGAGATGCCAGAGCAGGAAGCCGCCGAAGTTGCCGACGTTCTTCGCTCCTACGGGCTGGACGACGAAAACGTGACGACGGTGGTGAAATCCATCTGTGCCAACAAGCAGCGATGGGTGGACTTCATGATGCGATTCGAGTTGGGCCTCGAAGAACCTGACCCGAAGCGTGCCAGGAACAGCGCCTTGACCATTGCTTTGTCCTATATTGCTGGCGGTATGGTGCCTCTGGCCCCGTACTTCTTCTTCCACTCGGTCCATACGGCGTTGATCGGGTCAGTAGTCGTGACCCTGCTGGCTTTGCTGGTGTTCGGCTATATTAAGGGCCAATTCACGACGGCTCGACCATTCCGTAGCGCATGGCAGACCGTTGTCGTCGGCGGACTGGCAGCGACCGCTGCATTCGTGATTGCGAAAGCGATTGGGTAGACAACGCCTCAAATCAACGGGGGCCAACCACGGGGGACAAATGACAATGTTGAATCGCCGACTTCCTGCGCTGATTTTATTTGCCGTTGTGCCGCTCACTGCCTGTTGGTCAGCAGTTTCATTTGCAGATGACAAGGCCGCTACGAAGGACGGTGGCAAAGTCGCTGGAATTCTGATCGACAGGAAAGATGATTGGATTACCGTCAAGGCCGATGGCGAGGATGAATCCGTCAAATATGTCATCGATGCGTCTGACAAGAAGCTGCAAGAAGCCTTCAAATCCATCTTCAACGCCAGCCGAGTGCAATTGACGTACAAAACGGACGGCGACTCACGCCGACTGGTCAGCATCAAGAAGCAAATCCTCAAAGCCTCGGGGACGGTGACGGGCACTGTCGTGAAGGTCTACAACAATTTTTGGGTTGAGGTAACGCCCAAGGCCGGTCTTGCCGATGCTTACGCCCCCGGCGCTAACTACAACGACAAGGCATTCATGGACAAGCTGAAGGGATTGCAACCAGGCGACTCGGTTACGATCACCTTCACCACCGACTTCGAGCGGCACCGCATCAAGACGCTGCGGAAAAATCCGGTGAGTCCAGCGAAAGCGGGAGATAAATCCCAATCGGGAACGCCCACGAAGGAATAACAGCCAGCTCAAGGAAGAAAATCGACAAATGATCATAAACACAATCCTTCATCCGACTGATTTCTCCGAAAGTTCAAACGAAGCATTTGTTTGCGCCTGCTCCCTGGCAAGAGATAACAACGCACGTCTGATCCTTCTCCATGTGGTGCCTCCCCCTCTGGTCACGATCGATCCGGAGCAATATGCCGATCCTCTGCTGTCCGCAGAATCCCAAGAAACATGGAGGGGGGCATTTCACTGGCCGCAGACATTCCATTCGCAAGTTGTTGTGGAGCATCGGGTGGCACAAGGTGATCCTCCGGCAGAAATTCTTCGTCTGGCCGAGAAAGTGAAGTGCGATCTGATCGTCATGGGCACGCATGGCCGGACAGGGATACGCCGACTCATGACGGGTAGCGTAGCGGAAGAGGTTTTGCGGCAGGCTGATTGTCCGATACTGGTGGTAAGATCTCGTTCGCACGACACGACGTTGGCCCAACCACAAACGCCAAGTAGCCAGTCCTCCACGGCGGCCCCAGCGGAGAAGAAATCAACCGCCGTGCAACTCAAGATCGTGAAGATCGAGAAGCCCCACGACACCAACTTTATTTTCGGCCAGACGCACTTCATCAAGTCGGTCGAGGACATTCACGAGGCCCTGGTTACTGCCGTTCCTGGAATCAAGTTCGGGCTGGCATTCTGCGAGGCGTCGGGCAAATGCCTCGTCCGATGGTCGGGGACGGACCCGACGATGACCGAACTGGCAAAGAAGAATGCCGCCGCCATCGGAGCAGGCCACAGCTTCATCGTCTTCTTGGGCGACGGGTTTTATCCGCTCAACGTCCTGAATACGCTGAAAATGGTGCCGGAGGTTTGCCGCATTTTCTGTGCGACCGCCAATCCGACCAAAGTCATCCTTGCTGAAACCGATGAGGGACGAGGCATCTTGGGCGTGGTTGACGGAGTCTCGCCCAAGGGTATCGAGGACGAAACCGAGATCAACTGGAGGAAGGACTTTTTGCGGCAGATCGGCTATAAGATGTGAAGGATGGTGAGTCATGAAATCCGTCAAACGCCTGATGGCCGAACACGAACTGATCGAGCGTGGTCTGACTCTGCTCGATAAGGCCGTTGCATGCATCGACGCCGGCCAACCCCTTCCTGATGGCTTCTCGGCATGGGCAGCCCGGTTCTTTCAGGAATTTGCCGACCAATGCCACCACGCCAAGGAAGAGGACGTATTTTTTCCCGTCCTCAAGCAGAGGGGCATTCCCGAGCAGGGCGGGCCGATTGGCGTAATGCTTCACGAGCATGACCTGGGACGTGACTGCGTAGGCCGGATGTGGGAGGCGAGCCAGACGCAGCCTTTCGACTCCCGCACATTCGCCGAAGCCGCCAAGCAGTATCTCCCTCTGCTGCGCCAGCACATCTTCAAAGAAAACAACATCCTCTTCCGCATGGCCGAGCGGGTGATGAGCGAGGCTGACGATGCCGACGTGACGAGCAAATTCTCGCAGGTTGAGCAAGAGCGAGGGCTTGCCGGTTGGAACGAGAAGTTCGCCGACGAAATGACACGTTGGGAAGTATTGACGAAATGACGGGCCGAAAATGAGCTACACCCACATCCTTGACCTCGCCAAAGAGTCCGAACCGCCTCCCGATGGCATCCTGAGCCGCACGATCTTTCAGGATGATCAGTTGAAGGCCGTCGTCTTCGGCTTCGGTCAAGGACAAGAACTTTCCGAACACACGGCGGCGAAACCGGCGATGCTCTTCTTCGTAAAAGGCAACGCCATCGTCGGGCTGGGCAATGACGTTCAAGAAGCCCAAGCGGGAACTTGCGTCCACATGCCTGCTGGATTGAAGCACTCCATCAGGGCGACGACGCCGGTCGTAATGCTGCTGGTGTTGCTGAAATGATTTTGGCGCAGAGCTTTTGGGAGAGCCGAAGAACTATTTAGCTGTGACCCGCAGTGTCGTCGGTCTAGCCAACCGGATCAGCGCCTCTTTCTCCAACCGTGACAGGGCCTTGATCGCCGCTTCATGTTTCAGCGCCAGACTTTGACCACTTAGGCGCTCCTGGTAAACCAATTCCACTGGCAGGCGACTGCGGGTGTAGTAAGAGGCGGTTCCGGCGTTGTGCTGCTTGCATCGACGGCTCAGGTTCTTGGTAATCCCGGTGTACAGCGACCCATCAGCACAGCGCAAGAGATAGACAAACCAAGTGTCGGCCAGCGTCTCCGCATTTTGTAATTCGGCCTGAAGTTGCTTGACTGCTACTTCCTTGGCCTTCGCCTCGACCTCGACGGTGATCTTTCCTCGCCGCCAACACGCCGGGAAATCTTGCAGGTCGATAAAGTCGTGATGCCGTTCCGGCTTTGATCCCTCCCAGCCTTCCAGCGGGCTGGAGATGTGGAACAGCGGCTCTCGATTCCATGTGGCAATCGCCCTCCTGGTAACTTGCTCGACACTCAAGCCATCCGGGTTGCAGCGATGATGATGCACGTCGTAGACCAGTGGGATGCCGGTAGCCCGGCAGACGGGCAAAAGATCGGCTGGCGTGTAAGTCCTGTCGTCATTTTCAGCGGTCAACCGACTTCTGACCCGAGATGAAAGTCGGTCGAGGTTGCTGGCGAAATCGGCCAGTGCCTTTTGCTTGTCGCCGTATGCCCCGCCACCGTGAATGTTGATGACATCGGCCCCGACCCATTCGGCCACTTCCGCTTGGTATTCAAGTTCCTTCACGGAATTCTCAACTACATCGAGTCGTGGAGAGTTCATCACCACGAACTGATCCGGGTGAAAGCAGGTCCGCAGGTCGTGCTTCTCGGCGAATTGACCACAGCGTCGGAACTGGTCCACGATCTCGCCGTTGTCGGGGAGGTCTTCAGTCCGATAGCCGACATCAGGGTGCGTTTTGACGGGAAGGATTTGGCTATTGATGCGGAAACAGCCAATTTGCGTTTCGGCGCAGAACTGAAGGGCCGCAAGCAATGCGTTGGCGTTCGTTCTGCATAGGCGGCTCAATTTCGCCAGAGCGTTGGCTCGCTTCATCTTGCCGATAGAAGTAGCCGTCGTCGTGACGAATTTGATTGGCTGATCCCGAAATAGGCAGCAGAGGCCGAGGCGTGGAATTGGCATTCTTGATGGATCAGTCGATGTCGAAGAGATGCAGAACAACGGGCTTAGCCCTACTCTAGCGGACTTGGACAAAATGGGCCATCGCCGCCGTCGAATCTCGACCGACCCACTTTTTCGACCGGCGCACGAATGGGTCGCCGAACTTGGTGGGCGGGTGGCGATGTCGCAGTGCAGCGAGATGCCGGTTCGGCAAGAAACTGGTGCAAGAGGCCCAAAAACCTCCGTCATCTGCTAGAATGGCCCGGCGTTGAACCGATTTTAAAGGAAGCCATTGGATGGCGATGAAGCGAAAAGGATCGCCATTGGCAAGGAAAAAAGCCCCGCCTCTCAGGCTTGATCAGCCCGCTGACCAGAAGCAGGTGCGAATCTACACGCTGGAAGTCTTTCTTATTGACGGCCAGATCAGCAAATGGATCGCCAAAAAGAAGCCGGTCGTGTCCCGCACAATCAAAATCCGTGGGGATCAAACTCTCGAAGTCCTGCACCTCGCCATCTTCGATGCTTTTGATCGCTGGGACGAACATCTATACGAGTTCCAGTTTGGCAATGGACCGATGGACCCGGCCGGTTTCCGGTATGTGTTGCCCCGCAACTTCGAGATTGAAAGAGTGGGAAAGCGATCTGCTGGGCGTCTCGACCAAACAACAATCGGTTCAGTCGGCCTGGAAGTCGGCCGCAGCTTCGGTTATTGGTTCGATTTCGGCGACGATTGGTGGCATCAGATCGACGTGGAAGCCATTGATGACAAATCGCCGAAGGGCAAGCTTCCAAAAGTGATCAAGCGAGTCGGCAAGAGTCCGCCGCAATACATTGAGGAATGACCCTCCCGCCGCCACTAACCAGCAATTTCCAAGTGCGATCATTGTGAATATCGCCAGCATTTTTGATGCGTGCAGGATGATCCTGGAAGAGCAATGCGAACCGCAAAGCAGCTACTGGTTGGCATCCCAAATGCTTGAAAGCCGGTTGTGGCGTGCATCCGAGGCCGATGTCCAAGCAGCTTTGGCGGGCGACATCAAGAGCAAAGGCGAAGCGTCGCTGTTTATGCGGGTCGCCGAGGAGGTGTTTGCTCTGCGATCCTGGGCTGCCAAGCAGGGGCTGAAGGAATACCACGCCGAGGCGAGATCGGAGAAACGGAGGCGATCTTCAGCAAAAGAAGAAGCCAGCCTTTCGAGCCGGTTTCCAGGAGTTGCAAAATGGGTACAGTCGCATGGCTCGATTGAGATCGGCTCACAGGATTCGGTTGGATTTATTGTTCGAGCGTTGGACGACGGAGGCTTGATCTTTGAGACGGATCGATGCACGTCCCTCGACCAATCAATGGCGGCGTTAGAGAGAGGGATTCGAGCGTGGTTGAAACGGCAGGGAAGTAACGAATGAATGAGCTAGTGCGACTCCCCGAAGCCAAGATCAAGCGGGCCATTCTGCATCCCGAATCAGAAATTCGGCTGACGGCGGTCGGCTATTTCGCCGATTCGCAGAGCAGCGATCCCGAAATCATGCCGCTGCTGATCGAGGCTGTTGAAAAGTATGGACGGGATTCTTCGTTTCGCCTATTGCGAGACGCAGAACATCTCGGGCAGACGGCCAACACGCTCGATTGGCTCATCAACGAACTGAGCCGTGATTTCGATACCGACGACATCGACGCCGACAATCTCCGGTTTGCTCTGGGCTTGATTGTCGTCGCCGCACCAATTGACCTGATTGGAAAACGGAAGCAGGATATTGATCGCCTGGCGTCCTTTCCCGCTGAACTCCGTGGCCCACTCGACGAACGACTCCAAATGGCGTGCTGGGGGTGGGAGAAATGCTGGGAGGCGCTCGAAGAGCTTGGCCGCAGGACGATGAGAAATGGCGACCTAACGGCCAATGAAGGTCGGTATGCCTCCCGAATCATCGAGTCGCTCGCTCGGTTTCACGAGGAACGAGAAGGCTTGGTCCTGGGCTTGCTCCAAAGAAAATGTCCTCCCAAGAGCAGACGTTTGATGAAGTGGTTGGAACCCGAGATCATCAAGCTCGCCGGCGAGATGCGGTTGAAATCTGCAATTCCAATTCTGATCGGTCATCTGCATTCAGACGAAGATTCCCTGATCGACGCTGCCGAAATCGCTTTGATGACAATTGGCACGGATGCGGTAGTCGAAGCCATCGCCGGCGATTGGTGGGAAGCCAGCGACGATTTTCGAAGTGCTGCCGCCGACATCTTGGAAAAAATCCATTCAGACCAGTGCGTTGAGGAGTGCCTCGACTTTCTTGAGTTTGAAGACGAGCTGGAGACGGCGGTAATCCTCGGTCATGCTTTGTTGTCGCACTTTGCGTTCGAGGGGATGGAACCGGTTCAAGAGTTCTTCACGATCGAGGAGGACGAATGGAGCGTCGAACACTTGGACCTGCTTTATCATTTTGTGGCTTCGGCAACGATCATGGAAATCACGTTTCCCGAGTACGAACATTGGTTTCAGGAGGCCCAAGGAAGCAATTGGGGATGGGACAATTGCGAACGCCCACGATTGGCCGATGCGTTTCAGTCTGATTCAATCGGGCCAATGGCGTCAGAGAACGGGAAGGGCTAGAAGAGTAGGCCGCTGTTTGCGTTGCGGCTTGTAAAACTGGATCGAAAATCGCCGTGCCAATGAAAGGAGTCCCGAATGCCAATCCTAACCAAGTCCGTTGCAGGGCGTCGAAAGCTTCAATTTGATTCGCTCGATGAAGTCGTCACCGACGCCGACATGCTAGTTTCGTCGCCTAACACCAAGGTGCTCGGCAATTGGCCGCTGGAGAAATTGCTGACACATCTGGCGATGGCCATCAATCATTCGATCGACGGCATTTCGGCCAAAGCGCCTTGGTTTATTCGGCTGATTGGGCCACTTCTGAAGCGGAGACTACTGAGGCATGGCATGTCGCCGGGCTTTAACCTTCCGAAGAAAGTTGAAGTCGACTTCTTTCCTGCCGCCGCTTCGCCGCAAGAAGCTCTAAATGGGCTTCGTGCGGCTGTGGCTCGTTTGCAGACCGAAAAAATGACGGCCAAGCATCCCGTCTTGGGAAAGTTGAGCCACGAAGAATGGACGCAGCTTCACCTGCGCCACGCCGAATTGCATCTTAGCTTTGCCGTGCCTGAATGATCCGTCGCCGAATCCACCGACGCCCTTCTCAGATCACTCCGCCATTTTTTGCTGCCCCACCACTCTTTTATGAAAGAGGAGGCACGCATGCAGATGCCATTCGGTCGGCACAAGGGGCAAGAAATTGATCTGCTGCCGCAAGATTATCTGGAATGGATCAGAAATAATCTGGACCTCTCGGGACCACTGGGCGAGGCGGTCGACCAAGCCCTTGACCACGATCCGGACCCGGACCGAGCAGCCACTTGCCGGGCGGCACTTGGCGAAATGATTGGACTGCTCACCGACAAGCAGGTGATGCGGCTCTACGGCTTCGCCGAAAAACTGCTTTGTCCGTTCGATGTGGGTTGAGCGACGGCGAGAAGTGGTTGGCGGGAAGGGTTTCGAATTGCTATTCTGAAATGGAACGGATGAAGGTCGGCACGGCGAGGGATCACGATGCACCAAATCAAGCCTCATCTGCTGTGGGTCGGCCACGCTGGCGACGGAAGGAATTTTCAAGAGATTTTCGACAATCGCATTCGAGCCATCGTTCAGCTTGCGCTCGAGGAACCTCCGATCCAACCTCCTCGTGATTTGGTCTTCTGCCGCATTCCATTGATTGACGGAACCGGAAACGATCCCGTTCTCCTCAACCTTGCGATCGATACCGTCGCAGCTCTGCAGCGGAGTCGAATTTCGACATTGGTTTGCTGCGGAGGCGGCATGAGCCGGTCGCCGGCAATCGCTGCCGCCGCCTTGTCTGCGGTCGAGCACAAGCCTTTGGAAGAGTGCTTGCGGATCGTGGCCGAGTCCCGCCCACACGATGTTTTACCGGGATTGTGGGCCGAGGTTCGCTACGCCTCGGGAGAAGATCAGGGCGAATAGGGCGTGAGAATGCTGAACAATTCCTCCGAGCGGTTTCGAATCGCCACCAAACGCCAACGTCGGTATGAATGCGTTCGCTCGCTATAATGCCGAAGGGCGAATCGACCGCAACGAAGGGGACGAGGCATCATGGCGTTCAGCCGACTTCGCTTTTCGTTGGCTCAGCTTCTCCTGCTGGTCGCTCTGGCCGCAATTCTGGTTACGGCTGGGATCCTACTTTCGCAACCGTCTGGGAGGCCTGAATACTGGGCTTCGGCGGTAGCTTTCTCTCCAGACGGCAAGACGCTGGCTGCAAGCCTCTACGTCTACCACCGAGTACAAGAGTGGGACCCAACGCCAAGAATACTCGGTGCAGATGCGAGCCATTCTTTCTTCCTGCTGGATTTGCCCGACCTTCATGCTGCAAAGCTTCTCGAACGCACTTCACATCCTGGCATAATCAGTGTTGCATGGGTCGTTCGCAATATGGGCCTTGGTCAGTCATTGGCTTTTTCGGCGGATGGGAAGACGCTTGCAACCAAGGGCATTGAAAACCGTGTCTCACTTTGGAACGTCGGCTCTGGCCAGAAAATCAACGACTTTTCGGTAGCCGATGAGCTTACCGGCGGGATTAGTTGGGCAGAGGACGGCACTTTGGCGACCAGCGGTCTCAACGCTACCTATATTCTGCGCCCGAATGCCCAGGGGCTGTGGAAATTGACATCGCAGACAGGCACGGTCACGGTGGTTCTGTCTCGTGACGGAAGCAAGCTTGCAACTGCCAACGATGACGGCAAGATCGATCTTTGGGATGCACGTACCGGCGGTAATTTGCATCACCTCGACACGGGTAATGAACCATTCGATAAAGTCGGTCTAGCCATTTCACCCGATGGGCGATTCGTCGCCGGTGGAATCTGCATTGTCATCAACAGCAATGGGCGTGGGTCAACTCGAATCTGGGACACGGCAACGGGAAAGGAACAGTTTTCCTGGGAACTTCCAAGCACGGCTCCTGCTATCGCTTTTTCCCCCGATGGCAAGCGACTCGTATCCGCCCCCGGCTCAATGGGATTGCATTTTTTCAGCCTCGATGGTGGCACGGATGAGATTGTCAAAACAGAAAGCTGGATAGCCTCCATTGCCTTTTCACGTGACGGAAAGTTGCTTGCAACGGGTGATTCAAGCGGTCGAGTGTCGCTTTGGGACGTGAAAGCGAAGAAAGTGCTGACAAGCATTTCGTTGGTTCAGGACAGGGATTTCAGCCGTTGGCCAATCGTGATTGCGGCGAGCTTGGTTTGGCTCGTTCTGTGGCGTTACGCTTGCGGCAAGCATCGGCGATCGCCAGGAACGAATGTGCCGAAGGGTGAAGTCCAGCAATGAACGGCATTACTCGGCAATGACGAGGTTATGCGCCTCCGTCCAAGTGGGAGGTTCGCACTTTCCAGCAAGCTCTCGGATGACCTGTTCCGGGACAGATCGCTCTCGACTCTTGTTCCGTTCAAGAATCACCGACAGGGGCGGCTCGATATAGACGATCTCGATGCGGGCTCCGTAATCAGCGTACAAATCGATCCATCGCTGCCGAGTCTGGCGCAATAGGTTGGTAGCGCTAAAAGCGAACGATGTTCCCGACCGAAGCAATTCTCGGCAGCGCTCTTTGGCATGCTGGATGACGCCGCCTTGATTGTCGGTTGCTTCAACATCCAATTCAGAACGAATTTCGTCCAGTGATAGAACCGTTAAATCGCTCCGATTCCTGGCTAGCCAGGTGTCTTTGCCACTGCCCGGCAGACCCGACATGACCGTGACCGTGCAGCGGTATTCCTCGTGCGGAACGTAAAAGCGGTCAGGATTTTCCTGCCGGTAGAACAGAAAGCGAGCTTGATCGTTGGCAAATGGATATGGCTTTGAGAAGCAGTTGTTCTCCTCGGCCATTACCTTCCACAAATGCAGATTCTCTTCGGGCCGACTCATCGAAGCGGTCGTTCGGCCACGAGTATCGGCCAAGGCGAACAGATAGAGCAGCTTGTTGTTCACCAACCACGAGAGCGAAATGACTTCTTGGATCGGGTCGAGCTTTTCGAGCAGGAACGCCGGTCGTCCGTGAAAGCGAACCAGTCGTGCGATCTCTTCCCGCGTGGCCAAATCACATCCGGCTTCACGCAAGACCTTGCGGGCAAGATGTTCTCCCTTGACGGCATGTTTGGGCGATTGGATTCGTCCCGATTCTGGATCGAGGCGGGAGGTCTCTGGCTTCGCCGAATCATGAAAGATGGCGGTGAACAGCAGCAAGATGCGTTCGTGTTGATCGAGCGACGGCCATTCTTCAAGCCGTTTCAGTTGCGAGCAGACCATTTTCGTGTGGGTCCAGACATCTCCCTCCGAGTGCCACTCGGCATCTTGCTGACAATCCGCCATCGCACGACACCACGGCTGGTCGTTGGCCCAGGCCAACACCGTGTCGACGTCTGCCTGCGATAGCTCGTCCCATGTCATGACCAGAGGTCCGTTCCTTCAATCAGCACGTTGGGCACCATCACCTGTTGCTGCCAATGCGTGCTTTGCTTGATTTTCTCGACGAACTCCATTCGCACGAACTTGGCTCTTCCGGTGACAACGCCGTTGGATTCCGTTCGCAGGTAGAGTCCTTCCATCAGATTGTCCGTGCGGCGAGTAACGGGGTTTTCAAAATGGCTGTCGAACCAGGAGGGACCGATCAATTCTTCGAGCTGGCCTTTTTTGACCGAGCCGGTCTTGATCACCGGAACCGTGTGAATGCCAGCGTCTTCGAGGAGCGATTTCCGTTTCTCCAGGCTCAGGAAGGCTTGGCTCTGTTTCTCATAGATGTCGAACTCGAAAAAATAATGCGGTAGCTTGCGGTAATGGATCGTGTGGCGTGCGTGCATCCATTCGCCGAACAGAATGAAGTCGCAACCCAGCCGCTCCTCCAGCACGGCACGCTTCACGACGGCCCACTGCTTGAACAGATCGTACTGCGGGTGCATCCCTTCAGTGACGAGATGCCCTCGACACTGAAGCGCCATTTGGCCATCTGTCGTGAAGTGGATGCCGACATTGGTGCCGTCAATTTTCTCTTCGACGATAAGCGATTCGTCGGCGATGAAGCGGGTTGATTCCGCCTCGCCGAGATGCTTGTCGTCATCCGTCCCGTTTGAACCAAAGAGGTGCGGGGTCCTTGGGTATTTGACGAAATCGCCGTGGGAGCTGCCCATTTTTGATTCTCTTTCGACCTCGTGGTTCTAAATTCGGCCGAATGCTTGCCGATCGTCTCACGGAAGTCCAAATTCATTCAGATTGCGATTCCAAATCAGTTTCTCATGCCGGAGGGCGTATTGCTCGGCGTAATCTTCACCCCGGCATGATCGCCGTTTTGATTTTGTCGTCATGCGGTCGTGATGGTGGCCTAGCTCGTGCAACAGGACGTGCAGCAACTGGTGGGCTCTGATCGTTGACGGCTCGAATTTGCAGAGGACGAAGCCCGAATCGACATCTTCGCATGGCACGCTGATTCGTTCCAGCAATTCTCGATGTTGCTCGGATCCGGTAAGATTCCATTCCTGCCAGAGGTTTAACGTCCAGGCGTAAACCGCCACGATCCCCGGTCGATGCCAGCCGTCGACATGCGCTCTGCCTGGAGCCAAGACGACTGCGTTCAGCCCAACGGACAATTCCTTCCAATCGGGCAAACAGCGAATAAACCGAAAAAGATCATCCTTCTTGAGAATGTGACGATAGCCGGCTCCCGGTCGCCGGCGATCGAGCACGGTCTGGTCGAACCATGCGTTGTAATAGGTGGGGGTCTCGGCCGACCGGCTTTTCCTTTGGACTTTGCCGTTTACGACCCGTGGAGTTGCCCTGCGATGAAAACCTCGCATGTCATCACCATTTCCTGCATCGGTGCGAGAGGCGGACGGTCGCCGGCTCGCCGATTTGGATCGGCTATCGGACTCTGACCACCTCCTTTCGAATAATCGTTCGCATTTTGACGGGGACACAAGAATCGGCGAGAAGGTTCGGGCAATTGACAACCAATTCAGCGATTCACGTCGAAGATCACCGCCGGAAAATCCGGCTCGTCGTCAAATGCGAATAGGGCGGCGGACGCTTTGGCTTTGTCGACTGCCATTTTGACGAGACTGCAACCAGCAAGGCGCTGGTGCGTCGGCGTGCGATTCTGCGAGGCTATTTCTTGAAGCCCGAACGCATGCGGAGAGTCGCAACTACTGCAACGAGGAGAGTGAGGCAACCAACGACCAACCACTTCTGATCGACAAAAAAGCCAAAAGCGATGAAGACGATGCTGAGCAGCCATACGCTCAGGAGCAATCGGAGCGCCTCGGCATCGGCCGGCTCAGTTTCTTGCGGGGTCGTGTCAGGTTTTTCGTCCATGATAGCATCTTAGCTGGCGGGCGAGGACGAATCATCGGCATCACGATTCGTAAATGATGCCCCGCACACCAAGGATCAGCCATTGCAGCAAAACAAGAACGGCCACTGGAATGAGCGAGACGGTGGCTGCGACCAATGCAGTCTGCTTCTTCGGCCACGTCATCACTAACTGAACGATAACTCGAAGGAACAGCACCGACATCCCGCAAAGAAGAAGCGGCACGGTTATCATAATTTCCATCATCGGGCGGCATCCGGTGTCCGGGGCAAGCGTCAGGATTGGAGCCCAAAGGAAGAACAGGAAGAGGGAGAGAATGGCCGACAAGCGGTAGATGGATGACCGCCGTTGAGCGATTTTGTGGCTCGGGCTGCTGATCGACGGTTGGATGGCTGGCGTCATGGTCGGCTGGCGGGCGAAATGCGTTTGTCGAAGCGGCCCCTCCGATCTTGCATTCTATCAGCCGGTCCACGATGAAACGACAGCCTCGCTCCCAACCGCCGACGGAACATCGTCCCCGCCACAAGATTCGTCTGCAGCGTGCATGTCGTCCTAACCTGCTACAATGTCCCGAATGAAATCAAATTGAACGGCAAACGGAGAAGCAACATGGATCCCAGTCGAAAAGCGAATCGTGAAGCCGACGAGATCACCCTGCAATACCAAAGCCCGGAAGACCATCGGCTGGTAGATGAACTGAACGAAGACAAGCTAAAGCAATTGTTGACCTTCGTTGGTCAGCTTGAACGAACGCCTCCGGGAGCCGCCGAGCTTCAACGCCGAATCAAACTCTTCGGTCAGTGCAAACGAGGCGAAAACGAAACCTCGGGCCAGTTCTGCGCTCGCCTGCGCCATTGGCTGGATCGGAGCCTGCCGAACACGAAATCGCCACTCCATGCCCCGAGGCAGACGAGCGATTGATGCTCGCCGTCATTTCATTCCGGCTCGCTCCCAACCGCCGACGAAACATTGCGACCCGCCCGAAATGCGACTGCGCCGAGGATGGTTGAAGGCCTGCGGCCAAAGGCTTGGCAGACGACACTGGCATCAGCGACGATCCATGAGCCGGAAGGCGAATGGATCGGAGCAAAAGGCCATTTGAACAAGAGGAGCCGACGGTGGATCGACTTCAAGACATCCAAGAACGTCTCAGACCGTTAAAGACAGCCCTCCTCGATCATCCTATCTACCAGGAAATCGACCACCTCGATGCGCTGCGCCTGTTCATGGCACACCATGTGTTCGCCGTGTGGGATTTCATGTCTTTGCTCAAAGCCCTGCAACAGCGGCTCTGCTGCGTCGAGGTTCCGTGGCTGCCCAGCGTTGATCCACTCGGCAGTCGGCTCATCAATGAAATCGTTCTGGCCGAGGAAAGTGATGACGATGGCCAGGGCGGATTTTCGAGCCATTTTGAGCTATACCACCGAGCGATGGTTCGATGCGGGGCGAATACCACCTTCATCGACGCCTTCCTGGACGAACTTCGCCAAGGCAAGCCCGTCTTACTCGCCCTCGAATCTTCCGAAGTTCCCGAATGCGCCCGCCGTTTCGTTCAGCGGACGTTCGCCATCATCGAAGGAGGAAACCTCTGCGCCATCGCCTCGGCGTTCACGTTCGGTCGGGAAGACCTGTTGCCATCTGTCTTTCAATGCATCGTTGACGAGTTGAACGTCAAGGCGAACGGTGGGCTGGAGGACTTCAGGTATTATTTGAACCGGCACATCGAACTGGACGGCGGGGAGCATGGCCCAATGGCAAACCGGTTGGTCATGTCCCTTTGCGGCGCCGATGAAGCCCGATGGCAAATCGCAAAGCAAACGGCGGTCGACAGCCTCACAGCTAGGCGGGAGTTTTGGGACGGCATCTACGACCTGATTCGTCGGGAGAAGAAGACGGCAATTCGCCGCTGAAGGCGACGGCGAAACAAGCGGACTCCCAAATCACGCCGCAATCTGCCGGGCAGCGATTGGCGAAGTGATCGGGCTACTCAGCGACAAGCAAGTGATGCGGTTGTACGGATTTGCCGAAAACCTGCATTGTCCGTTTCACGGCTATTAAGCGTGCGAGAGGCGGTTGGCGGACAGGACGGCGGGCCGTAGTGCTGGACTGAGGTGGACGGGAGCGATTATCATGAATGTGTCCTGGCGATTGTCCAAAGCAACTCAGTGAGTTCGTTTCGGTCGTCACGGAGGTCGAGAATCATGTCCTACCCCTGTCCTGCTTGCGGTTTCGAAGTATTTGACGAGCCACCTGGCAGCTATGACATTTGTCCGATCTGCGGCTGGGAGGACGACGAAGTTCAGCTTCGTTTTCCAACAATGCGGGGTGGAGCAAACATGGAGAGCCTCCACGAGTTTCAAGAACACTTTCTGAGGTCGTCGCCGCTGCATGAAACCGTCCCCGGTCACTACCGCCAATGCCCCGATTGGCGACCACTGACTGAGAAAGAATGCCGAGAGACGGCTGGGACGCCGGAGACAGGGAGGGAGTATTTTGACGCTTCAGGTGCCGAGAAGCCAGAATACTACTGGCGAACGAAGTCGTAAGGACAGTCAACGCACACATCGCCACGCCCTTGAATTCGGACCTCGCAAGGCCATGAACGCTTCCTTGCTTCGATTGGCTTCGCCTAGACCATCTGACCTGCTCCGCTGAGTCTGCTCGGCAACAGAATAGTCAGCAGCAATGAGCTATCCTCGATTCCACGTAGCGAGTGAAGTTCGCCGGTCGGAAGGTAAAGCAGTTGCCCAGTCTCAAGGACGTGTGTTTTCCCGCAGGCAGTGAAAGCGATCTTCCCCTCCAGGCATTGCACGACGATCTCGCCTTTTGCCTTGTGCGTCGGAATCTCCTTTCCGGCTGGGATGACCATGCGGATCACGTCGATGGCCTTGGGTTTTCACCAGCGTCCTCGTCTCGGTCGTAGCCAGCGCCGACCCCAAGGGGCGAACATCCACGACTTCACCTGGCTTTGCGTGCGGAATAGCCATTGCATGGGCCTGCTTTCACGAGAGATCGAAGGGACGCCCGATGCTGCTATTCTAGGCGGACTTTACCTTGGCGGCGAGGAGCGGTCCAAGTGCGCAGGAAGGGTGGTGTCATTTCATGCCGGCTCGCTCTTGCCAAATTATTTGCCACGATAATACTAATTGCATTCTTTTAATTTGCTTTTATTCAACGACCCAAACTACCATTTCCTTCTCGAAACGATTCCTGAGCAATCCTAGCGATTCTGGTGGGATCGTGACTCCCTTCGGCAGTCGCTCGTGCTCGTGGCTCGGTCCCGGCCTCAATTGCCGTGGCGGCCGTGCTGGTCGGCATGGTCTGCTACAATGACTGAAATCAAATTAGGCGGCGAAAAGAGCAGCATCATGGATGCCAGCCGAAAAGCAAATCGTGAGGACAACGAAATCACCCTGCAGTATCAAAGCCAGCAAGATCCGCTGCTCGTAGATGAACTTACCGAAAACAAGTTAAGACAGTCGATGGTTTTCATGAGCTGGCTCGAGCAAACGCCTCCGGGTGCTGCTGAAATTAAACGCCGAAACACACTCTTCGGCGAATGCAAACGAATTGGCGGTGAGACCTCGAAGCACTTCGACGTTCGGCAGTGCCGTTGGTTGGAAAGAAATATGCCGAAGATTAAGTCGCCCCTGAATGCTCCAAGGGAGACGATCGCTTGAACGAAAGGCTGTACTTGGCCCAGCGACCGAATGACACTTGCCATCATTTGATTCCGGCTCGCTTCAAGCTTCGATCTCCGAGCATTGCCCATTGCCCAAATTATTTCCTATATTGTTATCCAATAACATTATTTTTTTGTTGTTTTAATTCAACGACCTGAACTACCTTTTTCTTCTCGGAACGATTCCTGAGCGATTCTGGTGGCTTCTACGAGCAAAGAATTCGATCAGGCCGTCGTCGGATGCTGGGGCATACGCCGACAAAAACTCCGCTCGACTTTGCTTCTTGATCGAGGGGTCTTTCGCAGCCTCATCCAGATGCTCGTTGCAGGCCGCAGCCAATGCCGCCTCTAAACTCTCTCGCAAACGCTTCTCATTCATAAATCAATCCTCCTTCAGTGTTGGGTGCAGGCCGAGTCGTTGGAACTCCTCGTTGATGATCCGTCTCACCAGCGGGACGTGTTCCTCGGTCGTCATGATGCTGTCGTGGATCGTGAAGACCGGCACGCTTTCGTGGTATGTAAATAATCGTCGGCAAACGGTGTGCAAAATGAATTTGGCCTCTTCCCTCTGCATCTTTCTTGCTAGGTCTTGATACCGCTCGCTCTTGCAGTCGAGAATCAGGTGGTAGACCGTTGGGAATAGTCGGGCGAACAGCCGTGTCAGGGGCGTATCGACTTTGGTTCGCCCGTAGAATACGTCGGCGAAGAAGAGTCGCTTGAGGTGGTCTCTGGTCAATGTGTCGATCCAAGCAAGTTCAATATCTTTGATTCGATGATGTCGGACATAGACGGTTTTACGGCTGCGGGCTTCTTCGGCAGTCGTCACGGGATTCTCGCAGCAATAGGCTCGGAATCGTCGTTTCCAGATTGCCTCCTTGGCCTTGCGGTTGATTCGGTGCAATAGAGACATTTCCAGTGAGTCATCGAAGTAGCTCTTGACCTGGGCAAGCAGGTAGTCGTAGATCTCTCCTCTTTCAACTAATTGGGTAAACAGCTCTACATCAGTCAGAGCTTCTTCTTTCTTATTTCTATAACATAGGGATGTACGACACGGAATGATGGTTGGAGGGAAGGAAAGAGGTTGTAGATTACGTAATTCATTGTAAAGAGTAGAACAGAACACAGATGTCTTATCTCTTTCATGTAAATGATCTTCTTCCACGTTCTTTGACTGTAGAAAGCTTGAAGATCCTCCTTCAACTGAAGATCCAACTGAATTACATGGAGCCATTTGACGAGACGCATAATCATCGGTGCGATCGTCCTGCTCGACCCAACGCAACAACATTTGCTCCTTCATCAATTTCAAGAAGAAGACGACCTGCGAGTTGCGAATGTCGACGTTGACGAGCCTTTGGCCGTTGAAAGCCAAATGAGCCCTGAGCGGCGTGAACAACCTGGTCAATGGCGAATGGAAACGGAGATAATCGTCAGGCTTGAAGTCAGCATTGTCGGTGCCGATCAACTCTGCCGTGGCCATCGTAATGTCTTGTGCGTTTCGCTGGAGGCCTTTCAAAGTCTGGCGGCACGCATCTAAATCAATTTGCAGGCGTCCGCACCAATCCTCCAATCGGGTATAGACTGACTGCTCCTCGGTCGTGAGGTCAGCCCATGCGTTTGCCTCGTCAAGCGCCCGAAGCGATTTGTCGTCGAATCGCAGGGACCGCATCAGGCGCAGTTTGTACGCCAAGCGTTTCTTCGTCGTTTCCCAGTGACGAACCTCTTGTTCGAAATCAGGATGGAGGTAGTAGGAGTTCGAGACGTGCTTGGCACTGGAATAACTGAACTCGGTGCCGATTAAGTGATTTGCCAGGAGCCAGGCTCGGGCTTTGCTCTCCTTGCCAGAGTCGCCGACGATTGATTGCATCAGCTTCCGATTGATTCTGGCCCAGCCCTCAATTTCGTGCTTGCGGTTGTGGATGCTGGTCAGAATGACGTGGATGTAGTAACGGATTTCGTTTTCTACGTCCTTGTGGTCGTCAGGAATGACGAGATTGGCAGGCGTGAAGAGATAGACGCCAGTTGCCTGCTGCTTACGAAGTCTCCGTTTTGGCTGGGGGAAAGCGGTTGGGATTGCTAAAAGTGTGTTCGGCATTGGCCTCCTTTCATTTCTGGTTTAATAGAGTGTGGATACGGTACATTCGACAAAAGATGAAAAAAGCTTGAGCGGGTTGGCAGGAATTCCGAGCCGGATTTCCACAATTCCACGAATACGGCGGAAGCCGCAGAAATCAGCGGCGATGATGCGCCGGAGCGCAGGCCGAGAGCGGCAAAGGGAGTACCCATCTTTCCGACTGTCGGAAGAATCCGGCAAGAATCAGAATTGAGAAGATGCCGCACTTTTCATAATGGAGAATGGCGATTCGACGACGGCCCAGTCGCCGGTCGACCTTCGATTCGGAGCTTTGGATAGATACGAACTAGACCACCACTGATCGGTGGTGTTTCAATCCGTTCGTCGCTTGAGGCCCGTCAGCACTGCGTCTAATGCAGACAGTTCTGGCGGTTTGACCAAGTGGTGATCGAAACCGGCTTCTGCCGTGCGTCGGCGGTCTTCTTGCTGCCCCCAACCAGTCAGAGCCGCAAGCACAATTCGTTCAAGGCCTGGTTCCTGGCGAATTCGTCGTGCGACCTCGTAGCCGTCCATGCCGGGCATCCCAATGTCAAGAAACACCACGTCGGGTGCAGAGCGTTTAACCATCTCCAGCGCCGCCGGGCCGCTATAGGCTGTTTGGACCTCGTGGCCTTGCAGCTTGAGCAGCATAGCAAGAGTAGACGCTGCATCCTGGTTGTCATCAACCACCAATAGCCGGAAGCCCGACGGTGAAGTTGGACGGGTTGTTTGTTCAGATTCAGCAGTGGAGTGCTCTCGGGGCCTCTGCGACGAAATTGGAAGCCGCACGACGAACTCACTTCCCTTTCCCAAACCTTCACTATGCGCCTCGACAGTTCCAGCGTGCATCTCCACGAGGTTCTTGACCAAAGTCAGCCCGATACCCAGACCTCCTTGCGACCGAGCTGCGGCATGATCGACTTGCACGAACAATTCGAAAACATGTGGTAGCATGTCCGGACCAATGCCGATGCCATTATCCTGAATTCGAAGCACCGCTTCGTTTCCTTCTCGACCGCCGATGAGCCGAATGCGACCGCCGGGCTCAGTGTATTTGGCTGCATTCGTCAGAAGGTTGGTGATCACCTGGGCCAGCCTCACTGGGTCGACATCGAGCGGCAAGGACCGTGTCGAAACATTGGCGATCAATTCATGCCCTTGGACCTCGACGAGCGGCCGCACGGTCTCAACTGCACGAGCGACGACCGTAGCGAGTTCGACCGGTTCTTTGCGGAGTTCAATCTTCCCTCGCATCACCCGTGAGACATCCAGAAGATCGTCCACCAGCCGAACCAGATGATGCACTTGTCGCTCCATCACATCTCGTGATCTCTCGATGGTCTCTGCATCGACCCTCGGCATTTTGAGGATTTGTAGCGAATTGCGAATGGGAGCCAAGGGATTGCGCAGCTCGTGTGCGAGAGTCGCAAGGAACTCATCCTTGCGGCGATCGGCTTCACGAAGCGATTGATAAAGCTGGGTGTTCTCGATGGCGATCGCCGCACGGTGTGCTAGGTCGCTCGCCAGAGCCAAGTCCGCATCAGTGTAGCTCCGGCCTGATTCGGCCATTGCGAACGTGAGGGCTCCGAAGGATTTGCCTGAAACAATCAGTGGCACACAAATATACGACCTTAAGCCGAGCAATCGGATGAGCCGTAAGTGTTGCTCGTCCTTCGCCCCCTGCACAAGCATTTCATCAGTAATCTCGCCAACGATCTGCGGCTCGCCGGTGCGGAATACGGCACCGATGCCGCCGGGCGATTGGAGGTCGGGAGGGTATTTCAGCATCAATTCGTGAGCCAGGCGGATCTTTTCCGCATTTTGGTGGGCGATCGCCAGTCGGCGCAAACCACCATCGTCGTTCGCCACGTCAACGGCGGACCAATCGGCGAAATACGGCACTGCTAAGTTTGCCACCTTCCGCAAGGTACTTTCGTAATCGACCACGCTCGCCAGCGAAGCACTAGCCTCGGCCAAATACCGGGCCGATTCAGCCGCATGTTTTTGTTCGTGAATATCGGTGCTGGTTCCGAACCAACGGGTGACCTGTCCCGAGTCGTCAAGGACGCCCACAGTTCTAATGAGGTGCCATCGGTAGCCTTGCTTGCGCCGGTCAAAGAGCCTGATCTCCATTTCGAATGGAGCGCCACTTCGGAGAGACACCGACCACAGCTCACTAGCAGCCTGTTGAAAAAGTCCGCTTGACGCGTGCGGTATACTGCTTGCAAAGTTCGCTCACCCATCGCACGGACGCAAACGCATGGCAC
>Ga0182024_10008572_pt1 | contig 21470 bp, 21 predicted proteins | sample P32metaG_FD_120480 | JGI IMG/M metagenome (GOLD analysis project Ga0182024, IMG submission 120480) | Permafrost microbial communities from Stordalen Mire, Sweden - P3-2 metaG (Illumina Assembly) | ecosystem: Environmental > Terrestrial > Soil > Wetlands > Permafrost | place: Sweden: Stordalen...
CTGATCTACGGCGTCGGCGGCCTCATCACCCCGTTCATCGGAATCAAACTCATCGACCTCATCCTCACGGCGTTAGGGGTCCACTGAGATGCGACGCCAACTGATCACCGGCCTGACGATGACCCTGACGATGATCGTCCTCGTCGGTCTCGCCTATCCCCTCGCCATGACCGGCATCGCACAAGGCCTCATGGGCCACCAGGCGAACGGCTCGTACGTCAGCCAGAACGGCAAAGTCGTCGGCTCGTCGTTGATCGGACAGAACTTCCTGCTCAAGAACGGCGCGCCCGATCCGCGCTACTTCCAGCCTCGTCCATCGGCCGCCGGCGCCGGCTACGACGCAATGGCCAGCGGCGGATCGAACCTCGGACCTTCGTCGAAAGAACTGATCACTGATGTCGCCCGGCGGGTGAGCGCGTACCGAAAACTCAACGGGCTCTCCTCGACTGCGTCGGTACCCGTGGATGCCGTCACCGCATCCGCGTCAGGGCTCGACCCCGACATCTCCGTCGCGAACGCCACGCTTCAGGCCCCACGGGTCGCCACAGCTCGTAGGCTCTCGGTCAGTGTCGTGCTCGCGCTTGTGCGCGCCCACACCAGTAATCGCCCGTTCGGCATCTTCGGGGAAAAGACGGTAAATGTGCTCGATCTCAACCTCGCACTCGATCGAACGAGCTGAGCGCGCGTCGTGGACGCACTGCGTCGACGCCCGCGCGCTCCGGAGGACGGCTCAAATCTTGTCGGCCTCGCGGTAGGTTTGCTGGGCACACTGGCCTTGTCGGTCGCGATGATCCCGCTGCGGCCACATCTGCACAACGACAACATGGCACTCGCGCTCGTGCTGCCAGTTCTCATCGCGGGCGTAACTGGCGGGCGCTGGCCTGGTGCGTTGTCCGCAGTTGCGGCGGCGTTATGCTTCGACTTCTTCTTCACCCAGCCGTATCAGTCGCTCCGAATCTCGAGCGGCAACGACATCGCCAGCATCGTTGTACTGCTGATCGTCGCGTTCATCTCGGCCGAGGTCGGCATTCGTGCTCGCCGAGGAGGTCATTCCGCACGCGAGTCGCGTACTGATCTCGATCGCTTGTATCGAGTGATCGAACTCGCGGCCCGCGGCGGTGACATCGAGGATGTCGTCTCATCGGCACGGGCCGAGCTCATCGGCCTGTTCGGCCTGGTCGACTGCGCGTTCGAGACCACCGAATCCGAATCCGCCCTCCCGCGGCTCGGCATCCGGGGCGCCGTCGAAGGGACACAGCTCGTCGCGACCCACTCCGACTTCGTGCTGCCACCCGGAGGCGTCGAGCTCCCGGTGGTGGGACGCGGACGCGTGTTCGGCCGGCTTGTTCTGTTCGCTTCGGAGTCCGTGCGCACCTCACTCCAAAAACGGCTCGTCGCGGTGGCGATCGCCGATGAGCTCGGCATCACGCTCGCTACCAAGTCGGCCGGATGAGGCGACAAGAAGATGGGACCTTCGGCATCGACCAGCGTGTGTTCGGGGCCGTAGACACGCCGACGCACGCGGTGCGGCTCAGCATCGACGGCTCCGTCGTCGACATCCGGCCGATCGCTCCAACTCCGATCTCGTACGTCCGCCCCGCGGTGTCGCGGGTCAGTCACCGGACGCGGACGCGACGACCGCCCGGCTCGTGCTCTATACCTACCGGCCCGTGCGCTCCTCGCGACTCGAACGCCGGAAAGCGATCTCGATCGCCGAAGCGTTGGGTCTAACGCTCGCAACCCCGCGGCTCCCCCTCAGGGACTGACCGCATCCGTGTTACGACGCGGTCGTCGCGTTGTCGGCCCACGGTACTGTCGCGGCGTCGGCCCACAGCCGCTCAAGTCCGTAATATTCGCGGGTTTCGTGCAAGAAGACGTGCACGACGATGTCGCCGTAGTCGAGCAAGACCCACGACGCGTCCCGAAGCCCTTCGACTGCCCGCGGCTTGTCGCCGGTCTGCTCGTACAGCTGACGTTCGACCTCGTCGACGATGCTCCGCACCATCCGGGTGTTGGATGCGCTCGTGATGACGAAGCACTCGACGATGCCCATGATTTCGGCGACGTCGAGGACGAGGACGTCTTCGCCCTTCTTGTCGTCTGCTGCTCGAGCCGCAATGCGCGATCGAGTTCCCACGTCGAACGCGCGAACTGCGGCCTCCCCCGTCTTGGCGGTCGTTTTCGAAATTCGGGTCACACGCATCCCTGCCGCGGCGTCATTGCGCACCAGTCTGTCACGGCCGCCGGTCACGGGTTGGAAAAAGGCGTCGGAGCCGTCGTCGAGGTGTTCGACGCCTGTGGAAGGCGCTCCCAGCTGCGATGCGTGCCGAGACACCCGGCGACCACGCCGGCCAAGGCCGCGAGCACGACGACACCGAGCTGCGCTCGGAGATCGCGGCGACGACTCGCGCTGCGCGCCATCAGTCCAGGTAGAGCCGGTGGGCGCGAAGGATGTGCGCAGCAGCGACCGGAACGAGGAAATCAATCGGCGCTCCTGCCGCGACACGATCCCGGAGGTCCGTCGACGACAACTCCAACCGCGGCACCGCGACCCGTGCCGTTCGCCAGCCGTCGGGCGCCGGAAACGGCGTCGGGTCGCGGTCGACGATCGACAGTGTGACGCGTTCGCGCAACTCGTCGACGCGGTGCCAGGTCGGCAAGCCCGCGGCGACCTCGCTGCCGACGATGAGGAAGAGCTCGCGCCCGGGCACGTCGAGCGCTTCGACGGTGTCGATCGAATACGTCGGACCGTCCCGTTCGAGCTCTATTCGCGATGCTTCGAGTCCTTCGACACCGTCTAACGCGGCGGCCACCATCTCGTAACGAACCTCGGCCGGCGCCAGCGTTCGGTCACGCTTCTGCCACGGATCACGGGCGACAACAACCAGGACCCGGTCGAGCGCGAGCTGGTGACGCGCGGCGGACGCGTCCATCAAATGTCCGACGTGCACCGGGTCGAATGTTCCGCCCAAGATCCCGATCCGCTCGTGAGCCGCCGACGTGTCTGTCGCAGGCTGCGGGGGTGGCGCTGACTCCGTACCGGTCACGAGTCGATTCTACGGAGAACATTCTGTGAAGGGCGCGTTGCCGATGCGCGCGCCAATCCCGCGCGTCGTAGCCTCTGCACATGGCGACGACCCGGGATTCACCCGAAGGCGACGACGACGTTCGCCTCGTCGTGCGGGTGTGGCTTCCCGACCGTCCTGGTGCGCTCGGACTCGTTGCGTCTCGGATCGGCGCGATCGGTGCGGACATCGTCGGCGTCGACGTCCTCGAGCGCAGCGAACATGTCGCGGTCGACGAGTTCGCGGTCGTCATCTCCAGCATGGATCTCGTCAAGCTGCTCGTGCGTGAGATCGAGGAGGTCGACGGCGCGTCGGTCGAGCAATGGGAGCGCGTCGACCGGTTTCCCGACGCGCGGCTGGACGCGCTCGAGACCGTTGAGCGCGTCTTCGAAGCCGATCACGCGGCCGCGCTCTGGTGTCGACTCGTCGAACGCGTGCACACCGAGTTCGCTTCGAGCTGGGCGGTGGTGCTGCGCGCCGGGATTGTGCTCGCATCCGTCGGCGAAGGCATGCCCGATGCTTCGGTACTCGACGCGCTCGCAGCCGGCATCGGTGCTTCGCCCGCGGTCGCGGCCGGCGACGCAGGACCCGAAGACCTCGCCGTCGCGCCGCTCCCCGCCAACGACGCGGTGCTGCTCATCGGGCGTGACGGTCATCCGTTCCGCCGACGCGAACGTCATCAGCTCCTCGCGCTGGCCCGCATCGCCGACCGCGCCGCATCGATGCTCGCGTAAGGCCGGACTGCGCTGGTGACTATCTCGACCGACGAACTCGACGGCCGGCCTGGGCCTCGCGTGCACGATCACGCTCGTGCAGCGCCACGCGGTCGAGCTCCGAGCCGAGATCGCGGTAGTGCAACACGCGCGCCGCGTCGATCTCGCCGCGCGTGACTGCGAGCCGCACGGCGCAGCCCGGCTCCTGGTCGTGCACGCAATCGTGGAACCGGCATTCGATCGCGTAGATCTCGATGTCGGCAAACGCACGCCGGAGGCCTTCATCGGCGACCCATAACGTGACCGCGCGCAGGCCCGGCGTATCGACGAGCACACCTCCGTTCGGGAGCAGCACGAGCTCCCGCGAAGTTGTCGTGTGACGGCCGCGTTGATCGCGGGCACGAACCGCACCGGTGGCTCGCACGTCGGAGCCGACGAGGCAGTTCACAAGTGTCGACTTGCCCACTCCCGACGCGCCGATCAACGCGACGGTGCAGCCAGGCGCCGCATACCGGCGGAGTTTGTCGACGCCGACTCCTGATATTGCGCTCGTCACGATCACCGGCGCGCCCGACGCGGTGCGAACGACCGAGGAGACGTCGATCGGGTCGGCCGCCAGATCGGCCTTGGTCAGCACGATCACCGGTTCGGCACCGCTTTCGAACGCGAGGACGAGCTCGCGTTCGAGGCGCCGAAGGTTGGGGCCGTGCTCGAACGACTGGGTGACGAACACCGTGTCGATGTTGGTCGCGACCACCTGCGCGTTGCGCGCGGTGCCGTCCATCGGGTCGCCTCGCACGAACGCCGAGTGGCGGGGCAGCACCGTCGCCACGACCGGAGATTCGTTGCCCTCGCCCACCAAAACCCAATCGCCGGTCGCCAAGGGATCGGCGCCGGTCGCGGCGCGGACTGGGCCGGTGGCTGTGAGCACGCTGACGAGGCCCCGATCGACTCGCGTGACACGCCCGGGTTCGCCGGGATGGTGGACAGCCGCGGCCGCGGCCGCGGCCGCGACGCGCTCGTTCCAACCGATGGGAACGAGCGCGGCGAGGTCGGACACACAGTCAGGTTATGGGGACGGTCTATGCGGGTGGCCGCCCGCGGATGCGACGGTCGACCGGTTCGCCACGAGCCGACTCATGCGCCCCTGACGAGCCGCGACGACCCGATCGTGCGTCACGGATGCGTGGTCGAGTTCCTGATCGTGACCGGGCGCCTCGCGACGGCCGCGGCCAACAAACTTCGCGGTCGGGATCCGGAGCCGACGGGATCCCGGCGTGCCGGGTCGGTGCCGATCCGGCAGCGGACTGCCGCCGCGGACCTGAGGTACGAAACCCGCGAGGCCCGGACGCCGGGTTGGTGATGTCGGTTCCGGCCGACGACACGAGCAACGACGCCGCGGCGGCGACTTCGGCTGTCCCCGCCGACATGCCCGGCTGTGGCTCGTCACGTCGCGCCGCGGTCGCCTTACCCGTTGGGCCGGTTCGCCGTTAGCCTCGGCGCATGCGCCAATTCGACGTCGACCGTATGCAACCGCGCGAGGAGCCGGCTGTGATCGCCGCGCTCGGCCGGGCCTTCTTTGATGACCCGCTGTTCGGATACTTCGTGCCGAATCTCGTGAATCAGACCAAGGGGCTGCTCGGCTTCATGAGCGGCGCGGTGAAGGACGCCAGCCCGTTCGGTGAGATCTGGGTCGCGCACGCCGACGGTAAAGTCGCCGGCGCCGCGGTGTGGCTGCCGCCGGGTGCGTATCCGCGCACCACCAAGCGCGAGGTGATGACGAACGTTCGCGCGGTTCCTGCATTCGCGCGCGCGCGTGGACGCATACGCGACAGCATCAAGCTGTTGGCCGCGGTCGACAAAGCTCACAAAGACGTCGCCGGCCCTCACTATTACCTGGCCGTGCTCGGGAGCGATCCGCTGTTCCAACGGGTGGGTGCGGGCTCCTCGGTGCTGGCACCCGTGCTCGAACGCTGTGACCGGGAAGGTCTTCCGGCGTACCTCGAGACACAGAAAGAAGACAACATCGCCTACTACGCACGTCACCGTTTCGAGGTGGTCCGCAAGCTCGACAGCCCGCCGTGCCCTCCGGTCTGGACGCTGTTGCGCAACCCGAGTGAGCGGACCGTGTGACTAGACGCTGACGACGTCTTCGACGAACTTGTGCAACTGGCGCAAGTTCCGTACCTCGTACACGCCGTCGCAGTAGGGCGCGTATTCGGAGATGATCGAGTCGCCCGTGTCCCAATAGCCGCGCGGCTCGGGATCGAGCCAGAACAGGCGACGGGCTCGCTTGCGCATCTCGGCGAGCGTCCATGCCTGCGCGGCGTGATAATTGTTTCGCGCGTCGCCGAGGAGGATAATCGACGACTTGCGGGTCACCTCCCGAATGTGGCGCTCGTGCCACACCTCGAATGCGTGGCCGTAGTCGGAGTGACCGTCGACCCACACGACGTCGGCCTCGGTGTTGACCCGGTTGATCGCGGTGGCCAGTTCGTCGGACTCGTCGAAGAAACGGGTCACCTCGTCGACACCGTCGATGAACACCCAGGAACGTACCTTCGAGAACTCGCTTTGCATCGCGTACACGAACTGAAGGGTGAACCGCGCGAACGACGCGACCGATCCCGAAATGTCGGCCACCACCATGATTTCCGGCTTCGACGGACGAGGTCGCTTAAACCGCGGCTCGGCGGGGACGCCGCCGTACGACAGCGACTGACGCACTGTTCGCCGGAAGTCGAGCGTGCCGCGGTGACGGTGGCGTCGGCGCTGCGCGAGGCGAGCAGCCAAGGCTCGCGTGAGCGGGTAGATCGCCTTCTGGAGCTGCTGCATCTCCTCACGCGACGCGTGCATGAAGTCGACGTCTTCGGGGAGAGGTTTGCGTAACGTGCGGGCCATCGCTTCGACGCCACGGTCGGCGACGAGACGGCGACGGATCTCGGCTTCGATCATCTCCTTCAAGACTTTCAGGCGGCCTTCGTACTCCTCGCGGGCGAGGCGTTCGTCGAACGAGCCCGCTCCGATCTGTTCGTCCTGCTGCGCCTGCTCCATCATCTTGGCGACGAGGCCTTCGGCGTCGAGTTGTCGCAACGTTCGGTACAGGTAATACGCGCCGCCGACCGGACGACCGGGCTCCATCCCCGCGAAGCGGGCCACCGCGGCCCCTGCGAGCGCTCGCAGCTGCTCGGTGTCCATGCGCATGAGGGCTTGCAGGAGCATCTGCGCGAGCTCTTCGTTCGAGAGCTGACCCATCGCGCCACCAGCGTCCATCTCGGCGCGCAGCTGATCGAAGTCGGCTTGTGCGTCGGCGCCGAGCTCTCCTACCTCCCCGCCCTCGACGCCCGGACTGAAGATCGAGAAGTACACCTCGAACACGGTGTCGAACACCTTGTGGTGCCCGTGGTGCTTCACCAATGTCGCGCACAGCGCAGTCTTGAACGCCTCACGGTCTTGAAGGGGGACGTACTCGACCGCGCGCATCGCGTCGAGGTTTTCGGTCATCGACACGGGGAGACCGGCAAGTCTGAGCTCGTGCACGAAGCCCTGAAGGACGTCGAGCATTGCCGGCTCGCTCGATGTCGCGCTCACACGTTCACCCGACGTTCCGAGCCGATGCTCTCGCATCGCATAGTCGAGCTTGTTCCACTGCATCCAACTTCAGCGCCGTCCCGGCGTGGCTGGCGCGTCGACGCCGAGCTCTTTGCGCGCTTTGGTGATGTCGGTCTGGTACTTGAGGAGCACGTGCAACGTCTCACCCATGACTTCGGGGGTGATCTCGCTTCGGCCGAGATAGACCAGTGTGCGCGCCCAGTCGATGGTTTCCGATATCGACGGTGCCTTCTTCAGGTCGATGTTGCGGATCGAGCCGACGACCTTCGCGATCTGCTCGGCGAGCGCTTCGTCGACCTCGGGTACCCGTACCCGCACGATCTCTTTTTCGCGCTCGACGTCGGGATAGTCGATATGCAGGAACAGGCAACGCCGTTTGAGTGCCTCCGAGAGTTCGCGTGTGTTGTTCGACGTGAGGAACACGAGGGGCCGCTGTACCCCCTCGATCGTGCCGAGTTCTGGGATCGAAACCTGGAAGTCGGACAGCACCTCGAGCAGGAGCGCTTCGGTCTCGATTTCGACCCGATCGACCTCGTCGATGAGCAACACCACCGGGTCGACGGCGCGGATCGCCTCGAGCAGCGGCCGCGTCAGCAGGAACTGTTCGGAGAAGATGTCGGCCTCGACGGTCTCCCAGTCGCGTTCGTGCTCCCGGTCGGCCTGGATACGCAGAAGCTGCTTTTTGTAGTTCCACTCGTAGATGGCCTTCGACTCGTCGAGGCCCTCGTAACACTGCAATCGGATCAGCCGCGCGTTGGTGATCGCGGCGGCCGCTTTGGCAAGTTCAGTTTTCCCGACGCCCGCGGGCCCTTCGACAAGGACAGGTTTGCCCAGCCGGTCGGCGAGGTAGACGACGCCGGCGATGCTCGTATCGGCGAGATAGTCGACGTCGCGTAGGCGCTGGACGACATCGGGAACGGAAGCGAAACGCTCGGCCATGAATGGTGCGAACTCCTGATTCGGGTGGGGGCCGGGCTCAGCCGCGGATCTGGCCGTCGCCCCAGACGACGTACTTATACGTAGTGAGCTCGCGCAGACCCATCGGACCTCGAGCGTGCAACTTCTGGGTGGAGATGCCGATCTCAGCGCCGAAGCCGAACTCCTCGCCGTCGGTGAACCGCGTCGACGCGTTCACGATCACGGCTGCGGCGTCGACCTCGGTGGTGAACCTTCGAGCCGATGCCAAATCGCGGGTCAGGATCGCCTCAGTGTGACCGGTGCCGTAACGGTTCACGTGCGCGATGGCGCGGTCGAGATCCGCGACCACGGCGACGGACATCTTGAGGTCGAGGAACTCACGGCCGAAGTCTCCGTCGGCAGCCGGCTCGATATGCGATGAGCGCCTTCGACTCTCGTCGTCGCCGACCAGTTCGACGCCATGGTCGTGCAAAATGCGGGCGATGCGCGGGACGAACGTGTCCGCGACCGCGGCGTGCACGACGAGAGATTCGGCAGTGTTGCATACGCTCGTTCGCTGGGTTTTAGCGTTCACCACGATCTTCGTCGCTTCGTCGAGATCGGCCGATTCGTCGACGTAGACGTGACAGTTGCCGTCACCATCGATGATGACCGGAACGGTCGCGTTCTCGCGAATGCTTCGGATCAGGGACGGACCGCCACGGGGGATGAGACAGTCGACGTAGTCGGTGAGCTGCATCACGGCGGTAGCCGTCTTGTACGCCGTATCTTCAACGAGGATCACCGCGTCCTCGGGGAGGCCGTGCTTCGACAGCGCATCGCGCAGCACCGACGCGACCGCAAGGTTCGAACGCAGTGCGGTCGAACTCCCTCGGAGCAACGACGCGTTCCCGGCCTTCACGCACAGGCCGGCCGCGTCGCTGGTGACGTTCGGGCGGTTCTCGTAAATGATCGCGATCACTCCGAGCGGCACCCGCACCCTCGTGATCTGCAGTCCGTTCGGGCGTGTCCAGCCGTCGAGCACTTCACCGACCGGGTCGGCGAGCCCGGCGACGGTTCGCAGCCCGTTGGCCATGCCGGCGAGGCGCGCGTCGGTGAGTCGGAGACGATCGAGCGGCCCGGCGGCCATTCCCCCGGCGTCGGCTGCTTCGAGGTCGGCGTCATTGGCGGCTTGGATCTCGGCGGCGCGCTCGGCGAGCAGGTCGGCGGCGGTGACCAGGGCGGCGTTTTTCGCCGATGTGGAGGCCGTGGCCAGTGCTCGGCTCGCGGCCTTGGCCCGTTCGCCCAGCTCCACGACGCTCGTCATGGGGCCAGGCTACCCCTTGACCGGTCGGTCAAGTCAGTGGGATTTCGCGTCTTGGCGCATGCGAACGTCGGCAACAACAAGGTCCGCGGCCGGGTCGCACGGTTCGCGCCATGATCGTGGCCGACGACACGATCAGCACGTCTGAGCTGAGGCCCGAGTGGGACGGGCCGAACTCCTACGCCAGGACGACCAGGTCGTCGCGGTGGACGACTTCGTGGGGGAATCCTTCGGGGAGGTCGGCAGTTCGCCGGCCCCGATACTCGACCAGCTGGCGCGAGGTGTAACGGCACAGGCCTTTCGCGAAGACCGCGCCGAGATCGTCGACGATTTCGACGGTGGCGTCGGCGTCGAAGTCGCCGTCCACGGCGCGGACCCCGGCCGCGAGCAACGACTTGCCGCCGTCCACCAGCGCGCGCCGTGCGCCGGCATCAACGGCGATCCTGCCTTCGGAGGCACGCGCGAACGCGATCCAGAGTTTGCGGCTCGCGAGCCGGTGCGCCCGAGGCGCGAACGAAGTACCGACCGAGCGTCCCGCAAGGGCGTCGGCGACGACACCAGGAAGCGCAGCCGACGCGATCACGGCGCGCACGCCTGACCAGGCGGCGATCTTCGCGGCCGCGAGCTTGCTTGCCATTCCCCCACTGCCCCGATCGGTGCCGGCGCCACCCACCACTTCCTCGAGTGCAGCGTCGATCTCCACGATCTCTTCGATCAGGGAAGCCTCGTTGTCGCGACGCGGATCCGCGGTGAACACTCCGGCCGTATCGGTCAGCATGACCAACACGTCGGCGCCCAACATGTGCGACACGAGCGCCGCGAGACGATCGTTGTCGCCGTAACGGATCTCGTCGTCAGCGACGGTGTCGTTCTCGTTGACGATCGGAAGGACGCCGAGGTCAAGAAGGTGTTGCATGGTCATGCGGGCGTGAAGGTATTGGGATCGGTGGAAGAAGTCGTACGGTGTGAGCAACACCTGCCCGGCGACGACGTCATGCTTGCCGAGCAGCGCGCTCATGCGTTCGAGCAGGCGGGGTTGACCGACAGCGGCAATCGCCTGGAGCGTCCCGATATCTGTCGGCCGGGCCGTGAGGCCGAGTGCGGGCATACCTGCAGCGATCGCACCCGACATGACCAGCACCACGCGGCAGCCGTCGGCGCGCGCCCCGGCAAGGTCGTCGGCCAACTTCACGAGCGCGGTTTCGTCGAGTTCGCCGGACGGAAGCGTGATCGACGATGTGCCGATCTTGATCACGGACACAGAGGAGGTCATACGGCCTCCTCGTAGGTGAGTTCGACTGTGCCGATCCGCACGACGTCTCCGTCTCGGGCGCCCGCACGCGCGAGGGCGCGCTCCACACCCATCCGGCGCAGCCGCTGCTGTACGTACGCGATCGCGTCGGCTGTCGTGATGTCGGCGAGCGCGACCGCCCGTTCCGCGGGACGTCCCTTGACCCGCCAGGCGTGCGAACCCTCGCACAGCACAGAGAACCCCTGTTCGGCCGGACGGAGCACGACGAACGGCTCCGGCTCACGTTCGGCGCCCCGAGCCTCGTCGACGAGGAGCGCGACCTGACTCACGAGGTCGTCGAGCCCGGCGCGGGTCACGGCCGAAACCGTCAGCCCATCGAACGGCTCGGTCGCGACGTCGGCTTTACTGCCGACGACGACGCGAGGGCGATCGAGAAGTTCAGGTCGGTAGCGACCCAGCTCGTCGAGCAACACGCGTCGTTGCTCGTCGGGCGTGCGGCCATCGACCGGTGCCAGATCGCACAGCACGACCAGCACGCGGGCCCGCTCGATATGCCGTAAGAACTGATGACCCAATCCTCGGCCTTCGGCCGCGCCTTCGATCAGGCCGGGCATGTCAGCGACCACGAACTCACGGTCGCGCCACTGGACGACGCCGAGATGAGGTTCGAGTGTCGTGAACGGGTACGCGGCAATCTTCGGCTTCGCTGCACTCACCGCAGAGATCAGGGTCGACTTGCCGGCGTTGGGAAATCCGATCAGTGCCGCGTCGGCCAGCAGCTTCAGCTCGAGTCGAAGCCAGCGCTCCTCGCCGTACTCGCCTTGCTCGGCGAAGCTCGGTGCGCGGCGCGCGTTCGACAAGAAACGGGCGTTGCCGCGTCCGCCCTGACCGCCACGCGCCGCGATCCACTGGTCGCCGTGGCGGACGAGATCGGCGAGTACCTCATTGTCAGGCCCGTACACGACGGTTCCCTCGGGAACATCAACGACGAGATCTGCGCCGCTCACGCCGTGCTGCTTCTTACCGGAACCGTGCGTGCCGGAGCCGGCCTTGCGGTGCGGATGGTCGCGGAACGCGAGCAACGACGCGACATTCCGACTGGCGCGCAGCCAGACGTCGCCGCCGGCGCCGCCGTCGCCGCCATCTGGACCTCCACGCGGCACGTGCGCTTCCCGTCGAAACGCGACACAGCCCGCGCCGCCGTTGCCACCCTGCACGTTGCACTGCGCGACGTCGACGAAGCCGGACACTGGGACAGGATACGGAGCCGCGCCGCGCAGGCCCGGCCGGTTCTCCCTACGATCGGGTGATGCGCCGGTCGCGGGTTGCGTTTTGGTCGGCGACGGCCGCGATCGTGGCGCTGACCGCATGTTCCACCGGCCACGCCGCGAGCCCGGCCACGACGACGGCGACGTCGGCCGTCCCGCCGTCGTCGACCGGCCTTCGGGCTTCGACGACCACCCCGGCCGCGTCCAACGTTCAGGTCGTCTCACTCGCCGGGCCGACTCGGCCGCTGGTATGCAACGCGCCGACGCAAGTCGAACTGCACTGGGCCACCCGGCACGCCAGGTCCGTGACCCTGTCGATCAACGGCGGGCCGGTGTTCGCGTCGTACCCGAACGGCGCCCGCGACGAGCTGGTGCCGCTCGCTTGTAATGGCAACCCGCAGACGTATGCCATCACGGCTCGCGCCCGGGACGGCGAAACCGTCACCAAGTCGTTGACGATCATCGAACGAGAGTCAAACGCGAGCTAGTGAGCCGACGCCGGCTTCTTCGGTGCAGCCTGCTTCTTCGGTACAGCCGCCTTCTTCGCAGCCTTCGCGGCGCGTTTTTTGTCGCGGATCTCTGCGACCCGCTCGAACGTGTCGACGTCGGCGATCGAAGGCCAGTCGGCCGCGACTTGGTCCCATCCGGGAGGGCGCACGCCGAGCCGCTTGCCGAGCACCCCGACAAAGATCCGCGACTTGTCGTGGCCGAATCCGGGCAGGGCCTGAACCCGCGCGAACAACTCCTCGCCGGTCGTGGCGCCCATCCACAGATCTTCGGGCCGTCCGTTGTAGTGCTCGACGATGTGGCGGCACAGGTCGTAGGTGCGTTTCGCCATCGACGCCGGATAGCGATGCAAGGCAGGCTTGTCGCGGAACACTGCTTCGAGGCGGGCCGGATCCATCGCCGCGATCGCAGCCGCGTCGAGCCGATCGACGCCGAGTCGCTGCTTCAACAGCAGCGGCGCGCCGAACGCCCATTCCATGGTCACCTGCTGGTCGAGCAGCATGCCGACCAGCACGGCGAGCGGTTCCTGGGCGAGCAGCCGATTGGCGGCGGGATCGGCAGTGAAGTGCAACGCGGTCGGATGGGACATGTTTCGCGACGATACCGGCCCCGCGGGCTGCGAAGCTCCGGCGACTAAACTGCTCTCTCCCCGATTCCCGAGGGACCGATTGACTGACGGACCGCACGCTGATCCTGAGCTCGATTCCGAGCAGGCCTATGTCGATGCCGCGTACGCCCGCTTGGAGGCGATGAGAGCAGCGGCGGAGCGGGTGCGTGCCGCCTACGCCGACGTGCGGGCCGGAGGTACCCATCAGGCGCGGCTCGAGCGTGACATCGCGTGGAACGTCACCCAGCGGCGGCTGGCCGACCTTGACATCGGCGACGCCCCACTCATGTTCGGCCGTCTCGACATGGAGGACCGTTCCCGCTGGTACGTCGGGCGAATCGCCGTCGAAGACGCCGAACACACCCCGCTCGTCGTCGACTGGCGGGCGCCGGTGTCGGAGCCGTTCTACCGGGCGACGGCGGTCGAACCGATGGCGGTGGTACGCCGCCGCCACCTCATCTCCCGCAAAGGTCGTGAGCTGGTCGGCCTGGACGACGAGGTGTTCGACCAGCAGGCCATCGACGAGGCCGGCCTCCCGATCGCGGGCGAAGGTGCGCTCCTCGCGGCGCTGGAACGGAACCGCACGGGCCGGATGGGTGACATCGTCGCCACGATCCAGGCCGAGCAGGACGAAGCCATCCGCGCCGAGGTCGCCGGGCCGTTGGTGGTCGCCGGCGGTCCCGGCACAGGCAAGACCGCGGTGGCGCTGCACCGCGCCGCGTACCTCCTGTACACGTTCCGGCGCCGGCTCGGCGCGCAGGGCGTCTTGCTGGTCGGTCCGAGCCCGGTGTTCCTTCGCTACATCGAGCACGTGTTGCCCTCGCTCGGCGAACAGGACGTGCAGCTGTCGACGATCGCCGGACTCCGCCCGAGCATCCGGGTGCAGGGCACAGATCCCGACACGACCGCGGCACTCAAAGGAGACGGGCGCATGGCGCGCGTCGTCGAGCGGGCGGTCCGTGACCGAGAACGTTCTGTTCCGCACGACTTCTCGATGCTCCTCGACGGCCTGCAGCTGCGGGTACGCCGACGCGAAACCGCTCGCCTCGTCGAGGCGGTCCAACGCCGCCGGGGGGTGCACAACGAGCAGCGCCCCCACCTCGCGCAACGCTTCGTCGACCTGCTCGTGACGCGCTACAAGGCGGCCGCAATTCGCGGGTACCAGCGGCGAGCCGAAGACGCTCCCGCGCCGAATGTCACGAGCCTGTTCGACCGCGACACCACGCTCGACGCAAGCGTCGCAGGTGCGCTCGTGCGCGGCGAGGCGCTCCCCGAAGGCTGGGAGCAGGAATTGCGTGCACGGTTTCGGGGTCGCCCCGAAGTCAAAGAAGCCCTCGAACGCATGTGGCCGGTGCTGTCCGGAGCCGAGCTGATCAACGACCTGCTGGGGTTCGCGGCCCTGGTGCGATCGGCCGCACAAGGGTTGTTCACCGACGCCGAGCAGGCCGCACTGCACCGGCCGCGGGCCCGTGACGTGACCACGGTCGCCTGGACCGAAGACGACGTCGCCCTGATCGACGAAGCCGACGCGCGGCTCGGACCGGTCGAGGCCGCCCGGCCGAAACCTCGGCGAACCCGGGGCGGCGACGAAGAGCTCGACCGCGCGTCTCGGGTCATCGACGAGCTCGGGCTGCACGGCTACACCGATGCGGCCACCTTGGCGCGACGCAACGGTGGGGCGCCGCCCTCCCACGGGGCGGAACCGTCGATCGAACCCCGCACCTTCGGTCATGTGCTCGTGGACGAGGCGCAGGACCTCACCTCGATGCAGTGGCGGATGCTCACCCGCCGGTGCCCGTCAGGGTCGATGACCCTGGTCGGCGATCCCGGTCAGGCCAGCCGGCCCGGCGCGCTCGCCTCATGGTCCGACGTGCTCGCCCACCTGCCGCAACACACGTCAGCCCGTTTCGTCACCCTGACGATCAACTACCGGACCCCAGCCGAAGTGATGGACGTCGCGGCCCGGCTGCTGGCGGTCGCGGCGCCGACGGTCGAGCCGTCCCGTTCGGTTCGCAGCACTGGCGAACAGCCCCGGTTCGTCCCGACCACCGCGGAACGTTTGATCGACGAAACTGCTGCGCAGGCGCGGGCAGCTCTCGATCGCACCGGGACCCTGGCTGTGATCGCGCCGGCAGCATTGCACGCGCAGATCATCTCGCGCTTCGCCGATATCGGCGCGTCGAGTGACGCGAGCGAGGCACTGGATGCGGCCGTCGCCGTGCTCGAGCCGGCCGAGGCCAAGGGGCTCGAGTTCGATCACGTGGTCGTCGTCGAACCCGCACAACTGGTGCGGGCGGATCGCGCCGGCCTACGCCTGCTGTACGTCACGATTACCCGCACGACGAAGACCCTCGCCGTGGTGCACGCCCAACCCTTGCCGGAAGGGCTCACACCTCGCGCGTGACGTGCGGGCCGGGCTCAGGGCTCGGGGACGATGTCGACGAGCTTGCGGCCGCGCCGCGAACCGAATTTTACGACGCCGTGCGACTTGGCGAACAAGGTGTCGTCATCGCCGATGCCGACGTTGAATCCCGGATGCCATTGGGTTCCCCGCTGACGCACGATGATCGTCCCGGCAGTGACGGTCTCGCCGCTGAAACGCTTGACGCCCAAACGTTGCGCGTTCGAATCGCGGCCGTTGCGCGATGAGGCGGCACCCTTCTTTTTCGACATGCAGACCCTCGCCTAGCTCTTGGAGATCGTGGTGATCTCGATGGTCGAGTAGTGCTGGCGGTGACCCCACGAGCGGCGCTGATTCGACTTGTTCTTATAGGTGAAGCCGCGGATCTTCGGCCCTTTGGCCCGGCCGACAACCCGCGCGGTCACTGAAACGCCGGACAGTGCACCGGGAGTCGACAGCACCTGCTCACCGTCGACGACGAGGACGGGACGCAACGTGACGTCGTCGCCGTCGAGGAGCTCGACGTCGAGCCGGTCGCCTTCGGCGACCTTGTACTGCTTGCCGCCGGTCTGGATCACTGCGTACATCATTTCCTCGTCATCGTCATCGTGGTCAGCCCAGAAACCCGAAACGTTAGCGGATCTACTCCAAAAGGGACTCGTCGACGATGAATCCACGTCCGTTGCACTCCGGACAGGTGGTGGAGAACACCTCGACCAGGCCTTCGGAGACCCGTTTGCGTGTCATTTCGACCAGGCCCAGTTCGGAAATTGGGAAGACCTGCGTGCGGGTCTTGTCGCGTGCGAGCGCTTCGCGGAACGCTTCCTCGACGGCTTCGCGGTTGGACCGTGACTCCATGTCGATGAAGTCGATGACGATGATGCCGCCGATGTCTCGCAGGCGGAGCTCGCGTGCGACGGCCTCGGCGGCTTCGAGGTTGTTTCGGTAGACGGTCTCTTCGAGATTCGACGTTCCGACGTTCTTGCCGGTGTTGACGTCGATCACGGTGAGGGCCTCGGTGCGTTCGATCACGAGCGATCCGCCGGACGGAAGCCACACTTTGCGTTCGAGCGCTTTGTGGAGCTGTTCGTGAACGTGGAACTTCTCGAAGATCGGCAGATTCTCGGCCTCGGCGTCGTAGCGCTCGACCCGATCGGCGAGCTCCGGCGCGATTGCGTCGACGTAGGAGCTCACTTCCTCGTACAGTGTTCGATCGTCGATGACGACGCCGCGGAATTCTTTCGTGAACTCCTCGCGGATCAACCGCGTCGCGAGCGGCGGCTCCTTGTAGAGCAGACTTCCCGGTTTCGCTTTCTTGGCGAACTCGGAGATCTGGCGCCACTGCTCGTTCAGACGAAGCATGTCGCGCTCGAGTTCGTCCTCGGTCGCGCCTTCGGCCGCGGTGCGTACGATGAGTCCGGCGTCTGCGGGACGCAGACGGTCGAGCACCTGGCGTAAGCGTTTGCGTTCGTCGTCGGGAAGGCGTTTCGAGATCCCGTAGGTCTGCGGCTGTCCGGGGACCATGACCACGAACCGTCCGGCGAGGCTGACCTCCTGGGTGAGCCGCGCGCCCTTGTGTGCGATCGGATTCTTCGTGACCTGCACGATGATCGATTGGCCGTTGCGCAGCACGCTTTCGATCCGTGGCCGCTGTCCACCTTCGACGTCGGCCGGGTCGTAGATGACATCGCCGCGGTACAGGACGCCGTTCTTCGGCGTTCCGATGTCGATGAACGCGGCCTCCATGCCGGGAAGCACGTTCTGCACCCGACCGAGGTAGATGTTGCCGTCGATCGACAGGGTGTCGTCGGTCGGCATCGAGACGTAATGTTCGACCAGCGTGCGTCCCTCGAGCACGGCGATGTGGGCGATTCCGTCGTCGCGCTGGTGCACGACCATGAGGTATCGGCCGGCGGGGCGGCCGTTGCGATGGGAGCCGCTGCGGCGCGCGAGCGTCTTGCTGTCGAGGGAGTCGAGCAGGGCGGTCCCGTCAACGTCGACGTCGGTCAGTTGCGCGCCGGCATCCACGTAGCTGGTCGTGGGCGCCAGCCGTTGCGGATTGCGGTCGGGGCGCGCGCCATCGGGACGTTCGGTGCCGCCAGTTTTGGCGCGCCCACGTCCGCCACGGCGACGGCGGCGCTTCTTGGCGGGAGTGTCGGTCGAATCTGGACCTGGAGCGTCGGATGCGGGCGAACCGTGCGCCGCGCCCGGTGGCGGCGAGGGCAGGCCGGGACGGGTGTCGCCGACCCGCGGTTTGGCCGGATCGGCCGCCGGCGCCGGATTCGGTCGCCGACCACGGGGTGCCCGTGTTGGTGCGGTCGCTGCGGAAAGGCCGGCATCGTCACGGGCTTGCGCCGCGATGTCGTCGTCGGTGCGTGCAGTGTCGGCGGGTTCGCCGGTCCGGTCTTCGGTTGCGGTCAGGGTTGGCGAGTCGTCGCCGGCTGCGCCGGGCCCCCTCGGCGCGGTCGTGCCGGCCGGCTTTTTGCGTCCGCGCCCTCCGCGCGAGCCCCGTCGGCGGCGCTTCTTCGGCGCGCCGTCCGGCCCAGTCCCTGCGGCCGACGGTGGCGCCGTCGACTGTTCGTCGACCGAGTTGGACGCGCCAGACGGGGCCGGCGTGCGGACAGATTCAGACGCAGGTCGGGGCGATCGCTCGTGTGCTCCGTTGGACGCCGGGTCGGCGCCGTGCGCCGGCAACAGCGTCGGCGATTCGGTCATTGCTCCAGTGTCGGAACGTTCCACTTCGGACATCGATGCCTTCTCTCATGACGCGCGCGCCTCCAGCGCGCGCGGGCGCGTGTCGGCTACCAGCGGCTCCAGCCGCGTGCCGTCGCGCTCGATCCATTGATGGGTTCGCAGTACCCGTGCCTCGGCCAGTCCGCCCGGAAGGTCGGTGGCACGCGCAATCCCGGCGAGAATGTCGCCGGGCTTCGCACTGCGTGGTTGCGTGGTGAGCTCCATCTCGACGCTCACCGGATTCGTCTCTCGGAGTTCGCACCGCCGAATGAACGGCAGCACGTCCTCCTCGACGTCACGGCCTTTGCGGCGCCGTGCCGTCGGAAGCGTCGGCAGCTCCAGCGCACGGACGACGTGCGCGGCAAGTTGTGACGCGTCGATCGGTGCACCATCGGCGGTGACGGGTTCGACCTGCCACACCACCGCGGTGACCGCTTCTTGCAACGCCGGTGCCCGCTCCAAAAGCGGGACCGCGCCGGTCACAGCCATTCCTTCGGGTAACGCCTCGGTCAGCGACACCGACAGCGGACCGAGGTCGACCTCTTCGGCGAAGACGAGATCGAGGTACTCGGCGTCGCTTTCGTGTCCGGTCGACAACGCCAATCCGAAACTCACCTTCGGCCGGGGCGAGAAGCCCTCGGTGAATGCCAGCGGGAGCTCGCTGATGCGAAACGCCCGCTCGAGTGCACGGGCAACGTCACGATGCGAGATCCAGCGGACCTTCCCGCGCTTCGTGTACCGCAGCCGGACCGGATTCGCGGCGCCGCCCCTCACGTCGGGGCTCCCATCGAGGCGACGCCCGACGGTTTCGCGCCGAGGAACCGGACCGGGGTGTCGGCGCCGCCGCGCAGGTCCTGGCCCGTGCCCTGACTTCCGCCCGCCGGCGCGAGCGGCGATGCCACCACGTGCTCGAGCGCATAGTCGGTGCATACCCCGCAGTCATAGCAGGGGGTCCACCGACAATCGGGGAGCCCATGCGCCGCGAGCGCAGCCTGCCAGTCGTCCCACAGGAAGTCGTGGTGCAGGCCGGCGGCGATGTGGTCCCAGGGCAGCACCTCGTCTCGGCTTCGGTGGCGGGTCACGTACCAGTCAGGATCGAGGCCGTGGGCCGCCATGGCGTCCGTCCACCGGTCAAGGGAGAAGTGCTCGCTCCACTCCTGGAAGGTCCCGCCCGCACGCCAGACGGTCTCGATGACGCGCCCGATCCTCCGGTCGCCGCGGCTCACGATGCCCTCCGCGAAGGTCGCGCGCGGATCGTGCCATTTCACCTGGGCCCGGGTGCCCCTGGTGGCGGTGCGCAGCAGGCTGATCTTGCGGGTGAGCTCGCCGACGCCGTTCTGGCCGAACCATTGGAACGGGGTATGCGGCTTGGGTACGAACCCACCGACCGACACCGTGCAACTGGCCTGCTTGGTGTAGCGCCGCCCGATGTCGACGACGTTGTTCGCGAGCTGCGCGATCCCCATCGTGTCTTCGTCCATCTCAGTGGGCAGACCGGTGAGGAAGTAGAGCTTCACGCGTCGCCAGCCCTGCGAGTAGGCGGCGTCGACGGCGCTGTAGAGGTCTTCCTCGAGGATCAGTTTGTTGATGACCTGGCGTAAACGCCACGACCCGGCCTCCGGCGCAAAGGTCAGACCTGTGCGCCGCACCTTCTGGATCTCCGTCGCGATCTTCACGCTGAACGCATCGACCCGCAGGCTCGGCAACGAGACACTGACCCCGCCGGTGCCGACCTGGTCGTTGACGAGATCGGCCACCACGCCTTCGATTCCGGAGAAGTCGGCGCTCGAAAGCGACGTCAGTGCGACCTCGTCGTAGCCGGTTCGCGCCAGACCGTCCCGTACCATCGTCCGCACCTGCGCTTCGGGACGTTCGCGCACAGGACGGGTGATCATGCCTGCCTGACAGAAGCGACAGCCCCGGGTGCAGCCCCGGAAGATCTCCACGTTCAGTCGATCGTGCACCACCTCGACGAGTGGGACGAGCTGACGTTTGGGGTACGGCCAATCGGCGAGGTCGGCGACGGTGCGCTTGTCGACCACCGCAGGTACGTCGTCGAAACGCGGCCGCACCTCGCGAATGAACTGCCCGTCGTAGTCGACGTCGTACATGGACGGGACGTACACACCCGGAATCGTCGCGAGGTCACGCAGCACCGCCTGCCGAGACGCTCGGCCGCCCCGCTTCCACGCGCCGACGACGTCGGCGATCTCGCCGATGACCTCTTCGCCGTCGCCGATGACGAACGCATCGACGTATTCGGCGAGCGGCTCCGGGTTGTACGCGCAGTGCCCGCCGGCGATGACGATCGGGTCGCAGGGCTGGCGGTGCTCGTTGCGGACCGCCACCCCGGCGAGGTCGACCAGGTTCAGCAGGTTCGTGTAGACGAGCTCGGCCGACAGGTTGAACGCGAGCACGTCGAAGTCGCGGGCGGCGCGATGGGTGTCGACACTGAACAGCGGCAGGCCCGACGCGCGCATCGACGCCTCCATGTCGGTCCAGGGCGCGTAGGCGCGCTCGGCTACCGCATCAGGCCGCTCGTTCAGGATTTCGTACAGGATCTGGAGCCCCTGGTTGGGGAGGCCGATCTCGTAGGTGTCGGGATAGATCAGGAGGAAGGCAGCGCGTCGCACCTCGTGGTGCGGCCGGACGCTGCCCCGCTCCATGCCGATGTAGCGAGCGGGCTTCTCCACCTGGGCCAGGAGCGGTTCGATCCGCGGCCACAGGTCAGACATCTCCCGGCCAGCATACCCCAGCCGGCTCACCCAAGGTCCGGAGGCCGATCCCCGGCCCGTTCAGCTGAATCGGCGCATATTGACGTTGGCGACCAGGCCGATCGCGATAAAGGAGGCGATGATCGCCGAGCCGCCGTACGACATGAACGGTAAGGGGATGCCGGTAATGGGCATGATGCCCATGGTCATTCCGATGTTCTCGAATACCTGGAACGCGAAGATACCGAGCATCCCCACCGAGACCAGGGTGCCGAAGAAGTCGGACGAAAGTCGGGCCGTCCGCCAAACCCGCCAGACGAGCAGGCCGTAGAGGCCGATCAAGGTCGCTCCGCCGACGAAGCCGAGCTCTTCGCCGA
>Ga0182024_10008573_pt1 | contig 21469 bp, 18 predicted proteins | sample P32metaG_FD_120480 | JGI IMG/M metagenome (GOLD analysis project Ga0182024, IMG submission 120480) | Permafrost microbial communities from Stordalen Mire, Sweden - P3-2 metaG (Illumina Assembly) | ecosystem: Environmental > Terrestrial > Soil > Wetlands > Permafrost | place: Sweden: Stordalen...
AAGGCGGCGGTCTGCCGCCTCCTCAGACATTCAACGTGTTGAACACGGGCCAGGGCGAGATGATCTGGAACACTTCGGTGTCGACGCTGTCCGGCGGCAACTGGCTGGCCGCTCTTCCGCCCAGCGGCCAGACCACCGCGGGTGCGCCGGGTGCGCCGCCAGTGGTTCGCGTGAACGTTTATCCCGGAACGCTCGGGCCTGGGATCTACTACGGTTCGGTCCAAGTAATGTCGCCCGGTGCGAACAACAGTCCACAATTAGTGTCGATCGTGTTAAATCTGTTGCCGCCGGGCAGCCATATTGGGCCCCTCGTGCAGCCGACCGGAATGATCTTCGTGGCGGCGGCCGGCGGCGAGTCGCCCGGATCGCAGACGGTGCTGGCGCAGAGCCTGAACACCTCGCCGCTGACGTTCACATCGGGTACAAGCACCTCTGCTGGCGGGAATTGGCTGACGATATTGCCGCCCGGCGGGACCGTGCCGGCGGGCGGACCTGCGACAATCGTGGTGCAGCCGCTGGTGGACGGGCTGGCGCCTGGCGTCTATCAAGGGACCTTAACGCTCTCGTTCTCCGACGGCAGCATGCGCACCGTCACAATCGTGTTTGTGGTGACGGCAGAGGCGCCCAGCGGACAGGCCGCCCAATCGATTGCCGATGCTACTGCGGCGGCGTGTCCGAGCCTACTAAAGGTGGTTTTCACCGAGCTTTCGACGGGTTCTAGCGTTTCTGTTGGGTTCCCGGGTCAAGTCGAGGTGAAGGTGGTAGACGACTGTGGCGTGCCGGTGGTCACTGGTAGCGTTGTGGCGAGCTTCTCGAACGGCGATGCGCCGATCGAGTTGACATCGCTGAACGACGGGACCTGGGCCGCGACGTGGACGCCGGAGTTTCCCGCAGCGCAGGCGGTAGTTACGGCCACGGCGGTGGACCGGCGGCAATTGACCGGGACAGCGCAGGTCACGGTGGGATTTCAGCAGTTCACGCAACCACCGGTAGTGAGGGCGGGAGGGGTGGTGAACGCGGCCAGTTACGCCCCGCAGGTGCCATTGGCGCCGGGGATGCTAATCAGCGTTTTCGGATCGAAATTGGCGCTGAACGACGCGGCCACGACACTTCCGCTACCGATGGATCTAGGAGGCAGTTCACTCTTCATCGCCCGGATGCAGGCGCCGCTGTTGTTTTCAAGCGACGGCCAGGTGAACGCCGTGATTCCCTACGGAATTCAGGTAAACGCCTCCCAGCAGGTCTCGATAACGCGCGGCAGCAGTTATTCGGTAGTGCAGGGTGTTACGATGGCGGCGGCGGCGCCGGGAGTTTTCAGCACGGACGGATCGGGAAAGGGTCAAGGGGTTATCTACGTCGCGCACCCGGATTCCACGCTGACCTTGGCTGATGCAGCGCATCCGGCGACGGCCGGGGATACCATCGTGATAACTTGCACGGGACTGGGAGAAGTGACGCCGTCCCTAACCGCGGGCGCGCCGGCGCCGTCCGATCATTTGACGTCGACGGTGAATCCAGTGACAGTAACGATCGGAGGTGTGTCGGCGCAAGTGCAGTTTGCTGGCCTGGCGCCTGGATTCGCGGGCCTCTATCAAGTGAACGCGGTGGTACCGAAAGGCGTGACGCCTGGCCCGGCGGTGGTCCTATCAATGGCAGAGGCGGGGCAGGTGAGTTCGCCGGTGACGATGGCCGTGCAGTAGGAGTTCAAAGTAGTCGCAGTATGGGGGTCGGAGCACTGAGCTGGAGCGGTGCTAACCCTTCCAATGGGGACTCTCGTACTCCGCAACAACTTCATCCATATTCGAGGTGAAAAGGATCAATCGATCCAGCTAGCCAAAATGGAAATCCTGACGAACAGGATGGTAGTCCGCTTCTGGGGTACGCGGGGGTCCATCGCGATGCCTGGGCCTGGACCATCGGTTGGTCCATCGTTCCGGGCCGGTCTTGGCCGCCATCCTGTTGACTCACGCCCGTTGGGATCATATCCAAGGCTTCTCCTTTTTCGCGCCACTGTTCGCTCCGCGCGATCACGTCGAGGTCTACGGCCCGGAGCGATCTCATGTGTCGCTGCGCGACGCTTTGGCCCGGTAGATGGGACAATATTTTCGGATGGAGCTCGACCAGCCGCGCAGATCGGCTAGCAGGATCTGGAGGAAGGAACGTATGAAATCGACGGGCTGCAGGTCCGTGCACAGCGGATGAATCATCCGTGTCCGACGCTCGGCTACCACATCGAATCCGGCGGCTGTTCCATCTGCTATTTGGCCTATCGCGAGCCGTGCTGCTTAGACGTTTGGCGTGAGGGCGCGCCGCCCGGCCGGATGGATTCGATTCGTGACGAACGCGATCGCCGCCACGCTGAATTCATGCAGGACGTCGACATTGCGATTCATGAGGCGCAACACACACCCGAGGAATATCCGGACAAGCGGCTCTGGGGCCACAGCACCTACGCGTACGTTGTCAGCACCCTGCAATTTTAGGTATCGCCAGTTGACGGTGCGCTAGAATAATATCCTGTCGCGTCTCGCCACTAGCACACCCTGTGCGACGCAGCGAGGTCTGAGTGGAAGTCCGCTGCAGTGTTCAAACGGGGGGAAGCAGATGAATGAACAGGAAGTGACACCGGAAATCCTCGGCGTCCTGCGGTCCATGGACCTATTGAAGGGCAAGGACCCGGACGAGCTGACGGAGTGGCTGGGAAAAGCTCCCTTCGAGGGCGGCGCGGAGTGTGCGCTGCGCGAATTCGCTCACGGGGAACGGATCATCACGGAAGGGAGCTTCGGCAACTCCTTCTTCATTTTGACCCGTGGCTCCGTCAACATCACCTTGGGGCCGGAAGCTCTGCGCCTAGCGTCGTTGCAAAAGGGCAGCTTCTTCGGCGAGATGACTCTAATCAGTGGCCTGCCGCGGAACGCCAGCATCACGGCGCTGGAAGCGTGTCAGGCCATCGAGGTTCCCCGGCGTGCGTTTGAGCTGTGGATGAAGAAACCGGGACCGTTCCGCAACGCCATGGACGAGACCTATATCGAGCGAGGTCTCGCGAATCATTTGCGAACTATTCCTGGCTTCGCTGAAATCGACCCTCGCGCCCTACAGGAACTGGTGAAGAAAATCAAGCTGCGAATCTTCTCCAAGGACGAGATGGTTGTCCGCGAAGGTGACGATGCGGACAGTTTCTACCTGATTCGGGAAGGCTACGTGCGTGTAATGAAGAGCATGGCCGGCGGCGAGCAGCGAACCGTAGCCTACCTCAAGGACGGCTCGTATTTCGGCGAGAGCGCTTTGCTCCGCTCGGAGCGGCGTAATGCCACCATCATCGCCATGGGAAAGGTGGAGGTGATCCAGGTGATGAAGGAGGACTTCTTCGCGCTAGTGAACCGGGATGCGGCCTTTGCGGACCGTTTGGTGGAAGAGGATCGCCGCCGGGTGGCTGATAAACCTTCTTCCACGAAAGCCTCCTCCCCTCTGGGATTCGTCGGCGAAGTGGTGGAACGCGGCTTGGTGAAGGCCACCTCGGCCCTGGTGATTCACCTCAACGTCTGCACGCGGTGCGGCAACTGCGTGAAGGCTTGCGCCGAGCTGCATGACGGAATCTCGCGGCTGACGCGGCACGGAATGTTGTTTGAGGCGCCGGTGCGGCAGACTCTTACCGTCCTCGAACCGTTGCTGGTGACCACTTCATGCATGCATTGCCTGGATCCGGAATGCATGGTCGGGTGCCCCACTGGCGCCATCACGCGTGACGTGAATGGCGAAGTGATCATCCAAGATTCCTGCATTGGGTGCGGAAATTGCGCGCGGCGCTGTCCATACGGCAATATCTCAATGGCCGACGCGCGCGGCAAGGAGGAGTTGGCGAAGCAACACACCGGCGCTCCCCTCATCGGGGGCTATCTGAAATTCTGGAAGACTCCCGAAGACGAGCCGATGATGCACGAGATTGAAAGCAGCAATCAGAAAGCGGTGATCCGGCGCATCGCGGTGAAGTGCGACCTTTGCCAGGATTACAACTACAATCACGGGTGCGTGCATAACTGCCCGTATGGCGCGATCGAACGCATGGATGCGGGCGCCTATCTGCGTGACGTTCGAGGTCTGGAATGAATATCGCCAGGAGCTTGACCTCGGGCGCCCGGATCTCCACCAGCGGGAGCCCGGCGAAACGGGCCGAGCGGATGTGGCAGGTTTTCGCGGTGGTGGCAGTGGCGGCGCTTTCCTGGTGGTACATCGCGGCGCACCGGCAGCCGTCCGCAAATGGCTATCACGGCCTGGTGCTGGGCTTGGGCTGGATTGGGACGTCGTTCGCGTTACTGGCGGCTGCGCTGAGCTTCCGCAAACGCATGGCTTACCAAGGAGTGGGGAAGATGTCCGCTTGGTTGACCGCCCATATTTACATTGGCATCGTAGCGGCGGTCGCCATCTTCTATCACTCCGGATTGCGCGTGGGCGGCCCGTTGTCAGCGTGGCTGCTGGTGTTTTTCTCGCTCACCGTCGCGAGCGGGCTGATGGGCTGGTGGTTCACTCGCAAATTGCCGCCCCTGTTGACGGCCATTGAGGAGACGCCGGCCATTCTGGAGGATCTACTTTCCGTGCGCGCCGAATGTCTCGAAGGTATGCTCGAACTGGCTCGCGGCGGCTCGTCGGCTTTCCGCGCCCTAGTGGAACAGCGCTTGATGAAGGAGACGGCATCTTGGAGCCGCATGTTCCGCTTCTACCGTCGCCGCTCCACACTCGCCCAGGAGCTTCCGGCCTTCCAAAAAGAACACGTGGAGTCTTTGGGCGGTTTAGGGACGCTCGAACACCGCGCCTTCCAGCGCGCAGCCGAGTATGCTCTGCGCGTAAACAAGATGAACGCGGAGTTGCTTCTACAACGCGTGTTGCGCGGCTGGCTTACGCTCCACGTCGTGAGCACTGGAACCATGTTCGGATTCGCGGCCGTGCACATTTTCACCGTGCTGTATTTTTGAGGCTATTGTTTCCATGCTCGAACTCATCTTCACCGAAGGCGGCCAGCGAGGCAAGGCAATCCGGTTGACCTTTGAAAAAGCCTGGTTCGGACGCCAGTCTACTTGCGACTTTGTCTTGCAGGGCGACGAGCTCAGCCGCGTCCATTTTTGCATTGAGCGGCGGGGCGAGGATTACGTTCTCATCGACAACAAGTCGACCAATGGGACCTTCGTCAACAGCGTTCGCACGACGGCGGCGACGCTCCGCCCGGGCGATGATATCGTGGTTGGTTCCAACCACATGCAGGTGCGGGAAGTGGTCGCGAGCTCCCGGCTCCCCTTCCGCTTCGTCGCCGAGCTCAAAGGCGCCGAAGGCGGTTCGCAGGTTGTCGAGCAGGATACTGTCCTGCTAGGGCGGAAAAGCACCTGCTCCATTCAGTTGAACGATCCGGCGGTTGCCTCAGTGCATGCCGAACTGGAGCACCATCCGGACGGCGTCTGGATCACGGACGAGTCCAGCGGTTCAGGGGTTTACGTCAACGGGCAGCGCGTGGTGGACCAGCAGCTTCGCGATGGAGACGTGGTTACTATCCGGCCGTTCGAGATTGCGATTTCGCTCACCGAGGAAATGTGCTTGCTGCGGATTCAGGACCGCACCGTGGAATCGCAGCCGCAGGAGAGTCTACCTGGGAACTACCGAGAAGTTGTGGTTGCGCCGGTACGCGCCGAAGGGGGACAAGCCAAACCGTCCGCCGCCTTGGCCGCTCTGCCTCACTGGATGCAGGCCAAGGCGCCCATTTGGGTGCCTACCTCTGACATTCTGCCCAACCGGTTTCGGTCGGGAATGCTTGCGATATCCTTTCTGGGCGTTCTGGGCTGGGGCGCGGTCGCGGTCACGGCGAAATGGAATTCGATATATAACCCCGGCCCTTTGATTACAGCTCACGCCGGGTTCGGCTGCGAGGGGTGTCACTCCGGTTTCGCGCGTGTACTGGACTCTAGTTGCCAAGCCTGTCATTCGGGCCACGTACCCACTGCTATCCACCAGCAGAAAAGTGTCGGGTGTTTGGATTGCCACACTCCGCATCGCGGAGCGCACTTCGATATCGCGCGCAATGTAGGCAGCGGATGTCAGGCGGCGGGTTGCCACATCAGCGTTCACACCCAAGAAACGCGTCTGCTAGCCCGGCAATCCCCTCCGGAGCCCGGCCTCAAAGTTCCGCGAGCGGTGGCGCTAGCCGCCCACTTCGAAGCAGGCGATGCGATGCACGACAAGCATGCCAATCTGAAGGCGGCTTGCGCGGCCTGTCATACCAACGGTGATCCGTCGCTTTTAGAGGCAAAACCGGATCAGCCCGCTGTTCGCATTCAGGAGCAGAAGAACATCCGCACGCGGTGCCTCGGTTGCCACGGTTTCGGGCCGGAAGCGACTCTTCGGGATCGTTGTTATAGCTGTCACGTTGAGCACGCCGCAGGAAAAGCGAAAGTCCTTAACGTGCTCCGATTCCCGGACGCACCCTCGGCGCGGGCCAAGGCGTCCCAAGGCAGTCCCAGCGGCCTTTTTGTATTCCTCGGGGCGCTAGCGGTGGTTCCTCTGTTCGTGATTGGCGTTGCGGCGGGCGGCCTGCGTATCAACCAGAGACGGCTTAGGGCAGACGTCGAGAAGAGACTAAGTTCGGCTCGCCCCCTGGTCCCAGTTTCAACGCCGGTCATGGCCGCGGCTGTGCCCAGCGTGGTTGAGCCTAAGCCGACCGACAATCAGGCGCCCGGCGGCAACCTTCGTCCGCGTATCGATCTGGATTTGTGCGTGGGCTGTGGTACCTGCGTGCACGTCTGCCCGTTCAACGTACTGGAAATCGTGAATGAAAAGGCGATCGCTGCGCGCCTCGGAGATTGCACCGGTTTCGCGGCTTGCGCGGCGGAATGCCCCACCGAAGCCATCGTGCTGGTGGCGGGCGGCGCCATGCAAACCGTCGAGCTGCCAATATATGATGCGAACCTGGAGACCAATGTCCCCGGCCTGTACCTGGCCGGAGAAGTCACCGGAAAGGCGCTGATCAAGGTCGCCATCAATCAAGGAAAGCAAGTTGTGGAGTCGATCCTGAAGAACCGGCCCGAGCCGGGGGCGCAGTACGACGTCATCGTAGTGGGGGCAGGGCCGGCCGGCACCAGCACTGCGTTGGCTGCCCTTAGCGAAGGCCTGAAAGTACTGGTCCTTGAACAGGGCACTCAGGCCAACACCATTCGCAACTATCCCCGCCAGAAGTTCGTCATGGCCGAACCAGTGATGATCCCGGTGTACGGTCCGCTGTGGATGGAAGACAGCTCCAAGGAATCTCTGCTGGAGCGATGGCAGCAAATCATCGCGTCCACAGGACTGGCTGTTCAGGAAGAGGAAAAAGTGTTGCGCGTAGTTCAGAACGCGGGCCATTTCGTGGTGCATTCTACCAAAGGCGAATATCAAGGGGCCCGTGTGGTGATGGCTATCGGCAAGCGCGGCAGCCCACGCAAGCTGGGAGCGCCGGGGGAGGACTCCTCGAAAGTCGCATATAATCTGCTGGACGCGGACGCCTATCGCGGCAAGGCAATTTGCATCGTGGGCGGAGGCGACAGCGGCATCGAAGCGGCCTGCGGTTTGGCCCGGACCGATCTCGAGAACCGGGTGTGGCTGATTCACCGCACGGACGCGTTCAGTCAAGCCAAGCCCCGCAACCAGAAGAAGGTTAAGAAAGCCATGGATGAGGGCCGCGTAACAGCATTTTTCAACTCCGCTCTGGTGGAGATTCGCGACCGCACTGCGGTGATCAAAACGGCCAGCGGCGACCAGGAAATCGACAACGACTTCGTGTTCGTCATGGTGGGAGGCGAGAGTCCCAAGAAATTCCTCAACGAGTGCGGAATTGAATTTTCCCAGCGCCCGCTTGGATGATCTGCGGCATGTTTCCACTGTTTTTCGATCATCTACCAGCGGCACCGCCTATCACTGCCTTGAACTCACAACATCGAGGTTGTAAAAGGATCGGGTGCTACACGCTCAAAGGATAGAGCCGGCGATTGGCGAGACATGTGTGGGCCCCATCGCGGAGGCACTGCGGCCTGTTGTGAGACAGCTAGGATTCGAACTCTGTTTAAGGCAAACTGTGCCAATCCAGACTGTCTCAGCTTAGGGGGGCACCCGAGACGAAGGGAGATGGTATCACCCTACTTCAGCCGCCAGGGGCTTTCCTGCTACCCGGCGCTAACCGCGTCTCGGCGCCTTAGAGGGTTACCAAAAGGTCCGGTCGTTATCCTGGACCCATGCCGTAAAGTGAGTTGGGAGCCAAATAAAATCGCTGTTTTCAGATTTTACTGTTGTACCTCTTCAAGTTGCTTCGAACGCCGCGCCATAGCGATCCCTTAAAGGGGAGTCAAGCATGAGAACATCGACGAACACGAAACCGGCCAGCATAATCAGCGGACCCGGCGCAATGACCCAATCGCCCGAAATCAGACACAGGCCAGAGAACGAGTGCAGATCGCCAAAATAGTCCGATGTCTCGTGTAACGGAATAGTCCCTCTGTGTAAAGCCGACGATAATTCTCGGGCCTCTCTTTCCAAACGTTCCGCGCGTATTCTGCGTACGAGTTCACCCAGGATCCGGACGTGAAGACCGCCGGCGCGGTTGCAAGCATCGCGCCCTACCACGACCTTCCGCCACTGTTCTTTTCGCAGGACGGGAGCTGCAGCGGACCGGTGACTGGTATTTCAATTTCGAGTACGCGGTGGAACGCGAGCGCGGCCTGGACTTTCAAACGGGGCCACACGATCCTGACGCCGCGCCTTCCGCCCGTCCTTGTTGCCGGAAGCGAGCCCTCCGTTCAACCCCAGCTCGAAGACGACATCAAGGTCTACTGAGTCAGTCTCGCCAGAACCAATGCAAGCGGAGTATTGCCGTCTGGCGGAGACTTACATTCTTTCTTGCGCGCCTGCCAGAGTTGTTCGGCAAGATCCAAATTCGACTCGGAGACTTCGTTTTTATGAGCGACGCCAACATGAACGGCGAGCGCCTTCGCGACCTTATCGAGCAATCCTCGCAGTTCCTGCGATGGATTCGGGCCGATGCAACTACGGATCTCGTCCAGCGTTAACTCGACAAGCTTGAGACTCCTCCGGAAACGCTCCGCCGCACTGAGGTCCCTGATGGTTGGATCAAGTCTGAGCAGCTCGTTCGAGAAGTCGAGGCGTTGCCGCACAGCTTGGTCATCCGGCGCCCATCGAACGGCGGCTAGGAAATCCCGCTGTGCCACGCGATAGTTGCCACGCGCGAATTCCGCTTCGCCGAGGCCGGCATATGCTTCGCCGTTGGCGGGAGCATCGTGCAAGATGTCGCGAAAAACCTGGGCCGCCCGAGCGGGAGAACCAGCCTGCACGAATAGCCGACCTATGCGAATCCGGGTCTTCGGATCGCTAGTAGCATCTTCCTGAACCAATAGCAGCTCGGCCAGCAGTTCCTCCTTGAAATTACGCTCCGCCAGTAGATCGATCAGTTCGAATCGCGCGCGGAGACGGTTCCCGGCCTCGTCCTGGTTGTATCCACGCTTTTTCGGGTTGATTCCCTTCCTTGATCAAGACGAAACGTCAGAGGGGGCGTGACCACGGAAACACGATTGCGAGTCAATTCATTTGCGAGCTTCGGACGCATGGCTCCGCGTCCGGCTCGCGGGGCAGCTTGGCTGCGCGGTGGATTTCGAAGAACGGAATGCGTCCAGCACATACGGCCTGATACATCCTAGCTCTTCCGCGTCTTCCGCTGTGAGTGCCGTTGCTTAAGGCTGCACCAGAGCGACGCTAACTTACGGTAGGAGATTGGTCTCGTTCAAGTCGTTTTCACATCAAGTGAGGACCGTCGACGTATTAACGTCCGCTGCCCAGATCCAACGCACAAGAAATGAACCAGCACTGAAGTCGCTCTGTTGACCGAGCACGTTGCCCGCTTCTTCTTGCGCTCGGCTTCCTTCGTCAAGCGTTGGCGTTCCAGCGTGGTAGTGGTCTCCTCAAGCGCCTTCTGATAGCGACCAAGCCATCCATCCCAACCGTCATCTTTAGGGATGATGCCACATCTGATGAGGCGTTGCGCGGTCTCACGAAGGTGGAGCTTGTTGTGGAAGATCGACTCTGAATCGCCCAACTCATCGATCTCCAGCAGCGGGCGGCCTTCACTAAACACCTTGTGAAGCTGAACCAACGAATTCGTTCGCAAGCCGCCGCGACTCCGTGCTGCTTCGATTTCCGGTGTGTAGTAGACATAGTGGACGCGCGCGTCCGTTCCTTCCAGCATCAGGTAAGCGCGACCCGTGCTTTCCTCCTCACCATGCACCAAGATTCTGCCTTCCACAGACGTGAGATCGCGAAAGTCGAGCACGACCAAGGGAACCCGGTCATCAGACATCAGGGCGCCGTGTACTGCCAGTGTCTTTTGGTGGTCAGCACCGCGCTGCATGGCTCGCAGGACATTCTCGAAATCGCGTCTCACACGCCAGGTCTTCGGACCGGTGGACTCGGCCAATCTCATCGATTCGAGAACCATCAGCCGCTCTGCGGCGCGCCGCTCCGTAAGCGATATCCTTGGACCGATTCCGGCTCGGCTCGGATCCTTCGTGACCGTGAAGAATGGGGAACCAGGCTCGCGGGCATGGTCGGCATCGCGCTGAATGATACGATCGAGCGATGTGTAGCGGTGCTGGTGGACTTCCCTTCGCTGCCCGTCGTCCGCATCGAACTCCGTGCGATACCCAAGTTGGCGCGTGCATAGATTCTGGGCGACTTCGCGGATACCGCCCCGGATGTAATCCCGGCTGAGACGAACTGGTCGTCCTTCCGCCCCGACGCCTCTTAGCGCAATATGAACATGCGGGTGCTCGGTATTGTAGTGCGCCACCGCGATCCATTCGAGCGGCATAGCGAGGTCCGTCTGCATCTCTGACATCAGATCACGAGTCAATCGTTTCAGGTCCACCCGGTCGCCGAACTCAGGGGACACGATCAACTTCCACATTCGCTCGTCGCTCGCTTGCTGCCAATCATCGAGCCGCGTAGCGATGTCGATGCCTTCTTGGCTCGTACTGAACCCGACCGCCTTTGGATCAGCCTCGTGGGTGGCACTCTCGCGGGCAACGTAACGCCCATGGGCTCGCCACTGCCCATTGCTAGTGTTCTTTGAATACAGCACCCGGACCGCACACCGCTGGGAGTAAGGGCGAGCGTGCGTCGTCGCTGTGCCGAACCCAACCACGCGGCGCTTCCGTATGCCGCTCATGCGAGCGTGATGCATGATGATTTTGTACGCTGACGCGTAAACTCGGCTTTCGCTTCGCGCTGCCGGCTTCCGTGGTCGAAGCCGGAACTCCCGCTCTTTGTCCTTATTTTTCTCCACGGCTGATTAGCTCCTCCATAGCCACGAGCGAGTCACTACGCATCGCGTGACCCGCATTGTTGAGCAGCCGGGCGTGGCGGTTACGGGCTTCCGCAAGGGCTGGCTCCATGGCCGTCCCACGCGGCTCGGGCACACAGGTCAGGAAGGCCTTCGCCAAGCTGTCCACCAAAGCGAACAGTGCCTGCTGCGCTCGTTCAACGCGGCGCAGATCCTGCCGCACTTCCCTGATGCATCCCACAATCTCCTCCGTGCTTGCACCGGTTCCCTCCGTGCACTCGACTAATTCTTTCTTGATGGCCGCTCGAAGAAAGGCGCTCGGACTGGAGTAGCCTCGCAGCTTTGCGGCGGAGTTAATTCGCTCATCGATTGCGTCGGTGAGTCGGATCGTTCGTCTCGGCATCGGCCCGTCCCTCCACCTTCAATGGGTATGAGACGGGGCCCTTGGGACACCACTGGCACGAAAAAGGAGGGCGTCCGACGAGTGGCGGACGAAGACGTGGAGGTGGCTGACGAGTGAAGTATCCATGAACCAGTAATCTACAAACCAAAAACAACCAACTCATCAGCCTTTATGTTCCACTACCCGTGTTTGTTGGCGGAAAGTGGTTGTTGGAAGTGCGGTCGGTGCCGCAATTCGCCACCTTTTGCCACCAAATGCCTCACTCGTGCCACCTGCCGGCGAAAATGCCACATATCGCCACAATCTGCCGCCTTTTGCTCTTTCTGGTAAACTCTCTGTCCCAAACTCCCTCCGCCATTCCCGTAGTGGTAGGACCGCTGAACATCGACGGGCTGACAAATGACAGTGCGGGCGAGAGCAAATGAATCCCACAATCGACATGGGAAGTGGGTCACGCAGGCCCGAGACCGCCTTGCCGCGCGGCGCGAGGAAAAGCCGCTAACCAAGGCCGGACAGATTCGAGCTCTGTGGCGGGAGATTGAAGGAGCACTGGCCGATGGGCAGAGTCTGAAGAGTGTTCGCGATTGGCTTGAGGAGGAAGGAGTAGTAGTGACGCGTGCTACGTTGAGTTCCTATAAAAGGCGATTCCGCCGTAGAGAAGAAGCTAATCGCACGGCACAGGCGCTAGAGGCTCTTGTGCGACAAATTGACGGCACGCCACAAACGCCGGACCAGGCGAAAGCAGCAGCGCCAGAACCGTCACGCGTGGCCGGCCAACCTATACGAGATCCGTTCGCCCAGGCGCGACGGGCACTTGAAAAGACCTTTGATATCCGGACTATCCACGGCGATGGCGATCCTACTGGCAGAAACCTAGTTTGACAAAGGAGACGAAGACGATCTCGAAATCAAATCCTGCCGAGAACCAAGCCCGTAACCGCGGAGAATTGTCGATCCCGCACTTCAAGGGAAACGACGTGACGGCTCTGAGGCCTGTATTCTCCTGGCTGGTTATTTGAAGCCGATCAAGAGCCGATCACACACATTCTGGTCCGTGAATCTATGACTCCGACATCAACTTCCAGAGTTCTTAATTTCACCGAAGCCGCAAGATTCGTCCGATGTTCACGCTCGCATCTCTCGAATATTATCAACGGTAAGGTGCGGGATGTTCCACACCTTCCTTCAGTCCGCATTGGGCGCAGAGTCCTGTTCCGCCAGGAATCTCTCGAACAGTGGCTTCAGCAGATCGAGGCTACGCCAACAAGACGCGCGGGCTGATCTGCCTCTGCGAGTCCACGTAGTGATAACATCCGAATCAGACCAGAAAACAGCGCCGGAGACGCCGGAAAGGACAAACGTGCGTCGAAAGCGTTTTCAACGCGGCTGTGTGCGAAAGACCAAACATGGCCGCTCATGGGTATGGATTGGAAAATACTACGAAGATGGAAGGGGGCGATCAAGAGTCCTTGGACATTGTGCGCAGATGACGGAAGGGGCTGCACGGGCCAGGTTGCAGGAGTTCTTGAACCCGATCAACGAAACTGCCGGATTCCGGCAGACGCTGCCGACCGATTTCAAAGAATACGTCACAAGCGTATTCTTGCCACAGCGCCGCAAGAAGTGGAAAGACTCGACAGACAAAACTACAACGGAACGTTTCCAAGCGCATTTGCTTCCGGCCTTCGAAGGCCGGCACTTGCGAGACCTGACGCGAGACCGTTTGCAGCGGTTCCTCGACAGCAAGACCAAGGATGGTCTTTCGAAGAGCGTTGTGAGCCATCTGCGGTGGGATCTGAGTGCGGTTTTTAAAATGGCGGCCAATGACGGTCTCATTCAAGGCAATCCGGCGGGTTCGCTGGTGACGCCGAAAGAGGCGAAGACTTTCGAGAAGCGCAGCATGACTAAGGAGGAGATCCATTTGGCGTTGTCAGTGTTGGATCTCAGGGAGCGGATAGTGTTCTTATTCGCCGCACTAGTCGGAATGCGCCCCGGAGAGATTTTTGCTCTCCGATGGGGGCGAGTTGGGCCGGACATGGTCAATATCATGGAAAGGGTATACCGCAGGCTGCCGAGCCATCCTAAGTCAGAACGAGGGAAGAGGTTCGCGGCGGTCCCGCCTGATTTGGCAAATGATATTGAGCAGTGGCGTGATGTTGCCATCGACCTCAGTCCGGAGTCTTTGGTATTTCCGTCGGAGCGTGGGACTTTCATGTCCCGTGACAATTTTTTGCGGCGGAACATTCACGGCAAACTGGAGAAGGTTGGGCTGGGGTGGGTAAACTTCCATGTGTTACGGAGAACCCAGGCCAGTCTCGGTCACAAAGAGGGGGTCGATCCTAAGGTCGCAGCGGACCAGCGGGGACACGCCATCGGCGTTGCGATTGACACATATACAATGACGGATTTGGAGACCCGGCAAAAAGCCGTTACGACACTCGAAGAAGCACTGACGTTGAAGGAAGAAGCTCGATCCGGGTTTTCGAGGTAAACAAGGTAAAATGCTTGAAGGTGGAATCCGCTAAACCCTTGAAAGATTGGAGCGGGAGACGGGGGTCGAACCCGCGACGTCCAGCTTGGGAAGCTGGCATTCTACCACTGAATTACTCCCGCTCGCTTCTACGACACGAACATATCAAAATACCACCACCATGTCCACATCGTTATCCGACGACCGGTTCGAACCTAAGTCTGTGACGGCTGCTGCCTCCACTCTTTTGCGGCATCCCTCGCCGCTACCGCCGCGCCGTCGAAATCACGCTGCGATAGAAGCATGCGCACCTCGTCAATCGCAAACATGGTTTGTTGAGTTCGTAGCATGTCGACGCTGTCCGGATCGGCGCCCGATTGCATCACGCCTTTTAGGTATCCGGCAACATCGGTAACAATCGATTCTGCCTGGACAGCATTGTTCCGATGAAGGTGTAAGATAAGATCGCGGATAGACGCGAGCACGTCGGTAGAGTTCAGCAGCTTGGATTCACCTTTCCGCATTTCGTGGGTGTTGGTAGTCACGTACTGGCACCGTTCTACCTGGAACGAAGAGGAACGCCCAGCGCTTGCGTGTACGACGAGGCTCTTGATCGAGGTGCCTCAAGTATGGCAGGAATCAGTCGAGCGCGCAATCGAACTTTTTGCGCAGCTGGGGGCCTACCCCTTAACTGTCGCGAGACATAGGGCCAACCCTGTGCCGGGCAATTTGCGCGTCAATTATGTTTGCCCGGCGCCGGCACTCGGCGGTATCCTCATGCACCAGCTTGCGAGTCGCCAGGTAGTCGTCCTGACTTATGTTCTTGGCCAATCGGCTGTTCACCAGTGTGTTGGTTTTGAGACGAAGTTCTTTGTTCCACGCGCGATTCTCGGCCTGCCATCCCAACACATCTTTCAAAGTGCAAGTCGAGAAATCTTCAGGCCAAAAGGACATTCCGTTCTTATATCGTCAGAAGCGGCTGGAAAGAATAGGCGGAAGATTGGCCAGAAGCCCTTGGTAGTCCGCTAAAGAATTAGCGGACTACCAAGCCCTTGGCAATTAGTCATATCCATGGTATAGTACTAATGTCACTGATTTGGCATCTTCGCATTAGTCCGGCCCGTCCGCTCTCGTCCGATCCTGCCCCGATACACAAACCAACTAAAAGGAAAAAGAAATGAAGAATATTTTCGTAGGAAACCTCAACTTTGGGGCTACCGAAGATGCGGTCCGATCCATGTTTGAGGCATACGGAACGGTTGAGAAAGTGAACCTGATCACAGACCGGGACACTGGGCAGGCCAGAGGGTTCGGATTTGTTGAGATGAGCGTCAACGCGGATGCCGATCGCGCGATCGCCGAACTGAATGGCAGAGAGTTGGATGGTCGAGCTCTGAACGTCAACGAAGCGCGCCCGAAGACGGACCGCGGCGGCGGCGGCGGTGGCGGCGGCGGACGCCGTAACAATAATCGCTGGTAACAGATTTCGAGGGGCTTCGCCACGCGGCGCGGCCCCAACCATTCCTCCAAAATCCTCCGCAACATCACTCGCCTCACCTCGGGTCCCTAAGAACCGCCTCACAATACCTAGCGCTACTGGCTACGTGCGTGGAAATCTATGCTGTAATAAAAGTGGAGAAGTGTTGTGGTTCCGTCCTTGGATCAAGCAACCTCGGAATCCTATGTATGGGCATACCCCGGTTGTCCGGTTCGCATTCTGCTTAGCCTGAATGTGATTGAGCAACTGCAGGCTGAGGTTTCCCAGGCTGCTCCCTGGCGCGGGGAAATCGGGGGCTTGCTGATTCGAAGCAAGCGATCCAAACCGGGCACCATCAGGATTGTCGACTTCATCCCCCTGCCGGGCGAACAAAAATCATCGGATCCACATTTCAAGCTACCCTCCGAGTCTCTTGCCGAAGCCATCGCGCGGTGTCCTTCCGATTGCAAAATTGTCGGTTACTACCGCACCGACTTTGATCAGCGTGTTCACCTTCGGCCCGAGGATCTGGACACTATCCGGCAATGGTTCAAGGATCCGGGCAGCGTTTTCCTAGTGATTGCAGCCGGCGAAAATGGCCGGTCCACGGCCGGATTTTTCTTCTGGGAAAGTGATTCCGTTGCCGCCAATCCAAGCCTCACGTTTCCTTTCGAGGCCGCGAAGCTGGTCTCCGAGGGATGGCCAACCCAGGCCGAGCCCGTGGATAAAGAAAGGTTCGCCACGCTCACCGGTCTTCTTCTGAGGTTTGCCGAAATCGTGCGGCAAATGAGCATTCCGGTGAAGATCGGAATCGTCAGCGCTCTGTTCGCACTCGTAATCGGTATTCGGGTGTTCACCTGGAACCGCTCCGCGAGTCACGCCAAGGTAGCTGCTTCGCCCAGCCTGGGACTACAAGTGAAACGGGATGGGACCAAATTCCTGGTTGCGTGGAATCCATCCGCCCCCGTGATTGTGAATGCGAAGGACGCGAACCTTGTGATTTGGGACAGTAGCCGCGAGGCTTGGGATGGCAGCAGCGAGCCTCTCTATATGCCTTTGACGTCGGCCCAACTTCGCTCGGGCAACGTAACCTACACCTCCTTTTCTTTTACGGAGAAGGTAAAGTTCAGGCTGGACACGATCGGGGCCTCGGGCGATGCGGCCAGTGAATCCATGGTGTCGGTCTCGCCGCTCTCCATCACCAGCCCTGCAGCATCATCTGCACCTCTAGCGCCAGAACCTGCTGCTAGGATTTCTGGTTCTCCTGCTCTGCCGTCGGCCGAAAATCTTCCGCCTTATGAACCCAGACATTCGATAGTACCGAGGGCCCTTCCGCAATCTTTTGTCAGATCGTCAAGAGCGGCAAACAAAAAGTTTGTCCCGCCTCAATCCGTCCGTGCTACTAATACCGTTCATGACACCGTGATGCCTGATCCGCCCAACATCGTTGTACAGGTTATCGCTGGCCTTGCGTTCGACAGCAGCTTACTCACCCAAAATGCTGTTGCCCCGCCTAAACCACCGGCCGGTGAGCCGCGGTTGAATCCTGGCGCGACCGTGCAGGCGCCCAACGGCCGATCGAACGAAGGAGTGGTGACCATCACGTCAGAACCGAGCGGAGCCAAAGTTGAGATCAACGCCATCCCGGCCGGTGTCACACCGCTCACCTTGCAAATTTCTCCCGTTGGCTTGGGCTTTACAGTGACAGTGACCAAGAACGGTTTTATGAAGTGGACGATTCAAAGCTTCTCAACTGCCCAGCCATATTCTCTGCACGCGCAATTGAGAGAGATCCCGAAGTAAGAACCGAGAACTGTAAATCTGTCCCCTTGCTCACGCGCGGGGCTACATCTCCCCAGCGTTGGGCACGACGATCGGCAGTATTGCAGCCCCGCGCGTCAGCAAGGGGACAATTCGTTCGGCAGGCGTGTTCAAATCAACTCCGCCGGCGCGGGCCTGACTTCAATCTCGATCACGCGAGCGCCCAGATATGGATGCCGTGCCGTCAGCCGAACCGTACCAGCTGATTCCGCCGCCTTTATCCAAACCGCGCCGGTGCCACCGGCCAGCGCGAACGGATTCTCGCCGACGATTTCTCCGGGACCAGTCAGCGACAACGCAATCGCACCCGTCGCCAAGGGCCGGATGTTACCAAACTCATCCGTCACTAGGAACACCACGCGTGTCGCATCCCGCCCGTCGCCGGCCAGCTCCTTATCGTCCGGCAGCAACTTGAAGTCCGCATCCTTGCCCGAACCGGAAAGCGTGAGCGTTTTCGCGAGCTTCCCTTTGAGATAACCTTCGATCTTCAAATCACCCCATGGGTCCCAGAAAGCTCCCAGGTCCATGGTGAAAGGCGGGTACTTCAGATTCGGAAACGCACGACGATCGGGATCAATTTCCTGCATGAGTTGGCCGGCCGCATAGATTTTCAAATGATCGCAGTTGGACAGGATCGGCACCGGGCCGGGCCCCGCGGCCTCCGGCTTGTCGCCGTCCGACCAGAAGAACCCGGCTTCGAGAACCACTTCCTCCTCCGGATCGCACTGCGATTTGTAGAAGTAAGCGGCCGGTTTCGGAATACGGAAAATGTCGCTGACCCCGTGGTAACAGATGTGATCGCCCGAACCAAAATTCGGGTGGGTGTTGTAATCGAACGCGCACCAGCCGATACCGCCTGCATAGCGGTCATCCCCAGCCAATTGATTGTGCACGCGCGCATGCCGCCTGACATGCTCCGCTACCACCAAAACATTGTCGAAGCGCTTGGTGGAATACATGTGGCCATTGAACTCCGTGTTCAAATACAGCGGATGATTCGGCGATTCCAGCGGAAAGCCAAAATCGTTAATCGTGAAAACGTCTTCCAGCTTCTCCGAATCGCGCAGGTAGCGGATGCCTCCGGTCTGCCGCGCGTCGTCGAGGGAGTGCGCCAGCTCATTAGTACGCGTGTAGAAATCGTGATTATCCTGCGATTCGTTGATGCGCACGCCCCACAGAACGATCGAAGGATGATTCCAATCGCGCCGGATCATTTCGCCCACATTGCGGACCGCAATGTTCTGCCACTCCGCATCCCCGATGTGCTGCCAGCCGGGGATCTCTTCGAGAACCAGCAGTCCCAGCTCATCACAGGCATCCAAGAAATCGGGTGACTGCGGATAGTGCGAAGTGCGGACGATGTTGCAGTGCAGTTCGTGCTTCAGAATCCACGCATCACGCCGCTGGACGCGGGCCGGCATGGCCCCGCCGACGTACGGAAACGTCTGGTGCCGGTTCAGCCCGCGCAGTTTTACGTGTCCGCCGTTCAGCCGAAACCCCGATGGGGTGAACTTCCCATCACGAAAGCCGATCCTAGTGCGGTACTCGTCTTCCGAATCCGTCCGTACCAACACCTCATATAATTTTGGGTTTTTCAGATCCCAAAACTGGATCGCACCCAGTGATTCGATCTGGATATCATGATATGGCGCGACGCCGGATACCGTGATAGTGGCGTTTCTGACCACGGTCTCGCCGTCTCGGAGCTCCGCAGTGATTCTGACCGGACGTTCCAGGGGACCGTTCAGATAACACCGCACCCAGAGCGCGCGATCGTTCTCGAGCGGACGCACCGGCTTCGCGTAGACATTCTCAAGAAACGTCTGTGGCACCACGCGCAGCTGGACATCGCGATAAATGCCGCCGAACGTCAAATAGTCGATGTTGCCGCCGAACGGCGGGATGTCACTGCGCTCTCGCGAATCCAGTTCAACCGCAAGCAGATTGTCACCGCCGAAATTAAGGTGCGGCGTGATTTCGAGCGAGAACGGAGTGTATCCGCCTTTGTATTCGGGAAATTTGTGGCCGTTCACCGTCACCGTAGCGGCCGTCATCGCGCCGCCGAAATCCACGAACACACGCTTGCCTTTCCACCGGCTAAAGCCTGGAAATGCCGCCGGTAAACGGATACGAACTGGAATGCTTTTTCGTCGAAACTGTGCCACGGCAGGCGCACATTGGCATGCGGCAGCGTGACTTTTTCAGCGGGTTCGCCGTATAACCAACCGCGATTCAACTCGTACACCCGGCGATCTGGGCGGGGCGATGAGGGAGTTCGCGTCTGCGCAGTTAGAACATGCGCCGCGGCGGATCCGAGGATGAAGACACGACGATCCACTTGGCTTCAGGGACTTCTTCTATTGCTGGGGCGGAAACGGTCGGCTAAGAAGCGACGGCTTTCTTGCCCTTCGCAGGTACGATCGCATCTTTCACGGCTTTGGCGACGCGGAACTTCACCACCTTCTTGGCGGGAATACTGATGGTTTCGCCCGTGGCCGGATTGCGTCCCATGCGGGCTTTTCGATCCACGCGAACCAGTTTGCCCAGTCCCGGCACAACGAATACGCCAGTCTTCTTCACCTCTTTGACGGCGGTGCTGGCGAGCGTTTCAAGCATCTGCTTCGCCAATTTGTTGCTAACCTCGCATTCTTCGGCAAGGTGCTTCACTAGCTGCGACTGTGTCATGCGCTTCTCCTTGAAGAGCTAATTGACTCTCGACCAATAATAATGCCGCTTTCGCCGCGTAGCAAGCCTTTTTATTGATCCAAACCGTCTCGCATCCGCCGCAGCGCGTTCTCGATCCGCGCCGTTTCCTTCGCGATCCGCGCTGGATCTCTCAACCGGATGGCCTCAGCCAGGCCTGGCAGCGGCTGGCCCTCGTATAAGGAATAGATGTTCCAGCCATAGATAACGTGCCGGTACCAGCGTTCGGACGGGCTCGCGCTCTCATCCAGCAGGGTCTGCTCCAGGTGGGCTAATTGATCGTTTAGCGATGCCCGAGACTCGTCGGTTCCCCGTCCGGCCTCCAAATCTGCGTCCGCACGATGTTCCAGCGCTTCAGCCCGCGCTGCGATTTCCGACGCGAGCGCTTTCGAGGCATCCAGATCCAGCTTGGCTATTTCATTGCCATCCTGGTCGCGCGTCCAACTCGCCGCGCTAGCCAGAAATTCCGAGATCTTCCTGGCATAGTGGGAATAGCGGAACGGCAGCACCTGTGCGTCCGCCAAGCGCATAACGGCCAAGCCGAACATCTGCGACATCGTACGCGCCACCTGAAATCCGGGGTCGCTGAAATGCTCCACGAAGTAGCGCGAGTCGTAATTGGAATGATAGGTTCCGTAACTGCCGTCGAAATCGAACTGCATTGAGAGCGTGGGAAGGCCCAGGTAATCCTGAAAAGCCACGAAATCGGCGCCGCTTCCGAGTGCGGCTAGCTCCACTTTGAAATCCTTTGAACCCCGGCGGCGGCGTTCCGCGGGTTGCTTTTGCCACTGGCCGGCGCGCCAGTCGTCGTAGACGCTACCGTGTCCCGTAAGGCCCGGAACGTCCTTGGCCACTTGCACCATGAAATCGCGCAAGGACGGTGTGCCGCCTCCGCCGAATTGCCCGCGCATAAACAGGTCGGTATTGATGTAGGCAACGGCCTTCTCGCGCAATTGCTTCTCGAAAGCTTCCGCGTATTCGGTGGACCCCACCAGTCCGAACTCCTCGGCATCCCAGAACGCGAACACGATGGAACGATCCGGAACCCAGCCGCGCTTGTGCAGCGCCGCCAGCGCCCGGGCCGTTTCATACACCGCAGACGTGCCGCTGCCTGGATCCATGCCGCCAAAGGTCCATGCATCGTGATGGGTGCCGAGCACCACCCAGCGCTCCGGATTCCGTCCACGGAGCCGCCCGATCACGTCGTGGATGGTGCGCCATCCGGCGTCCATATGG
>Ga0182024_10008574_pt1 | contig 21469 bp, 21 predicted proteins | sample P32metaG_FD_120480 | JGI IMG/M metagenome (GOLD analysis project Ga0182024, IMG submission 120480) | Permafrost microbial communities from Stordalen Mire, Sweden - P3-2 metaG (Illumina Assembly) | ecosystem: Environmental > Terrestrial > Soil > Wetlands > Permafrost | place: Sweden: Stordalen...
CTGACTATTCTATTTTTCGGCAATAACATTTCCTGCGCTGATAAATTGGCCGCGCAAATACGGCGTTGCAGGAATCGAATATCAAGATCGATGCCAGTACTTGGGAAAGGCTGCGGCGGCCGCATGAAAGGACTCAATTGTCCTTGTGACGCCTGAAATGTTTCGCGACCCAACGGTCGTCCCGGGATGGGCTCGGGACCTCCACGGAGATGGAGGCCATGACAAAAACTTGGCGCCCGCTTTATGCCGTCGCGATCGCGCTCGAACCAGCATCGTCATATCGTGTCACTCTATTGACGCTGACGATGCGAGCGACTGGCCAGTTTTTACCACTCACTTATCGAGTAGTTAAGTTTCAACTATGAGTAGGTAAATCAGGCATGCGAAGCGCCTGGATGGTAATCGGAGCGGAAATGAGTAGCCAGCGGCAGTTAGATTCTACAGGACGAGTCGAACCGGTCGAACCGGTCACGACCTATTGCGCGAGCCGGTTCGCAGTTAGCGCTCGTAGGATGGTGAGTATTCCTGTTGCCTCCGATCGACCGATCGGCGGGGCCTGCCAAGATCGTAGCCAGCCGCTCGTGACCATAGCAGCGTGCTAATCAAACGTCTGACCCGTCTCGCCGGCGTAAGCCCCAGACGCCGGTCCATATCCATCTCAGGCTCGTACACGGAGACCGTAAGGTTTGGCTCCATCGACCTGCCCATCCTTTTTCAGCTCGTGAATTACCGACCGGGATCGTTTCGGTCATCAACAGGAGCATGAAACATGCCGTCGATCGGGTCGAGTAGCTGATTACAGTCTAATTCAGTTGCCGCTGGTGCAGCTCGCAGATGCGCCGCGGGACCTCGCGGCGAGGAGCAAGGCGAAGGAGGACATCATCGAAGCGTCGTTACGGGACTTATGGGAATTGAGGGGGCGCCACACCGAAGCGAATATCGCTCGCTGCAGCGCTCGGCGCCGCCGGAAACTATTTCTTGCTGGCGAAGGGACGGTCGCGCTCGCTCAATGCTTCTTTCAGGCCGCGCTCGCGGCTGGCCTTCATCCAGTTCTTCACGGCGTCGGTCTGATGAGCAATGCAGTCGAGATCGGCCGCCGATTGTTCAAGCGCGCGAATTCCCTGGATGTCAAGCCATCGATTGACCGCCGCCTTATGCAGTGCGAGCAGCTCGATCGGTACCAAAGCGACGCGGCGCGCATAAGCCAGGGTCTCGGCCTCAAGTTGGTCTTTGGGGTAGACCCGATTGACTAACTGCGAAGCGAGCGCCTCCTGCGCGTTCATCAGATCGCCCGTGAAGAAGAACTCCTTGGCCTTGCGCGGGCCGATCAACACCGGCCACATCGAGAGCGTCGGCAGGATTCCGAGCGAGCGACCCGCGGGATGTCCAAACTGCGCATCGTCGCTGGCAAACACCAGATCACAATGGCCTGCGAGTTCGGTAGCGCCGGCCAGGCAGTAGCCATGCACTTGCGCGATAGTCGGCTTGCCAATCGCCCACAGCCGCTGCCAGCGATCGATGATCTTGTGCAGGTTGATTCGATCGCTGCTCACAGTGAAGCCCGACCCGGGTTGCTGAGTGCCCCCCAAATCATAGCCGGCGCAAAACGCGCGTCCGGCACCGCGCACGATGAGCACGCTGGCCTCGCGATCGGCTTCAAACTCATTCAGCACCTGGTCGAACTCACCCAACAGTTTGGGCGACATCGCGTTGAGTTTTTCTGGACGATTAAGCGTCAGCCGAAAGATTTTATTTTCGACTCTCTCATAAGCCACGGTCTCGTAATTGGCCATAGGATTCGCTCCTCTATTGGATGGAATTCGGAAACTCGCTGGGGAATTGTGCACTCCCCATGGCGTTACGGCGTTACAATGAGCCCGAGCTGGAATTGATCTCGCGGGAAGATTTTCGCGCCCCGTCAGAGTCTGGGCAACCAGCCGGTAGATCTCGCAATTCACGAGCAGGCCGACATGGCGGCCGCGCACCTCGTAGTTATTGCCACCATGGTCAAGACAACTGCGCCAATCGACGACATCATCCTCACGCGGTGGACATTCAAGATTGACGTCGATGCCCGAGAGGTACGGGCTATAACCAATGCGGCGGAGCCATCGCGGCGGAGCCATCGCGCCATCGCCCAATCGCCTGCGAAGTAATCCGGCCGCAGAAGAACCGGCTCGCCGCCCCCGCGCGGAATACTATCGGCGCCGCAAAGGATCGGGTCGCGCATCAGCGCGGACACTTGTTCGAGATAGTCGAACGAAGAAACCGTCAAGTCGAGGAACATCGCGTCCGGTGGCCTCCGGTCTGGTGCGCGCGATAGTAGTCCCGAAAGGTGCTTACAGTAAAGCGTATGTACTCACTTAGTAGGCAAGTGAAGCCCCGAGATTCCGCGATCGCGCCGACGTATCGCTCAGGCTTCAGGCAGAACGGCTTGCGGGGTCGGGGACCTTCACCAGCGCCGTCACCGCTGGCAAACCGGACCGCAAGCACAATAAAACGCGAGGCCCGGAACTGAGACCTCGCGTCAACGAATCAAAAGAAGAAATGAAATGTTGGTTAGATCGCTTCGATCTGCCACAGATTGCGCGCTGCAGTCACGGAGCGCTCGATAAGCTTGCGCGCGAGATTGTGTTGCGTCTCAAAGAACGTCGCGAGCGGAGTCTCCTTCGCCCAGCCAGTCGCCTTTTCTTGCAACTCCAGCGCCTGCGTCGCGACTCGTTCGGTCGTATCGATATACCATGCGGCCGCCTTCTTGGCGCCGGCGACACTGAAGAACGACTCACCCAACTTGTTAAACGCCTCGTACATGCCTTCGCGGGTCTCTTTTTCCGCCATCTGAACTCCTCCATCCCCCTTTCGGGTTGATTTCTTTTGCGGGGATTTCCCGCGTTTCTTACTTGTTTCGAAGGTAACCACTAATTGGCCTTCCAATCCGATCCAAATTGTCGCGAATACGACAATAATCGGCGTTTATCGTCATTCGTGACGATTATCTCCCAACCCTATTGGTCGCGATCGGCGAGCCATTCGCCCACCTGCGGCCACAATTTCTTGATCGCTGCGGCGCTCACCACGGCCCCGAGATGGCCGGTCGGAAACGTCAGGTTGCGCCGATCGGTGCTGCCAACCTTTTCGGGTAGCGGCAGACTCGAACGCGGATGCACCACGTCGTCCATATCCGCGACCACGTTTAACAGCGGACACCTGACATTGCGCAAATCGACGTGGCGACCCGCAATCACCATCTCACCCGTGGCGAGCAGGTTGCGCTTGAAGATGTCACCGGTCATCTCACGGAAAATCTGTCCCGCGAGCGGCACGTCGCTCGACATCCAGCGCTCGAACAGATCGAACAACTCGGCATAGCCGTCGCGCTCCGCGTTGCGATAAAGGCCAACGTACTTATCGAACGCATGATGCACGGGGGACATCGCGGTGAAACCCATGTTCACCATCCAAGCCGGGCAATTGCCATAAATCTTCGTAATCAAGCCGATCACACTATCATCGACCTGATCCATCAGGTTGTAGATCGATAGTTCGCGAACGCCCATATCGAACGGAATCGCGAGTGTGACCAGGTTCTTTACGTTCTCGGGATGGAGCGCGGTGTAAAGCAGGCTCAGCAGCGCACCGAAGCAATAGCCGAGTACGTGAACCTGTTCGACGTTCTCCTCGATCTGCACCGCACGCACGGCGTTGGCCAGATCCTGATTGACGTAGGCGTCGAAACCCCGCCAGGCATCCTCCTTGGTGGGCGGAATCCAGTCGGTCAGGTAAACCTCGAAGCCCTGCTTTAGCAGGCTCTCGACGACACTCTTGCCCGGCTGCATTTCCAATACGAAGGGTCGCTTGATCAGCGCATAGACCAAAATGATCGGCGTCGCGTGGATGCGATTGGGCGCGCGATAGTGGCGCAAGCTGACCTTGCCACCCTCGTAGATCACACTATAGGGCGTGACCGGCGGAGGATCGGCGGAGACTTGCGATCCGAAGCCGCGGCCGATTGCGTCGAGCGTGCGGACTGCGCCGTCGAGCCAGTAGCCGGCAACATCGTTAAATAGCGACACTCTTTTTGCCTCCCTTTCTGGCCGGGCGCTTCGGCTCGGGCTTGTAGCCGTTCCACATTACCGCCGCGGTATTCGCGGAATCGGCACCGCGCGGAGCGTTGTAGGCGCGATCGTCATCATCGCTGTCCTCATTCAACTCTGCGCCGGCCTCCGCCCGAACGCTGCGGAGTTCCTCGCGCAACGCCTTGACATCGGCGCGCAGAGCTTGCATATCGGTAGCGGTCGGCAACCCGATCGCCGGCCAGAGATTGCCAAAGATCGCTGAGGCCACTGCGTCAATCACTCGCGTCACCTGCAAACCCGCATGAATCCCACGTCCCGTTACGGCACCGAAGGTCGGATTGGCGTAGATACGGTTGGAGGCGTCGTTGGCCAGGCTTACCCACGCGTCGTAGGCCTTCCAGCCCGCTTGACGCACCGCGCCTTCATCCTCTTTCGAAAGTAAACGCTTCACCGCCGCAGCCGGCAGGTCAATCCAGGCCGCCTCGAACAATTTTCCAAGATCCTCGGTCATCGCTGACTGTTTAATATTCATTTCAAAATTCCCGCCTTTAGTTGCGCTCTGTCACGGACAGAACCTTTTCGCGAACCTACCCCTCTTCTACTGGAGACAAGTTTAAGTCATATCTCGAACCTATCAACTGTTGATTAACTGTCAGTTGTCGCACATACGACAATTCCTACCGTTTAAATTGGCAGTTCGGATGATTCCGTCGCCTTGGCGACATCGCCATCCACCTGTGCTACGAAGCATTAGTGGTTGTGAAAGATCAGCTCGACTGGAAGACGTTGGGGCGGCTCAAAACGCTTTCATGGCTGAGCCAGGACCAGCTACAGGGGCTTGCGCAAAGCTTGACTCTCCAAAAGGTGAAGCGGCGCGACACCATCTTCTTCGAAGGTGAAAGCTCCAACCGAATCTACGTGCTGCTCTCGGGTGTTGCCAAACTGTCCTTTCAGAACCGCGACGAGCGCGTACTGGTCGGGTTGGTCGGTCCGGGGGAAATCTTCGGTGTTTCTTCGCTGCTGCCTCATGCGACTCGACCGTTTAGATGCGACGCCTTCAGCGATTGCACGGTCGGCATCGCGCGACCCGAAACCTTCGTCGGGCTGGTGCTAGGAGTGCCATTGGAGCGCTTCAGCCGCACGCTCGAAGTGACGGTCGCCCGTTGGTGGATCATGCTGCAGCGCTATACCAATTTCGTCGGTCTCAGTGTGCGCGAGCGGTTGGCCGGCGCACTGCTTGAACTCGCGATGAAGTTCGGTGCTGAGGATTCACGCGGGATTCTGTTGACGCTCAAAGTTACTCATGCGGACTTAGCGGAACTGGTCGGAGCGTCACGCCAGCGCACCACCGAACAACTGAACGATTTCGAGAACGAGCACGTGATCCTGCGCGATGGGCGACGCCTGATTATCGTTCCCGACCGGTTGCGCGACTTGGTGGAGGCGTCACAATTCTAAAGTCTCTGGCGCACCGGAGTCAACTGAGCGGCGGCGACTGGTCGCGCAGCAGTGGCACTGATTGGTGGTGACTCATTAAGGATAGGCGGCGATGGCGTCACGGCGCGAGCGCGCACTGGCCAGTTCGCGAAGGAGCAGGATATTGTCAGCGCAAAGCAGGTTTGTCAGCGCCAACGGGCTCAAACTCCACTATCTGGATTACGGCAATTCGTCCAAGCCGCCGCTGGTGTGTATCCACGGATTGAGCGGCAACGCGCACAATTTCGACGGCCTCGCGCCGCATCTGATGAACGACCATCACGTCATTTCGATTGACGTGCGCGGTCGCGGCGACAGCGAATGGGGACCGCCGGGTGAGTATGCGCCGCCGGTTTACGTCAGCGATCTCTCGCTGATGCTCGAGGCGCTCGAACTCGATCGCGTCACGCTCATCGGCACGTCGATGGGCGGGGTTATCTCGATGGTCTTCGCCGGCGGCTATCCACATCGGATCGAGCGGTTGGTGCTGAACGATATCGGGCCAGAAATCGATCCCACGGGTCTCAAGCGCATTACCAATTACTTCACCGAGGCGCCGACTGACTTCAAGGATCTGGCCGAGGTCGCGGCGTACTATCGCGCGAACTATCCGTTTCTGACGGCGACACCGGAACCCGAATTAATCGAGTTCGTGCGCTGGGCGGTGAAACCGGCAGACGACGGACGCCTGACCTGGAAGATCGATCCCGCGGTGCGCAATATCCCGCGTACTGGAACGGCCGCGCGCCCGGTCGACATGTGGGTGCCGTTCGCGCGGATTACCGCTCGCACGATGGTAATTCGCGGCGCCGAGAGCGATGTCCTCGCGCGCGATACGGCCGAACGGATGTGCCGCGTGCTGCCCGGATCGAAGCTGGTCGAGATTCCCGGAGTGGGCCATGCGCCCACGCTCTCCGAGCCGGCCTCGATCGCCGCGATCAAGGAGTTCCTCGCCCGCTAGGGAAGCTCTGCACAAGTTTCCTTCGTTTCGCGCCGCGCCGACTCGCTCGAAGCGAGTATGCTGTTGGAGATGTATGTGCTGCGGGAACGACGGGCCACGATAAGGGAGCCGAAGAGCTGCAAAGTTTTTTTACAAAACAAACTACATTTTCCCTAGCACTTTCCTCCACTTTCCCGATTTGGAGGCCTGCAAAACCACCAACTTTGAGCGTCGCCAGGCACCCCTCCGAGCCGATCAAACGAGTCTGCGAGGTGCGTATAAATCACATTCTTAATCGGCGCGCCCGACTTGTGCAGAGCTTCCTTAACGCGACGTCCGGTCTTATCCGCAGCCGCTTAGGAGTGCACGGTGTTGGTTTGAATCAACTCGACCTTGTAGCCGGTCGGATCTTCGACAAACGCGATGTCTGGGCCGCCAAACTTCATCGGGCCGGGCTCACGCACCACCTTGACGCCCTTATCCTTGAGTGCGGCGCAGGTCGCGTAGAGATCATCGACGCCCACCGCCAGATGACCGAAGGCGCTGCCCTGATCGTAGCTCTTGGTGCCCCAGTTATGGGTCAGCTCGACGACCGTATGATTGTCCTCGCCTTCGTAGCCAACGAAGGCGAGAGTGAATTCGCCGTTGGGATAGTCGTGCTTGCGCAGCAGTTTCATCCCGAGCGCGTCGCAGTAAAACTTAAGCGACTCGTCGAGGTCGTTGACGCGAATCATGGTGTGCAGCAGACGATTCATGGTTTTCTCCTTGGGGCGGCGGCTTTGCGACTGCGCGCGTTCATCGACGCGATCGCATTGCCCAGTTCACCCTTGATTTGATCGTATTCCTTTTCGGTCGGAACGATTCCCGGCCGCTCCATCCGCTCGACCAATTCCCAGCGCTCGATCGCGAGCATACGAGCGGCCTCATGCTCGTGGATGCGTTTGGCGCGCATCAAGTCGAGCACAGCAAATTCGCGCGCGCACGCCTTGAAGGCGGCGGCGGTAAAGTCGTCGTCGAAGAGTTCGGCGGGAATATCGAGTCTCATCTCCACGGCTTGACGGCAGAATCTTCGCATATTCGGGTCCGCCGTCAAAGAACCTCCGCGGCGCGACGGTCGCCTACATCTGAGTTGCGATCGTGCCCGCACCTTTTATGGTAAGTTTCCGATACCGTGACGACCCCATTCCCAAAAGCAACGGTCGACATTTACCAGAGCGATATCCCGGCAATCATGAAGAGTTTCTCTCAATTTTTGGGTCGAGAGATCTTGGATCGAAGGATAGCAACAGCCGAAAAGATGTTGGCTGGAGCATCGGGTATTTACAGGGCCTACTTCGTCGCACCAAAAGAATTCTTGTGGATTGGAACTCAGGAAATCGTCGATCGACTACGCCGGGGTTCGTTCACACAAGAACGAATAACGCCTTCCGCGATAGCAGCGCTTCATCACATTGCTAGCATCCGAAATGTTCTGCCCACGATGCCGTCTTGGAAGAAGAAAGAGTTTCGGACCCGACTTACAGACAAGAAAGGAGGCGACATCCCTACTCTTATCGAAATTGCGGCCGCTTCCAGAATCGTCACACTCGGTGGCACGATAAAATGGATGGCAGAACGTGGATCGGACGAACGTGTCTTCGAAATGCTCGCTAGTTATAAGGGACAAAAGTTGGAGGTCGAGTGCAAAGCCAAGACAGTGGACGCTGGTAGACAGCTCACTAGAGGTGCCCTCTACCAGTTTGCCGACATGGTTTTACTCAGTGGGGTCGGGTCCCGAGAGCCGCGATTTATAACGATAACGATGGATGCACGTTTCCCTACGGACCGAAATCAGCAAATTGTCCTTGTCAGAGCTGTCCAAGACCTTGCCCAAAGCGGCGGCACGCGGGATTTGAACGACGGAACCATTACGGTTGAAAGGCTCGCTTCGCAAGAACTGACCATGCGCGCGAGTAGCAAACAAAAGGAATTCGAGCATCGTCTTGTCGTTGATGCTGAATTGGTCATCAGCTTTCGGAGTCGCAAACCTGATCGGATGGTCAGCAACATTGAAAAAGAACTTCGCGATGCTCTCAATCAGTTTAGCGGAAACCGGCCAGCAGCCGTGATTTGCTATGTGCCAGAAGTGGAGTCTTTTGAGGACGTTGAGAAGGCTGGAACTGCTACTTACGAGCTTGTCAACCGGTTCCTTACTCGTCCGGATGCGCAGAATATAGTGTCGCTGACGTTTGTCTCAGATCCAAAAATTGACCGAAGGTCCGGCGAAATTGACACTAGATTGCCATCGGTCCGATTTGTGGCAACCAAATTCCGCGGCTCACCCTTGGAGATCTTTTGATCAAATCTTTGCGAAACCAACCGGCGTAGCGCGGCAATTGCCACACCCCACGCACGCCTTCAACGGCCGTTTTCGGTGGCAATGGCGCCTATCTATAGTAAAGTTCGGAGTCGATAGGATTGGACCGGAGGGCACCGATGGATTTCAAGTACAGCGAAGAGGCCGAGGCCTTTCGGCGCGAATTTCGCACCTGGCTCGAAGCCAACATCCCGCCACGACGCGGCAACGGCGACGCCGATGTAGTCGGCAGCGAAATCGTGCGCGCCGACGATGGCGACTGGAACTTTGCCCTCCAATGGCATCGCAAGATGAACGCGGGCGGATGGGTCGGCGTCAGTTGGCCCAAGGCTTACGGCGGGCGCGGCGCGACGCTCGAACAGATGGTGGTCTACAACGAGGAGATGGTACGGGCGCGGGCGCCCGGAATCGTCAACGGCCTCGGCATCATGCTGGTGGGACCCACCCTCATCCATTGGGGTACCGAGGAACAGAAGCAGCGCTACGTCCCGAAAATCCTGTCGGCCGAGGAGATCTGGTGCCAGGGCTATTCCGAGCCGGGCGCGGGCTCCGACGTCGCCTCATTGAATACGCGTGCGGTCGAGGACGGCGATTACTTTGTCGTCAATGGCCAGAAGGTCTGGACCTCGGGCGCCGACCGCGCCGACTGGTGCATCCTGCTGGTCCGCACCGACCCCGAGGCGCCCAAGCACAAGGGCATCAGCTATATTCTGGTCGATATGCACAGCCCCGGCATCACCGTGCGTCCGCTGGTGCAGATGACCGGAGAAAAGGGCTTCAACGAGGTCTTCTTCGAGGACGTCCGGGTCCCTAAGAAAAATCTCGTCGGTGAAAAGAACCAGGGCTGGCAGGTCGCCGTGACCACGCTGATGTTCGAGCGCAGTTCGATAGCCGCGATGCGCGACATGATGAACCTGGTGCGGAACCTCGCCAAGCTCGCGAAGAAGATCGCGCGTGATGGTGGCAGCGCATGGGACGACACCGGCGTGCGGCAGAAAATCGCGAGCTTCGCCTGCGATGCGGCGGCCTTGCGCTACGGCAATCTCCGCCAGTTAACGCGCCGTCTCAAAGGGTTGCCGCCGGGACCGGAGGGTTCGGTCGGCAAGCTCAGCGCAAGTGACCTCAATCTCAAGATGGCAAGGTTTGCGCTCGAACTGCTCGGGCCGTACAGCCAGTTCGTACATGGTGCGCCGCAAGCGCTCGACGGTGGCAACTGGAATTATCGGATGCTGGCGGCGCGCGCCTTTACGATCGCGGGCGGCACCAGCGAAATCCAGCACAACATCATCGGCGAGCGTGTACTCGGCTTGCCCAAGGGCTAAGCGAATTTGACGAGAAGCGATCACACCCCGGCGAACCACTCGTAGCCCTGGTCCTCCCAGTAGCCACCGGTCTTGTTCGGCAGAAAATTAACTTCGGTCAGGTACTTACACATTTTGTAGCCAAGTTTTACCGCCGAGTAGAGGCGGAGCGGCGCGCCGTGATCCGATCCCAGCACATGGCCGTTCATGCCGTACGCGAGCAGGGTCTGCGGATGCAGCGCGCTGCCGAGGTCCCACGAGGTAAAATAGTCTTCGTCGAAGGAGTTGAACTCAACGTACCGGACGCCCGCCTTCAAGCCTGCGAGTCTCGCGATTTCGCTGACGCGCACGCCCTGCCACGACGCCACCGCGGACCATCCTTCGACGCAATAATGCCGCGTGCGAACCTCGATGCGCGCCAGCTTGCGCAGTTGATCGAGCGTCAGCACCAGCGGCCGTTCGACCAGACCGCCGACCGCTAACGTCCAGTTGTCTGGCACCGTCGGCATAGTTTCGGAGATGAAGTAAGACGGGAACTGATTCTTCGGCGTAGTTTCGGACGCGGGCAATTCGGGAGCGAGCCGGCTCGGCGAGAAAATCAGGCTCTCGACCTTCTCGTTCCAGTGCATCATCGTGCCGTTTATGAAGCGCTTGATCGGATGCGCATCGCAGCCGGCGAGAACCGACGCCGCGGCGGCGCCCGCGATAAACTTGCGGCGGGTGATGAGACTACTCACGGCGGCCTCCCGCGATCATATTGACGATCTCGCGTGGATGGATCGAGACCAGCACCAGATGCGTCACCAGGAACATCGCGAACAGGCACAGGCCCGCAAGATGGACCACGCGCGCGCCGTCGTAACCGCCGAATAGCAGGGTCAGGAAATGCAATTGCACTGGCTTATAGATAGCCAGTCCCGAGAGCACCATCACGACAGCGAAAATTATCACCGAACTGTACGCGAGCCGCTGAAGGCCGTTGTAGAAATCCGCGGGCGGCGGCGTCCTGCGTATTCTGAGGTAGTAAAGGAATTGCGCGACCGCACCGCTCGCATCGCGCCACGGGCGGAACATCCGCCGACGCCATTCACCGCTGATAAAAAAATATGTCAGGTAGAAGAGCCCGTTGAGGACGAAGAACCACGCGATCGCGAAATGCCAATGACGCCCGCTGGCGAGCCATCCGCCAATGCGCATCCAAGCCGGCGGTGACACGCCCTGCAACGGGTACCAGGTGTACTGAGCGCCGCGCGGGCCGAGGTATGGATAGGCGTCGAAGATTTGCAGACCGCTACCCGCCATCAGGATGAGGAACAGGGCATTGCACCAATGGACGATGCGGATTGGCAGCGGCTGCTCGCGCCGGCCTTTGAACGCTGGATCGTGAGATTCGGGCATGGGCGGCTTGGTGGACCTCGCTAGCAGACCTTCTGTTCGGGAATCATCGATACTTATTAACCGCTCGGCACCCCCGCCGGTTCCATCAATTTAATGCCCGATCATTATACGATGCGATCGCTCAATAATCTCGTCGATCTGAATTGATGCGCTGATTCTCCGCTCGCGGAATGTTAGGGTGTGCCACATGTTTGGCCATCCTGAATTCGACTTGTTCGAGGCAATCTACACCACGCGCGCGATGCGCCGGCTGAAACCGGATCCGGTGCCCCGCGAAGTTATCATGCAGGTGATCGAGGCAGCTACGCTGGGGCCATCGGGAAGCAATCGACAGCCGTGGATCTTCCTGGTTGTGACAGAGCCGTCAACCAAACAGTTTATCGCTGAACGCTATAAGCGGGCATGGGAGACTTATTATCTGACCCCGCAAAAGCGTGCGGTGATGGAAACCCAGCCAGATTCGCCCGCGGGCAAAACGCTGAAGTCGGCGAACTACCTGGCGAATCATCTGGGAGAAGCGCCCGTGCTGATATTTCCCTGCGTCAAGCGCTATACCGATGAGCGGCATGCGGGTCAGCCGATGTACGGCGCAATCTATCCGGCGGTGCAGAACCTCTGCCTCGCCGCGCGCGGTTACGGCCTCGGCACGTCGATCACTGGTTTGCATCATATATTCGGCGAGGAAGTTGACGCGTTGCTCGGCGTGCCGCCAACGCACGCAAATGAAATCCTCGTACCGATGGGCTACCCTAAGGGCCGCTGGGGCCGTCCCGCACGCAAAACCACAACCGACGTGACGTTCTTTGAGCGCTGGGGTCGGCGATAAGTAATAGGTTAGCGATAGAAACCATATGGAGAGTTCGCGATGTATCAACTCGATGACCTTATTCGTGAGTTGCACGAGGCGCGCAAGTCACCTGAATTGAGCGCAGTGCAAGAGCTCGTGCGGCGCGCGGTGACTGAACGGCCGCTGGCTGACGATCCTGACCGCTTTCAGATTCTGCATGACGAACCCGGCCTGACCATTCTGCACGTGGTCGTCGGCGGCGGCTTCGTCTCGCCCCCGCACGACCATCGCACTTGGGCGGTGATCGGTGTGTACCACGGGCAGGAGGACAACAGCTTTTACAAGCTCGTGGGCGGTTCTCGCGCGATCGAGCCAGCAGGCGGGCGCAGCGTCGGCGAGCGCGACGTCCTGACGCTCGGCACCGACGCGATTCATCGCATCGCCAATCCGCGCGGCGACGCACTGATAGCGTTGCACGTATACGGTCGCAACGTCCTCACAATCGATCGGAGCGCCTGGGATCCAATCTCGATGCGCGAGCGTCCTTATGTTGCGAAAACCGACAATGTCGTCACCGAGTAACTGCGCCTAGCGTTCAGGAGCCATCGCGGCATGGTCCGCCAGGTACGGCGCTATTCGATCTTTACCAGCACACCATGGCGCTGGACCTGATCGCCGACTTTGACGTGGATCTCCTTGACGCGCCCGGCCGCAGTCGCCTTGATCGGAATTTCGACTTTCATCGATTCGATCACCATCAGCTCCTCACCCCGTTCGACCTGAGCGCCGAGCGCAACCGCCAGCCGCAATACTTTGCCCACTCCCGGGCTGCGTAACTCCATTCGAAGACGTTCCTTTCTGTCCTATGGGCGCATCATGCGCGTGCGCGTCCCCAGTTGCGTCGGCACGATTTCGTACGCCTGCTGCACCCATTCGATCAGCAGCGGACGGGTCTCGCGCGGATCGATTATCTCTTCGATTCCGAACATCTCCGCGGTGCGCAGCGGCGATCTAATTTTGTTGAAGCGCGCTTCGAGTTCCGCGCGCAGCTTGTCTGGATCGGGCGAGGCCGCAAGGTCGCGTTTGTAGGCCGCCTCGATGCCACCCTCCAGCGGTAGCGAGCCCCAGTCCGCCGACGGCCACGCATAGCGAAAGTTAAGCCCGGTGGTTTTGCCATGACCGGCACCTGCGACGCCGAACGCGCGCCGCACCATGATTGCGACCCACGGCGTCTCGCTCTGGAAGACCGCGTAGAGCGCCCGCACGCCGTGCCGAATCGTCCCGGTCAACTCGGCCTCGCGTCCGATTAGGAAGCCGGGCTGATCACAGAAGTTAACCACCGGCAAGTGAAAGGTGTCGCAGGTATCGACGAAGTTGCACAACTTGTCGGAGGCTGCCGCATCAAGCGAACCGCCGATCACGTATGGATCGTTTGCCATCACGCCGACCGGATAGCCGTCGAGGCGCGCGAAGCCGGTGATCAGCGAGCCACCGAAATATGGCGTGATTTCGAAAAATGAAGCGCGATCGACGATCAGTTCGATCATGCGGCGAGCATCATAACCTTCGCGTCGATTGTGCGGAATCAGATCGATCAATTCCTCCTCTCGCCGATTCGGATCGTCACTGGGCTCAATGCGCGGCGGCACCTGCCAGACGTTCTGCGGCAGATACGACAGGTAGCGGCGAATCTGCGCGAATGCCTCCTCTTCGCTCTCGGCTTCGTTGTCGACCGCGCCGCTTAGGTATGCATGGATCTGCGAACCGCCCAATTCCTCCTTAGTCAGCTCCTCGCCGACGCCGAATTTGACCACCGGTGGTCCCGCAACAAAGAGCTGACTCGACCCGCGCACCATCACGGCAAAATGCGATGCCGCCACGCGTGCCGCACCGAGTCCCGCGACCGAGCCCATGCATCCCGCGATTACCGGCACCTCGCCCGTCAGCCGCACGTAGACATCGAATCCCGGCATCGCGCTGACAACTGTCGCCTTAACCGTTTCAAACGTGCGCACGCTGCCCCCACCGCCCGAGCCGTCGACCAGCCGTATCATTGGCATGCGATGCTCGTCGGCCAGCATCTCGCCCCACACCTGCTTGCTATGAATTGCGGCATCGGCGGCGCCGCCGCGCACTGTAAAGTCATCGCCGCCAACTACTACGCGGCGCCCGTTGATACGGCCCGTGCCGAGTACGAAGTTCGACGGTCGAAACTCAACTAGGCGCCCCTCTTCGTCGTATTTGGTGGCGCCGGCGATTGCGCCGTACTCGTGAAATGAACCCTTGTCGAGCAAGCGATCGATGCGCTCGCGCACGGTCAGCTTGCCGCCGTCGTGCTGCCGCTTGATATTCTCCGCGCCGCCCATCTGTTTGGCGATTTCGACGCGCCGGCGAATTTCCGCCAATTCTTCGTGCCAGGTCATAGCTGCCTCCGCGCCTATCCTAGCAAGCATCGATTCCATTGCCACCGCGAATGTGTCCGTTCACTTGGCTGTCGCGCGACTCGCCTGACGGCGCAGATCCACTGAAATGTTTCCGGGATAGATCACTTGCGCCGCTGACGACGCGCGATCGTGCGGACCCATCTGCACATCAATAAAAAAGACCCGGAGACGAACGCCCACCGGGTCTTTGGTTATCGCTTTCGATGATTAATTAGTGGACCGTCCAAACGTCGCCGCGCGTGAGCAGCGCCGCAACGTCACCGGCGCCCATCTTCGCCTTCGCTTCCGCCAACTGCGCATTCATCGCAGAGTCGTAGGTTGGGCGCGAGACCGCATAGAATACGCCTATCGGAGCCGGCATCGGCGGCTCGAAATTACCGAGCATGAAGGCGAGCGCCAAATTAGTCTCGTCATGCACGACGAGATCCGTTTCGGTGACGCCGTTGCCGAGCACTACGACTTCGGCCCGCTGCCCATTCATGCGGATGCCGCGGTCGCGGTTCTTGCCGAAGATCAACGGCTTGCCGTGCTCGAGCACCAACTGATGTTCGGCCTTGATCGCCCTATCGCTCAGATCGTTGAATGCGCCGTCGTTGAAGATGTTACAATTCTGCAGAATCTCTACGAACGATGCGCCGCGATGCGAGTGCGCGCGCTTGAGCGTTTCGCCGAGATGCTTCTGCTCGACATCGATCGTGCGTGCGACAAAGGTCGCGCTTGCGCCCAGCGAGATCGTGATCGGATTGAACGGGTAGTCTACCGAACCCATCGGCGACGACTTGGTTACCTTGCCGACCTCCGAGGTCGGCGAGTACTGGCCCTTGGTCAACCCATAAATACGGTTGTTGAACAGCAGAATGTTGAGATCGATGTTGCGGCGCAGTGCATGAATCAAATGATTGCCGCCAATCGAAAGTCCGTCACCATCGCCGGTCACCACCCATACGTCCAGGTCGGGCCGCGAGACCTTGAGCCCGGTCGCGAGCGCCGGTGCGCGCCCGTGAATCGTGTGGAAGCCGTAAGTATTCATGTAATATGGAAATCGGCTGGAGCAGCCAATGCCCGAGATGAACACGATATTTTCGCGCGGAATACCGAACTCCGGCATGATCCTCTGCACCTGCGCCAGAATTGCGTAGTCACCGCATCCCGGACACCAACGCACTTCCTGATCGGTAACGAAATCCTTGCGAGTAAGCGCGGTAGCCATTTTTAACTTAGCCCTCCAGTGCGCGCAGGATCCGGTTGGTCAATTCGCTCACTTTGAACGGTCGGCCCTGGATCTTATTGCAGCCAATCGCGTCGATCAGATAATCGGCGCGTACCAATTTCAGCAGTTGCCCCAGGTTCATCTCCGCAACCATCACCTTCTTGAACTTGTGCAACTGGTCACCTAGATCGCTCGGGAGCGGATTGAGATAGCGAACGTGAATGTGCGACACGCTCTTACCCTTGTCGCGCATCTGTTTGACCGCTTCGCGCAGCGATCCATAGGTGGATCCCCACCCGAGCACCACCAGGTCGCCGCCATCGGCATCACCGAAAATCTGCGTCGGCGGTATCTCGCGCACAATCCCGGCCACCTTGCGCGCACGCGTCCGCACCATCAGTTCGTTATTGGCGGGAGAATAGCTGACGTTGCCGGTTACGTCCTCGCTCGAGAGGCCGCCGATGCGATGTTCCAATCCGGGTGTACCCGGCACCGCCCACGGCCGCGCCAGTGTCTCGGCGTCGCGCTTATAGGGCATGAAACCGTCGGGATCGGTCGCAAGATGAACTTTGAGATCGGCCAGCTTGCTCACGTCCGGCAGTAGCCACGGCTCGGCCCCATTGGCGAGTTGATTGTCCGTCAGCAGGACCACCGGCGTCATGTACTTGGTCGCGAGCCTGACCGCCTCGTATGCGCAATCGAAGCAGTCGGCCGGCGTCGACGCCGCGATCACCGGAATCGGCGACTCGCCGTGGCGGCCATACATCGCCATCAGCAGATCGGCCTGTTCGGGCTTGGTCGGCATCCCGGTCGAGGGGCCCGCGCGCTGCACGTCGGTAATCACCAAGGGCAACTCGGTCTTGACCGCGAGGCCGACTGCCTCGGCCTTTAGATTCATGCCGGGGCCGGAGGTCGTCGTAATCGCAATCGCACCACCAAAAGCCGCACCGATCGCGGAGGCGACGCCCGCGATCTCGTCCTCGGCCTGGAACGTATAGACCGGGAAATTCTTATAACCGGCCAGCTCATGCAGGATGTCGCTGGCGGGCGTGATCGGATACGAGCCCAGAAACAACGGCCGTCCTGCGCTCATCGCTGCGGCGACAAAGCCCAGCGCCGTTGCGCTGTTGCCGGTGATATTGCGATAGAGCCCTGCGGGAATCTTAGCCGCTGGCACTTCATACGAACTGGCGAACATCTCGGTGGTATCGCCATAGTTGAAGCCGGCCTTGAGCGCCATCAAGTTCGCTTCGAGCAGTTCTGGAGTCTTCTTGAAGCGCGATTCGAGCCATCTCTGCGTGCTCTCAATCGGGCGTTGATAGAGCCAGGAGAGCATCCCAAGGACGAACAGGTTGCGACAGCGGAAGACCGCGCGATTGTTGAGCCCGGTGCCGTGCAGAGCCAATGTCGTCAACTTCGTGACATCGACCTGGAAGACCTGAAATTTGTCGAGCGAATGATCGGTGAGCGGATTCGATATGTAACCGGCACGCTTGAGATTGGCCTCGCTGAAGGCCTCGCGGTCCACGATCAACACGCCGTTGGGCGGTAGATCGTCGAGATTGGCTTTGAGCGCTGCCGGATTCATGGCAACCAGCACGTTGGGCTCGTCACCGGCGGTGAAGACCTCGCGGCTGGAAAAATTAAGCTGAAATCCGCTGACGCCGGCCAGCGTTCCCGCAGGAGCACGGATTTCCGCTGGAAAGTCTGGCAGAGTCGCAATATCATTGCCCGCCAATGCCGATTCGGCGGTAAATTGCATGCCCGCCAACTGCATGCCGTCGCCCGAATCTCCGGCGAACCTGATTACGACGCTGTCGCGGCGTACCCCCGGCTTGTGCGCGGCGCTTCCGCCGCCCAATCCCGAGGATTCGACGGCGTGTCCTGCCGCCTCAGGTGGTAGAGCCATTTCAATCCCACTCCTTCTGCGTAAAAATCGTCCGCAAAAATCCCTCGCAACAGTGTTACGTTACGAAGAGAATCGCTTAAACGTTACATTAACAAATTAATCATAACTAATGAGCCCGGTGAGGGAAAGGGCTGCTCGCGCAAGCCTCATCGTACCGTGAACTTGCTGAATGCGCTAAGCGATTCACTCCACTCGATCCGCACTTCTTCAACTCGCGCTATCCGTGGTCCGCAATGAGCCCAAGTGGCTAATAGCTCCAGCGCGCCACGCGCGCCCTCGGCGACGATCTCAACCGTGCCGTCATCGAGATTTCGCGCATAACCGGCCAAGCCGAGCGCCCGTGCTCGATCAGCCGCCGAACCGCGAAAAAATACCCCTTGCACACGACCGCTCACGACCATCCGTAGCCGCTTGCGCTGGTCTCCGTCAGGCATCGCCCTCAACTTTCAATTAGCGTGATAAAGTCGCGCTCGTCCAGTGCTTTGACCCCCAATTCGATCGCCTTGCGCAGCTTTGAACCCGGCTCCGCGCCTGCCACCAAATAGTCGGTCTTGCGGCTGACCGCCGAAGTTACGCGCCCGCCGGCCGCGAGAATCTTCTGCTCGGCTTCATCGCGCGTCATCGCTTCGAGCGTTCCGGTAAGGACGAAGCTCTTGCCGCGCAGCGCACGGCGGCCCTCGACAGGCGCGGGCGGCGGCACAATCTTAAGCTTGCTGACTAGCCGCACGACCGCTTTCCGATTGCGTGGCTCGGCGAAATACTCGCTGATACTGCGCGCGACCTCGTCGCCAATATCGCGTACCCCGCTCAGGTCGTCCTCGACCGCCTCCATCAACGCATCGAGCGTGCGGAACCGCCACGCCAACTGTCGTGCCGTGTGTTCACCAACGTGCCGAATCCCGAGCCCATTGATCGCCCGGTCGAGCGGCACCGTACGCGAACGCTCGATTGCGCCGATCAGGTTTTGTGCGCTCTTGGCTGCCATCCGCTCCAAGCCGGCGATCTGTTCCGCCGTCAAATCGAAAATATCGTCGAGCTCGTTGACCATCCCGTTATCGACCAGTTGCCCGACCAGCTTGTCGCCGAGGCCGTCGATATCGAGCGCGGCCTTCGATGCGAAATGGCGAATCGACTCGCGCATCCGCGCCGGGCAATTCACGTTGACGCAGAAGTAACCGACCTCGCCCTCCTCATGCACGATCGCGCCGCCGCATTCCGGGCATTCCGGCGGCATCGCGAAGGGTTCGCAGCGCGGATCGGCGGGTTGAGCCACGCGCACGACGTAGGGAATCACGTCGCCGGCGCGCTCGATTAAAACGGTATCGCGTACGCGCACGTCCTTGCGCCGAATTTCGTCGAGGTTGTGCAGCGACGCGTTCGAGATCGTCACGCCCGCGAGTTGCACCGGCTCGAGCTTTGCCACTGGCGTCAGCGATCCGATCCGACCGACCTGCACCTCGATAGCGCGCACGACGGTCTCGGCCTGCTGGGCCTTGAACTTGTAGGCGACCGCCCAACGGGGCGACCGCGAGACCTCGCCAAGCTGTTCCTGCAAGGTGAAGGAATTCACCTTCGCGACCACGCCGTCGGCTTCGTAGTCCAGCCGGTGGCGCTGCTCAGTCAGATCGTTCCAGAACTCCATGACGCCCTCGACGTTCGGGCATACCCGCGTCAGCGGATTCACGCGCAACCCCAGCGCCTTTATCCCTTGCAGGAAATCCCATTGCGATTTAAATTCCAAACCCTCGATCGCGCCCGGCGAATGGCAGAATATATCGAGCGGTCGCGCCGCGGTTATATGCGGGTCGAGCTGGCGCAGCGATCCGGCGGCGGCGTTACGCGGATTGACGAACGGCGCCTCGCCATTGCGGATACGCTCGGCGTTCAGCCGATCAAACGCCTTGCGCGGAAAGATCACTTCGCCGCGAACCTCGAGCAGCTTCGGGAATGGCCCGTGCGCAGGCTTCAGCAGGCGCAGTGGAATACTCTTGATGGTGCGGATGTTGGGCGTCACGTCCTCGCCGTTTACGCCGTCGCCCCGCGTCGATCCCGTCGTCAACCGCCCGTCCTCGTAAATCAATTCGACCGCCAGGCCGTCGAGCTTGACCTCCGCCACGTACTCGACATGGTCGTCGTTTTTTAAGAACCGCTTGATCCGCTGATCAAACTTGAACATCTCCTCGGGGTCCATCGCGTTGGCCAAGGAGAGCATCATCTTGCGATGGACCACGACGGCGAACTTCTCGCTCGGCTTCGCCCCGACGCGTTGAGTCGGCGAGTCGGGCGTGAGCAACTCCGGATGTTCGCTTTCGAGCGTCTCGAGCCGGCGCATCAGCCGGTCGTATTCGGCATCGGCAACTTCGGGATCGTCAAGGACGTAATAGCGATAGTTGTGGCGGTCGATCTGCTCGCGCAGCCGCCCAACCTCCCCCTGAAGTTTCTCGCTCTGCGTAGCCATTAACCAGTGTTGGGGGCGGTGATGAATTCCATCAGGCGATTGGACCAACTCAGGTTAACTATACTAACAAGCAAAACCGATCGACCGTGAGGCCCGCCTGACGGATTATTGCGCGCAGTGTCCCCTTCGCGATCTCCTTGTGATCGGGGACTACCAAGCGGCGATAGGGTGGGACCGTTTGGCGGAGAATCAAGTGACTACCGTTCTGCCTATCGAATTCGTATCCAATCTTTCGCCGAGCGCGCATCGCATCACGTCCTGAGATGCGCGGGAGCGTGCTCAAATCGAAACTTCCACGACCTCTTCATCGATCGGCGGCGGAATCGGATCGCCGTGCGCCGTCAGGCTGTCAAGGTAACCGGCGATCGCTTCACGGATATTATCGACCGCTTCTGCGCGCGTAGCGCCCTGTGATATGCATCCGGGAAGCGCTGGCACTTCGGCAACTATCACGCCGTCCTCGTCCCTTTGCAGCACTACTCTGAATTTCATTTCGCAATCGCCCTTTGTACCGAATTCTGTCGCGCGCCGGATATTAACCCCAAATACTCAGCGGCTCGCGCCCATCGCGTCGAGGAAATCGTCCAGCGTCGGAAACCGCATATACATATTGTGTCGCTTCTGGTTCCCGATGGTCGTGCTCGAATCCGACGAATACGCATGGCCCGGATATACTACGGTCGCGTCGTCCAGATTCTTCAGCGTATGATTCAGGCTATAGTACATTGCCGCGGGATCCGACCCGGGCAAATCCACCCGTCCGCACGAACCCACGAATAGTGTGTCGCCCGAAATGAGATTGCCCTCGACCAGGAAACATTGCGACCCCGGCGTATGCCCCGGGGTATGCAGAAACTTGACCGGTATCTCGCCGACGTTGAAAGTGTCACCCGCGTCGACCAGCACCAAGTCAGAGTCACTGAGACCTGCTACCCGCTTGGTGCCCTCGGCCTCGGCCTTGTTGACATACACCTTCGCCTTGATCCGCCCGAGCAGATCCGCCGCACCCTGCACGCTCTGTCCCATCATCGCCCCCCCCAGGTGGTCGGGATGGTAATGAGTGATCAGAATCTTGTCGATTTCGTAGCCTTCCTTGCGCGAGAACTCCAAAATC
>Ga0182024_10008575_pt1 | contig 21468 bp, 16 predicted proteins | sample P32metaG_FD_120480 | JGI IMG/M metagenome (GOLD analysis project Ga0182024, IMG submission 120480) | Permafrost microbial communities from Stordalen Mire, Sweden - P3-2 metaG (Illumina Assembly) | ecosystem: Environmental > Terrestrial > Soil > Wetlands > Permafrost | place: Sweden: Stordalen...
AACGTTCGGCAGAGTCCATCCGGGAAAAGGCAAGAAGAGTTCGCGAGCACCTGTCGCCAGAATCAAATCACGGTACGCGATGTGGAAGATGGCGTCGGCGGTTTCGGCATTCACCACTCCGTGATCGGCGCGAAAAACGCGTGCGCCGTATAGGTGATGGACGGAGCTTGATCGCAAGCGTTCGAACCACGTCACGGCGGAGGCCGTCGGGTCGGACGCCCGGTTGGATGAATCATCCGGCGCGTGATCCGCCACGCGCCAGATCTGGCCGCCGGCCGCGGGATTGTCGTCGACCAACGCGGTACGTGCCCTTGAACCCGCCGCGGAAACGGCGGCGGCGATCCCGGCAGGACCGGCGCCAACCACCACTACGTCAAAGCTGGAGCGAATTGGATTTGCGGTGGACATTTTGGTTTGTGCTACGTGGTGCTCGGTTCCGCAGCGGCAGTGATTTGCATCCCCGATCTGCAAAGCGTCTTGCAGCCGAGGCGCTGCGGCGTGCCGTCAGTGGTCACGCGGCACTCGAAACACACGCCTATGCCGCACAGCCCCGAGCGCGGCTCACCGCGCACGGAGATCCGCGAAGCAACGCCGGCGATGAACAGCACCACAGTCACCGTCGAGCCCTCCGGCACTTCGGTCGGCTTCCCGTTCACGCGCACCCAGATGTTTTCAGCCATGCCCCACTCCTGACATTTGCCTCGACGGGCTGTACGGCTGGGTTGCAATCGCCGACGGACGCCCCAGCAATCCGTCGGCAACAATACGGCCGGTGGCAAGCGACGTAGTAATGCCCAGGCCTTCGTGCCCCGTGGCGAGAATCACGGAATCATCTTCAGGCCAGGCGCCGATGAGCGGCAGTTTATCTGGTGTGGCGGCGCGGAAACCCGTCCAGACGCGGATGGCGGAAAGTTTTTCCAGCGCGGGCATAAATTCGAAAGCACGCTGCAGCATGCGCGTCACTATCGCGGAATCGGGCTCGGAGTGCGCAACGTCGTACTGCCGGGAAGATCCGATGAGGATTTGCCCAGTTTTTCGCGGCTGCAAATTGAACGCGACGGAGTCGGTGGCGACGGAGTGCGCGCTCTTCAGGTAGCCGAGCTCGACCACCTGGTGGTGAATCGTCCCGGGATAACGATCGGTGATCACCAGATGGCCTTTGCGCGGCTTGATGGAAAGCCCGGGGGTGAGCGCCGGGGCATTTTGCCCCGCGGCGTTGATCACGAATTTCGCCGAGAGCGACGTGCCGTCGCTGAGCCGCGCAGTTTCCCGCCCGATGGAGACGGCATGGCTACCCAAGCGAGTGGTGGCGCCGAATTCAACTGCGCGGCGCAAAAGAAACTTCGCCGCGCTGGGCGCGTACAAAACGGCGTCGTGGGGAACCAGCAGCCCGCCGGGCAACTGCGCGGAAAGATTGGGTTCAGCTTCATGCAATGCCTGCGCGTCTAGAATCTGCGCGTCAACCCCGCGTTCGCGGTAGTAAGTCAACTTACGTGTCACTTCCTCCATCTCATCCGCGGCGGCGGCCACCCATACGCTGCCGGGTGTCTCGTACTCGCAATCGGGAGGAAGCTCCGGGCTGAGTTCGCGCCAGAGCGCTACGGAATATTGGGTAAGGGCAAATTGCGCTTCGGAATCATCCATTACAACGACGTGGCCCATGCCGGCCGCGGTGGCGCCGGAGCCGACGAAACTACTATCCACCACGGTTACGCGGAACTTTTCCCTGGCTAATTCCATTGCGCATGCGGCGCCGACAATTCCCGCGCCGACGATGATTACGTCCGCGATCACGCTCATCTAGGCAGGCCGTATCGAACTGGATCACGGAAGCCGACGAACACGTCGGCCTCCGAGGTGACAAACGCGGAGCAGGCTATTCTATCGATGGTCACACGACCATCCGCATGGAGCGTCGCGTGCACGGCACCAACCGGTGTTTCGATTTGATATCTGCCAAATGCAATCTTTCCCTGATGCGAAAGGGTGGTCACAAGGCCGATCGCAGGCGAGAAATGGAGAAAGATTCGTCGCGATCGCCGGACGTATTGGTTGCTCAACCGTGATGGTGCTAGGAGAGAAGCGTCTTTCCTGGATGACCTTACTCTTCTCATCGCCCGGTGACTTCTCGGAGAACGCGCAGAAAGTTTCCACCTAAAATCTTACGAATGTCGTCGTCGGAATAGCCACGATCCGACAGAACCTGCGCAATCTTGATTATATCGAGCACGCTGTCCATGCCTTTTGGTGTGGATGGCGCGCCATCGAAGTCCGAGCCAAGGCCAACATGGTCTACGCCGGCTACTTTAACCGCGTGATCGATATGGTCGATAATTTTGTCAAACGGAGGACGCTCGACCCCGTCGGTAAAGTGCATCTCTTCGGCCCACTTCTTCTTAACAAGGACATCCGGGTCTTCGTCGTTGGTGGTGCCAAGGTTCATATAACTGTGAATGTTCTTCTGCCTTCGAACCATTTCGTCATGGAATTTCTGGTCGACAAATTCCGAGTAGAAGTTGATTCCGACCACGCCCCCATTTTTTGCGAGTGCCCTGAGCATGTCGTCGGTGGCGTTGCGAGGATGGTTGTCGAGCGCACGGCAGGAGGAATGGGAAAGAATCACCGGCTTTGTGCTTACCTGGATCGCAGCGTAGAAGGTTTCATCCGAAACGTGCGAGAGATCGACCATCATCCCGATGCGGTTCATTTCCCGAACTACCTGCTTGCCGAATTCGTTCAGTCCGTGCCAACGAGGCTCATCGGTGGCGGAATCCGCCCAGTCATTGGTGTTCGAATGCGCGAGAGTCAGATAGCGGACACCCAGGCGCTGGAACATCCGCAACGCTGCGAGACTATCCTCGATGCCGTGCCCGCCCTCCATGCCCATCAGGGCGGCGACCTTGCCCTCCTGTTTCAGACGAATGACGTCCGATGCATTAACAGCGATCCCAATCTTGTCAGAATTGGCTTCCACGGCGCTGTACACAGCATCGATCATTTCAAGACTGCGGCGAATCGCTCGGTGCGGGGCATACGCCGGGTCCGGCCAGATGGAAAAGAATATGCTAACGCCACTTTCCCTGAGGCGAGGAATATCCACGGCGCCGTCGGGAAGACGCTTTGAAATATCCACACCCTCAATGACCATGCGGGTAGGAGTGTCGTCATGGGTGTCGATGACGATGGCGGAGTCATACAACTTTCGCACCTTGGGAGAAATGGTCAAAGGTCCTGAGTCGGAAGGCGTGGACTGTGCAGTGAGTGCGGCGGCAATCAGAACGGCAACTACGCAAGCACCAAGGACTTGTTTCATGCGCGTTCACTTCCTCCCAGCGTTGTGAGTGCCAAGTTCGTCCGCTTAGTCGTCAAGCGTGAATCGAGTACCAGGGCAAATCGGTACGGCATTGGCCGCCAGCCTCATTCATAATCGGCATAACCGACATAGCAGAAAGTGCGGCAGCACTGCTTCATTTATTTACTTCCCGGAACGATCGGCAGGATGACGTAGGAAGGGTGCGCGGCATCGTGATAGATCGTCTGCTGGGCAACGTTGATGTTCGCCGTCTTGCCGAGTGGTTCCCCGGTGTTCTGGTTCCGATCGTATTTCGGGAACGCACTAGAGGTGACTTCCACGCGTATGCGGTGTCCTTTGTCAAATTCCTGGCAGGTATTCCACGCATCGATGTCGAAGCCATAGATCTTCCCCGGCTCGATAAGAGAGGGCTTGTCTCCGCCGCTACGATAGCGCGCGCGGACCATCCCGTCGTTGAGCCTCTGCGCGAAACCATCCGGCCACACATCAAGGAGTTTCACCATGAAATCTGTGTCGGTCGCGGATGAGGATGCATTGAGATGGGCGTGCACCGGGCCACAAATCACTTGTGGAGTTTCCAGAGCTTCTGAGGTGTATACGAGAACGTCATCGCGCCGCTCCACGGGGCGATAATCATCTGGCCCGCCGAGTTGTGCATAGCTGGACTCCATGATGAACGGAACTGGGTTCGCGGGGTCGTACCGATAGTGGTCGGGAGGGTCAGACTCAGCAGGCTGAAGACCAATAGCCCCACTTCCAAACAAGCTGTTCGCGCGCCCGCCACTCTGGAGGTAGTACTTCACAAGCTGCGTCCCGGGCAGTGGCCAATCCTGCTGGTCCTGCCATTCATTTTTCCCCATCAAGAAGATGCGCACTGGCGACCCGGCCATAACACCGTTCTCTGTGCCTTTCAGCCAATGATCAAACCAGCGTAGCTCGTAGCCCTCCAGATCGATGAGTGCGGCTGGACCGAAATCAATAGTTCCAAGCTTGCGCGTGGTATTCACCGCATGTGGCCACGGACCCATCAACAGTTTCTGGCCATTTCGAACCGCTTCCAAGCCCGCTCCGCAATATCGAATGCAGATCGCCGACATCGGTGGATCGCTGGCGGCCTCGAATTCCGGATGCTTCGCGACCAACCCATAGAGGTGCTTGGCCTGACTCACATTGTTGTCGATCCATTCCCCGATTTGCTTCGCTCCATAACGCTTGAAACTCATCCAAACTTTCAGCCCGCGAAAGCGCCGCGACTGTTCGAAGCTGTGGACGTAATACTGGTAGCGTTCATTGGCGCGATCTAGCTCATCGGTGAGGTACGACGGCTTCATCCCAAACGACGCGGTCAGGCGCCGGTCGTCCTTCACCAGGATCGCTCCCGCATCCAGCGGCGCGTAGAACCACTTGTGCGGATCGATGGTGATCGAGTCCGCGAGGTTCCAACCTCGGTTGCGCGCGGGCCACTGATGCGAGAGCAGCATGCCGCCACCGTACGCGGCGTCCGCGTGCAGCCACATCCCTTCGCGATCCGCGATCACCCGAAGATCGCGGACCGGATCGATCGCCCCGGTGTTGGTAGTGCCGCAAATCGACACAGGAAAGCCTCCCACTGGTAACAGTGGGGAAAACAGTGGGCCACGAGGCCGCATCGAAAATCTGAAACCTTGGCCCAAGGGCGTGAGCGGGAACCCGTCGGGCAGGCCCAAAAGCAAGCGACTCTCAGACGCGTACAAATATCAGCTTGAGCAACTAGTGCCAGGCGACGCGGAGGGGCGGACGTGGGCAGAACTGATCGCTGAAGGGCAGATACGAGTTGCCGCCCGCGGGAACGTACAGGCTGCACGTGAGCTCGCGGATCGCACGGAAGGTAAGGTTTCTCAGCACCTTGAGGTCACGGGCAATGATGAAGGCCCCGTTGAAGCAGCCAGTGCCATCGAGAAACTGCTCGACAAGCTTGGCCGCTAAGCGTTCCCCGATTTCCAGGCCTGCCCACAAACCCTCCTTTTTCCATCCCCGCATGTCGTTGCTTTAACGAGCTCGAAATCTCTGAGTCCCATTGCCCACAAACAAGTGGTTCTGGGCAATTGCGAATTGCAGGTAGTTTTCGCAGTGGCGATACGATTGACAGAGGTGGGGTAGTCGGTGACGACTTCGCGTCGCATATTTCCCCTGAGATAGCTGTGCGAGCACAGCTACTCGGTTAACGCAGGTCCATACTCTTCGCCGGAAGGGCCCTGAACCGGGAGTACGCTTCGTCCCAAGCATCGCCCGTCCGTGGCTTGAAAATCGCACGTTGGACCGACGCTGTGATGATTCGTCGGCCTTCCGACGCGTCGGCGACGTCGCCCGCGGCCACTGCCTGCATCATGATATTGCCCAAGGCTGCAGCTTCGACGGGACCGGCGACCACCATACGGCCGGTGGCGTCTGCGGTAAGTTGACACAGCAACTGGTTCTGGGAACCACCACCAACGACCCGAATTACAGATAACCTTCTCCCGGCCAGTTGATCGAGCGACTCGATGATTTCCCGGTAGCATAGGCTTAGGCTCTCGATGCAGCAGCGAACAAATTCCGCAAGTGTGCCGGGTTTCGGTTGATTCGTGGCTTCACAAAAACTACAAATGGCCAAGAGCATATTCACAGGCGCAAGGAACTCCGCCGCCTCCGGATTAATCAGACTCCGAAACGGTTCAGCACCATTCGTCATCTGAATGAGCCCTTGCCAAGTATACGCATGGCCTTGAAGATGCCACCGTCGCATGCACTCTTGGAGCATCCACAGCCCGGCCACCATACGAAGTAGCAGAACAGATCCGTTGACGCCGCCCTCGTTCGTGAACCCCAGCTGGAATGCCTCTTGGGTAGTAACTGGCGCGCTTGTTTCGACGCCGATGAGGCTCCAAGTACCACTGCTGATGAAGGCGCTCTCCACGTCCATGTCTGGAATTGCGGCGACGGCGCTGGCGGTATCATGTGCGGCCACCGCGAATACAGTTGGACTTGGGGAAAGCCCCGCTTCGGCGGCGATCTCAGCACGCAGCGGCGCAAGAACCGATCCTGGGGTTGCCAATCTTGGAAGTATTCGTGAGGGAATTCGGAGGCGACGCAGGAGATCCAAGGACCACTCCATCCTGCCTTTGCGCAGCATCTCGGTCGTTGTTGCGCTGGTATACTCAACGGCTTTCTCGGCGCAGAGCCAATAGGTGAAAAGGTCCGGAATCGTGAGCATAGTATGGGCCACTTCCAACTGAATATTCTTGCCTCTTACCATGCTGAACAGCTGAAACAACGTGTTCATTTGCGATGATTGGTTACCCGTTTCGCTAAAGAGATCCTGCTCAGAGATCTCGGCGAATACCGCGGCAGCCATTCCGTCGGTCCGAGGATCGCGATAACCGTATGGGTTGCCAAGGAGGCACCCTGACGAGTCCAGAAGCGCGAAATCAATGCCCCACCCGTCGACGCCAATGCCGGCGATCGACGGCCCGTATTCGCGTCGGTAACGGCTGAGGCCATTCATGATCTCCGACCAGAGACCAAGGACGTCCCAATGCCAATGGCCAAGAATTTTGGCAGGCGAATTGGCGAATCGATGCAATTCGGAGAGGCCAAATTGCGTGCCGTTCCAGGAACCAACGAAGATTCTTCCGCTTGCGGCACCGAGATCGATCGCAAGAAAGCGCTTGTCTGACATCACCTAGTCACCCGAGGCGAATCGTGTGATCTGGTCGGTAATCCTGGCGACGAGTGCTTCGAAGGCCTTTTCGCGATGTGCCTGGGACCTTCGTCCGACCGGCCTTGGACCGCGGCCGCTGTCCGACGTCGACTGGGGCGGTGGGATCGGCAGTTGTTTCTCAGGTCGCTTCAAGCGCGCGTCCGGTAAACCCAGGCGTTTCTTTATCTCGAGAAGCCCTGAAATTTTTGCTTCGGAGATTTGGCGAATCGGGGCCCCTAATTGAGAGGCTAGGATCAGCGTCCGGCAATAGGTGTCCACGACTTCGACGCACCACTCGGCATGGGTCACGGTATCCGCCCAGCACACTACACCATGGTTTTCGAGCAGAATTGTGTTATGAGACTGGACGTATGGTAGCACCGTCTCCGCAAACGATTTCGTTCCAGGGGTGTCGTATGGCGCGATAGCCATCGGCCCGACGAAAACCTCTTGTTCGGGAATAACGTCCCCCTGCGGGATGAGTCCCGTAATGGCATAGGCGGTCGCGTGCGGGGGATGACAGTGGATCACGGCTCGGGCAGCCGGAACGGCTTTGTAGATTTCGAGATGCAGGAGGATTTCACTCGTGTGGACCCGGGTGCCGATTATCTTCTCGTTCTTCAGGTTAACCAGACAGATATCCGCTGCCGTAAGGTCAACTTTACTAAGCATCGTCGGCGTGCAGAGAACGTGATCGCGGCCAATTCGGTACGAAATGTTTCCGCCGTTCCCGTCCACGTATTCTCGGGCCCACAGTTTTCGGCCCACATCAATGATCTCTTTCTTGATCGATTGCGCTTTGGCCGACGTGAAAAGGCGCCGCGACGCACGGGATGGGGGAAATTCCATACCGCTGTAGCCCGGCAGGCATTGGACTAGCGCCTGACGCACGAGGTCGGCTACGAAATCCTGGGCAACTTTTGGCGTTGGCATATTGGACTAATATGGCCACTATAGGTGCTCAAACGTTCAAAAGCAATCAGATTTGTGACTAAAAATGGTCTAGATTTTTCATCTGAGGGGTGCTACGATGCGCCGCATGCGTTCTGTCGAAAGGCAACTGAGGCTGCAGGAACTGCTTACCAGCGACGAATTCGTCAACCTGAACGATCTTTGTAAGAAGCTGGACGCATCTCGTTCCAGTCTGCGACGCGATCTGATTGAATTGGAACAAAAAGGGTTCCTCCGGAGAGTCCATGGCGGGGCCATCTCGGCAGGCCCGCGCGACGAATCCATGGACTATCGAAAGCTCGCCAGCAGCCACCACGAAGAAAAAGTCCGGATCGGCAGAGCCACTGCCGCGCTTATTGAAAATGGCCAGACCGTCATCATTGGCGGCGGCTCAACGACAGTTGAGGTCGCCCGGCACCTTTTGGATAGGCCATTGCAGATCATTACAAATTCGATGACTGTTGCCCAAGTGTTTTGGGACTCCCGACAGGTGGAAGTTACCTTGACCGGAGGATATATGTACCCGCGGCTGGGGATCCAGCTCGGTCCCATTTGCGAACGCATGCTGAATGGTGTGGCAGCCGATGTTTTGGTGATGGGCGTGCGCGGAATTACCGAATCGGGGCTTAGTGATGGGAATTCGCTGGTCGTCGGCGCGATTCGCAAGATGATTGAAGTTTCTAGCAAGGTCATCATCGTTGCTGATTCTTCGAAATTTGGTCATGCCAGCATGCTGCACGTCGCCGATTTGACTGACTTGGATGTGATTGTTTCAGATACCGGCGTATCTTCAGAGTTCCAGCAAATGGTCGAGAATAGCGGGGTACAGTGCATTCTGGCGTGACCTGGTTAGCGGGCCGAACCGAATGGCGCGGAAGCCACTAACCAAGGCGGGAGAACTTTGATGACCACGAACACGATGAGGGCGGCGGTATTGCAGAAGCCTCTTCACATGACCATGGAAACACGGATTCGTCCCGTTCCCGCTCAGGGGGAGGTTCTGGTCCGTGTGCGATCCGTAGGCGTCTGTGGATCAGATGTTCACTATTACACCCATGGTCGAATTGGCCCGTTCATAGTGGAACGTCCTTTGGTGCTGGGTCATGAAATGTCAGGAACCATCGAATCCGTGGGTGAGAATGTGCCGGATTCGCGAACCGGTGAACGTGTCGCGGTCGAGCCAGGAATTCCCGATCGCGTGTGCGAGTTTTGCCGCATCGGACGATACAACCTCTGCGCGAACGTTCGTTTTATGGCCACTCCTCCTCACGACGGCGCCTTCGTGGACTACGTGGCGGTGCCGTCCGATTTTGCATACAAGCTTCCCGACCATGTGAGTTTGGAGGAGGGAGCGCTGATGGAACCACTGTCCGTCGGAGTGTACGCGATTCACCGTAGTGGACTCAAAGCGGGCCAGAGCGTCCTCATTATTGGAGCAGGGCCGATCGGACTAGTCACTCTGCAGGCTGCACGGGCGGCGGGAGCGGGTTCAATTACAGTCCTTGATCTGGACCCAGGACGACTCGCTATGGCCAAAAGGCTGGGCGCTAGCAACACGGTGAATTCCAAGGACGCTCCGCCCGAAGAGCAGGTTAGCGCGCTCACCGAGGGACGCGGGGCAGATATCGTTTTCGATGCGGCAGGTTCGCCAAAGACTGCCGCGCTCGCCGTTCATCTCGTTAAACGGGGCGGTCGGATTGTGATGATCGGATTTTCGCTCGAGGACAACTTTCCGTATCCGTTGGTGACCGCTATGGCAAAGGAAGCCGATATAGTTACCGTCTTTCGGTATGCCAACGTCTATCCATCATCGATTGAGTTGGTCGCCGGGGGCAGAATTGACTTGAAATCTCTAATTACTCATCGCTTCCCGCTCGAACAGGCCGAACAAGCGCTGCAGCTCTCCGACCGAAGGGACGACGGGGTCGTGAAGGCTATGGTGCAAATCTAGCGCTCGATTTTATCCGAAGACACTCGGTATGACCACCACCGGCCTTTACACCAGCAGTCAAGCGATAGACTCTTTGTTTATTTCGCGAGATTTTGTTCTGGATGGCGACCTCGAAAAAGGATTCTGGCGAGACGCAGCTTGGGTTAGCTTCGATCGCGATGCTTACGGCGGTGAAGCCTACCCCCAGGCGGAAACCGCGGTGGCCGCTCTGTGGACGGATCACTCGATCTACTTCGCGTTCGGCTGCAAGTACGCCACTCTTCATGTTTACGAAGGCGAAGATCCCGTCAAAGAACGTTGGGAGTTATGGAATCGGGACGTAGTCGAAGTCTTTCTCAATCCCGAACCCCATCGGCTTACTCACTACTATGAATTCGAGGTAGCGCCCAACAATCAGTGGATCGACCTCGAAATCGATCTGAGCAAAAATCCGTTCTACGATCCCTCTTGGGCCTCCGGTTTTGAGCACGCGACGCGCGTGAACCTCGAGAACCACTACTGGACGTGCGAGATGCGTATTCCTTTAGCTTCGGTCGGAGTGCGCGAACTTCACCCAGCCGACAACTGGAGGCTGAACTTCTTTCGCTTTGATGGCGCGGGCGACGATTCCCAGCGTCGCTCGATGTCGTGGGTTCCGATCCCTGGGGGGAATACATTTCACACCCCGACGCGGTTCGGCCTGATTCAATTCCTGAAATGATTTCGCGTTTCGGCGTTTGCGTAATCCCCATCTGACTAGTAACACAGGCTCGGAGGAACCAATGGCCGATACCAAGATTGCATCGACAACTCCCATGCGCAGTGCCGCGGGAACTAAGGGGCGCGGAATCCAGCTGGCCGAATTGTTCCAGTTGGATGATGAGCACAAGATTCGGCTCGCGAGCCAGGTCGGCGTCACCCACGCCATAATCGGAGTGGAAACAGCACTCAGTCGGGTGCCAAGCAACCGGTACGTCGAGACTTTGCAGAACATTAAGGCCGATTTCCGGGCCGCCGGAATGGTATTTGCCGGCGTCGAGAGCCACCCGGTACCGGCGGAAAAAATAAAACTTGGGTTGCCCGGCCGCGATGAAGAAATCGAAAACTACATGGCAGCGGTCAAGGCCCTAGCCCTGGTTGGGGTTCCGATGGTCTGTTACAACTGGATGGCGGGACTCAGCTGGTACCGAACGAGGGTGGACGTGTCTTCGCGCGGAGGCGCGCTGATCAGTGAGTTTGACAACAAAACGGCGAACGAGCAGGGATTGACGACGTGGGGAGAGGTCAGTGAGGAGAAGATATGGAGCAACTTGGAATATTTTCTGAAAGCGATCATCCCGGTTGCGGAACAGCACGGCATCCAAATGGCACTGCACCCCGACGACCCACCGCTCTCGCCACTCCGCGGAATCGGGCGCATCCTGACGAGCGCAGCCAACTATCGCCGCGTCCTAACCATGGCACCCAGCCCGGTAAACGGGATTACCTTCTGTCAAGCTAACTTTAAACTGATGGGTGAGGACATCGCATCGCTCGCGCGCGAGTGGAGCGCGCAGAAGAAGATCTTTTTTGTACATTTTCGCGACGTAGACGGCACCCCCGACCACTTCCGTGAGACCTTTCACGACTCTGGACCCACCGACCTAGCCCAAATGTTGAGGGTTTACTATGAATGCGGCTTTGAAGGGCCAATCCGTCCGGATCACGCGCCCACACTCGAAGGCGAATCCAATGACCGTCCGGGTTATGCCATGGGCGGCAAGATACTGGCTATCGGCTACATGAAAGGGGCGATGGACGCGTTCAAAATTCCCTATGTTTAAGTGATTCGGCGATACCGCACATGCTGGTGGGGCTTCTACAATTTCAATGCTTCTACTCGTCGCCCCGATACCCTCAGTAGGAAACTCCCTCTAACAAGGTTGAGACGCGCCATGTATATCGGCTCCGATATGTTCAATAGTATTCAATTGAAGTCCACTAATCGTCCGAGTTAGCGCATATAACTTCATATATATTCACAATAGTGTTGACATCGATTCTGTTTCTGGTGTAAGAGCTCCCTACGCACCGGCACTTGGGTTCTGTCGGAATTCACTGGCGCGCTGTTTTCGTCCCTAAAACCGATTCTGGGGTGACCGCCTCGAGTCGTCCGGTACTAGCCGAAGGGCAATTCTGAAGTCATTGGGGAGGATCGATGCGAACGAGACTATCACCGAGCTTGATCGTGCTTCTGGTTTGCCTGTGCTGTCTGCTGAGTCCGGGAATGCTGAACGCACAGTCTACTAATGGAACCATCCTGGGCACGGTCAAGGATGCAAGCGGAGCAGCGATCCCCGGCGCACGGGTTACGGTCACTGACGCGCTAACGAATGTGGGTAAGACGGTTGAAACCGACAAATTCGGCGAGTATGAGGCACCGGGCTTGCTACCGGCTACCTATGACATTTTGATCGAAGAAAAAGGCTTTGAAGGCTCGCTGAAGAAAGGTTTTGTCCTTGACGCTCGGGCAACGATTCGAGTTGACGCGACACTCACGGTCGGAGGTCTTCAAACGAAGATCGAGGTGACGAGTGCCACCCCAGCAATTACCACGGAGTCCGGCACCATAGCCGACGAGCTGTCGAGCCAGGCGGTCAGCGACTTGCCGCTCAATTTCCGGGCTGGAAATGACAAGAATGGCGTACTCGACCTGGTCTCGGTGATGCCCGGAGTTCAGGGTGATAATGGGGGCGATCCTCGGTTTGGACGAAGCGTAACCTTGGCGGGCGGGCATCAGGCAATGGCAGACATCACAGTGGACGGTTTTTCGATTATAAGCACGCGGTTCAATGCTGTTTTCTCGGAGGTGTTGCCCGGCAGTGAGTATATTTCTGGAGTCAGTGTGACGACCGAACTCGGAGACGCTGAGATTGGCCAGGTGGGGCAGGTTTCTATAGTAGGACGTGGGGGTACGAACGAATACCACGGATCGTTGTTTGAATACTTCCAAAACGACGCGTTGGACGCGACTCCGCTTTTTGCAACACAAAAAGCACAAAAGCGGGCGAATGATTTTGGAGGCGCTATCGGAGGGCCCGTCCGCTTTCCGGGTTATAGAGGAAAAGATCGGACATTTTTCTTTTTCGATTGGGAAAGCAATCTCAATCACACCAGCACCTCAATCGTTGAGGGTGTGCCCACGACCGCTATGCGTAGTGGAAACTTCTCCGCTCTTTGTAGCAGTTACGATGCAACCGGAATCTGCAACAGTCCGACCGGTATCACCCTGATGAATCCTTTTACGAGTCAGCCCTATCCGATGAACACAATTCCACAGGGTCAGCTAAATTCAGTTTCTCAGAACGTCCTCAACACTTTTTACCCAATGCCGAATTTCAATTCCGGAGACTTCGCGTCAAACTACCGAAAGATTGTACCCGCTCCCACTAACAGCAATCAGTTCGATATTCGTCTTGACGAAAAGATTACCGAAAGGCAATCACTTTGGGGGCGATATAGCTATAAAAGGTCAAACGGTGATATTGGGTTGGGGCTATTGCAGGGCGATGAAAACCAGATAGATGATGTCGATAGCGTCGGAATAGTTTACGATTACAACATCAAATCAAACGTGCTCAATGAGGCCCGCTTTGGCTATAACAGGCATTTGTTTCGTGGTTCGTTTCCAACGTTTCCGGACGGCGCGGCCCTTATTAAGCAGCTCGGCTTGAATTTGCCAGGGCCGTTCCCAAGCGGCTCGGCCATTCCAGGATTTATTTTCCAACAATCGACGATAGCGGGTACCGCCAATGGCCGCGAGGAGAATCGTAACGAACGCCGATTTCAAATTAATGACAACCTTACCTGGATTCATGGCCGGCACACTATTGAGTTTGGAACTGACATTCGGCAGAACAATTTTTCGGATTTCGTTGATTTCGATGGAGCTGACAACTTTGGAGTTTTTGAGTTCAGCGGTGGTTTCACGGGTTTCGATGTTGCCGATTTCCTTCTCGGCCTTCCATCGCAGGACGAGTTGGCGTTCGCTGGCCCCAACGATAACGCCAACCAAAGTGCGTGGGCATGGTTTGCTCAGGACCAATTCCAGATAACCAAGAAACTCACCATCAATTTCGGCCTCCGCTACGAAATCCATCCGCCATTTTTTGACAGTACTCTCCAGATAACCAACTTCAACCCAGCGAACGGGGATGTCATCGTTCCAAATGCGGCATCTCTGAAGCTCGCAGCTCCCGGCTTTCTTGCTTCAATTAACTCGTGCCCGGGTTATCCGGGTGCGACAACACCCTGCACTCCTGTCATTACCGCCAGTGAGGCGGGAATTCCCAAGTCTCTTAGGCGAACGGATTATACAAAGGTCCTGCCCCGCTTCAGTTTTGCATATCGTCTTACCGATGGATGGGTCATCCGCGGAGGTGCCTCCATGTATGACGTGACGATGATAGGAGGCTTATTTTACGATTTGGTTGGCATTCATACTGCCGACGTACGCACTTATGCAAACTCTTTTACTGGCGCCACGCCAGCGTTTCAATTCCCAGGCGTTAACGAACCTGGTATTGGGATCGTCGGCGTACCTGGGACGGCGGACTTCCGTAACGCAACTTCGATCAATCTCCGAGATCCGTACGCCGAACAGTGGAACTTAACCATCGAAAGAGAATTGGCCAAGGACACAGGCCTGCGGGTAACTTATTCAGGCATGCGGACTATCGGCCTCGTGGTGAACGTGGATGAAAACCAAGTTCCTGCGCACGTCGGTCCGTACGATCCTTCGCAGAAGCCATTTCCTAATTTTCGAATCATTTACAGCGGCGTGAACGGCGGAACCGCTTCCTATAACGCTGCCGCGGTAACTCTCACTCATCGGTTTAGTCACGGCCTCACCGCACAATCGAGCTATTACTTCTCGAAGAATCTTTCGGATGGAGATGGATCAGCGGGAACCACGGACACTACTACCGTTGGGGACAACGGGGCGACCATCATGGACCGCTTTAACCTGAGGGGTGATTACGGCAACGTAACATGGACGCGGCGTCATCGCTGGTTAAACACTTATGTCTATGAAATCCCCGCGGGACGTGGAAAGCGATTCGGGAACGAGTGGAACCCGCTGGTGAACGCCCTCATTGGTAATTGGCAGACCAGCGGGACATTTCTCGTAGAGAGCGGCCCTTTCCTCACGCCATTCTATAATGGCGGGACTGACCCCTCAGGTACGGGCGCAAATTTTAAAGATCCTGGCCAGCGCCCAGACCGCGTTTGCAATGGTTCTGTACCGCACCCGACCGCCGACCACTACTTTGACTTGAGTTGTTTTCCGATTCCTGCGAACGGCATCGGCCGCTTCGGTAATTCGGGTGTGGGAATCCTTACAGGTCCGGGAACTGTAGATTGGAATGCTGGCGTCTTCAAGGTATTTCCTATCAACGAAAAATTGCGGTTGCGATTTGAGGCGAGTTTCACGAACGTCCTCAACCATCCCAATCTTGGCATTCCCGACATGAATGTTCAGGCCGGTTCAGATTTTGGGGTTGTCCATAGTCAGCAGCCGCAGGACGGCGCTGGGAGCAGAACGGGGCAACTGGGATTGAGGCTGGATTTCTAGGCTGATAACATTCTGTTCGGGAATAATTGAACGCCGTTCAGCACCGGATGTGCTGTGCCATCGCAATCTCGATGAAGGATCAAAATGCGCCCAAGTCTTCCGTCTTTAATAGCTCTGTTCGTCTCCTTGTTCCCAATCGCAGTGATAGCGCAGGGCATAGATTCGGCCAAACCTGAGGTATACGTAGTTCCATTTTCCCACCTCGATTTATATTGGGCCTGCACTCAAGAAGAGTGCCTAAGCCGTGGGAACGATATCATTAGTAGAGCCATTCAAGTCGCTGAGCAACACACGCAATACCGCTTCCTGTTGGAAACAGAAGTCTTCGTAGAAAATTTCGTGGAAAGCCACCGCGGAACGAACGAGTTGGATGAATTCAAACGGTTAGTTAAGGACGGCCGCATAGAGCTGGCACCGACGTGGGCAGCAATATATCAGAATCAGCCTCGCGGTGAGGCCTTAATACGGAATATTGTATATGGAAAAAGGTATGCACGTGATGTCTTCGGCGCAGATCCGCAAGTGGCGCATCTTGCCGATATCCCAGGTTTCACCCGGCAATACCCTCAGATACTCAGCGAGGCTGCAACTCCCTACATGGTGATGACCCGTATGGCTCCGCGAGACCTGTCGTTGTTCCACTGGAAAGCTCCGGATGGATCTTCCGTCCTGGTTTGGAATACGATAAATGGTTACAGCTGGGGTGCCGACGTAGGAATCCACCGGGTCCTCAATAACGATCAACTAGATCGATTGGCCCGCGATATCGCGGCCGTTCGAGCGACAACTGCCGGCCCTGTCTACTTAGGTTGGGGTACTGATCTGTGGGCGCCGAGCGAGGACCTGATCGGAAATGTCACGCTCCTCAACCAGCGCCTCGTGCCTTACCATTTTCGACTCGCGACCGCAGATGAGTTTTTTCACGCTGCCGCAGCAACGCCCCAGATTCCTGACGTGTCGGGCGAAATTCCATCTTCATGGGCGAACCTGACCACTTCATTAGTGCCGCTGTGGCTGCCGGCGATGTCGGCCACCGACGAACTCCTGAATGCAGAAAGGTTTGCGGCGATCAACTACGCGCTCGGCTATGCGCCGTATCCAGACCAGAAATTCGAATCGCTTTGGAAAGATGCATTGAAGTCACTCGACCACAACAACGATGGTCAGGGTGGAGAGATCGGTGACGAACGCAAGCTAGGCTACGCCCAAGAGGCTTCGCTCGGAGCTGGCCAGATTTTGCGCGATTCGTTACGCAATATTGTCGAGCGCGTTCAGAGTCCGTTTGCTCGCAGCACCCCGATTGTCGTTTTCAACCCCTTGAGTTGGACTCGCGATGACGTGGTCAAAGCGCACGTGACGCTGTTCGGCGCTGTCGAGACGGAAAACATCGACGATTACAAGAAGGCCATGCGTCTTCTGGATGAAAAAGGAAAGTCCGTCCCTTTTCAGATAGAACAATATACGGACGGTAGTTCACGGTCGATCGAATTGGTTTTCATTGCCCAAGGTGTTCCTTCGTTAGGTTACAAGTCGTACTATCTGGTGCCTGCCGAAAGGCCAGACATATTCCCCTCCGTTTGCGACGTCAAATTAGAAACCGACAGCGATTCAAAACAATCGGGGAGTGCCATCGGATCGGATGTGCTGGATGGCCAGTTCTACCGGGTCACAGTCAGCCGGTCGACTGGGCGCGTCGAGGTTTTCGATAAAGAATTGAACCAAGTGGTCACAAAGAACGTCGAGATCAACGCAACTGAAGAGAGTGGCGGAGATGACCAGAACATCATTCTGCCAAGCGGGCGCACGATTATTCACCTGATCAACAGTGTGGCACTTGAAGAGAACGGGCCGGTCCGAACTGTCTTGCGTATCAGTGGCGAGGTGGGCGGTACGGCCGTCACTCAACGTCTCACGTTGTATCGAGGGATAAAAAAGATCGATTTTGATAACACGATTGAGTGGAAGCCGGGTAGATCGATGAACATCGAGCAGGTCTTCCCGATTCAGCAGGTGAATCCAGAACTTCGGAACGGAATTCCGTTCGGGACGGTTTCCGCCCGGGAGATCATGCTGAATGCCGGCCCGCACTCGGACGACGAGGTGACTTCGGACGTCTGGAAATCATGGCGACAAATCCAGGACTGGGTTTTCGCAGGCACGAAAGAATGGGGATTCACCCTCAGTGCGGACCATCAATTGGTCGAAGTGAATGAGCATTCCATCCGGGCGGACATGCTTAGAGGGACGCGCTTCAGCCCGGCAACTACCATACTGCAAAACGGTCAACCGCTCCTGGATGCACGTCCATCGGCCGCTACCTATGTATTTCGTCACTCGTTCACTTCTGGGCCGGGCGATTGGGCGAGCGGCAAGTCCTGGCGCGCCGGGATGGCATTCAGTACGCCCCTCATTGCGGTGACCTCGGCGACTTCCAGTTCCGCAAAACCTCTTCCGCCGGAGCAATCCTTCTTCTCGCTGGATGCGGATAACCTGGTTCTCAGTGCCTTGAAGAAGTCTGATGTGGATGGCACGATCGTTCTGCGAGCCTTCGAAATACAAGGCAACTCCGCCGAAAGCTCAGTCCACTTTCTTGGACATGATCGCACTTTCCGAGAAGCCAATCTTCTCGAAGAAGATTCCTCTGCCGGCGAGCAAAGGAACTTGCGCGTGAACCCTTATCAAATCGACACGATCAAGCTACGGATTCAATGAGCAATAAGAACCGCATTTTGCTTGCCTTGCGGCGATGCTGTTTTGCCTCGCGACGCAATGACCCTCGGGAGATTCTGTGAAGGCTTCTCTTACCCTTGGCTTGAAATATTCAAAAATGAGATGGGTGATTGCAGGGGTCCTTACAATACCCATTATTCTTATCGTCATCGACCAGCAAACTCTTTCGGTTTTAGCTCCCATCCTGCGCGACAAGTTTCACATCAGCCCCCAGGGCTACTCCACCATCGTCAGCGGCTTTCTCATCTCCTTTGCCATCATGTATACCGTGGGTGGGTTGTTGGTCGACCGCATCGGAGAGCGGATCGCCATGGCAATTTTCATATTATGGTTTTCGCTTTGCACCATATTGGGAGGCCTGTCGCAGGGCGCTTTGAGTTTGGGCATTAGTCGTGTCTTGCTGGGAATTGGGCAACCCGGAAACTACCCCGCAGCTCTTCGCGCGTGTACCCGATGGTTTCCGAAAGCGGAGCGCGGTGTCCCCATCGCTTTATTCTCTTCCGGTGGCGCGGTCGGAAGCATCATCGCGCCTCCCATTATCGCGGTCCTCTCACTAACTTTAGGTTGGCGCGCGGCTTTTTTTCTACCCGGCATTATGGGCTTTCTGTGGATCGCGCTGTGGTTTGCGATCTACAGGAACCCACAAGACTTTCCAGGGCTAACACCCAGCGAGTTGGAGTCTCTGAAAGAAAGCCAGGACAGCAATCAGAAGGTTGAAGATACTCACTGGAGTTCTCTGCTGAAGAATCGCAATGTGCTGGCCTTGGTCCTGGCTCGATTCGTGTCCGACCCGGTGTGGATTTTTTATCTTTTTTGGATGCCGGAATATCTGAAGAGAGAACGCGGGTTCAGCTTGGCCGACATAGGGATGTATGCGTGGATACCATATATGGGCGGTGCTATCGGAGGGATTCTGGGAGGTCGCGCCTCGGATCTGCTCATTCGCCGAGGAATGGCCCCTGCCAAGGCCCGTGCGCGCGTACTCTATGTTTCCGCGGCGTTTGCCCCGTTAGGCATGTTGACCACCCAAGTTCATTCCGCCGCGATGGCGATCGTCTTGATTGCGGTCATGGCTTTCGTAACCTTTTCTTGGTTTATCAACACCGCGGCCATTATCCCCGATCTTTTCCCCGAGAATGTGGTTGGGTCAGTTTTGGGGCTTATGGGTACCGCGGGAACCGCTGCGGGAGTTGTATTCGCGATGCTGGTCGGATTCTTGCTTACCCACTATTCTTACACGCCCGTTTTCATCCTTGTGGGCACCATGCATCTTTTGGCCTCGCTTATTCTCTGGAGTTTGATGAAGGAGAAAGGCGCCTCGCAACTGGACAACGTTGCACTTGCACTCTAACGTGGCTTGGAACCAGTGCACGAATTGGGGCAGAATTGGATTTTGTTTTCAAAGGATAACGTCAGTAATCATCCCATGAGATTAGAAGGCAAAGTTGCTGTCGTAACCGGCGCAGGCGGAGGAATCGGTAGAGCAATTGCGATGGGCTACGCGCGCGAAGGAGCAGCCGTCGCCGTGAACGACTTGTCGTGCGAAACCGCGGAAGCAACTGTGGAGAGCATTCTTGCCGCTGGGGGAAAGGCGATTGCAGTGCCAGCAGATGTAGCCGATTTGGCTCAACACGAAAGTGTGATAGCTACGACAGTGAAAGAGTTTGGCGGGCTCCACATTCTGGTTAACAACGCCGGCATAGAATTCCATGAGTCGGTACTGGAGGCCAAGCCGGAAACGTGGGAACGGACGATTGGAGTCAATCTAAAGGGAGCGTATTTTCTCAGTTGCAGGGCCGCGTCTTTGATGATGCAGTCCGGTGGCGGCAAGATTATCCACATCTCCAGCGTTCACGACGTTGAGCCGATTTGGGATCGGGCAATTTATTCGATCAGCAAGGGCGGAGTGATGATGCTGGTCAAGTCACTTGCGTTGGAGCTGGCCCAACACAACATCCGAGTGAATGCCATTTCTCCGGGCGCGATTCTAACTGGTATGAACCGGGTGGGTTTGTCAGACCCGGTGGAGATGTCAAAGTTAATTGACCAGATTCCGTTTAAGAAGATCGGGGATCCCGAGGATATTGTCGGTGCCGCGGTGTTCCTAGCTTCTCCAGAATCAGACTATGTAACCGGAACAACGCTATACATCGATGGTGGACTATTGCTTCTTTAAAAGCTGCTCGATCGAGGTGAAGGATGGATTCAACGGTTACGCATGGAACGCCGAACATGGACGAGATTTGCGAACGTTATCGTCGGCTATATGCAGGCTTGGTCTACGACGTGGTGGAAGGTTTGGGATACCCCAACCAGGCGCTCTCGCATCAGATTAGTGCGGTCGCGCCAGGAATGATGCTCGCGGGGCCCGCGTTCACCGTCAATGGCGCTGTCACCGCTGAACGCGGCGAAGCTCACCGCGAGACAGCATTGAATATGATTCGGAGCATGTCCCGCCCCTGCATCGAAGTGCGCGACCGCGGAACTTCTTTCAACGTGGCGATCTATGGAGAACTGAGCGCCGCAACTGCGGCAGCGCACGGAGCGGTCGGCGCGCTGGTCGACGGGGGAACTCGCGATTCCGGACATCTCATCGCACGAAAGTTTCCAATCTTTGCGCGCTATCGGTCGCCCGTAGAAGCTTTTGGCCGATACATGATCGTGAACTGCCAGGTTCCGGTGCGCCTATCCGGGGAGCTAACTGACACGGTGGAAGTGCACCCAGGGGATTTCATCTTCGGCGACGAGGATGGAGTGATCGTGGTTCCCAAAGACCTTACGCTGAAAGTACTGAGTGAATGTGAGGGGGTAAAGGGAGTTGAGGATCAGGCTCGTGTGGACTTCACACGCGGAGACGATCCTTTAGCCGTATTCAAGCGTTACCAGCGGTTCTAGGAAATTTCGTCCGCGAGCATCATTTACCTATTCTTGGATGCTACTGCATTTGGCCGGCGTAATCGCGAGCGACGGTGTGCGTTCGAAACCGCGGGCTGCACCAAGCGGGCAACTGTTGACATGGAGTGGCGTTCATCCTCGGGACAGCGACGGGGCCAACCCGGTGTAGGCACGGGCACATGTCCGGTAAGCCGGGCGGTCTCAATGGGTCGATGCAACACCCGCTCAAACTTCACGTGCAGCAGTCTACGAAGCTAAATTCGTTTGAGGGCGTTGGTGTGAACGGAACACTGCCCTGATTAGGTTCTGATTGAGTT
>Ga0182024_10008576_pt1 | contig 21468 bp, 19 predicted proteins | sample P32metaG_FD_120480 | JGI IMG/M metagenome (GOLD analysis project Ga0182024, IMG submission 120480) | Permafrost microbial communities from Stordalen Mire, Sweden - P3-2 metaG (Illumina Assembly) | ecosystem: Environmental > Terrestrial > Soil > Wetlands > Permafrost | place: Sweden: Stordalen...
CTGAGAAGCGAGACATCATCCAGAGGGTTCAACCTTGCGGAGGACCAGCAAGAACACCGCCCCCCCCCCGCTAGATAGAATTCGCACTGGCGAAGAGTTGCCACACAAACTCTTCAGCCTGTCTGCAGTTGTTCTTTCTGAAAAATCAGCCAGGCTGAAGCCTGTCCTACTATTTCCTACGAATTTCGTTCGACGATAACGGCCGTCCCATATGCCAGCACTTCGGTGACGCCTTGCATGATTTCGGTGGCGTCATAGCGCATGGAGATGACGGCGTTGGCGCCATGTTCGGCGGCATGTTGCAACATCAATTCGTACGCGTCCTCTCGGGTTTTCTCGCAGAGCTCGGTGAGCAGCGTGATGTTCCCTCCGATGATCGTCTGAAGTCCCGCCCCGATGGAACCGAGCAGGCTGCGCGAGCGCACAATGATGCCGCGGACGATGCCGAAATTGCGCACGACGTGATAGCCGGGAAGCTCGATGGATGTGGTCACCATCATGGGTTCTACGCGAATGGGCATGTATTTTTCTCCTGTGTACGGTTTGAGTTCATTGAGATTTTAACTGTCCTATCGCCTTGGCACGCGGCGAAATTTATCTGCTATGCTCCGGCGTACACTTCATGCTTACTCTCTTCTACATCCTCGTGATTGAGCAGATCCTGCAGGGATTGCACAGCCTGTGGAGCGGTGTGCGCTGGCTCCGCATGGTGCAGCGGCGAGTCGGGAGGCACTACGGATTTTACTCGCCTCGCGTGGCGCTGTTCTGCCCCATCAAGGGCCTCGAGCCGGGCCTGGAGCTGAACCTCGCGGCGCTCACCAGTTTTGATTATTCCAACTACGAGATTTTCTTCACCATGGCCAGCGCGGAAGATCCTGCGCGCAAAATTCTGGATCGGATCGCGGCAGGGAGCAAGCACCCGGTACACATCGTCATCGCCGGGCGTCCCGACGGGTGCGGTGAAAAAGTAAATAACCTTCGCGCCGCCGTCCTGCAGGCCGCCGAAGGATTTGATGCCTATGTGTTTGCCGATTCCGATGGACGCCCCGGAAGGAATTGGCTGGCGCGCCTGATCGCTCCGCTGTCCGATGCAAATGTTGGCGCCGTCACGACGTTTCGCTGGTTCTTCCCGCAGGGCGGCGGTATCTGGAGCGCTCTCGCCTCCGCGTGGAACGCCCCGGCCGCCACGTACCTGGGCGAGCATCACAATAATTTCTGCTGGGGAGGCGGAACGGCGATTCGCCGCGAACGTTTTGAACAGATCAACGCACTGGAATTCTGGAGAGGTTCGGTCAGCGATGATTTATCCCTAACGCGTGCTTTGCGCCAGGCCGGTTGCGCCATCCTCTTTGCGCCGGAGTGCCTGGTGCCAACCATGTTTGATTGCGATGCGGCGGGTTTGCTGGAATTTACCAACCGCCAGATCGTGATCACGCGCGTATATGAGCCGAGGCTCTGGCGAATCGGCGGTCTTGCCCACCTGCTTTACTGCGGCGCCCTCCTGTTGGGCATCGGACTATTTGTTTCCAACGCGATTGCGGGAGCCCCGGCCGCTCATTTATTGCTGCTCGCGCTTTTACCGCCCGTGCTATCGATGGCCCGCGGGGTTCTACGCTTGTCGGCGGTTATGGAAGTCTTGCCGGATTGGAAGTCCAAGCTGCTGGCTGAAAGTTGGGTCTGGACGTTCCTGGCAGCTCTAGTCCCGTTTCTGGCGCTGTGGAATACGGTCGTTGCCCTGTTCGGGCGCGAAATCCGCTGGCGCGGCATACGGTATCAGCTTCTCTCGCCGGGCCAGACACGTATCCTCCTCCGGTAAATATTTCCCTATGGGCAGGCTGCAATCTCTTTTCGAATACCGATAGGATGAACAATTTCGAAATATGAGCGATTTCCACAATGAAAAATTTCCTTGTACAAGGCAAACCCTACCATTTATCAGGGAAACAGTGTAGGTGACACGCCGACAACTCCTTGCGTTTGTGTGCAAGACATTTCATTCCGGGGTGGTACGCGGCGTGCATCCGCTGCTTGGTTAAATTCAGAAAGGAGGCGAATCGGACCCCAAAAGTACAGGTTTGCCTGTTTCCGAGACGAAACTATGAACAATCGTCCGTCCTCAGGGGAAAGCCTAATCCTGTTCACCCGGTCGTCATCTCGGAAATCAGAGCGGTTTTACCGGACGTCTCTATCTAGCAGCATTAAAATCTTGAAACTAAATAATTGGTCCGCTCCCACAGCCCGGACTGAAAACTGTGAGGATCATCTGATACGCAGACGAAAGCAGTCCGCGAACAATCAGTCTTGTCCAACCCCATTTCTTCCCGAGAGTTTCGTCTTATGTGAGCGCTCTTCAGGAGCGGTGCGATTTCGTGTGGAGGCTGAATCCGACGGGAGCGTGCCCGTCGAAAAGATTGCCGGTTTGCTCGCGGTTCATTGTTTGATGCGGGGCCATGCACCGGAAGATTATGAGTTGATGGTGATCACCAAACACTGTCTGCTGGATGTGGTTGCCGAACGGGTCCAGCAGCTCCTCGCCGCGGGACGCGCGCTTGGCTCGGGAGTGAAGGTCAGCCACCGCGAGCAGGATGTGCTCGAGGGCATTCTCCAGCGGCTCGCGAATAAGGAGATTGCCTCGAGGCTCCACGTATCGGAACGCACGGTGAAGTTTCACGTTTCCTCCTTGCTGGCGAAATTCGGCGTGTCGGACCGTGTGGCGCTGAGCAGGGAAGTCTCTCTCAGTCGAATGCCTTCTCCAACCATTCCGGGAAGCCAGCCGCCTCCCCAGTCTTTGTTTGGCTTCCCCGTTCAAAACAGAGAAGAATCCGGTAGCAAGGATGTGCCTTCCGCGGGATCCAGCGCATCTGCCGGAAATTCGCGAGCGAGAAGTCCGGTGTTCCCGATATTTCCGAAAGAGCGATTTGCCACGTAAGACCGATGAAGAGCTGAAAGAAGATCAAAAAAAAAACGGCCCGCCCCCACATGGAGACGGGCCGTTCGTTTTCAAGGCGCGAAGCGTTTACTTCGCTGCTGCGTAATTGCCCGCGATTTCTTCCCAGTTGACCACGTTCCACCAGGCTTCGATGTAATCCGGCCGCCGGTTCTGATATTTCAGGTAGTAGGCGTGTTCCCAGACATCCAGACCCATGACGGCTTTTCCGCCCGCCATCAATGGGTTGTCCTGATTAGGCGTGGACTCGATCGCCAGCTTGCCGTCTTTCACGATAAGCCAGGCCCAGCCTGAACCAAACCGGCCTACTCCTGCCGCCGCGAATTTCGTTTTGAAGTCAGCAAAAGAGCCGAACGCGGACTTGATCGCGTCAGCCAGCCCGCCCGAAGGTTCGCCGCCTCCGCCCTTCTTCATGATTTTCCAGAACATCGAGTGATTCCAGTGGCCTCCGCCGTTGTTCCTCACCGCCGTGCGGATATTTTCCGGGACGCGGTCCAGGTGGGAGAGCAATTGATCGATCGAAAGAGATTGAAGATCGGTTTGTCCTTCGAGTGCTTTGTTCAGGTTCGTGACGTACGCGTTGTGGTGTTTGCCGTGATGGATTTCCATCGTTTGCTTGTCAATATAGGGCTCCAATGCATCGGGTGCGTAAGGCAGCGGGGGAAGAACGTAGGCCAAGGGGGCCTCCTTTTTTGATGTCGCCTGCTGTGCCATGACTACCTCCTCGTTTATATATTGCATTCGCGGGCTCTGTTTGCTCGTCGCGACGCAGGGAGGGAGCCCGCACAAATTTCAATAGCGAGGCCAGGCGCTTTTATTCTATCCCTGCCCGGCGGGAGGCACAACCGGTGTCGCCCGTGCCTGTGGAAGACTCGCCGGAAATCTGTGGCCTCCTTGGTATTTGTAGCGCCCGCCTTCAGGCGGCCATGTGCATGAATCTGCGATGCCCGCCTGAAGGCGGGCGCTACATAACCCGTGGCCCCACAAAATCAATTTCATCTCAAATAGGGACACTTCCCTGAAACCCGAGCCGATCGAGCGCCCATTGCGCGTGTTCGGCGAGGATGGCGTTGCCCGAAGCGGCGAGTTCGGAAAGGCGCGTGTGGATTTCCTGGTAACGCGGCTGGCCCGGGCGCAGCCGCGAATTGCCGATCGCGATGCAGGCGTTGCGTATCAGGCCGCGCCACTTCGTGCGCTTTACAGGGCTGCCGCGGAATATTTCGCGATATTCTTCTTCCGTCAGAGAGAGCAGCCATTCGAGTTCAGGCGCAAAGAGCGTGTGCGCGCCGCCGCATTTTGAGTCGCCCTGTTTTGAGTCGTCTCGATTTGAGTCGACATGGCGCGGCTGGAAATTTGGCAGCGTGCTCGCAGGAGCGCGGCGATTCCACGGGCAAACGTCCTGGCAGATATCGCAGCCAAAAACGTGCCTTCCCATGGGCTCGCGAAATTCCGCCGGGATCGCGCCGCGCAATTCGATCGTCAAGTAGGAAATGCACCGCCGCGCATCGAGGACATAAGGTTCCACGATGGCACCGGTCGGGCACGCGTCTATGCACAGCCGGCAATTTCCGCACAAATCCGGCGCAGGCGCTTCGGCAGGCCCCAGCGACGCCGCCAGATCGAGCGTCGTTACGATGACTCCCAGGAAAAACAGCGATCCCAAATTTTCGTTGATGAGGCACGTATTCTTCCCAAGCCAGCCAAGCCCGGCGTATTTCGCCGCAACTCGCTCAACGATCGGTCCGGTGTCCACGTAGGCCCGCGCTTCAAATGGTTCGGGAAATTCCTCGCGCAGTTTTTCGACCAGCGCGTCGAGTTTCTCGCCCAGTACGTTGTGATAGTCATCGCCCCAGGCGTAGCGCGAAATCCAGCCCCGCGGCCCAGTGGACGAAGAAAACTCATTCTGTGTTTCGGTTGAAAAGGGGTGCGCCGTGTTGTAATTCAGCGCGCACACAATCACGCTGCACGCGCCCCGCACCACCTGCGAAGGAGACTGCCGCCGCACGTCGTGCAAATAACGCATCTCGCCCGCATAGCCGCGCGCAAGCCACTCGTCGAGATTTTGAAGCTCAGGAAATTTTGTCGCCGGCGCAACGCCGCAGAGATCAAATCCCAGCGCGCTGGAAATTTCAATGACGTGCGCGGTGCGATTGGCGTTCATCGTGCCTTGATTCTGCCGCAGCCGAGCGCGAAACGCGAGCGGTGAGGTTGGTCTGCAGTTTCAGATTTGAACGAGTATCGACCAGCGCGGTCATTGTCTATCGCGTATATCGAAGCAAGAAGACAATCAAGGCGCGTCCTCAAGAGGATTAACGCCTCAGAGAGACAGTGTAATGGATCCGGCTGGCGACAGGATGCCCGGCTCTGAGCGCGGGAACGAACTTCCACTTTTCCGCTGCAACCAGCAAATCGGCGTCAAACCATTGAGCGTTTTCCACTGGACTCGCGGACCGAACTTTCCCGGCGCAATCGATTACAAGGTCCAACTGGACTTCCGAATTTGGTAAACGATAGTTTTCTACGCCCATGGGCGACGGACGTTCTATTTGGATCGGCACCGGCGGCACCATTGACAGTGAAGAGTCCATTTGTCCATCCCATAGTGGCCGTGAGGTGTGTATTTTTCCATCCGGCGTCGTAAATAAGGTACTCAGGTCGTAAATCTTCGTGTGTTTCTTTTTGATATTGGGTATTCTGATCGAGTCGCCATCTACTTGGGCATGAATCCCGCGGAATCTCGTATTGAGAATCGCCGAGCGTATTCGGTCAACATCCGCAGAGGGCCACAATTCAGCAAGGGATTGCCACGCTTCTTGTTCCCGTCCGCTGTACAGGTAGCACCAGACAATTTCCAGCACTTTGATTTTCACTTTTTGCAGCCGGTACCGATCACTCAAGGGCAGAGTATCCGGCGCGAGCCTGCCGTCGCTCTTTCTGAATTCATCGAGATCTTGCGAATTTATTCCTGCGCGTTCTTCCGTAATTTTGCCGTCAAAGTAAGATTGAAATTCCGACCCTACATCCAGTAATTTTTTGTTTTCAAAGCGGAGAACCGTGGGCGGCGCAAAATCAAGCTGGCTTTCGGATAGGTTCTCGAATCCATTCACCGCAGCGGCATCGTCCGTCCAGATTTCCGCGCGGCCGTCGAGATCGGTGTCAGCCGATCTGAAAAAATCTCCGCCGGTGATGGTGCGAATCAGGCGCGGCGGCTCTTGCATGGAAAAAATCTGGTACTCCACGCAGCAATCGGCTTTTGCTTTCTTCACCTGGAACGCCACGACGGGCGCGCCCATGCCGAAATCCACGCCCAGCGCATCGACGTCGACGACCGAAGCTTCCGGTGAAATGACCAGCCGGCCTGTCCGATTCCAGGTGAATACAGCTTCACACGCTCGTTTCGCCAGTTCGCCCTCCCTTGCCGCTCCCACTTGCATCTTCACTCCGGACGGCAAATCAGCCTCGTATGCACCTTCACCATCGCGGCATACGACGCTGCTGCCTTGGGCATGGACGATTCCGCCGCATACGAAAACAAGCAGGAATGCGATCACTATCACCGGGCCCTTCGCCGGGCCCTGGATACGAAATCGTTCAAACATCTTGCGGGAGGACTCTGTTGTGACTCCGCTTGACGGAGCCATCGCGAGCCTATGGAAGTATTTGAGATTCGCCATTGATTCAGAATTACCGCTTGGATGTGTTCCCTGCGAACATACGCTTCCGACTCTGCGGCGGTCAATGTTCCACTCGTGAAGAGGCCCGATCTGCAGTTGACCCGTTCCGTCCATGATCGTGACCGGCGATTGAACATCCCCATAGCTTTTCCGCGTCAATCACTGGCCCCGCGTTCGCGCTGCTGATACACTATCGCTAGTGAGCGATTGGCGACAGATTCAGGCGCGCATCCGCAAAGCGCGGACCAGCGCGGATCCCCCGGGACAACTCGCGGCGTTGTATGAACGCACGCGCGATGCAATGGTCGCGTTTGAACTCGCGCAGATTTACGAAAAGTCCGGCGACATTTCCGAAGCGGTGCGCTGGTACACCTCCGCCGCTGAGCGATTTCGCCGCGCGCAATGGAAACTGAAAGCTGAAGAAGCCCTTACACGTTTAGGCGCGCCGATTCCTGTGGCGCCCGCCGCGACCTCCGCAACGGAAACCAGTCCGGAGCCGGGAACTCGATTGGAGCCGATCATTATCGAATATTCTGAAGTGCAGATTTCTGAAGCCTCTGGTGAGCCTGATGGCGGCCAGCAGGAAGCGGTTTTTGAGCAGCCCGTTGAAGTTTCAACTGCCCCGCAAGTTATTCCCGATGTTCCCGGACACCGCCGCAAGCGTCGTGGACGACGTGGCGGCCGGGGACGCAATAAAGGCCCGCGCACCACGGGCGCTCCGGTTGCCGCAATGCCCGGTCCGATTGCCGCGGCGCCCGCAGCAGCAGACCGCGCGGTAGAGCCGCGGCCACTGCCCGTCGTCCGGCCCTTTGTTTCCGAAGAATTTTCCGAACGCCACGTTGCAGCGCCGGAACCTGTCAGCAGTTTTGAGCCCGCCGCTTCAGGTGCGTCGCGAGCCCGCGCAGGCGATCCGGCTCTTTCTTCGCGCCTGGCAAAACTTGAATCGCAGCTTCGCCGCTTGCTGGCCTGTTCGCTGCGCTCGGTGGATCAGGCTGAGGATGCTCCTGCGGGCCCGGGCGTCTTCCTCATCACGGACAACGACCAGACCTGCTACTACTACATCGAAGCCTGCCAGACATTGCGCGTGGGGATCGGGAATTTGCTTCGCAGCGGTCGCGGCAGCCGCGAAGGCGCGAACCTGAAGGAAAAACTCGCCGAGCATCTCGGCATCAATGAAGCGCGGGTCGGAAAATATCTAAAAGATCATTGCTGCGTTCGCTGGCTTCAACTCGACGAAGGTGCTCCGCTGCTCGCCCATCTCGCCATCGCCGTTCTGCGTCCCGTCGCGAACGAGTAACTCGCGGTCGAGGAACTTGTCACAGTCCCCCGACCACTGCGCCCCCGCCCATCACATTTCTGCATTCAAGTCGGCGCTGGCTCTGTATTCCACTGTGCCTATTTCATGGCGCGGCTCAACCAGCGAGCCGCCGAATTCGGTGTGTTCGGTCTCAAACGGAACCAGGGGATAGAGAAACACTCGTGTCAAGCCTGTATGCACGTAGTCGAGGTTTGTGGCGGCCGCTTCGGACAAATCAAGGATGCGATGCAGCCGGTGGTTGGGTCCGCGATCGGTGATCGTCACCACCACGGAATTCCCGTTCTTCACGTTCACCACTCGCAGCATGGTCCCCAGGGGGAAATCCCAGCTCGCCGCCGTTAAATTGCGCCTGTCGAATCGCTGGCCATTGGCCATTTTTCGCCCCTGGTGCCGTTTTCCGTACCAGGATGCTGTTCCAACCAGGCTTACTTTGTGCTTCTTGCCTTGAGTTAGTGCGCTCGCCCTTTGGGTTGCCGCAGACGTTGAGGATGTCCACAGCAGGCTCGCTACGACTACAAGTCCTATGCTTCGTAGTTTTGTCTGCATGAGTTTCGCTCCTTTTGCGTCGTACCGTGATGCATTGCCCCCCGGGCTTCTCTTATTTGTCTCCTTTCATCCGCTACCTTTGCGATTCCTTGAAAACTGTATCTTAAGCTCAATATCAGCTTACGAAGTTGCCACGGAGTATGTGCTCTCCGCCTGAGCCACTGAAATTACGGCTGTTAAGCCGCCCCGGGGCTCCATCGAATCCACCGCTTCAGACTCACAGCACCCGCACCGCCCGTGATTATCAAGCTCCACTTCTGCTTTGCAATCCATGCAATACCATCGATTCATTTTTGAGCCTCCTCGGAACCAGCTTCTCTTGAGTGACTCCATTCTGGAGGAGGGCCCCGGCGGAGGCCATAGACGGGAAGCCCCATTTTTCACGGTACCCGAGTACTGGATAGTTTTTATCCATTTGTGTGGTAGTTCCAGCAATGGAATAGTTTGAATTTCGATCCAGAACTGCCCTTCATTTTCCGTAAGATGCTGAAGCCAAACAGCTTGATCATTTATGCCAATTCCAGGTGTCTCGAAGTACCGCTCCGAGTGGGGACAGGACCATTGTACTGACGCCAAATTTGGAAACCCGGCGGCAATTGGCATCTCGCGAATGCCAGGACAGGTTGAGGCGCCTGGATGTGACCGACTCAGTGGTGCGGTTGATATACCTGGACCACGAACCCGAGCAATGGAACAGTATCGCTTCGCGATGAATCCTTTCGGGCCCTTCGTCCAAATTACTGTAGCCGGGGTGTCACCTTTCAGGTCGTGCGCGGAATCGGATGGACCAAAGATTTCCACTTGGTTATCCGATCTGGCAAACGGGTGGAGATGATGAGTGGATTCCGATGCCGGCGTTCAAGCTGCGTCATTTTGCCACACATCGTTTACGACTTGCGGAGCCCAAGGCCGAATGAAGCCTGTTTTACCTCACGGGAGGGATGGATTCTCCCCCGTTGGCAGCTCAAAATGCGCAGTTCACACCTCAATAAACCCATTTTGGCATATGTGTGTGGACGCACCGGTCACTTTACGGGCAAACTACACTGTGGGAAAGGTTTATCTAGACGACGTAGAGGTCGTATTGATAGTCTTTAGATTGGCATCAGGGGCCGTTATACAACACTGGGGGCTCCCGTTTGGCTGCGAGTTGGTGTTGGATAATTGAATCGTAAGCGTGGAGGACTGTGAAAATGGCTCAAACTCTAGGCACACGTGCATGGAAAGCGATGGATTACGTAGTCTGTAAGACTGCCGCTGTGGCCTTTGACACAATTCAAATTTTCAACAAATATAATCCCAATCCGAATTTCACTCCGAAATGGTCCGATAAGCCGCTGTTGAAGTCGTGGGAGAAGTCCAAGCCCACGCTCGGCTGGCCGCGGCAGACGGATTCTTTGTGCCCCGGCTGCGTCAAGGAAGCACGCGACGCTATCTTCGAGGGGAAAAAGGATTGGCGCGACCTTATGAGCGAAAAGGTCGGGGAGATCAAAGCGCAGATCATCGAGCGCGATGGCGAAGTCTGGATGGTCAAGGAATGCCCGATTCATGGCAAGTACGAAGACATGATGGCCATTGACGCAAAATTCCTGAACTGGATCGAACAGAATTTCCCGGGACGCGACATCCCGGCCCACAATGACGAAGACATGCACAAGCACGGGTCGAGCACGGTCCGCTATGGACGTGGCTCAGTCCTCACCGTGGACCTCACGAACCGCTGCAACATGATGTGCGACCCCTGCTTCATGGATGCGAACCAGGTGGGTTACGTCCACGAACTCTCCTGGGAAGAGATCCAGGAAATCCTGGACAACGCTCTGAAAATCAAGCCGCGCCGTCAGATGTCCGTGCAGTTCTCCGGCGGCGAACCGACGATGCACCCGCGCTTTTTCGACGCCATCCGGCACGCGCGCAAAATCGGCTACAACAGCGTGCAGGCCGCGACCAACGGCATCGAGTTTGCCAAGAGCAAGGAATACTGCAAGCAGGCTTTTGAAGCTGGCTTGCGCTACGCCTATCTGCAATTCGATGGCATCGGCAATGATGCGAACAGCCACCGCCAGGTCGGCAACCTGTTCGACGTGAAGCTCCGCGCCATTGAAAACATGCATGCGGCGGGCATCGAGATCATTCTGGTCACGACGATCGTTAACAACCTGAACAACGACCAGGTGGGCGCCATCGTGAAGTTCGCGATGGATAACCCCAAGAAAATTTCTTTCGTCGCTTTCCAGCCGGTTTCATTTACGGGGCGCGACGAGGAAATCACGCCCGAGCGCCGCATGAAGCAGCGCTACACGCTTTCTCACCTCGCGAAGGACGTCAGCGCGCAGGTCGGCAAAATCGAGCCGACACGCGACTGGTTCCCCATCTCGCTGATCAGCACCTTCTCCGCGTTCGCCGACCTCTCCCACGGTCCTGAAGCGCCGTGGGGCTCGGTAAGCTGCGGCTGCCATCCCAATTGCGGCGTGGGCACCGGAGTACTGATCAACAAAGAAACGAAGGAATGGGCGCCAGTCCCCGCGTTCCTGAGAGTGCCGCAACTCGTCGAAGACATCAAGAAAGTCACCGACGCCGCGCGCGGAAAGAATTTCTCTAATTTCATGTTCGCGCTGGCCATGCTCAAGAATTACAACCCATATGGCGCGCCGGGGACTTTCCACCTAATCGATCTAATGAAGAAGATGGACAAATCCTGGGGCCTGACCAAGAACCAGCGAAAGAAGTACGGCACCGCCGGCCCCGAGCGCACCTATGAAGACGCCATCAAGCGTCGCAACACGGATCCGTGGAATTTCCTCATGATTGCCGGCATGTGGTTCCAGGACCTGTTCAACTATGACTTCCGCCGCACCGAAATGTGCATCATCCCGTATGCGACGCAGCAGGGCGAAATATCCTTCTGCGCGTACAACACGGGCATCGGCTGGCGCAAAATCATCGAGAACATGTACAAGAACGCGACCGTCGCGCAGTGGTACAAGGAACACGGCAAGCACGAAATCTACGCCAAGGGCCGGCCCGTCAGCCTCGACGCTTACGAACATTCACTGGTGATCGACGCAGAAGACGCCGCGCGCGTTCGCAACGTGGACCACGATGTGCCCATCACCGCTGCCGAAGAAAACCGGGCACGCCGCCGCGCCGAATTCCTCAAGGAAGAAGCGCGGGTCCGCAAGATTTACGAAGAACTCGTGCTGAAACAGGCGCAGCCGGAAGTCGTCCAGATCGGCTCGCTCACCGACATCAAGAAGGCCACGCCGTCCGTCGCTCCCGTGACGATCAGCAACGCCAATGGGAACGGCAACGGCGCCGCCAAACCGCAGGTTGCCGAGCACGTCGCAGGCGACTAGTTTTATCCCATCTTGAAAATTTCCAACTGCCTCCGGTTCGCCGGAGGCAGTTGCATTTTTGTCTGCAAACATGCGTGCCAAACAATTTTTAAAAAGTAGCAAATGAGCCTCCACCACCGCTTTGAATTTCCCCTTCGGTAGTGGGTCACTTTCCGATAACAGGAAGTGGCAAAGAAATCCTCGTGCCCGGCCTAACTTTCGATAATTCTCTACCTTTGTTTCCTAGGTATAGTGCATTCCAAGACACGTGGGCCCGCTGCACGTCTTCACCGAGGAAAACCAAGTAGTTATGATGAATCCTCAGGAGCGGGATCATGCCTTTCCAGGAACAGGAAGAAGAAACTACCGGCGCGCAACTCCTCCAGAGGGAGCGCTGCACGAGGTTTGCGACCGTAGCGGCAGAAAGGGTCCGGTCCGACGAGAAATGCCTCTTCTCGATGTTGCCGCATCAAGAACTCTCACGTCTGGCCGGCGATTGGTACGAAGCGTGTTCGCAGGCCATGCTGCGTGGCAATTATGAGCCGATCGATAGGTGGATTCGGGCTCAATCGCGCCTCGCCGTAGCACAAGGTTTTGCATCAGAAGACATCATCCAACTGCTGTTGAACTGCCGCCGCACCGCGATTGAGACGGAGAGTTGGAACGAGGATATTTTTTCCGCAGTCGACGAAGTAATGAAAGAAGTGTTCGGTTCCATTTATCCGAATGGACTTTGGAACACGGGTGTCGCACTGAGAAATGACAACAGCGCAACCAACGAGATCGATACGAGTGTGCCAAGCGCAGGTGGAGAAGAACGGACGAGCGAGCGGCGCAGATTTGGACGCAACCGCCTGCGTTTCCCCATCCGCGTACGAAGATATGGCCGACAACGACAGGTCGAAGAATTCGCTGAAACGAAGAGCATCTCGCGCGGCGGGCTCTACTTTGTGACTCAAAATAAATACGAGAATCACGAGGTTCTGAAGATCAGCTTCCCCTATTGGAATGAGTCTGGAGGTATCAACCTGGAATACACTTCCAAAGTTGTTCGGCTTGATCGCCAACGGAACGGAGCCTGGGGAGTCGGCGTGGACTTCCAAGAGAGCCTGGGCCGCAAGGTCGGCTAAGAAAGCTTGCCTTCAGAGCGCCCGGCTTCCTGTGCGCTTCAGGATGTGCGCTTGCCAAAAATGTTGGCCAGCTTTGAAATCGATAGCATGCCTGCGGCAACCTGCAGATTGGTCTACTCCAACTCCAACGCATTTTCAGCTCGTTTTGGACGTCTGCATACCCTTTGATTTTCCCAAACGCAACAGGCGACTAAGAAGGAACAATAGTCGGACCCCGAAATCAAAACGGCCCACCTCCCGAGAAACGACTTGCCGGGACTTGCCTCCGGATTTGAAGGCCCTCTTCGAGTTTTCTGACCTCCCGGGTGGTCATCACGGACAGTGTGCGAAATTGAACAGTTTTGCGGCGGCGTATTAAGTCAAACTCACGTGTTGAAAAAGATAGAACTCACCCGCAAACAAATGTCCTCCACCCCCGTCCTACCTGCGGTGTAGCAGCCGGGAAGGGTTGCATCCTGTATTCAGGTGTCTTGCGTTTAGAACCTCATCTGGCTCGGAAGGTTTCCGTCATTGAGGGTCTTGAAGGGAAGTGAGCTTAACTGGGAGTCCTATCGCGCTATGTTTTGTTAGCGCGAGCTCGACCTCTGCGACGCCTTCGGCCACATTCCTATAAGCCGAGAGCTTGGGACCTGGCGGCTCAACCGCGAAAAGATAAGGATGAATAAATGAACCAAAAGAATAAAAACATTCAGGCAACCGTCAAAACGCTGCCGAAAGCTTCGACCGGAATCCAGGGCTTTGACGAAATCACGGGGGGAGGTCTGCCAACCGGTCGCCCCACTCTTGTCAGCGGAGGCGCCGGTTCCGGAAAGACACTGTTCGGCCTGGAGTTCCTGGTTCGGGGCGCCACACAATATAACGAACCCGGCGTTTTCATGTCATTCGAGGAAACGATCCCGGATCTGACCAAAAACGCCGCTTCGCTGGGTTTCGACCTGGACCGCCTGGTGGCCGAAAAGAAGCTGTTCTTGGACCACGTGCACATCTCGCGAAGCGAGATTTCGGAATCCGGGGAGTATGATCTCGATGGCCTCTTCATTCGAATTGCCGACGCTGTCCAGAGGGTCGGGGCGCGGCGAATCGTTCTGGACACCATTGAAGCGCTCTTCGGCGAGATGCCAAACCCGGGTATCCTGCGCGCCGAAATCCGCCGCCTGTTCGACTGGCTCAAGCAAAAAGGATTGACCACGGTCATTACCGCCGAGCGGGACCGGCCGGACAAGCTAACCCGGCACGGTATCGAGGAGTTCGTTTCAGACTGCGTGATCGTTCTGGACCATCGTATCCGGGAGGAGATCTCGACCCGTCGCCTGCGCGTCGTCAAGTACCGGGGATCGACCCACGGCACGAACGAGTATCCGTTCCTCATCGATGAACACGGCATTTCAGTCCTGCCGATCTCCTCACTGGGCCTGCACCATTCGGCACCCGCCGAACGAGTCTCGACTGGCATTGACCGGTTGGATGGCATGATGGGAGGCAAGGGCTTTTATCGGGGCAGCAGCATTCTGCTGTCCGGCACCGCCGGAACTGGTAAAACCAGCGTGGCGGCACATTTCGTGGATGCGGCCTGCCGCCGCGGCGAGCGCTGCTTGTATTTCGCGTTCGAGGAAGCACCCCGGCAGGTGGTCCGCAATATGCGCTCGATCGGCATCGATCTGGAGCCATGGATCCGCAAGGGGCTCCTGGAATTCCATGCGGCGCGTCCCACCTACGGTGGTATCGAAGAAGTCCTGCTCTTAACCCACAAGCACGTCTCCAGCTTCCAGCCCAACATCGTGGTGGTGGACCCGATTACGAATCTGCTCATGATCAGTACCCTGAACGAAGTGCGGTCCATGCTCACGCGGATGGTCGATTTTCTGAAGACCAGGGAGATCACCGCGATTTTCACTAGTTTGACCGCGGCAAGCGGCTCCCTGGAAGCCAGCGAGGCGGACGTCTCCTCCCTCATGGACACCTGGCTCCTGCTGAAAGCCATTGAGGTCGGAGGAGAGCGGAACCGCGCGCTCTACGTGCTGAAATCCAGAGGTATGGAACATTCCAACCAGATTCGCGAATTCGTGCTCACCAACGACGGCCTCCGATTGCTGGACGTGTACCTCGGACCCGAGGGCGTGCTGACCGGCTCTGCTCGCGTCTCACAAGAAGGGCGCGAGAAAGCAGTGGTCACGTTCCGCCAGCAGGAACAGGAGACCCGCCGGCGCGAACTGGACCGCAAGCGCCAGATCTTTGAGGCCCGCATGGTCATGCTCCGGGCGGAGTTTGAAGTGGAGGAAGAAACAATTAAACAGAGCATTTCCGAATCGAAATTACTCGCCGAGGAAGTGTTGCAGGACCGCGGGCAGATGGTGCGGAGCCGGGAAGCGGACACCTCCGCCTACAAAAAGGGAGGGAGCGCGCCAATCGCTCGGAAACGCTGAATGCCGAAAACCAAGAAAAAAACTCGGGCGCGGCCTCGCAAATCGACGCCCCTAAAACCGGAATTTTGGAAGCTGCGGCTCTACGTCGCGGGCCAGACTCCCAAATCGATTCGCGCCTTTGCCAACCTCAAGGTGCTGTGTGAAAAACACTTGAAGGGCCGCTATCGGATCGAAGTGATAGATATTTTGGAGAATCCGCATCTGGCTCGAGGCGATCAGATCGTAGCAGTTCCGACCCTGGTAAGAGATCTTCCAGGTCCTGTCCGAAAGATCATTGGAGACCTGTCCAACGCCGGGCGGACGTTGATTGGTTTGGCCCTCCAACCGATAGTCTGACCAAGCTCGGAAAGGTCCATATGAAAAAGCCCCCCAACAAGGCTGGCCAGACGGGAAAGCGGAAACCCAAATCGCCCGGGGTAATGGAGCAGACTGACTCCCAATCTCGAACGGCAAAGTACGTCTTGCGTTTGTACATCAACGGATCCACGTTGAAATCGACGCTCGCTGTAAAGAATATCAAGCAGGTTTGCGAGCAGCACTTGAACGGCCGGTATGACCTGGAAATCATCGACATTTGCCAGCACGCGAATCTCGCCAGAGACGAACAGATTGTGGCGGTGCCCACGCTCATTAAACGGCTTCCGCGCCCGCTGCGAAGGCTCATTGGGGACCTGTCGGACCAAAACAAAGTGCTCTTCGGACTGGACCTGAAAATACGGGAGTGATGGATGGTGGAAGGCGGAAAAAAGACCTTCACGAAACATTTGCCTTTGGCGATCCGGCTCGCCCCCAGTAGCCAGCAGGAGTTGGCCAGGGGAAATACGGTCGCTATGGCTCGTAGGAAGAGCTTGCCTGTCGATAAGAAGAACGCGTCCGTTACAGCGGACAAGAAACGCCCGACCGCCGGGTGGGAAACCTTCCTGACTGGAATCTCCAGGGGGAAAACTGTTTTAGAATACCGTGCGAAACGTAAAATTTTCATGCAAGGAGAGCTGGCGGAATCCATGTTCTTTCTCGAACGAGGCAAGGTAAAGCTTGCGGTTGCATCCTTCGAAGGCAAGGAAGCGATTGTCGCCACTCTGGAGCCCGGTGAATTCTTCGGTGAAGGATGCCTTGCAGGTCAGCCGTTGCGCATGGCAACGGCTATTTCAGTGGAAGATTGCACTCTCACCAGGGTTGAAAAACCGATAATGGCTAGGATGCTCCACGAAGAGAAGGGACTCGCGGAAATGTTCGTCACGCATCTGCTTTCCCGCAACATTCGATACGAAGCGGATCTGGTCGACCAGATTTTCAACTCCAGCGAGGTCCGCCTGGCTCGGATGCTCCTACTGCTCTCCCATTTTAGCAAGGAGAGCAAGACCGAAACTGTAGTTCCGGGGATCACTCAAGAAAACTTGGCAGAAATGGTCGGCACAACCCGGTCACGAATCAACTTTTTCATGAATAAGTTCAGGAAGCTTGGTTTTATCGATTACAACAGCCGCGAAATGACGGTTCACAGTGGCCTCCTCAACGTAGTCCGTGACCCTGCAAAAGGCGATTCCTATGACATATGAGAAAAACCGCCTTAAAGCACTCCGCCCTCCGCGTCTGCCAGGCAATACAACCTCCAAGTGATGTTTCCTCCGGTTGCGACGACTAACTCCTGATAGACAGAAGGTGACCGAAACGTCAGGTAGAGTATCGTATTCCGCCTATAGCCCCTGAACTGATGAAGCATGCCATTTTTGCGTTTGGTACGCGTTTCAATCTTGTGAAGTGAGGTCCACCCGTATTGTGAGACAATGAAAAAGTCGATTTCTGGACCACGCGTACTTTATTTTGGAGTCATAAGGAAAATTCCGGATGAACCGAATTGCTGGTTTCGCGCTGCTGGTCACCTTGAGTGTTTCATGGTCCATACAGGCTAAAGCTCAAAGTGACGGGGTTGCAGAATACGCGCGCCAGTCCGCCCAGTTGGACAAGAAGGCAGCCAAGGAATATCGGAAAGCTCGTAAGAAATCCGCGAAGACGCAGCGGAAGTTGCTCAAAAAGGCGAACCGTCAAAACGGAAACCGGACTTCTTCAACCACTCATTCCCACGGCTGAAATTCCTGCCAAGATCGACCTATAGCAAGTGGTCCACTGCCCCCGTTTGTGGGCTTTGACCCTGCGCTGGAAGTTACATACGATGTGCCAACAAGAGTTCACAGGTAACAGGTAGCGTTTTTGACGGTCCAATTCATTGCCGTCCTGTTTGCTCAACCTCTACGCGAAACTGCGCTTCAGTTTCGCGGTGTAAGGATCTGATCCAGACGCGCAGGCGCACTGCCCTCGCGCTCCAGGTGCGGATAGCGAAGGCCGCCGTGATAGTCGATCTTGACGGTGCGGAAACGATTTCCATTCTTAACGAGAAGTTCGATGGAAGTTCCGGTCTTGCTCGCGTCTTTAACCGCGTTTTTAAGCTTGTCGGCGTCAAATGGAATTGCGTTGACAGCGATGATTTGTGTGCCGAGAGTCACCCCCGCCTTGTATGCAGGCCCTTCCCAGAGCACGTCGGTGAGCTTGTTCTCCGCACCTATAATCATGCCGAGGGAATAGGTCAAGTCGGTAAGCTTGCGGCGCACTTCGGAGTCTCTGAAATAATTGGACGGTGTATCTGAATAAACCAGCTTGTAGCCGCCTCGCGCAATGCCATCCAGGGGCGCTCCGGGGCCATGACCGTCGAGCCGCGTGTGTAAAAACGTTGCCCAGTCATAGGGCTGCACGGCGTTCAGAGCTTTCACCACATCCTCGAACGAATAGGTGGAGGTGACGAAGCTGCCATCGTTGATCCCCAAAAAAGCCTTCGCGAAATCATCCAGAGACCGGCGCCCTTCGGATTGTTCGCGAATCAATGTATCCACGTCGAGCCACATCAACTGGCCTTCCGAGTAGTAGTCCTCGCTGCGCTCCCAGCTTCGCCAGGGAAGAGGACGGCGCAAGGCCATAATAGGGTCATTCGGAGTGTCCTGAAGCGCTCGCCATTCGCGGCCAACGCGGTGATCGTAGAGAGCCGCAGTGCCTGCTATGGCATCGAGGGCTTGTTGCTTGGTCAAAAGTCCGGCACGGGCCGCAAGCACGAAACCCCAGTATTGAGTTTGGCCCTCGTAAACCCACAGGAGGCTGTCGCGCATGGGCACGTTGAAGTTCGGCGTCCAAAGGTCCGCTGGACGCCGGAACTTGCCGTTCCAGGAATGCGTGTATTCGTGAGGCAGCAGATCGTGGGTGTCGGCGTCCTTGTCCCATTCTGTGAAGTACGTAGGGGCAGTGGCGTTCTCACTCGACTGGTGATGCTCCAGGCCGATGCCGCCCATTTCGTCGGTCAGAGCTAGAAGGATGTCGTAGTGATCATAGTGATGAGAACCGTAAAGTTTGTAGGCCTGTTGCACCAGGGCGCGGTGCGCTTCGAGTTGTTCAGGTTTCACCTCTAACAGATCTGCCCGGTCAGCGACAATGTCCAAATGAACGGGAACGGGACTACCGGGGTCGAGATCCAGGCGCTTGAAATAGCGGCCTGCGAAGATCGGCGAATCCGCAAGCGTGTCGAAGGAAACTGGCTTAAAGGTTGTGACGCCGCCATTTCTTGCGGCGGTCTCCATGGCGGTTGCGAACTCCCAGCCCTGGGGCAAATGAACGCTGGCCTCCACCATAATCTGTCGCGCAAAATAGCCGGCCGGATAGAGGGTTACCACAAGCCACTGCAAATTCAACATGGCCGGCGTCATGACAATGCGTTCTTCAGGAGTATCAACGGGCGAGGTGTATTGAAAGCTGACATCGAGGGTTGATACGCCCGCTGGCACGCTGACGTGGAACGCGAACACGTCCACTGGGTCGCGCACCCATGGGACAACTATGCCGTTGGCAGTAATCATGAGACCTGCAAGCTCATCGACTCGTCCCGTAGGAGAATGATTTCCCGGAGCCCACTGCGGATACAGCAACACGATTGACTCGCCCGCGCGCACGGGAATCGTTTCGCGAACGTTGAAGATGTGTCGAGCGACATCGGTGGCGTCCACACTCAAATGGATCGTGCCGGGGTAAGGTATGTCCTTCGGCAGGTTAACCGGTGCGGGCATAGGCAGCGGCTGCGGCCCAGCCGACTGCGCGAACGCAACACCTGCACCAAGGATCAGAGCGCAACAGAGGGAAAGAATGTTTCCGAGGAGTTTGCTTTTCGGCATACCGTAACTCGCGCCAATTGCGGCTGTGTCCGCATTCCGGATGCGGGAGCAGACGCCATGTTACACCGGCCCGCGCTGGCGGATTCAATCGTTTTGTTTCCTAACCACACGGTCAACCTCGGCGAATCCAATGTCCAACGACCACCACCTTGGCCGAGTTCAAACCATCAACCCGTGACTCCTTGCCCGCGCCGGACAAACAGGATTTTTGATAACTGGCTTTTGGCCACTGGGCCACATTCCGACTTATTAGGACCTATCCGTCAGCGCACTTGTATGTGAACTGCAATTCCAAAGCTGCCATCCTCAAGCTTGTCAATTCGAACGACCTCCCCGAAAGACGTGGAATTACAACGATCAGTCTGTGAGTACCCCAAAATCGCACTGACGGACATTCCCATGTAGTAGTGCTTTAGCCGGGTCTTGAAGTAATCGCCGTCGCGGGAAGTGTTCAACGTGGTTTGTACTTCCTCCGCGTATTTCGGATTGGAAGGACGGGCCAGCAATGGCCTTGAGAGCTTGACGCGCCGATTGAAGCGACGTTCCGATTCTGCAACTTTAGCGATGACAATCGTCTCGGTCGTCGGCTTTTTCATGATAGAACCGCCTGCGCTCCGCAACTTTTCTCAGAGTATTTGCCAATACTGGAAGCCTCAATAGTACGAAAGTTTTTGCCGTCTGCCTCTACATTCCCATTTGCGTTTGGAGTTTGGGCATTGGAAACCGGTCCGGTCCACCCTCCGATAACGGAGACTTATCAGGACTTGGGACCCCTAATTGGCCGCTGTCTTATTGATTTTCACTCCCCAACCACTTGGCCAGTACCGAACGTTGTTCGGGCGCGATTTCTTCGAAAACCAGCCCCATCCCCCGATCCTGGATGGCTCGAAATGACCCTGCAACGGAGTTCCATGGTGACATTTTCCTTCTGAATTTGCAGGCGCACCGTCGCATCCAGCGGAAGCGGATTCAGGGTGTCGATGTAGCAGCCCTGAGTACTCAAATCTGCAGTGCGCATTCGGCTACGCGCGTCTGTTCTTACATCGATGATGTCTGCGGAAGTGACGAAGAGTTGGCGCACTCCAGAACGCCGTTCACGCTTTCCTGGAGAGGCCGGCATTGTTTGCCCTCGGGATGCCACGGTCTTCGCAAAGGCCACCGCCACACCAAAGCCGGACCCTCGGCGATCCACCCGCACAACCACGCCCCTTTCCTCCCATGCGCTTTCGTTTCTCGGCTCGTTTGCCGGCGCAATACGCAGCCGCATACCCACATAGTAGCGGTCGTGGAACGTCAAGAAGTAACAGCCCTCGCTAGACACGTTCAGGGAGCTTCTAACTTCTTCGAAGGTCCCATCAATGAAGTCCGCCGAGCGGATCCGCATTTCCTGGGAAATCTTGGCCCTCCCTTTTTTTCGGCGTTCCTGTCTTTCCGTAGGTGTAACGGACGGGGTGGCGTGCTTCTGAAGGCATGTGGGAGCGCTTGGCATAGCAGACTTTTCCTCCGCCTAACTTCTGAACTCTTTCAACAATAAGTCTACCTGCCGTTTGCAACTTACGTAAATGGAGCCCCCGTACCGGTACGGTTGGCCCACCGTCTATGAACACCCCCCTCTCAATTCATGGAATATCTTTACAGCACATTTCGCAAGCTCATGGAGAACGGGACAGCGAGGTTGTCCCTACTTGAGAGGTCCAAGTGAATGCTTACCCAAACAACCCCGATAGTCATTACCATGATCGATTTCAGCCACCCCATCTATGGACTGAACCCTTCACTTGAGACACTCGGATAAGGCACACTTTGCAGGGAAAGGGACTGCAAGTGGCAAAGAGACGAGTGGGAAGATACCCGAAAGAATTCCGTCGAATGGCAGTCGAGCGA
>Ga0182024_10008577_pt1 | contig 21466 bp, 18 predicted proteins | sample P32metaG_FD_120480 | JGI IMG/M metagenome (GOLD analysis project Ga0182024, IMG submission 120480) | Permafrost microbial communities from Stordalen Mire, Sweden - P3-2 metaG (Illumina Assembly) | ecosystem: Environmental > Terrestrial > Soil > Wetlands > Permafrost | place: Sweden: Stordalen...
CGGGGGCGGGGGCGGCTTCGGAGGTTGCGGAGGTGGCATCATCGGAGTCAGCCTCAACGACGTTGTTGGCGGTGGCGGAGGTGGAGGCGGCTATAGCGGCGGCGGCGGCGGCTATAGCGACGACGGCAGTTGCGGTGGCGGCGGCGGCTCAATCATTGACTCATCCGCCATAGCGATTCTCGCCGAGGTTTCCGGCATCGCCAGCCCAGACGACCCACCCAATCCGGGCCAAGTTTATTATTCAGGCAATGGCGAGATTATTATTACCGCAGTTCCCACACCCCTTGTCATCACCACCCACGCGACGTTTGGCTTCACGAACGGAGCGTTTGGTTTCGACGTGATCGGCCCGTCCGGCCCCAACGTGGTCATTCAGGCCAGCGCGGACCTGCAAACCTGGATTCCGCTGCAAACCAATCTGCTCGGCAGCGGCCCGCTCTATTTCTCCGATCCGCAGTCCCCGTCCAGCGTCCAGCGCTTCTACCGCGTCCAATTATCGCCCTAAAATTCGGGAGGGGCGAGCTACGCGAGTCCCTGACTATCGCCATAACCCAATGTGTTGAACCCAGTATCCTATGAGATCTAAAAACGCCCTTTGCAGTGCTATCCGTCAGAATCACGCGGTCGCAAGAGGATTTTTTACCACGGACAACACGGAATTCACAGATGGAAATGTCTTCATCCGTGCTATCCGTGTAATCCGTGGTCCATTTACTGGTTGGGGCTTTGCCGCGCGGTGGCTTTTCATCGCGGTCGCCTTGCAATTGGGTGTGCCAGCCGGTTCCGCCCAGACCAACATATACCTAATCACAGCGTCGGAGACGAATATCACTCTGAACCCGGGCACTTACGTCATCACCGCCTACGGCGCTCAGGGCGCGGAACCTGGATTTGGATTTGGAGCCGAGATGAGCGCCGAATTTAACTTTTCAGCGCCCACGGCCCTCACTCTCTTGGTGGGCCGCGTCGGCCACTTCGACATCTTCGGCAGCGTCAGCGGTGGCGGCGGCGGCGGCGGCAGCTTCGTTGTCGAAGGCAGCACACCGCTGGTCATCGCTGGCGGCGGCGGCGGCGGCGGCGGCGGCTTCCTAGGCGACGGCGTCGGCTTTGGAGGTGGATATGGTTTTGAAAACGGCGGCACTGGCGGCACTGGCGACGAGCGCGTTAGTGGCGGCTTCGGAGGGGGCGGCGGAGGTGGCGACCGTGGTGGTGGTGGTGGCGGCGGCGGCTACAGCGGCGGTGGCGGCGGCTCAATCATCGACTCATCTGCAATAGCGATTCTCACCGAGGTTTCCGGCATCCTCAGCCCAGATGACCCATACAATGGCGAGATTATTATTACCTTAGTTCCCACACCCGTTGCCATCACCACCCACGCAGCGTTTGGCTTCACGAACGGAGTGTTTGGTTTCGACGTGATCGGCCCGTCCGGTTCCAACGTGGTCATGCAGGCCAGCACGGATCTGCAAACCTGGATTCCCCTGCAAACCAATCTGCTCGGCAGCGGCCCGCTCTATTTCTCCGATCCGCAGTCCCCGTCCAGCGTCCAGCGCTTCTACCGCGTCCAATTATCGCCCTAAAACCTGATGTTAAACCCAAGTGCATGTCAAAGAGAATATGCCTGTCCCGACTTCTAAAGTCTGGCGCACCAACGAAGAAACTGATAACGGTTTTCGTTGTTGAGCGACGTTACCCGCATTCTTGAATCCATCGAGCACGGTGACCCCAAGGCCGCCGATAAACTGCTTCCCTTGGTCTATGAGGAGTTGCGCAAGCTGGCGGCGGCGAAAATGGCGAATGAACAGGCCAACCAGACTTTGCAGCCCACCGCGCTGGTGCATGAAGCCTGGCTGCGGTTGGTGGGCAACACGAATCCCAACTTCTCTGGCCGTGCTCATTTCTTCGGCGCCGCCGCCGAGGCGATGCGCCGCATTCTCATTGAAAAGGCCCGCCACAAGAGCGCCCAACGGCACGGAGGCGGCCAGCAACGGGTGGACATGGAGGGTGTCGTGGAAGTTGCCGCGCCGGGTGATGACGACGAACTCCTGGCTGTAAATGATGCCCTCGAAAAGCTCTCCGTTATCCACGCAAGCCAGGCCGAGGTGGTCAAGTTGCGCTATTTTGTGGGCATGACCAACGCGGAAGCGGCCCAGGCCCTGGGTCTTTCGGAACGCACAGTCAAGCATTACTGGAACCACGCCCGCGCCTGGCTGTTCCGCGAAATCACCGCTGTCCGCACGACCGGGTGATTCTTCTCGTATTTTCCACTGCCATTTTGCGCACGAGGAACAAGGGCGCATTATCTCGAAATGAACTCCGAAAAAGCCAGTGGGTTGAATATTGCAGGATTTGCTGAGAGCATTCGGTTTCCATGAAGGCTGTTCGTTTGATTGAAGTTGGAAAACCGCTTCGGCTGGAGACTTTGCCAGCGCCGCAAATCGGCACGGATGAGGTGCTGGTGCGCGTCGAAGCCGCGGGCATTTGCCACTCGGATGCGCATTACCGCGCCGGAGTGTCCAGCGCCAGTCCGCTGCCGATGACGCTGGGTCATGAGATCGCGGGCGTGGCGGAGGAAATCGGCGGCAGCATCAAACATATTTCAAAAGGCGCGCGGGTCTGCGTGCATTACATGGCCACCTGCGGCCAGTGCGGACCTTGCGCGGGCGGACACGAACAATTTTGTTTGACAGGGCGGATGATCGGAAAACATCGGGACGGAGGCTATGCGGAATTTGCGCGCATTCCGGCGCGGAGCTTGTTCGTGCTGCCGGATGAAATCCCATTTGTCCAGGGCGCGGTCATGATGTGTTCGTCCGCGACTTCCCTACACGCCTTGCGCAAGGCGCGTTTGAAGCCGGGAGAAACTGTCGCGATTTTTGGTTTTGGCGGACTAGGCTTTTCCGCGGTGCAATTGGCCAGAGCACTGGGCGCGGGAAAGGTTTTTGCCGTCGATATTAACGCGGCCAAGCTGCGCCTGGCGGCAGAACTGGGCGCCATTCCGATAAACGCCAGCCAAGGTGATCCGGTGGAACAGATTCGCCACGCGACGGACGGCCAGGGAGCCGATGTCGCGTTGGAACTCATTGGCAAGCCCGAGACGATGGACGGCGCCGTGCGTTGTCTGGGGCGGTTTGGCCGCGCGGCGCTGGTGGGATTGACCCGGCAATCATTCGCGGTGGCGCCGTACGAAAATGTAATCAACAAAGAAGCGGAAATTATCGGCGTGTCCGACCACCTCGCATCAGAAATTCCGGTGCTGTTGGAATTGGCGCGGAGCGGCAAATTGCAGATTCCCTCCGGCATCATCCGGACTATTTCGCTGGACGCCGGGCAAATTAATGAGGCGCTGGATGGCCTTGAAAAAGCCAGCGATTTCATTCGCGTCGTGATCACACCGAGCGCCCCTTCTGGCTGAACGGCCTTGTTGGAATGTCATTGGGCGGTGCAAGTGAAGGTGATCGGGCCTTTAATGGACGAATTATTCCCAGTGGAATCTTCCGCGTAGGCGGACATGGTATTGATGCCACCGGTCGCGAGAGTCACGTTTGCGAACCAGGTCTTAAAACCAGTCGTCGAAGAGGCCGGCTGCCAACCGGTTCCATTGAGGTTGTAATAAACTGCCACCACGGCGGCATTGTCTGAGGCTGTGCCTTTTAGGGTGAAGGCCGCCGTGCTGACCTTCTCGTTGGCGACGGGCGCGGTGATCCTGATTGTCGGCGGTTGGATATCCACGAAATTAGCGACGAGGCTTTCGCTTGCACCCACTACGAAGCGATAAGAGGCGGTTGTGATGGTGTCGCCGAGGCTGGACGTCCAATTGGCGAACTTAAAGCCGGGCTTGGCGACTGCTCTGACAATTGCAGTGGTACCGCAGAGCTTTTTTCCACCGCCAACAGTGATGCCCCAGTTGGTGGGCGAACTGCTGGTGGAGATCTCATATTGCAGCCATGCGAAGTTGGCCACAAGCGTCTCGCTTTTCAACGCCGTGAACGTGTACTGGAGGTCCGTGCTCGCTAACTTTCCGAACGCGGTCCAACCGATAAAGTCGTAGCAACCGTTGGTGAATGAGGCCGTGACGGTCACAGGCGAACCTCTTAAGTAGCGACCTTTTCCGGCGACGGTGGGACCAGCTTTAAGCGGAATGGCTTGCACGTTGATCGTATAGATCGGGGTCAGCTCAGTTCGAATACCGGCATAAGTGGATTTCCATCCAGTGGTCCCGGGCAGATAATAGGCCGTCGCGTGCGTATCATACAGGAACACAGATGAACCAGGGACGGGAGCGTTGCCCTGGAAATAAACGTTTGTCAGACTCGTGCAATCAGTGAAGGCGACCGATCCAATACTGGTCACGGTACTCGGAATGACGACGTTCGCCAGACTCACACAGAACTCAAAGGCGTCGCCATCGATGCTGGTTACCCCGTCTGGAATCACGACGTTGGTCAGACTAAAACAGGAATTGAAAGCGCTTTCTCCGATGTTGGTGATGCCCTCGGCCATTGTGAGATTGGTTAAGCTGCTGCATTGTGCGAATGCCTCAATGCCGATATTCCCCACGCTGCCGGGGATCGCGACACTGCCCAGACTGGTGCAATTGAAAAACGCCTGAAGGCCAATGCTGGTAACGCTGTCAGGAATTGTAACATTGGTCAGGCTTTCGCAGTCGTAGAATGCAAGGTTTCCGATATTAGTCGCGGTGTCGGCAATGGTCGCGCTGGTCAAGCTGGTGCATTCCGCGAATGTCAACTCTCCCATATTTGTAACGCCCTCGGGAATGACGATACTGCCCAGACTCGTACACAGATCGAAGGCGCTGTCGCCGATGCTGTTGATGCTTCCCGGAATGGTCACGCTGGTCAACTCACTACAGGCATAAAAAGCAAAGCTACCGAGATTGGTGACGGTATCAGGAATGGTGACACTCGTCACCTCGGTCTCTTCGAACGCTTTGTTCGCAATGATGGTCACCGGCATACTATAGAACGTGCTGGGAATAGTGACATCGCCGCCAGGCCCGGTATAAACGACTATGGTGAGACTGGCGCCGTCGGCGTTGGTTGAGAATTCATAGTCCTGGGCTTGGGCGTGTATCGCTCTCGGCGCGGCCAAAAGCAGCAGAGTCGAAAGAAGGAGCAAAGTTCGTGTCATAGCTGATGGGTCGAGAATAAAGTTGGAGCGCGAGGATTCACTCGCTTGTCGCGCGCAGCCCAATACCCGCCAATTTCGTTGGCTAAACTAAGGAGGATTCGCCGGGCGGTCAATATCAATGACTTGGAAACATCATCACCTGATCACATCCGCCAGCAAATTGTTTGAGAGAAATTTCGGCCTTCCCGCAGTTAAGAGTGGAAGCGCTGGCGTTCGGCGGAAAGCGTGCTAGATTGGCATTGTCCAGGTGATTTAAAGACAGATTGAAAGCGCTTATCTCGACCACGAAACGGACCGAACGAGTCTTCCTCATCGGTTTGGAACTCAAATCAGGCTCAAGCTGGAAAACCCGCGACTCTCTGGATGAACTGGCGGAATTGGCCGCCAGCGCCGGCGGCACGGTCGTCGGCGATGGCACCCAAAAACTCGAAGCGCCTGTGGCCGCGACCTTCATCGGCACGGGCAAGGCGGCGGAGTTCGCCGAATTTTGCCGGAGCAACGACGTCGATACCGTCGTTTTCGATGACGAATTGTCGCCCGCGCAAAGCCGCAACCTGGAGCGGGTCTTCGGCTGCAAAATCCTGGACCGAACTTCTTTGATTCTCGATATTTTCGCGCTACGGGCCCGTTCGCGCGAAGGCAAATTGCAGGTGGAACTGGCGCAATTGCAACATCTGCTGCCGCGCCTGACCCGTTTTTGGGGCCACCTTTCGCGGCAGTCGGGCGGTATCGGCATGCGCGGCGGCGAAGGCGAATCGCAACTTGAAACCGACCGCCGGCGGGTGCAGGAGCGGATCGAAAAAATCACGGCCGATCTTCAAGCCGTGCGCCGACATCGAAACACCCAACGCAGCGGCCGCCAACGGCAGTATTGGCCCTTGGCCTCCATCGTGGGTTACACGAACGCCGGCAAATCGACCTTGCTCAATGCGCTGACCGGCTCGTCGGCTTTGGCGGAAGACAAATTGTTTGCCACGCTTGACCCGGCCACACGGCGATTGCACTTGCCGACGAACCAAAATGTATATTTGACGGACACGGTCGGCTTTATCCGCAAGCTGCCGCATGGGCTGGTCGAGGCCTTCAAGGCGACCCTGGAGGAAGTGGTGCAAGCCGAACTGCTTTTGCACGTCGTGGATGTGAGCCATCCGCAGGCGGCGGAGCAAATTGCGGCCGTCAACAGTGTGCTGACGGAAATAGGGGCGGACGGCAAACCGACCATCATGGTCTTTAACAAGATCGACAAATGCAACGGCAATGGGTCCCTGGAAAACTTTCTTCTGCAATATCCCAATGCCGTCGCCATTTCCGCTGAGAGTGGCGCGGGCGTTCAGGAATTGATCGCGGAACTGGGCACGCAACTGCGTCCTATCCGCGAATTCGTGGAGTTGTCCGTGCCGCATGGGAAATCCGCCGTCATTGCCCGCTTGCATGAGGTGGCGCAGGTGACGGAGCGGGATTACGCGGGCGAAACGGCGCGATTCCGGGCGCGCATCCCACCTCATTTCCACGGCGAATTTGCGCCCTACATTGTGCGCGAATTCAGCAACGGTGCTTCTCATTAATCCCGCCCTTGTTTATGACGGGCAACTCTGGGTAATATAGGGCGAGGTAAAATGAGAGGCAAAATCGTTGTTTTGGGAGTGACCGGCTCGATCGCAGCCCATAGGGCGGTCGATTTGGCCAGCTTGCTGGTCAAGGGCGGGTGTGTTGTCCACGTCGTGATGACGGCGGACGCGCAACGGTTTGTCACGCCTCTTCCGTTTAAAACGCTCTCACGCCATCCTGTCGTGACCGATTTGTACGATGTGGAGGAAGGATGGAAACCGGCCCATATCGAGCTGGCCGATGCGGCAAATTTGCTGCTCATTGCGCCGGCCACGGCCAATATGCTGGCCAAATTGGCCCACGGCCTCGCGGACGATGCCCTAAGCTGCATTGCGCTGGCACTTAATCCCGGGGCGAAAATGCTTATTGCTCCGGCGATGAATGGAAAAATGTGGCTGCATCCGGCCACGCAAGCCAATGTGAGATTGCTCAAAGAACGAGGGGCGGAGTTCATCGGCCCGGAGAAAGGCCTTCTTTCCTGCGGCTACGAAGGCATCGGGCGCCTCTGGCCGGCGGAAAAAATCGCCCAAAGCGCCGTGGCCCTGGTCCAGTGAACGAAGACCCCAAACATACCTTCGCGCAAGTCAGCCCAATTCATAAGCTGACGCGCTTGCTGGCCGCGCCGGTAATCGAGCCGAGCCAGCGCGCAGCGCGCATTCTGGCGGTCGAAAAAGACATCGTGCTGCCTTTGCGCCTGCTCATCATTGCCATTCTTGGTTACTTTTTTTTCTTTGCCCACTGGCTTTACATTCCGGGCGCGAACGGCACGTCGCAGATTAAGTTGCATAGGCATGTCCGACCCAATGCTGACACAAATTCTCTCATCTCGGATTCAGGTACGAACCATCTCTCGGCGCCGAAGAGCGCAAAGGAAATTGAGCCGCCGGACCCGATCAAGGACGATTGGAGTTTGAAACATGCTGTTGCGCTCAAGGGTTCGTTTGTGGCCTACGCCTTGTTGAATCTGATTGTGGGGGCGATTTTTATTTGGGGGCGGCGTCTGACGCTGGCCAAGATCGAATGGATGGTATTTGCCGCCGGGGCGTTGGATTGCGTCCTGATGGGAACGCTGGCCTTTTTGAATAAAGGCTTTGCGTCGGATCTTTATCCGGTCTTCGCCGTCCTGATCCTCCACAATGCGCTGGCCATCCCGGTGGCCTTTCCGCAGCTTCTCATAAATTCTCTCTCGATAGGTTCTTTCGTTGCGGCTGGGATTTTGGACAGGCACATCAACCCTGAGGACATTGAAAATAGTTCATGGGAGCAACCCATGGAGCGCATCACCGTGCTGGTCACATGGGCTTTGTGTTGTTACGGCATCCAGGTCTTGTTTGAAAAGCAGAAGAGAGCCGAAGCCGAAGCGACGGAATTTGCCGTCCGGCAAGAGCGGTTACGCACGGCCGGGCGGCTGGCCGCGGAAATTGCCCATCAACTTAAAAATCCCCTCGGTATCATCACCAACGCGGCGTTTTGCCTCAACCGTTCGGTGCATGAAGGCGAAATGCAGGTGGATGAACAGATCCAGATTATTCGCGAGGAAGTGGATCGCGCGGACCAGATCCTGACCGAACTCATGGGCTACGCGCAATTGGCGGAGGGCAAAGTGGAGCGTTTGGAGGTGGTCGAGGAGTTGGACACAGCCGTGCAAGAGGTCTTTCCGCCCGCGGCCAAATACCAGGTGAAGATTCACAAGGATTACGCTCCGGCGTTGCCCGCTTTGCTCATGCAGAAGCGGCATCTTTCCGGCGTGCTGGTCAATCTGCTGCAAAACGCGCGCGAAGCCATGAACGGCCGGGGCGCGGTCAATATTTCGGCGCAATACGGCGACAATGATTCCATACGAATCGTCATTTCTGACACCGGCCCCGGCATCTCGCCGAACAAGATCGACAAAATATTTGAGGCTTATTTTACCACTCGCGAAAAAGGCACCGGCTTGGGCCTGGCCATCGTCAAACATAATACGGAAATGTATGGCGGCCGAGTGCAAGTGGATTCTGAGGTTGGAAAAGGCACCCAGTTTGTGGTAGAGTTTCCGGCAAGAATCTTGATGAGGTTGTCCAAATGACTTTGACTTTGCCCCCAGTCCTGGTGGTCGATGACGAAAAGAACATGCGCCTTTCGCTGCGCACGATTCTTTCCGGCGAAGGCTACGATTTGCGGCTGGTGGAATCGGCCGAGGAAGCGCTGGCAGCGCTGGAGAAGGAAGAATTTTTCATGGTCATCACGGACGCCCGGCTGGGCGGCGGGATGAGCGGCTACCAATTTTTGGCCCTGGCGTGCAAACGCTGGCCCAATACGCCGTTTCTGATGATCACGGCCTACGCCACGCCCAAATTGGCGGTGGAAGCCATCAAATCGGGCGCGATTGATTATCTGGCCAAGCCATTCGCGCCGGAGGAATTGCTCCACGCCGTCTCCCGTTGCGCGGAACGCCATCGTTTGCTGCGGGACAATGCGGCGTTGCGGGCCAGCGTCAGTCAAGCCTACCAATTGGAGCAGATCGTGGGCGAATCGCCCAAGATGCACGAGTTGCGCCAGTTGATTCGCAGCGTGGCCCCGACTGACGCCACGGTGCTGATTCTGGGCGAGAGCGGCACGGGGAAGGAATTGATCGCGGGCTCCCTTCACAGCATGAGCCAGCGCCGCCAGAACAACTATATCCGCATCAACTGCGCGGCGATTCCCGAGAACCTATTGGAAAGCGAGCTTTTCGGCCACGAGAAGGGCGCCTTCACCGGCGCCGTCAAACAAAAACTTGGCCGGGTCGAGGAAGCTCATGGCGGCACTATTTTTCTCGATGAAATCGGCGACATGAGCCGGCCTTTGCAAGCCAAGCTGCTCCGCTTTTTGGAAGACGGGACGTTTACGCGCGTGGGTGGCAATGATGAACTGCGCGTCGATGTCCGCCTCATCGCGGCCACGAACCGGGACATTATCGAAGCCATCGGCCAGAACAATTTCCGGGAGGATTTGTTCCACCGTTTGAACGTCGTCCAATTCCGTCCGCCGCCGCTGCGCGAACGCGGCGACGACATCATCATCCTGGCGGAAAATTTTCTTCTGCATTTCAACGGCACCATGAATAAGCATCTGCGCGGGATTTCTACCCCTGCGCGGAACAAGCTCTTAAGCCATCATTGGCCGGGCAACGTGCGGGAACTGCGCAATGTCATCGAGCGCGCCGTCATTTTGGAAACGACGCCGGAGATCCAGCCGGCCAGCCTGCCTGATTTCCATCTGGAAGGACGCTTGCGCAAGTCCGAAGGGATCGCCATTTCGGGAAATCAATCCCTGGACGAGTCGATGGCGGAGTTCGAGCGGCAAGTGATTGTGACCTCGCTGGAACAGAACCGGTACAACATTTCCAAAACGGCCGAACAACTCAAAATCAGCCGACATGCCTTGCGTTATCGCATGCAGCGGCTGGGCATTTCCATTGGGCCGGACGATGACGGGCCGGCACCCGCGCCTTAAACGCCTGCGCGGAGCCGATCAGGCGTTTTGTCATGACTGATCACAGCCGAACGATCACGCGCAAAAGCGCCTCCAACCTGGCGCTGGCTTTTGTCTTGCTGCCCAAGGCCAAACGACATGCCATGTCCGCTCTCTACGCCTTTTGCCGCGAGGTTGACGATGTGGCGGACGAGGAAACAGTCCCGCTGGATAAGCGCCGGGCCGATTTGGCCGCCTGGCGCGCGGATGTCAAGCTGGCCTGCAATGGCGGCACGCCCTCGTTTCCGGTAAATCGCGAACTGCAAGCAATCATCGCCCAGTACCGGCTGCCGTTTGAGCACTTTGACGAATTGATCAAAGGTGTTGAGATGGATTTGGACATCAATCGATATAAATCCTTTGAGGAGCTTGAACAGTATTGCTACCGCGTCGCATCCGTGGTGGGCCTGTTAAGCATCGAAATCTTTGGCTACAAAAATCCGACCTGCCGGCAATACGCCATCTACCTTGGCCGTGCGCTGCAATTGACCAACATTCTGCGAGACGTTCGCAACGATGCCGAGCGCGGCCGTATTTATCTGCCCCTGGACGAATTGGAGCGCCACAAGGTTTCACCGGAGGAAATTTTGGAATTTAAATACTCCGATCGATTCGAGCAGGCCGCCGTAAGTGTGGCCCAGAAAGCCAAGCATTTTTATTCAATGGCCGGACAAACACTGCCGCCGGAAGACAGGCGTTCCATGATCGCCGCCGAGTTGATGGGCTCCGTCTATTGGCGTTTGCTAGGCGAATTGGAGCGGCGGCGCTATAACGTCTTCGGACCAAGCCCGGCCCGGCTCAGCCGTGCCCGGAAAATAGTATTGATACTGCGGACCTGGTTCCGGCTCAACCTGAGCGCGGCCTCACCCAATTACGGGACAACGTGACGGTCGACTTTCTGATTTTGATCTGCTAATCATTTGCTCTCATTAAGGAAATCGCAGCTGACGCAATTCAATTAAGTTTCAGGCGCTGCAAACATGGACTTGCCAACCTGTTAGTGTACGTTACAATGAGCGTATGAAGACTCTTACGATTACAGAGGGACGCGGACGATTGGGCCACTGGCTCAAGAAAGCAGCGCAAGGGGAAGACATTGGCTTTATGTTTGAAGGCATAATTGTAGCGTTGCGTCCCGTGGATGTCATTTCAACAGATTACGCGCTTCGGGAATACGGCTTGACTCCAAAAGAGATGGAAGTTGCGGAGAGGCGCATCCTTGCGGAACTGAAATCGGCGCGGGCGCGCGGTGATGTAACACCCTTCACCGGAAACGATGATGATTTCCGTTGAACTGTCCAAGCGATTCAAAAAGATTGTGCGAGAATCTGGACGAGAGGCGGATGTTTCTGCCGCCCTCAAATCGGTGTTGGAAGGTTTTGGCAATCCGCACGCGCACACCGGGCTGGCGATAAGGAAGCTGGGGAAACATCTTTATGAGTGCCGAACAGATCTGGCATGGCGGCTCATTTTTGCGGCGCGTAAGGGCGTGCTGACTTTTGATTTTGCTGGCGATCACGACGAGGTTCAAAGCTACCTAAGGAACAAACGCTAAACGGTTGCACACCGCTCATGGCCTGCGCATTACCGGCGCGGCATTCCGGGCATGCCGCCCATGCGCGACATCATTTTCTGGAATTTGCCCATTTTCTTCATCATTTGTTGCATCTGGCTGAACCGGTTGAGCACATGATTGACTTCCGCGACCTGCACGCCGCTGCCCTTGGCGATGCGCATGCGGCGGCGCGCGTTTAGAATTTGCGGGCTTTTTCTCTCTTGGGGCGTCATCGCGCAAATGATCCCTTCCATTCTTTTAAATTCTTTTTCCTGTTTGCCAAGGTCCGCCGTTTTAAGAACTTCGGCGCCGCCCGGCAACATGCCGACCAGGCTTTCCAACGATCCCAGCTTTTTCATTTGCCGCAATTGATCGAGAAAGTCCTCCAGCGTGAACTGGCCTTTGCGCATTTTTTCTTCCATGCGCCGGGCATCGTCTACATCCACGGCTTCCGCCGCTTTTTCCACCAGGCTGACGACGTCGCCCATGCCGAGAATGCGCGACGCCACTCGTTCCGGGTGGAACGGCTCAAAATCCTCCAATTTTTCTCCAATGCCGGCGAACTTGATCGGCTTGCCCGTGACGGCCTTCAAACTGAGCGCGGCTCCGCCCCGGGCGTCGCCATCCATTTTTGTGAGAATGGCGCCGGTGATATGAAGGGCCCGGTCAAAATGAGTGGCGACGTTGACCGCTTCCTGGCCCGTCGCAGCGTCAAGAACAAGAAGTATTTCCTGCGGTTTAATCAGGTCGCGCAAGCGCACCAATTCGAGCACCAGCGGTTCGTCGATCTGCAATCGGCCAGCCGTGTCGAAAATCAAGGTGTTGAGATTGTTCTGCTTGGCGAAATCCAGGGCTTCGCGCGCGATTTTCAAGACGTCCGTCTCCCCTTTGCGAACAAAAACCGGCAGGCCAATCTGCTGTCCAAGTGTTTCCAATTGGTCCATGGCGGCGGGACGGTACACGTCCACCCCGACCAGGAGGGGCGTGCGGGCCTGCTTGTGCAGCAGCCGGGCCAATTTGCCGCTGGAAGTTGTTTTGCCGGAACCGTGCAGGCCAACCATCATAATGCAGCTCGGATTGCCGCTCAGGGCCAGACCGGCATTGCTGGAACCGAGCAGCTTGACCAATTCGTCATGGATGATTTTGATGATCTGCTGTCCCGGCTGGATGCTTTGGACGACCTCAGCGCCGAGGGCTTTAGTCTTGACTTCCTCGATGAAATCCCGTGCCACCTTGAAATTTACGTCGGCATCCAGCAGCGCCATACGCACCTCGCGCAAAGCGTCGCCGGCATTGGATTCGGAGATTTTCCCCAGGCCGCGGAGATTGCGGAAGGCATTTTGCAGTTTTTGGCTTAAGGCGTCGAACATCGCAGCAATTTAAAGTTCCTCCGGCAAACCGCAACTTTGAACTTGAGATTGGCCGGAGGTCTTGGCTGGACCGCAGTTCCTTCCGCAGTAGTCGGAACTGAATTCAGTCTGCTTTGATTAGTCGCATTGCAACGAAAATTCCGACGAGAATTGAAACATCATTTGCGATGGTCATTTTCCGGATAGGAAAGGCATCGGGGAATGCCTCAAGAGATAGATGCGGTTCATCCATCGCAAAGATTGCGGATCAAAAAGGCAACTTCCTGATTGCACATCGGCTGGTCATGGATATATTAGGTGACAAGGAGGCGGCCGGGCGTTGCGGCCACTTAATAATGGACATTTAGCGAGTACAACAGTTATGACTATCAGCAGCCCAGCATTTGAAGACGAGGGTACCATTCCCGAGAAATACACCCGTCACGGCGGCAACGTAAGGCCACCCGTGCATTTCGAAGATATCCCCTCTGAAACGCAGAGTCTGGTCGTGGTGATGGACAATCCCGACGTGCCTCAAGGCCTGTTGACGCACTGGATCGCGTATAACATTTCTCCTGCCATCCGGGACCTGGACGAGAATGTTAATCCAAAGATGTTTAAACAGGGGCGCAACGATTTCGGCCAGGATGACTATTCAGGGCCCAAATTGGTCACTGACGAGCACCGCTACTTTATTCGGCTCTACGCGCTTGATGCCAAATTGGAACTTCCGCACGGGGCCTCGCGATTGGACCTGGAAGAGGCGATGATCGGCCATGTCATCGACACAGCGGAATGCCACGGCCATTTCGCCGCGCTGGCGGAAGCGGCTGCATAAGCCCCCGGTTCCAAGATCGCGGACGTCCCTTCGTTTCAGACACCACCGTGGGCAGAGATCTTCAGCGCGCTTTGAGTGTCACTGTTAACGAATCGTAGCCATTCGCGCGTTCGTAGCGTGCCTCGTGCTCGATGTGCTGCTTTGCCTCCAACACGGTGATGCGCTCGATGCGCCCGGTCAGGACGTCGAGCAGGCTGCGCACGATGAGGCGCGCGTGCGGTGCGCCAAGGCACAAGTGGGGCCCGAAGCCGAAGGACAGATGCGGATTCGGTTTGCGGTCGAGGCGGATGTCCTCCGGCTGGTCGAATACCGTTTCATCGAAATTCGCCGCGGACCACGCCAGCGACACGCGCCCACCGGCTTTGACCGGCACGCCTTGGACGGATGTGTCCGCCGGGCACACCCGCCCGATGTGGGTGAGCGGCATGAAGACGCGGAAAAATTCCTCGGTTGCATGGACGATTCGCCGGGGGTCCTCCCGCAGGTAATCCAAAGCGGCCGGGTTTTGGCCCAAGTAGGCGATGATTGAGGAAATGCTGTGGATGATTGTGTCGCGTCCGCCCGCAAAAACGAGATTGCCAAAGCCCATCATCTCTTCGCGGGTCAGCCGCCGTCCGCGATACGTGGCCGTCACCAGCGCACTGAACAAATCCTCACCTGGGTTGGCCTCCGCGCGATCGAACTGCGCGTGCAGGTAGTCCTCGAGCACGATGCCCTTCTTGAACTCGCCACCGGTGACCTTGAAGACATGAATGCCCCATTCAATCCACTTGTCCGCCTCGGATTCCGGCACATTGAGCAGATAGGTCAGCGCGCGCGATTGCACTGGCAACGCAAACTCCTTGACGATTTCGATGGACTCCCGCCCCAGCGCCTGGGAGACCATGGCCCCGATCAACGCCTCCACTTTCCCGATCACTTCGGGTTGTTTGGCACGCTGGAAAAACGGCTCGACGATGGCACGATACTCGGTGTGTTCGGGTGGGTTGGTCTCGATGGGCAACTGGCGCATCGTCCGGACCTCCTCCTCGGATGGGATCGGCACCCGAAACGGCGCATCCGAGCTGTAAGTGTGCCAATCCTTCGCCGCCTCACGCACGTCGGCATGGCGCAGGAGCATCGGCAGCGTCTCGCCTTGGAAGGGACATTGCAGGACGCCGTCCTTCTGACGCGCTTCACGAAAGGGATCGCGCAGGTTTGAGTGATCGGCCATGGATTTGGAGTGTCGGATGTTTTCCCTCGATATTCAAGCAAACAGAAGCAGCCAGAGGCGGACAGATTGGCGGGGCGATGAAGATTGAGCGTGGCCGATGTTTCTGCAATTCTTCCGTCATGCTTCGACCGCGAAAAAAATACACCGTCCACGATCTCCAGCAACTCAAGGGCAAGCGCTGCCTCACTCATATTCATGTGAAATCACCCGAGGAAGCCGCTGCCGCGGAAGCAGCGGGTGTGGATTTGATGAGTTGCAGCTTTGATTCGCCCGAAGCCCAGGCGCGTCTGCCCCGGCTCGTCGCCGCCGCGCCGGTCAGTTTTCTATCCACAGCCACGCCGCATGGCCTGGCCTCGCCGGAGGAGGCGATCCGCATGGGATTCCGCGCCCTCGAATTGGGTGCAAGTTCGGTCTATTGCTCTGCCAGTCCCTTCATCATCGAGGCGATGGCGCGGGAGCGGATCCCGGTGGTCGGACATCTGGGCATGGTCCCGCGGCATGTCACGTGGACTGGGTATCGCGCCATCGGCACGACGGTCCAGGAAGCGAAGCAACTCTACCAACGCATGAAGGGCCTGGAGAACGCCGGCGCCTTTGCGGCGGAATTGGAACTCGTGCCCCACAACCTTGCGCGCTTCCTGTGCTCGCAGACAAAACTGGTCCTCATGTCGCTCGGATCCGGCCGCGGCTGCGACACGCAGTTTCTTTTCTCGGACGACATCCTCGGGGATTACGACGAGCGCCTTCCGCGCCACGCCAAGGCCTACCGCAACTTCCTGGAGGAACACCGCCGACTGCAACGCGAACGCGTCGCCGCCTTCAGCGAATACATCGCCGACGTGAAGGAAGGTCGCTTCCCGGAACGGTGTCACCTCGTGGAATTGGACGAGAAGGAATTACGAGAGGTGATCGATTCGGTTGGAAAGCCGGAGAAGTGAATCGGGCGAGCCGCGCAGACGCGAACGTTTTCGGATGAGATTTACCGATGTGCTTCGTCCGATCTGGATTCAGCAGCTCATGCTTCGTTGCGCAGGTGGCCATAAGTTTTCATCGCCAGAACGCCGCCATCCTTGCCGCCATCCGTTTGGAAAGTTTCTGGAATTATTCGGCCACGCATTTTGATTCTTGCAAAATAGGCGCCGCTGCTTACATATTGCAGCAGGTGCGGAACACGGGAGAATGACCTTCAATGGCCGTCTTTGAACGGTTGAAAGGCGGTTCCTCTTGGCTGGCCGCTCGGTGTTTGTTCGGGCGCGGTACTCATGGTTGCACGGGATAGAATTCCCGGATACAATGGCGAATTGACCACGGGTGCGGTGCCATCATGTGGGAATTGGTAGGTTACCCAAGTGGCCAACGGGGGCAGACTGTAAATCTGCTGGCTTACGCCTTCGATGGTTCGAATCCATCACCTACCACCACCCTCTAAAACCCTCGAAAAAATCCATTTGTCCCTAGTAAAACGCGCTTGCGAGTGGTTTCAAAACTTGCGCTTTTGTGCGCTTCCTTACTTTTGCCGACTTTTCCAAAACGATGCTCAGAAAGCATACAAAAAGCATACAAAGCAAACGGGCAGACTTCCGGCAGATTGGATGGCGCTGATTGCTTTCTGATTGCTTTGCGCCGTTTGCCGGGAAGTCCCCCGGTTTCTGGCTGGAATGTCTCAGGCAAAAGATTCTGGCGTGTCAGCGTGGTGCATTGCCGCGCCCTTGCCGCGTTTCTGCGCTGGGCGGTTCATTGTGGCGGGCATCCATCCCGGCGCGTTACAGGTCATCCTGGTTGATTGGGAGAGGGAGAAAAGATTTTTGAAGATTCTTGTTGCAATCTAAAGCTGCTTTGGTATTGTGCCAGCGTGATAACGAAAATGCCCTTTTCAATGCGAAACAAAATGGCCGTGCCAAGCCAATTGGAAAGGGTAACTAACCAATGGCAACCCGCGTCAACGGGCGGCACGGCCAACCAAAGGGTAACTGATGAACACTCGTTCGTTAAAGATCGAAATGGCCGGGGATTCCTTCCGGCAAAAGACGTTTCCAAAAATCAGACTGCAAGGTCAATGGCTGGCAAAGCTCGGATTTCCAGCCGGAAGCCGCGTTGTGGTTGTGCCGATGGCGACAGGGGAAATCATATTGAGAGTGGAAACACCTAACGAGGCTGACGCGCGCTTGGCGGGAAATCTCGTGGCGTTGGCCGCGTAATGGGAATGAACCAAGCTCGCGCCGTCACTCCCGACGGCGCGGGCCAGCGAAAGGCGAAACGATGAAGAAAAAACTGGAACCACCTCCCGCCGTGCGGGAATGGTACTCGCAGATTGGAAAGTTGGGCGGCGCGTCAACAAGCCCGGCCAAGCTCGCAGCCATCGCCAAGAACGCTAAGAAGGGTGGATGGCCGAAAGGCAGGCCGCGCAAAAAAACGTAAGGAATCTCTTTCTTCCGGGGGCGGACCCGTCCTGGCGGGGTGCCGGGTAGGGGGGAAATCAGGCCCCGGTCATTGCGTAATCCCCCGCTTTTGCGCGAACTGAATTCTTGGAAAGTTTCGCTCGCTCAATATCAATAGATGCTTATCCCTTTAACGCCGGTAGCTGCGTTCCGCCACAACAGATGGTGGTATGCACCTGTCGGGATTCAATAATTGACGGCCATTTTTTCTCAGCTTGTTTCGATTGCGGACGCGCGGCACAAGCCAGCAATCTAAAGAACGCTGCCATGTTTGTGAATTTAGTTGATTTTGGGTTCATTAAAGAACGGCGGCCAATGCTTATGCGGGTAGTATGTCTGCGATGGATTATTGGACTTCCACTGCTTGGAATGGGCTATCATCTCGCGCATCGCCATCTGCCACATCTCGGCCGTAAATTGCCAGTTATTGCCGCTGTAATGGTTCTTATCAAGAATTACGTCCAGTATCTTCGGGCTGCCGCTTTGCCGTCCAGCCTTAAAATATCTTTCCGCGTTTTGGCGCACGGCGTAGATGCGCAAGTCGGCGGCTTGAAGTGGCAGGAAATCCGTGTCGTTTTTAAAGGCGCGATCCTTAAACGGGTATCCATTTCTTTTGCAACGACTCAACGCATCCTCCAGTGGATGCTTCCATTCTGGGTTGTCATTCTCGTCAAAAATAAACTCTACGGTACGATCTTGGCCAAACCAACGGTTGTGGGCTATCTTGATTTCCTCAAACAAGGCCATGTATGCCCTAAATATTGCCTTTGCCTTGGCGGTTTTCGTACCATTAAATGTATCGCATCCACCGACTGGCACCCCAAGCTCACAGGCGACTAGTGCCAATTCGTATAGAAAGGACTCCCGCTGCTCGTCAGTTAAATCATCGTAGATGGTTTTGGCAAAGACCTTGTGCCTTTTATCTGCGAATTCACAGAAGTGGAAGTAATCAACATGGTAATTGTTCAACACGGTAGCCCATGAGCGGCAAAAAGATTCCATCAACTCAACCGTTGTAAGCCATCCTCCAATGGCAACGGTATGCTGTTCGCGGCCAACCGCGTATGACTCGTCTGCCACTACTTGTAGAATCATATAAACATCCGAACGCCTCAACTGGCCACAAAAAGCGAACCAACGTATACACTCCAAGCTATACCGCAGCGATTTATCGACCCCCACAGCAACACCCTAAAAGCAAGAACGACCATCGGCGACTTTGGATGCGGCTACAGACGGACGAACCAGCGGCAACGCAACGGGCACGGTTTTTGTCCAACCCGTGTGCCGTCGGTGGCCGGACCCTGGCCGGAAGCTCTCTGAATTCTGTCCAAGCCTTGGCTGAAACTTGTCTGGCGAAACCCTAAGCTCGCTTAGAGGTAAGGCGTGCCGTGAAAAATGAGTGAGTTTTACGAAGCGGCCACGCACACGCACTTGAGCGTTTTCGCCAGAACTTTTTCTTCGCGCGTCTGTGGATCGGGGAATAGTTTGCCCCGTGTTTGCCTTTCCAATTCGCTTGCTGTCGCCTACTATCCAGAACGCCCATGTCAAATGAGACTACTGCGACGGTCATTCGGGACAACCACTTCTGTGGTAGCGTGGGCGATTTCCTCAGACCGCATCTCAAGATTGGCGCAAATCTTTCCGTCGTTTCCGCCTATTTCACAATTTACGCCTATCAGGCTTTGAAGGCCGAACTGGACGCCATCGGCCACATGAATTTTCTCTTCGGCGACCCGGCACACCGGGACCAACTGAAAGCGTGGTTTGACCGACTTTGGAACGACGCCGACTTGGTGGCGGATGTAAAACAGGATGTCTTGCAGTATTTGGCGCAAATTTATCAAAACCACCCGCCGGAGTTCATCTATTACAAGACGCTCTACCACATTTTCGAGAAGTATCTTGGGGACGCTCGGAAGACCGATGAAGACCTGGGCGCAACCACATTGTTTGACACAGAAATCTGGAAAACGCTGTTTGACTTCCAAAAGGACGGCGCAAAGGGCGCTATCAATAAAATCCTTGCGCACAACGGTTGCATATTGGCCGACAGCGTTGGCTTGGGCAAAACGTATGAAGCCCTTTCCGTCAATGAAACCGGTTTCGCCAGACGACCCAGTGGTCGGAAACTCTGTCTGCTCGCTGTTCATGTGGCTGCTCTCCTTTCAATCATGGCGAAACTTTAGCAGAACCAGGAAATGCGCGGATGTATCTGTTACACAAAAGAGCAACTATCCGCAGACATCATCGGCACGAACGAGCCGAGCGCGGAGTGTCCACCGGGCTCACAAATCCAGTGCATGGAGCGTCGAAATTGCCTCGCACAAAGGTCGAAACGCTGACGCATTCGCGGGCCTTCACCTATCGGTTTTGGAGGGTACAAGCCTTACCCCTTAGTCAACTAAGGTTTTTGTGTCCGCGAAATGGTCGCGGTTTGGACGCGGAATGTCCGCGCCATATCCCGGCCAGCCGTCCGTGGCCTTGTCCAGTCCGCGACCGTGTCCACGACGCAAACAGTCCGTGTCCGCGCCATGACCAGGTCCGTGAACAACCCGTGTCCGCGTCCAGTCCGCAGCCGCGTTGAATCCGCCAAATGTCCGCCTCACGATTCCATCGCGTCCGCGCTGTGGACGATTCTTTTCCTGACAATATGCGCGTATGTCCGCATTTGATCCAAACAACGCCGTTCGCATTGCCGATCAATTTCCCCGTTACAGCACAACCACCGGCCTAAGCGGCAGGGCCGCTGCCGCGTCCCCAGCGCGATGAGTCCGAGGGCAATTGTGCGGCGGGGGTTCGTCCGCGTGTTGCCACGTCCAGCGTCGCGGGGTTTTCCTTTTGGCTTTTAGGGGTGTGCTGTTGGTTTCGTCGGCAGGGCGTCCGAAACTTTCAGGTTCGTTGTGCTTTCGGTCATTATTTGGCCGCGTCAGGTTGCCTCTGTCCTCTCGCGCCGGACTGGCGCATTGCGATTGCTTGCCCCGTTACGGCCCCCAATCAATCGCTTTCTGTCCAGCCGCCGCTACCGCGCCGGTTTGCTGCCGTCACTTTCCCTCTGGTCTTGCGCCAGGGGCCAGTCTCAAGTTACCGCCCCGATCCACCAACGCGATGAAAGGTGGGGCCGATTTCTCGCAAAGCCGTTTGATTGCGGGCATCGCTTTGACGAAAATCTGGCTGACTTCCGTAGCGTTCAAATCCCCTCTGGAAGTAAGCACGAAGGCGCGTACCTTGGCGGCGTGCAACGCCTGAATCTCGGAAACTCGATAACGAATGTGCTTGTCCTTGGTGAGCACAACCCACCCGTTCTTACCTACTTCTGTAAGCCATGCCTCATCTTTGGCGTCCTGTGGAAAATGGTCATCGTGGATGCGGACTTCTTCGCCAGCGGCGCGTAATCCGTTGGGAATAACCTTGCGGCCCAAGCAACGGTCAATAAAGAAAATCAGGCGCTCAGGCGGCGAGGGCAAGCTCGCATCGGACGGCTTCTTCGATGTATCTCCGTTCACAACCATAATCATCTGCCAGTTCGTCAGGCGACTCGCCAGCCTTGTAACGCTCTGCCACTATCGCCGTTGTCACCCCGGTTCCAATGATGGTCGGACGGCCAAAAGAAACGGACGGGTCAATCACAATGATTTTTGGTTCGTCGGGCTGTCGTTTGCGTGTGAATGGATAAAGCTGAATGGCCATGCCCGCCGTGTCGTGTTCAATTCGGCGCAAGTGGGCGGCGAGCATCTCCTTCATGGCCAATTGGCCCGCCTCTGAAACGGCAATCAATTGGCCGAAACGGGAGACGATCAGGGAGACGCCATCAGACTC
>Ga0182024_10008578_pt1 | contig 21463 bp, 20 predicted proteins | sample P32metaG_FD_120480 | JGI IMG/M metagenome (GOLD analysis project Ga0182024, IMG submission 120480) | Permafrost microbial communities from Stordalen Mire, Sweden - P3-2 metaG (Illumina Assembly) | ecosystem: Environmental > Terrestrial > Soil > Wetlands > Permafrost | place: Sweden: Stordalen...
CGCAGGCCGTCGAGGACGTCGCGGAGGAAACCGTCGTCGGCCGGCGGGCGGCGGGGGCCGGGGAGAGGCGCGGCGGTGGGTTTCATGGGTCTCTCGCGAGTCGGACGCCGGCGAACTGCCAGCGGGCGTCGGGGGGGAAGAAATTGCGGTAGCCGCGGCGGAAGTGGGCGCGCGGCGTCGCGCACGAACCCCCGCGCAGCACCAACTGGTTGCACATGAACTTGCCGTTGTATTCGCCCAGCGCCCCGGCCAGAGGACGATATCCCGGATAGGCGACGTAGGGACTCGCCGTCCACTGCCATAGTTCGCCGAACATCTGCGCGGCCTCGCCGTCCGCCGGCGCCGGGTGCAGCCGGCCGCTTTCGAGGAAGGAACCGGCGAGCGGGCGGTCGGCCGCGGCGGTCTCCCATTCCGCCTCCGTCGGCAGCCGGGCGCCGGACCAGCGCGCGAAGGCGTCGGCCTCGTAATAGCTCAGGTGACATACAGGGTCGGAGTCGCGCACCGGCCGCATCCCGTCGAGCGTGAATTGCATCCAATCGCCGTCGATTTTCTCCCAATAAAGCGGCGCCGTCCAGCCTTGCGTCTGCCGGGCCTGCCAGCCGTCGGAGAGCCAGCCGTCGGGCAGGTCGTAGCCGCCGGCTTCCATGAAGGCGAGGTATTCGCCGCACGTCGCCAGGCGATCCGCGAGGAGGAAGGCGTCCACGAAGACGCGGTGACGCGGCGTCTCGTTGTCGAAGGCGAAGCCGCCGCCGGCGTGGCCGACCCGGCGGACGCCGGCGGGGTGTGCGATCCATTGTTCCTCGGCGAGCGGGGGGCGTAAGCCCCCTGATTCTTCATGCGGTCGGCGTTGCGATGCCGAATCAGGGGGCTGACGCCCCCCGCTCGCCGAGCCAACTTGGGGGCGGCTCCGGTATGCCGGCCGCAACGGATTGGCGCCGAACGCATGTTTGAGGTCGGTCAGGATCAGTTCCTGATGCTGTTGTTCGTGGTTCAGGCCCAGCTCGATCACGGCGCCCATGGACGGCGACAACCCATCGTCGCCGTGCAAGAGGGCGAGCATGTGCCGATCGACGTGGGCGCGGTAGCGGTACACTTCTTCGACCGCCGGCCGCGACAGGATGCCGCGACGCGATCGGGGCAAGCGGTCGCCGACGGCGTTGTAGTACGAGTTGAACAGGTAGCCGTAGCGCGGGTCGAAAGGGGCGTAATCCGGGACCGCCGCGGGCAATACGAACGTCTCGAAGAACCAGGAGGTGTGCGCCAGGTGCCACTTGACCGGGCTGGCATCGGCCATCGACTGCAAAACATAATCTTCGGCCGCGAGCGGTTCGCACAGCCGTTCCGTCTGCCGGCGCACCGCCCGATAGGCCGCGGCGAGCCGGTCGGATTCCGAGACGCGATCCGTGTCCTGTTCCGCTGACATCGAGGCGCCTCTCCTGGAGACGGACAAACCATTGTCATTCATAGAAGGCGCGGCGATCCGGGGGCCGCCGGCATGGATTTTTTCACGGATTCCCATGAACCCGCCGTCGGCCGGAGGCGTCTATCCAGCGAGGAGGACGACGGCCGGCCGAAAACGGCGCAAGCGACCGCCGCCAGTATCATTCTACGGGTGAGACGGTCCTTTCGGGTCCGGTGGTGTAACAGAAGCACGGCGATCTGATACGTCGCCGGCGGCGGTGCGACTCCGTCCCGGACCACTGCGGCATTGTCTGGGGTGTGTTGTAAAGGTAGCGAGCCTGGCCGTTAACCAGGAAGTCGGGGTTCGAGTCCCTGCTCCCCAGCTCGGATCGGCGACGGATTCATTCGGGGATCGGCTAATGGCAGGCCGCCTGGCCCTGAACCAGGCTATGGAGGTTCGACCCCTTCTCCCCGAACTACGTCTAGAGGACCGTCATCCTGGTGGTGCAATCGGAAAGCATCGGACCCTGCGAAGGTTCGGATCCGGGTTCGACTCCCGGCCGGGATGCTCAAGGGAATAACGCCGGAGCTTGACGGCGAGGCGGCCGGCCGCAACCCGGCCCTAAGTGGGTTCGACTCCCACCGGCGTTTCTTTGTGGCGGAAGTCGTCTCACGCAAAGACGCAAAGGCGCAAAAGAAGACAAAGAAGAATTTAATCTTATTCTTTGTCTTCTTTTGCGCCTTTGCGTCTTTGCGTGAGACCTGCATTATTTGTTCGGGTCCACGACCTCGCCGCCGTTGATCGTGACGAGCGCCCGCAGCGTGTCCTCCTTGATCGTCAGCGGGAACGAACGAACGGAGCCGTCGCACATGGCGACGTTGAAGATGCCGTCGAACAGGCCGCCGAGCTTCGGGACCAGTTTCCCCGCGTCAAAGGGCACGTCGTCCGGCTTGGTCCACGGCACGGCCTTCTTGGCCTCGACCAGCATGATCGTGTTCGACGTGCCATCCGTAATGTCCACGATCTTGAGGCCTTTCTTGCCGTCGAAGAACGCCCCCTTGCCGGCGAAGCCCTGGTAGTGCGTCTCGTGATTCTTCGCCGCCTTCTCATCGCCGAAGCCGTACAGAGGCGGCATCCGCTCCAGCAGCTTCTTGTTGTGGTCGCTGTCCCACGGCTCGTCCAGGTGGAACTGCTTGTAGAGGTTATCCTGCTCGATGTACGGGAGGACCGCCACGCGCCAACTCAGCAGCGGCTTGCCGGCCTTTACGTCGTCGCCCAGGTCCACCGTCAGCAGCGCCGACCGTGCCTTGAGCAACGGCTTGAGCGCCTCGGCCGTGGGAGACGCCGTGTCGTGCGACGCCACCTTTACCAACATCTCCGTGTCCAGGCCGGCGACGAGCAGGTGCGAACCGGCCGCCGCGCGCAGCACCGGTGCCAGTGCGCCGTCCTTCGCCGGCTCGGTCTGCTTCAGGTAGGCCCGCACCTCGTCCTCGGGGCCGGCCACGAACGTGCGGTCGTCGAGAAGCGCGATCGCCCCGCCGGTCGGCCGCACGAACGACGTGCGCTCCTTGATTTTCTCCTCAGCCAAGTCGGGAATGGCCGCGGTCAGGAGCTTCTTGGCGTCATACGGCTTTATCGTGGTCACGAAGACCAGCAGGTTCCTGCGCGACTCGATCGACGGCAGCAGGCCCGTGACGCGTTCGATCTCGTCCAGGGGGACGCCGATTTCCTTGGCGGCGTGTCCCTCGAAGTCCGGCACTTGTTTGGCCATTTTTTCCCGCGCCGCCTTGAACGCCTTGTGGTCCCACAGGTCGGCGAACCGGACGCTGAACACCGCCACGCCGTCGGCGGGCACAAGGTCCAGCCCGGCCGCCGCCTTCGGCGCCTCGCCCTTGTCGGCGGCCAACCCCGAACTCGCCGGCCGCCCCGCCAGCCAGAGCGCCCCCGCCGCCAGGGCGGCGAGGCACGCCGCCCGCCCCACGACTGCATACTTCCGCCCGTTCGCCTTCATGACCGTTCTCCCTTGGAAAAGTCGGGCGCCCGGCCCGATCGCCCCGGATCGGCGCCGAGGGCGCGAGTGTAATCCTGTAATAGTACACCGATGGATCGGAGGGCGTCAACGAAAAAGCGGCAGGGCCGCGACCGTAACAGTAGTTCCAAGAGTGACAAGGCGCATGGGGCTCCTAAACTCAAGTATGGCAACCATTGGAGTAGGAGGTCCCCGCGCATCAGGATTATTGTACGATCGCGCCTTCGCTTGTCCGCCGCACCGCCCGCTCGGCCTTGGAAAAGGCCCTCCCCTGGAAGGGCCGCGGCCGGCTCGTACCGGCGGCGGTTCGGGATCGAGGCGAGCTACCGGCGGATGAATGAGCGCCGGGGCAAGACGACGAGGAAGGACGTGGCGTGGGGCCTGCCGCCGGTAGGGCCGGCGTTGCTGCCGCGTCAGGTGTGGGTGTGGCTGACGTGGCAACTGGCCCACGGCCGGGGCGCCCGGCCCACGCGGCGGATGCCGGACGGGCCGGCGGACGAGCTGCGCGAGAAATACAAAGAGGTGCGGGCGATCGAACTTCGACCACCCCTCTTTGCCTCGTCGCCCGCCGCTTGAAACGACTGGTAAGCGACCGGATTCCTCCAGTCGCTTACGCTCCCGGCTCGCCTTCCAAGCGGAAGGCCTTGCGCCGCGCCATGAGTCGGTACGCCTCGTCCAGCACCGCACGGCGGTCTTCTTCCGTCAACAGCGGGTCGAAAAGGGGAACCTCCTCCCGCGCGGCCGTCCCCGTCTCGCGCAGCAGCCGCCGCTCCATCGCCTCCGTCGTCTCCACGGAACCGTCCTTCCGTAGATGCAGCGGCGGCGGCCCGAACCCTTTCAACGCCGGCGTAATCATCAGGCCGCGGTGACAGTCGAGCGGGTCGTCCTCGCCGCACAACATGGCGACCGTGTGGCGTTCGAGGCCGCGCAGCAGCCGCGTCAGTCCGCGACGGAAATCGGCCGTCTCCCGGACGCGCTCGTAATCGACGCGGCCTTCCGAATCGTACAGGCCCCGATCCTCCGGCCGGCCGCCGAGCAGATCGCCGAGAAATACATAAACGATCCCGATATCCTTCAATGCATTCCTAAGCGGCTCGCGGTTGAACTGAGGCAGCCGCCGGCTGTAGGGGCTGGAGCGCACGTCGGCCACCGCGGCGATCCCGGCGCCGCGGAGCAGCGCGACGAATCGGGGCAGTTCCTGGTTGGAGTGGCCAACGCTGAACAGCCGGCCCGGGGGCGCGGCGGTTTCCGGAGGCGGCGGGTCGCTTTCCATTTGCATTCGGTCCTCGCGGACGGGATGATGGCGGCATTCTACCACACGGCGGGGAGGCGTCCCAACGTGGACATGATCCTGCTCGACTGGACGCGCATGGGGACGACGTACTGCGTGGCGGGCGCCGTCGTGGAAAACGGCACGGCGCGGGTAGTGCGGCCGCTCTGGGTGCGCCACCGCCACGCGCCGGGGCGCAACGTCGGCTGGTCGCCGTTCCTCATGGACGGGCACGCGCGCTGGGACGTGTTGGAGCTGGTCGGCCCCGCACCGGCCGCGTCGTGGCCGCCGCATTGCGAGGACGTCTGGGTACGCGAACTCAAGGCGCGGGGTCGGTCGGCGACGCGCGACCAACGGCGGTCGGTCCTGGAGGCGACTCGGTTGTCGCCGAATCGACCGCTATTCGGGGCGGCCTTGACGCCGACCGCCAGCAGCGCCTTTTTGGCGCCGGGGGCGGGCGAGCGCAGCCTGACGACCGTTCTTCTGCCGGCGGAGGGCGTTCAATTCTTCGTGACGGCCCGGCCGGGCGGCCGGGCCGACCTGCGCGTCCGCCTGGAGGCGCCGGGGTTCACGGGGCGCCTGCTGCCGTTGAAAGACCACTTCCTCTTGCGGCGGGCGGAGCAGGCGTCGGCGAACCTCGACGTGCAGCTGCGATGCGTGCAAGAGGCGGTGCGGAGAATGGGCGACCCGATCGCCGTCCGCGTCGGCTTGTCGCGCCCCTTCGCGCCGGCGGGCGGCGACCCGGCGTGCTGGCTCATGGCCGACGGCTTTTTCTCCTACGACGATCCGATGCCCTGACGCCAATCCCGGCCGCGCCGAAAGAACAGTGTTGCGGCGGCGCCTTTCGTGATAGCATGATGTAAGGTGGGCGAGTCGGGCGTCTGGAAGGGGCGCCCTTTCTCGCATCGAACGAACGAGGAACCCGGGACGGCGCAGGCTCCGTTCTTCCGTCCGAGGGGTTCCGGGTGCCGCCGTCAAGGCCGGCGGCGCCGGGACACCGGAGTCCGTGAGATCCATCGACGCCCGGCGTCGGCCGGGCGCGACCGCCACGCCCCATCCGCCACGGGGGTTTCCGCACTTCGCGGCCCCGGACGGGAACGGCTTCTCCGTCTGGTCGGAACGATTCCATGATCGCCTTCGCCTGTCCGCAATGTGCTAGGCCGATTCAGGCCGACGACTCCCAGGCCGGGAAGGAGACGACTTGCCCCCATTGCGGGCGGGGCGCCGCCGTGCCTTCCCCTGCCCCGCCGGACGCCGCCAAGACCGAGGCGGCCGGCGGCGCCCCGGCCCGCCCGTCGCTTTTGTCCGGCATGACGGAACACTGGACTTCCGGCGGCGATTCGGGGGTGTTTAATTCCATCTCGCCGTCGGGCGAGATCCCCGTGGAGACGGGCATCCTCGCGCCGGCCCGCGAGCCGGACGAGATCGGCCGGCTCGGCCCGTACCGCGTCTTGAAAATTCTCGGCGCCGGCGGCATGGGCATCGTGTTCCAGGGCCAGGATCCGGTGCTGCTGCGCCCCGTGGCGATCAAGGCCATGCTGCCGAGCGTCGCCGCCAAGCCCGCCAACCGCGAGCGCTTTCTCCGGGAGGCCCGGACCACCGCCGCCATCGAGAACGACTACATCGTTCCCATCTATCAAGTCGGCGAGGAGCGCGGCATCGCCTACCTCGTGATGCGGCTGCTGGTGGGCGAGACCCTGGAAGCCCGGTTGCGCCGCGAACGGCCGTTGCCCCTGGCCGAGGCGCTGCGGATCGCCCGCGAGATCGCCGAAGGGTTGGTCGCGGCGCACGAGCGCGGCCTCATTCACCGCGACATCAAGCCGGCCAACGTCTGGCTGGAATCGCCGCGCGGCCGCGTCAAGATCCTGGATTTCGGCCTGGCGCGCCCCACGACCGAGGACTCGGGCCTGACCCAGACGGGCGCCGTCTTGGGCACGCCGGCCTACATGTCCCCCGAACAGGCGCGCGGCAAGCCGGTCGATCACCGCGGCGACCTGTTCAGCCTGGGATGCGTCCTTTATCAGATGACGACGGGCCATCTGCCGTTTCAGGGGACCGACACCCTCTCGCGCCTGATGTCGCTGGCGGCCGACGAACCCCGGCCGATCCGCGAATTCAACGCCGCCGTCCCGGCGGAGTTGGCGGCGCTGGTGACGCAGTTATTGGCCAAGAACCCCGATCATCGCTTCCCGACGGCCCGCGGCCTCGTCGAGGCGATCGAGGTCATCGAGGCGGCGCACGGGTTCGCGGGCCGGCCGGCCGGTTCCCCGTCGCGGACGGCCTCCGCGCCCGGCGAGGCGCTCGACCTCGGCGACGCGACCGTCGGCTTTGAAGACGAAGACGCCGACGCGCCGTCCGCTCCAGAAGCCGCGGGGGAGGTGGAAGCCGGCGCGGCGGACTGGGTGGACGAACTCGCGGACGGCGCGCTCGCCCACTACAAGGTCGGGGCGCTGTTGGGCCGCGGGTTCCACGGCGCGGTCTACCTGGCCCGCGACCTCCAAAACGGTCGGGCCGTCGCCCTGAAAGTGTTGGACCCGGAGTTCCCGCGGACGGTCGCGGAGGCGCAGCACTTCATCCAGGCGATGCAGCCGTTGCTGCCCCTACGGCACCCCAACCTCGTCGGCCTCGTCGCGGCCGGCAAGTCGGGGCCGTATTGCTGGATGGCCCTGGAAGCCGTCGAGGGCGAGAGCGTGACGCGGCGGATCGAGCGGCTGGGGTTCGGACGCCAGAAAAGCGACTGGCGGCGCGGCTTGCGCGTGGCCATCCACGTCGCGCGGGCGCTGGAGTTCGCCGTGGAGCGTCGCCTGTCGCACCGCAACGTCACCCCGGAAAACGTCCTGTGGGACGGCGCCGCGAGGGTCGCGCGGCTGTCGGACCTCATGCTTTACCAGGCGCTCGAGGGCAGCGCCCTGCAACGGGAACGGGCCGAGGAAAAGCGCCGGGCCGAGCTGCCGTACCTGTCGCCGGAAGAGGTCGAGGGGTCGGGTGTGGACGATATTTCGGACCTGTATAGTCTTGGGGCCGTCGTCTACGCGCTGCTCACCGGCCGGCCGCCGTTTCTGGGCGAGTCGGAAGAGGCGACGACGGACCTGATCCTCGGCGGCCGGCCGGTCAAGCCGAGGAAACATCAACGGGTAATCCCCGCCGACTTCGAGTGGGTGGTGTTGACGATGCTGGCGCGGGACCGGAAGTATCGTTTTCAGACGCCGGCGGAACTGTTGGTGCATCTGGAGCGGATCGCCATGGAGCAGGGTCTCATCCTGTGACGAGGCGAAAAAGGCGAGCGGGGGCGTCAGCCCCCTGATTCGTTGCCTGTCCCGCGGCGCTATTCTAAATCAGGGGGCTGACGCCCCCCGCTCGCCTCGGAGCGGTAGCCTCTCAATGAACGAACGCCTCCAGCACGACGCGCAGCTGATTGCGGGCGCGGTAGAGTAGACTCTTGGCGGCCTTGGGCGTCATGTCGAGTTCGGCGGCCACCTCCGTATACGTCAGTTCCTTGAACTGGTGCAGTTCCACGGCCGCGCGCTGACGGCCGGCCAGGCCGGCGACGGCGGCGCGCACCACGCCGGCCAGTTCGTCGCGCTCCATCGGCCGCGACGGCGAGTCGCCGTGAACCGGCAATAGCGCTTCGAGCAAACCCGGTTCCGGCGCCGCGGCGTCCAGCCGCACCCAGGGCCGGCGGCTGCGCGACCGCAGGGCGTTCCGGGCCACGTTCCGGCTGATGTGAAAGACCCAGGTGGCGAAGCGGGCGCGCGGCCGGTAGGAAGCCCGGGCGCGGTAGAGCCGCAAGAACACGTCCTGCGTCAGGTCTTCCGCCTCGCTCCGGTCGCCCAGGCGGCGGCAGAACCAGCCCAGCACGCGGTCGCGGTAACGGGCCTCCAGCTCCGCGAACGCCGTCCCGTCGCCGTCCCGCACGCGCAGCATCAGCCGCACCTCGGGGTCCTTCCGCCAGGCCGCGACCGACCCGGCCTGGCGAAATTTCGTCGGCGTCAATACGGACATTATCGACTCCCTATAGTGTCTCAAACGGCGCCGCTCACGACGCCGGCAGCCGCACGCGGAACGTGCTGCCCCGGCCTTCCTCGCTCTCCACCTCGATGGCGCCGCGCATCAGATCGACGTAGCCCTTGACGATGGCCAGCCCCAGGCCGGCGTGCAGGCCGTCGCCGGCCCGCGACGGGTCCGCCCGGTAAAAGCGCTCGAACAGGTGCGCCTTGGCCTCCGCGCCGATGCCGACGCCGGTGTCCCGCACCGCGACCTCCAGCCGGCCGTCCTCCCGCGCCACCGTCACGTCGATGGCGCCGTCGGGCCGGTTGTATTCGATGGCGTTGTGGAGCAGGTTCGTCAGCACCTCGCGCAGCTTGTCGGGGTCGGCCGTGACCGGCGCCTCGCCGGCGTGGCGGACGGTAAGCGTCAGTCCTCGGGCCTCGGCCAACGGCCGCACCAGGGCGGCGCACTGCTCCGCCAGTTGGGCCGCATCGATCGGCTGCGGCCGCAGGCGATCCGCGCCAGCGTCGAGACGGGCCAGGGCCAGCAGCCGTTCCACCGCCTGCGTCATCTGCTGGGCGCTGAGCCGGCAGTCGCGCAAAAGCTCCTGATACTCCGCCGCCGTGCGCGGCTTGCGCAGGGCGATTTCCGTGGTGGTCAGCAGCGCCGCCAGCGGCGTGCGCAACTCGTGCGAGATGTCGGTGGCGGCCTGCTTCTCCCGCGCGAAGGCCCGTTTCAGCATCTCCAATGTGTCCACCAAGCGGTTGGCGATCGGCTTCAGCTCGCCCGGCAGGCGGCGTTGGTCCAGCGGCAAGCGAAAGTCCTTCTCGGACACGCGGCTGACCGCGTCGGACAGGCGGCGGAGCGGCGACAGGCCCAGCCGGACCAGGGCGTAGCAGCCCAGGACGGCGGCGAGGAATGCGGCCGTGCTGATGAGCAGCAGGCGGTTGCGCAGGCCCGCCAGCGAGCCGGCCGTATCGCCGTCCAGCTGGGCCAGGTCGCCGTCGCGGCCCTCCTTGAGGGCGGCCAGGGCGGCGTCGCGGCCGCGGGTGGAGGCGGCGCACTGGATGCAAATCGCCGAGCGCGGCTGCAACTCCGGGGGCGGCGCCGGCGGACCCGGCCGATCCAGGTGGTGCGGGTCGCGGCCGCGTTTGGGCGGGGCGGCGATGCGGGCGAACGATTTGAAGACGACGCGGCGGACGGGGGTTTCCGGGCCGAGGTCGTAGTCGGAGAACTCCGCCGCCGGCCCCTGGTCCGGGGCGAAGGCGGTGGCGTCGCGGGGGAAGGAGCGCTCGCCCATCGACTGGGAGCGGTACGAGGCTCCCCACGCGCTGTCGATCTGAAAATACTTGTCGGACACCTGTTCGAGCACGTCGGTCCCGTCGAAGGTGATCTCGCCGACGCTGCGGTGGTGAAGCTCGAAGGAGAATGGGCCGTGCGGCCCCTGAGCGATCCAGAGCGGCATGGTAGCATAGGCGTTGGGTCCGGCGGCGGAGGCCAGGACGCCGAGCCAACCCGCCTCGCGGTGGCGCCCCCAGTCGAACTGGAACTGAGCCAGGCGGGCCAGCGTTTGCGCCTCGGCCAGCAGGTCGGCGTCGAGGCGCGCCTCTTCCTCCTTGCCGCGTTCCGTGTATTGCGTCTCGATCAGCTGGCGGCGGGCCTTCTGTTCGGAAAGGAGCGTCTGCTGGGCGGTCTGGTAGACGAAGACGGACGCGACCGCCAGCGCGACGGCCAGCAGCCCGAGGAAGTACACCGTCAGCGACAGGCGGATCGAACGCATGGTCAATCGTCGCCCCGGAGGAGGTAGCCTTCGCCCCAGCGCGTCAGGATCAAGGCCGGATCGAAGCCTTTGTCGATCTTGTTGCGCAGGTAGCGGATGTAAACGTCCACGACGTTGGACGTGTTCTCGTCCTGTTCGTCGTAGAGGTGTTCCCAGATCATGGTACGCGACACGACCTTGCCGCGGTGGAAGGCCAGGAACTCCAGCAGGGCGTATTCGCGCGGCGTCAGGTGGATCGGCCGGCCGGCCCGCTTCACGGTGCGCGAACTGGAGTCGATTTCCAGGTCGAAGACGCGGAGCACCGGATCTTTGACCTGATGGCCGCGGCGGATCAGGGCGCGGAGCCGGGCGAGCAGTTCTTCCAGCTCGAACGGCTTGGTCAGGTAGTCGTCGGCGCCGCGGTCGAGGCCGCGCACCTTGTCTTCGATGGCGCCGCGGGCCGTGAGCACCAGCACGTGGGTTTTAAGGCCATCCCGGCGCCAGTTCTGGAGCAGGGTCAGGCCGTCGATCTTGGGCAGCATGAGGTCGAGGATCACCGCGTCGTACTCGGCGGAGCGGGCCTTGAAATTGCCCTCTTCGCCGTCGAAGGCCGTATCGACCGCGAAACCCTCCTCCTCCAGACCCTGGCGCAGGACGCGGGCCAGCGGCTTGTGGTCTTCGATGAGCAGCACACGCATGTCCTATCTCCGTCGCCGCCCCTCACCCTTTCCCCCCTCCCCATTCGGCGGGGAGGGGGGAAAGGGTGAGGGGCGAAAGTCGAGGGCCGCGGGCGTGAAAGGGGTGCTGCGAAAATCACATCCCGCGACCCTCGAAGGACATCCTAACACGGTGACATTAAAGGGACATGAGAGGGGGCGCGCCGCGGAAACCGCTTGCGAACCGTGGGAGCGGCCACCTATACTCAAGTCTTACGGCCCGACTACCCACTCGCGTGCGGGGGCACGATCATGAAAGCGACGGCGAAGGCGTCTTCCCTCCGGCGGCCCGTTGCGGCCGCGACCGTCCTCGGGGCGGCGGTCCTTGTCCTCTTCGGCGCCGCGTCGGCCGACCCGCCGCCGGCCGCGACCCCGGCCCCGGCCGACGCCGTAAAAGACCTGCAAACGAAGTACCGCGACGAACGGGCCGCGGCCGACGCCCAGGGTATAACCAAGAAATTCTCTCCCGATTGGTATCAAAAGGCCGCCGCCTACGCCAAGGCCGGCGACGACGCCCTCACGGCCGGCCGGCTGGTCGAGGCCGCCGACGCCTTTCGCAAGGCGCGCTGGCACCTCCCCGCCCCGCCCGCCGGCGTCCCGGACCACGTCGCCCGCTTCTTCGGCGACGGCCGCCTGCGCCACAGCGACATGGTCGAGGCCGTGGCCTTCAGCCCCGACGGCCAACGCCTCGCCTCCGCCAGCAAGGACGGGGCCGTCGTCATCTGGGACGCGGCGACCGGCCATGAGCTGTGCCGCTACACCGGCCACGCCGACAAGGTGTTCGCCGTCGCCTTCAGCCCCGACGGCAAAACCATCGCCTCCGGCGGCGAGGAAAAGGTCCTCAAAATCTGGGACGCCGACACCGGCAAGGACGTTAAATCGCTGACCGGCCACACCGATTTCCTGTGGTGCATCGCCTTCAGTCCCGACGGCAAATACCTCGCGGCCGGCGGCAACGACAAACACCTCCGCGTCTACGACCTGTCCAACGACACGGTGAAACTAGATCCCCCCGGCCTAAACCAGAAGATCAACGGCGTCGCCTGGAGCCACGACAGTAAACTGATCGCCACCGTCGACGCCGGCAGGAGCCTGCACGTCTGGAAGGCGGAGAATGGCTTCGATGTCCGCACTTGGCAGCCCAATCAGAACAAGGGCGACAGAGGAACGATCGACGCGGTCGCCTTCGGGGCCGACGATCAGACGGTGGCGATTTGCGGTGGCGACCCCAACAACGCCCGCCTCATCCGCGTCGCCGACGGCGCCGAGAAGCAGACGTATGAGGGGCACACGGGCAAGGTGAACTGCCTGGCGTTCAGCAAGGACGGTAAGGTGTTGGCCACGGCCGGCGACGACCTGACCGTCCGCCTCTGGGACGTGGCCAGCGGTCAGAGTTATCGCACGCTTCAAGGACACACCGGCCCGATCACCAGCCTGGCGTTCAGCGCCGACGGCCGGCTGGCGTCGGGCAGCATCGACCAGACGGTGCGCCTCTGGGACCAGGGTCTCGTCGAGGCGTCGCGCGACGTCGGCGCCCACGACGGGGCAGTCTGGTCGGCGGTGTTCAGCCCCGACGGGACGCAAGTGGTTTCGGCGGGGGCCGACAAGATGGTCCGCGTCTGGGACGTGGCGTCCGCCAAGCAAATCCGGGCGCTGGCGGGTCACACGGCCCCGGTGACGGCCGCGCTGTACAGCCCGGACGGCAAGTACATCCTGTCGTGCGCCGGCGACAAGACGCTCAAGCTGTGGGACGCCAAGACCGGCGCCGACGTTCGCACCTTCACCGGCCACACGCGGGCCGTCACGGCCGCCGCCTTCAGCCCGGACGGCAAAAAGATCGTTTCGGGAGGGGCGGACTGGCTTATCAAGATTTGGGACGCGGACAAGGGCACGGAGTTGAAGACGATCGCCAGGCATCAGGGGGTGGTCGGCGGCGTGGCCTGGAGCGCCGACGGCAAGCACATCGCCTCGGGCAGCGGCGACCATACCGTCAAGCTGTGGAACGCCGACACATACGCCGAGGAGCGGACGCTGGCCGGCCACGGCGCCGCCGTCGGCTGCGTGGCGTTCAGCCCCGACGGCAAGAAACTGGCGTCGTGCGGCGGCGACCAGCGCGTGCTGGTCTGGGACCTGTCCGACGGGACGAGTGCGTCGTTCGTCGGCCATACCAACGTCGTCAGCTCGGTGGCCTTCAGCCCGGACGGCAAGTATCTGGTTTCCGGCGGCGGCGATCAGGTGGTGAAGCTGTGGGACGTGGAGACGCGGCAGGAGGTGCATAGCTTCCGCGGCCACAAGGACTGGATCAGCTCGGTCGCGTTCAGCCCCGACGGCCATTACATCGTGTCGGCCGGCGTGGACAAGGTGGTGAAGGTATGGGAGGTCGGCGGCGGCGAGAGCATGCCGAATTACGGCCATGAGGGAGAGGTGACGGTCGTGGCCGTCAGCCCCGACGGCAGGCTGCTGGCCTCCGGTTCGGCCGACCACACGGTTCGGCTATGGGACCTGGCGACGGCCAAGGAACTCTTCGTCTTGAAGGGCCACACGGCGGCGATCACGGCCCTGGCGTTCGCGCCGGACGGCAAGACCCTGGTGACGACGGCCGGGGAGGAAAAGACGCTGCGGGTCTGGGACTGCGCGACCGGCGTGGAAAAGTTGGCGATCGAGGACCCGGCGCCGTCGTCGGCCGTGCCGGCGCTGGCGGTGACGCCCGACGGCAAGCAGGCGGCGGCCTGGGTGGCGCCGGCCAATCTGGAGTTTTACGACCTTAATACGGGCAAAGAGGCCGACCCGGTGAGCTTGGACGACGGTTTGAAACGGGTGAGTTGCTTGGTATTCAGCGCCGACGGCTCGACGGCGGCGCTCGGGACCGCGGACGGCAAGGTGCGGCTGTGGGACGTATCGAAGAGTAAAGAGACGCTCCAGGGAGGCGATTTGCAGGCGCACGACGGCAAGATCGTCGACCTGGCGTTGGCGCCGGACAAGAAGTTCCTGACGACGACGGACGAGACGGGCCTGGTGAAGGTATGGGATTTGGCGAACCGGAAGGAGGTCCAAACCTTGAAGGCGTTCGCCGACGAGAACCAGCGGATGACGGCGTTCGTGATGAGTCCGGACGGGGCGCGGCTGGCGACGGCGGGCAAGGATAGTGTGGTGCGGCTGTGGGACGCGGCCGGCGGCAAAGAATTGCGGCAGTGGAACTTCGCCGTGTCGGGCCAGCCGGGCGGGTCGTTCGTGCGGACGCTGGCCTTCACGCCGGACGGCAAGCAGATCGTCACCGGCAACGCCAACACGACGCTCTATCTGCTCGATTGTCCATGACCAATACGTTTCACCGCGGAGAACGCAGAGCGCGCGGAGGAAAACAATGAAGAATTGCTTTAGAACATACTTTTGCCTTTTCTCCGCGCTCTCTGCGTACTCCGCGGTGAAATCTTCTGCTTCCGAGGCGGACGATTTCCGGGCGCGCCAGCGCGCCGATTGGCGATGCTCCCGGTCCCGGCCCCGCGTCCGGTCGATACTGATCGCGTCGCCCGTGTACAACCCGCGGCCGCCCCGGTAGAATCAACTCGGCGTGGGCGGGTTGGCAAAGGGAATGTTCGTCGCGGGAGCCGCAATGGCGGAGTTTCAGACCGTTTGCCGGGTGGACGAGCTGGCCGAGGGCGAAGGGAAGACGGTCGGCGTGGGCGACAAGCTCATCGCCGTCTTCCGCCAGGACGGCCGCTATTTCGCCATCGACGACACCTGCCCGCACATGGGCGCCTCGCTCAGCGGCGGCTGCGTCGAAAACGGGATCGTGACCTGTCCCTGGCACGCCTGGCGCTTCCGCCTCGCCGACGGCGCCTGGGCCGACAACCCACGCATCAAAATCGGCTGCTACCCGGTGCGCGTCCAGGGCGACGACGTTCAGGTCCAGGCGCCCGACCCGCCGCCCCGGCCGTAACCCGGAGAAGGCCTCCCATGAAACGGATCGGCTTGGTGCGCGGCGCCGCGTTGCTGGCGCTGGCCCCCGTCCTGCTGTCCACCGCCGGCGCCGCCCCCGACCGGCCCGCCCCGAAAGTCGTTCCCAAGTTCGAGGCGGTCGCCGAAACCAGCCTGCTCATGGACGGGCTGAATCAGTCCAACTACCGCGGCCTCGAACGGCTGCTCCGCCAGAAGCCGGCCGACGCGGACAGCTGGACCTTGGCGCGCGGCCAGGCGCTCCTCATCGCGGAGACCGGCAACCTGCTTCTGCTGCGACCGCCGCGCAACGCCGGCCGCGACGCCTGGTTCGGCAACGCCATGGACCTGCGCGCGGCCGCCGCCGACCTGGCCCGCAAGGCCGGCGAACGCGACTACGACGGCTGTCTGTCCGGGATGAAGACCGTGGCCGCCGCCTGCAACCATTGCCACGAAACGTTCCGCGTACCCACCCGGATCGGCCCCGACCGCGGGACGGATTGACGCCATGCCCATCCAATCGTCGGCCGATCTGGTGGAACTGCTGCGCCGGCACGAACTGCTGGCGCCGGCCCAACTGAAAGAGACGGCCGGCGTGCTGGCGCCGCGCTTCGCCGAACCGCGCGGCCTGGCAGCCGAACTGCTGCGACGCGGTTGGGCGACTCCCTACCAGATCAACCAACTCTTCAATGGCAAAGGCGACGCCCTCGTCCTGGGCGGTTACGTGTTGCTGGAGCGGCTGGGCGAGGGCGGCATGGGCCAGGTCTTCAAGGCCCGCGACCGCACCTCCGGCCGCGTCGTCGCCCTCAAGCTCGTCCACGGAAAGCGGCTGGAAAGCCCGAATGCGGAACGCCGCTTCCGCCGCGAAATCCGCGCCGCCTCCCAGATCGACCACCCCAACGTCGTCCGCGCCTACGACTCCGACCGGGTCGGCGACGCCTACTTTTTCGCGATGGAATACGTCGAAGGGATCGACCTGCACAAGCTCGTCGAACGGGACGGCCCGCTGCCGTTCGCCGAGGCATGCGACTACGCCCGGCAGGCGGCGCTGGGGTTGCAGCACGCCCACGAACGCGGGCTGGTGCATCGGGACGTGAAGCCGGCCAACCTGCTGCTGACGCGGGCCGACGGCCGGCCGGTCGTCAAGCTGCTCGACCTGGGACTGGCACGGGTGGACCGGCCGACCGGCTCGGAGCACTCCAGAACGCTGACGATGGAAGGTTCCGGCCTGGGGACGCCGGACTTCATGGCCCCGGAGCAGGCCCGCAACGCCCACGGCGTCGATATCCGCGCCGACCTGTACGGCCTCGGCTGCACCCTCTATTTCCTCATCGGCGGCGGCGTCCCCTTTCCGGAGGGAAATACGACGGAAAAGCTGATCAACCACACCCTCCATGAACCACGTCCGCTGGAGGAATTGCGGCCGGGGACGCCTTCGGCGGTGTGTGCGGTGGTGCGCCGTCTCATGGCCAAGCGGCCCGAAGACCGATATCAGACGCCGGCGGAGGCCGCGGCCGTGCTGGGGGCGGTGGCGACGGCCGACGACTGGGTGATCGAACCCGACGCGCCGGCCGCCGCGTTCGCCGACTTGGGGGCCGCACGAACGCCGGTTCCGGCGCGGCCCTCTGCTTCCATGAATAAGATTCCTCGGGATCGCGGCCGGCGCCTTGGCCGGCCTGGCGGCCGTCGCGGTGGGGGTGCTCGTCTGGCGGTTCCTCTGGTGACTTCGCGGCGCCAGTCGCCTCAGTGGGATTTGTACAGGTCCAGGCCCGGCTTCCCCGTCAGCAGCGTGAACACCTCGCGCACCTGCTCGAAGCCGGATCGAAGCAGGAAGTTGGAGTCGCGCCCGTGACTCTTGGCGCCCAACATATAATAATTCGGTTCCGCATGGCGCACGGCTGCTTCGCCGACCTGCAACTCGCGGCAGAGGTCGGCGTCGGCCGAATAGCCGACGTTGGCGATCATGCGCTCCACGTCCCAGGAAACGGCCTTGCCGCCGCAGCGGGCGCCGACCTTGAAACCGCGGTCGGGGCCGGCGGTCTCGACCGATTCGACGACGGTTTGCGGGTGAAATTCGACGTTGCCGTCGGGCCGCGTGGCCAGGTTGTTGGCGCGCACGGCAATATGGTCGCGGTCGCGCAAGGGGTCGTTGGCCGTGCGCCGGATGGGCTGCGTGCCGGCGCCGCGGGCCAGCCATATCACCCACGTCGCCGGGTGCTTTTCCGCCAGGGCCGACAGCGCGCACACCGTCGTCGCCGCGGAGTACCCGGCCCCGATGACCAGAGTTGTTTTATCGGCATAGGTGTTTTTCCGTTCGCCGGCCACGTCTTCCAGGCCGTAGGCGACGTGCGGCCGGGCGGCCGTCTCGCCGAGGGCGGGGATGCCGCCGTCGCCCAGCCAGCGCGGGTGGCCGTAGACGCCGGTGCAGTCCAGTACCACGTCGGCCTGCTCGACGCGCTCCTTGCCCTTGTCGTCGCGGACCAACAGGCGGAACGGTTCCTTGGCGCGGCGGGCGTCGCCGGGGTAGTCCTCCTTGAGCAGGCCGCGGCGGCCCACGTGCAGGACGGTCGCGTTCTCCCGAATGGAAGGCGTCAACGCCGGCGACAGCGCCAGCGGCTCCAGATAGGCGCCGACGTGTTCACGGCCGGTGACGACGGCGTTGGCTTCGGGCAGCGCGTGCTGGGGTTGGTCCGCCTGGACGCGCGCCCGGCCCAGCGGCGTCGAGTTCATGCCGAAAGGGCTGAAAAGCCGGACATGGCCCCAGCGTCGGAGATGTTCGCCGACGCGGCCGCGCTCATAGACGGTAAAGGGCAGTTGCAGCGCCGCGGCGTATAGAGCGGCTTCCAGGCCGACCGGGCCGGCGCCGAGGATAGCGATTCGCCGCGGTTCCGTGCGTGTCATCCGTCGTCCTTCCAGTGGAGCACTTCGCCCTTGCCCAGGGCTATGAGATCGCCGCTGTAACGCCGCCAGCTTCCCGCGAATACGCGATCCGGAATAGGGAATCCCCACGCCCGCAACCTGCGGAGGTACAGACCCAGGAAGGCGGGCCGGTAATCGCAGTCGTGGCGGAAGGACGGCAGCAGGCCGGGCAGGTCGCCGGCGAAGGCGAGGGTGCCGCGCTTCATGCCGGCGCCCGGCCGCAAACCGGCCCGGCCGAAAACCAGGATGCTGCCGGCGATCATGGCGACGCCGGTGAAATCGCCCACGTCGCCGCCGACCGCGATCAGGCCGCGGCGCATGTTGCCGCCGACCTCGTTGCCGGCCTTGCCGTCGATCATCAGGACACCGCCGCGCATTCCGACCAGGCCGCCACGGTAAGCCGCCCCGGCCAAATGGCCCGCGTCGCCGTAGACGTGAAGGCGGCCGCCGCGCATCTCGGCGCCGGCCCAGTCACCGGCCCGTCCGTGGACGTGAATCTCGCCGCCGCGCATCTCGGCGCCGAGGTGCATTCCAACGTCGCCGTGGATGGTAATGCGGCCGTCCGTCATGCCCGCGCCGATCCGCTTGACGCGGCCGCAATCGCCCTCGATCACCAATTCGCGGTCGCCGGCGTCGCCTTCCACGGAGAAGAAATCGCCCAGCGGCGCGGGGGCGTTGCCGTACTGCACCGGCAGGACGGCGATCTCGGCGGCCGACTTGCCGGCGAGGTGGTCCGGCGTCAGACACTCGGCCTCGACGGGGATCGTCGAGATCCCGCGGTACCGGAGATGAAGCATGGTGCTTTAGGCCTCCGGCTCGACGGCCGGCACTCGCAGATGTGCCTCATATGGTGCGGCCCGGCCGGAATGCCCCCTCCCCATGCTAACGGGGCGGCAAGAAAAATGGAACCCGGGTTGCCTACGCGCCCGCAAGCAGCTTATGCAAATGGAGATGAAACGGACCCAGCTTGCCTCCATAGTTGCCGGCGGTGACGCCCAGCACCCCCGGCCGGCAGGCCGCCCGAACGCCGACGCGCGTCGCCTCCTCCACGCTCGGCAGGTCCACGCCGTCCATCACGATCTCGTACACGGCGTTGGCCCCGTCCGGCAGGGCGGTCTTCACCTGGCCGCGCAGCGTCGGGCAATAGGCGTCGTTGGTGCTGGCCCGCAGCTTCTTGTAACGGCTGCCGACCTTGCTGCCGCTACGCACCACGCCGCCGGGAAACGGCATAATAACCCCCGGAATGGTCCGAATCGCGGCCACGGCCGCTTCCGCCGCCGCCAGCGCCGCGGCCTGCGTGGCGCCGACGATCAGGAAGTTGCCGCCGGCCACGCCCTTGATCGTGCCGAAGAAATCCTCGCAGGTAAACTCGCCGTCCATCACCGGCAGCCGCCAGAAGCGCCGGTCCTCCAGCTTCTTGCTGAACTGGAAGCCGTCGCCGAAGAAGCGCAGCATTCCACCCACGCGGATCGCTTTTTCCTTGACCACCGGCAGGCCGTTGTAGCAGGCCGTGGTCGGACAGGTCAGGACGCACTGGCCGACGCGGTTGACGACGGCCTTTTGCAGGGCGTCGCGGCTGAAGGCGAACAAAAGCAGGCTCACGCCGGGCCGGCCGTCCGGCGTCTCCTCCGCCGCGAGGACGCGCTCGACGCCGGCCTCGGCGTCGCAGCCGATGACCGACGAGGCGTAGCCGGTGGTGACGCGGGCCGCGACGTCGGCCCAGGCCGGCGTCTCGGCCGTGACGATCAGCCGGGCGGCCGACATCGGGAAGGCTTCGGCGAAGGTGTCTTCGATGGGGACGTTTTCGATGGCGAGCAAGTCCGGTGGTCCTTCGGGTTTAGGTGAGAGGTTTCAGTTGTTGAAAGAAGCCCTGGCGCGCCAATTCCTCGATGGCGGCGCGCATGGCCGCTTCCGTGACTTCGGGTAGCACGATCGGGTTCGGCTCCGCGAAGAACGGCCGGCCTAGGCGGGCGAATTCCTCCAGGTCTTGCCCGAGCCGGACGGGATCGTAGAAGACGACGGAGTAGCGTGCGCCGTTGGCCAGCCGGACGCTTGCCCCTCCAGGTATCCGCGGGACGGCGTCTCAAACGCCGCCCTGTCGTCGAACCATTCGGGCAGAACCAGGACCGCGTCTTCAACAACGGTCGCCATGTGTGCTTCCTCCCCCGGTCCTATATCAGGACGATCTTCCCTAGCGCCTCCTCGACCTGTTGCAAGGTCATCGGGCGGGCGGGAACGATCTCGAAGTGCGAAGGGTCGGGGCCGCGCCGGATGATTCGTAATTCTACCGGAAGTTGCGTCACGCGATAGGCGCCTCCGAACCGATCGAGGTTGTCGGGCCGGTTGAATACGGACGCGCCGCGTGTCGGCCGGAGCAGGCCGGTCGTCGGGTCGGTCTGAACCTCGCCGGGCCGAGGTTTGAGACTCGAGCCGCCGCGAAAGTAGTTGTCCGTGCTCATGGCGAACGCCTCCGGATCGCGCGACGACTCTTGGCACGGCCCGGAGGCGAACGGGTTTCGGGGCGGTTTCACAAACGTCGTCGCGCCCGGCGGCGCGGCGATTTCGTCGAACTCTTGGGATAAATGACGGGACGATTGAAAGATAAATTTAGTCTGTTCATATTTATACACTTAAAATGAAATGACACTATTTATCACAAATCGGAATGGCGAGCACCGCCGCGATTCGCGCGGCCGGTCTGCCGCGGCGGCTGGTTCGGCGCGGCCGCATGCGACCCGGCGAAATTATTGTTTCCCAAGTAGGAACTGCTTGGGGAGGGCTGTGATGTCGTACCCCTGCTCCCACGGGAACCGGCCCTGCTCGTCCGGGCAGACACATTGGAGCAGCGGGAAATCCGAGCCGCCGTAGAGCCAGCGGGCATAACCGACGTACTCCTCGTACCTGTCCTTACCGACCGCCACGAAGTAGAGCGGCAGCCCCTGCATTTGCTCCCAACGCGCGCCGGGGATGAACTCCACGCCGGCGCGCATGGCGTCGCCGATGATGTTGGTTAAGTCACCTGCCTGTCGCGGCTCCAGCCCCGCGAACAGAATCTCCGGCTGCCCGAATGTGTGGAAGAGGCCGACGGAGAAGGTGTAGGGCCACTCCTGGCCACCCTCCTCATGGATGGCAATGACCGACCAGCCGACCCGGCGGATGTCGCCCAGGATCTCGCGGTCGTAGTCGTCCTCCGGGGCCGGCAACTTCTTCCGCGCCATCACGCCCTCGGTCTTGGCTTGCGCCGCCGAACGACCCGCTCAGCGGCCGGCTCACGCGGGCAGGACGCTGAAGCTCCGAGAACCGTCATTCGCGTGGCCGGTCTGCTATAGCGACTGGATACTCATGAAGGCTCTCGCCTGCGAAGATGGAGGGGGCGACCCGTCGCCTCCCTTCGCACCACCTAAAACCGGAGACCTTCCCCATGCGCTTCTTCCAACCGCCCGCC
>Ga0182024_10008579_pt1 | contig 21462 bp, 16 predicted proteins | sample P32metaG_FD_120480 | JGI IMG/M metagenome (GOLD analysis project Ga0182024, IMG submission 120480) | Permafrost microbial communities from Stordalen Mire, Sweden - P3-2 metaG (Illumina Assembly) | ecosystem: Environmental > Terrestrial > Soil > Wetlands > Permafrost | place: Sweden: Stordalen...
GACATCGCGTAATACGACTCGGCATCGTCAATGCATTTGGCGATTTCTTCCCCAAGACTCTTGCTCTCCATCAGAATCTTCCCGCCGCTTTGGTGAGCAAGAACCTGCAGACCCAGGCTGCTGGCGGTGACCTGATCTTCCGTTGGCACACCGTTGAAAAAGGTATTGTCGTGATCGCTGCGCAATTCAACTTTGCGATAGAAATCAGGCGAAAAAACAGCATCCAGAGTCACCTGAGCTTCCCGCAGGGCAGTTGAAACGAGTACAAGATTATCGAAGAAGTTCCTCCTGAGCGCCGCCGAGTCCGCTTGAAACTCGGGGTTTAACAGCAGCGGCCACCCGGAACCGATCCAAATGAGAATGACTCTTCCAGGGACGTTTTCCTGCTCGCTGGCAAATCTCCCGAGCGCGGAAACTGATCGTTCGAATCGTTTGTTAAGGCACCCGGATTTCTGATCTGGATGCAAACCATCGAGGATCGTTGTGCCCGTTCCAAGATTGATGCTTGTAAATACTTGCTCCGACCCTCCTCCCTCATTGGCGCAATCAAACTGGTGAATGTCCCTGGAGGCCATCTGCAATTCTCCAAGAAGAGCATCGCGTTCTTGAGAAGCCTGGAGCACTCTCGTGCCGGATCCAGACAAGATGGCGATCGACGTTGGGTAGAAGAGGCGCATCTGGCTCTGCTTCAGATACTGCTCGATCCCTTTGCGATCGTTTGTAATTTCCCTGGGGCTGTTATTCACGGCATCCAGCATGAGAACTACGCGGGCCGGGACCAGACCCTTGCTGCCCTCCACCTCCCGAAACGATGAGATCGTCCGCAGTTGTCCTTTATCGAGGATCGAGAATTCATCCTCCTTGAGTCCCCTCACCGGCTTGCCGGATCGGTCAGCCACGAACACGTTGAGAATGATGCGGTGCTGGGTTCGATATCTGTCTTCCCGCTCTTCATGGGATCGCGGAATGAGGGTTATGGGCGGAGGGGGCGCAGGCGATGTTGGCTGCCCTGGTGTTGCCGCCGGCGCAGGAGTGTCCTGGGCAAACGAGGAAAGAGCAAAGCACATATAGAGCATGCTCAACCATCTCAATCTCGCCATTCCGATGTCCCTCCTTTCAAGATGTGCATTGCTCTCTTCGTAGATCGACGCAACATAAGCAATGCTAGTCCAAGGCCAGTTGCAGTCCTTGACGGCGACAAGAGCTGTCGCGTGCTGGATTGTTCGAGCGCCACGCCAGGAATTGGTTTTCCCCGCAAGTGCATCGGTCCTCCCGCTGACCGCTGAATCGGGATCTCCTTTTCCCTCCAGCACGGGTTCTGCTTCAACCATTTTGAGATGAATAGTTTACCTTCTGTACGCCAAACTTCAACCCCTTGTGCGCGTTGTCAGAATCCCGAATTGTCATGTAGTATCCTCGCGCAGGCAGACGCGGCTACCCGGATCTCAATCCGGGAAGAACTTGAAGGGATGCATGGCATGAAGAAGTTAACCCGGAATTTTCTCGTGATTCCTTTTTGCTTTCCGCTCCTTGCATTTGGCCGGCAGACCGGCGCTCCAGCGGGATCCGCTGCGCTGCCTCAACCAGGGTCCGTGCCGGCGAATCAGGTCCCAGCGCTCTCCCAACGTCCGGCGCCGGCAGCCCGATGAGACGGAGGGCCGCATCCAACTCAACGTCGTGGTAACAGACAAGCCGGGAAAGACTGTATCCGGACTCGAACTCAAGGACTTTACCTTGTTGGACAACAACCAGCCCGTGAAGATTCTCTGCTTCCATACATCCGGTGGAACCGAGGTCAAGACCGACCCGCCACTTGAAGTCATTCTGCTCGTCGATACTGTAAATGCCGATTTCAAATACGTCTCCTTTGTCCGTCAGGAGATGGAGAAGTATCTCAGCCGGAACGGCGGCCATCTGGTTCAGCCAGTATCGATCTTCGTATACGCCAATACGGGATTAGACGCGGGAAGCGGACCCTCCAACGATGGCAACGCGCTGGCCAAGCTGGTCAGCCAACTCGACAACCATTTGTGCACGGTTGGCCCTGCAGAAGGCCTGAACGGCGCAATCGAGCGCTATTACGCATCGATCAAGGCGATCGCGGCATTGCGCAGATTCAAGTCACCAAGCCTGGCAGGAAGTTACACTGATTCTAGATCCGAGAAAACAGACTCAGGAAGAGGTAACCAACCATGGCGCTTTCAGAATCCGCAAGTCTTGACCTTGCAGTTCAGGCTCTGGATTCCTTTCAGATCGAGGTTCCCTCCTGGGGATTCGCCAACACCGGCACGCGCTTTGGCAAATTTGTCCAGCCGGCCGCAGCGTCCACCATCGAGGAGAAGTTCGCCGACGCAGCCGAGGTCAACCGGCTCACCGGCGTAACCCCCACGCTTGCTCTCCACGTCCTCTGGGATCTTCCCAACGGCCTGGATGACGTTCCTGAAGTGGTCCTCCTTGAGCGGCGCTTCGGGATTCGTGCCGGGTCCATTAACCCCAACCTCTTCCAGGATCAGGAGTACAAGTTCGGCTCGCTCTGCAATCCCTCGCATGAGATCCGGCAGAAGGCCGTGCGCCACTTATTTGACTCCATCGAGATAGCCAAGCGCCTCGGCTCCCGCGATCTCTCCCTGTGGCTGGCCGACGGCTCCAACTATCCCGGCACGCAGAGCATCCGCAAGCGCATCGGCTGGCTTGAAGAGGCCTTGCGCGAGACCCATGATCGCCTGCTGCCGGATCAGCGGTTGCTGATCGAATACAAGCCCTTCGAGCCAGCCTTTTATCACACGGACATCGCCGATTGGGGGATGTCCTCCCACCTGGCGCGCCTGGCAGGTCCGCAGGCGTATGTTCTGGTCGACACCGGGCACCACTACTCCTCGCAAAACATCGAGCAGATCGTTGCCTGGCTGCTTCACACCGGCCTCCTGGGCGGTTTCCACTTCAACGACCGCCGCTACGCCGACGACGACCTCACCCTCGGCTCCATCGATCCCTATCAAGTCTTCCGCATCTTCCACGAAATCCACTCCGGCCTGGCGGAGAAGCGGGGACAGGAAACCGCGTACATGATCGACCAGAGCCACAACCTCAAGGGCAAGATCGAGGCCACTGTCCAGACCGTGGTCGCAGCGCAGGAACTCTGGCTCAAGGCCGCTCTCGTAGATCGCGAGCAACTGGCGGGTCTTCAGCAGTCCTGCGACCTGGTGGCCGCCGAAGAACTCTTCCGCGGCGCTTTCTGGCGGGATGTGCGCCCGCTCGCCGCTGCCTGGCGCCAACACCGCGGCCTGCCCGCCGACCCCCTCGCCGCCCTGCGCGAAAGCGGTTATGTCGAACGCATCGGTGCTGAGCGCGGCAATCGTCATTCAGCCGTCAACAGCTACGCCTGAAACTTCTTGATTTGACTGCGAAACTTCCCTATAACAGGGGTACCAGGGAGACCATTTTTGCCGAAAGCGAAGATCAAGCGGCTATACCTGATTCCCATTTTGTCCAAGGCTCTGGATGTAATCGAACTGCTGGAGAATATTCATGCTCCTGTCTCCGTGGAAGACGCCTACCAGAAGACGCATATCTCCAAGACCAGCGTTTATCGGATCCTCAAGACCCTGGTGCACCGCGGTTATGTAGCGCAAACGCAGAGCGGCCTTTACCGGCTGGTTTCCCGCCCGCGGCGGCTGCGCTTCGGTTTTGCCGCACAGAGCGCTGAAATGCCCTTCTCGGTGGCCGTGGCCCAGAGCGTCACGGCGGCCGCCGCCGCTACCGGCGTCGAATTACTGATGCTCGATAACCGCTACGATCCCGATGTCGCCATCCAGAACGCCGAAGAGTTTGTCGCCAAGCGCGTGGATCTGGTGCTCGAGTTTCAGGTGGAAGAGCATGTGGCGCCCCACGTGGCCCACATTTTCAAGAAGGCCGGCATTCCCCTCATCGCCATCGATGTGCCCCATCCCGATGCCACATACTTTGGCGTCGACAACTTCGAAGTGGGCTATGAAGCGGGCACACTGCTGGCCCAGCACGCTCAGCGTACATGGAAGAGCAAGGTCGATTGGGTGCTGGGAGTTGGATTTGCTGAAGCCGGCAGCTTTGTCCAGAGTCGTATTACCGGAGCATTTGAAGGCATCCGCAAGCGCCTCGCCGATATTCCCGCCGACCGCTACATGCAGGTGGAAGGCCGCGGTATGCGCCAGCCAAGCAAAGTGGCGGTTGCTGAATTCCTTCGCAAGCGGCGCAAGGGTCAACACATTCTGGTGGCCGCCTCCACCGATTCAAGCGCCCTCGGTGTCCTCGACGCCGCACGCGAAGCGGACTTTGCCATTGTCGGTCAGGACTGTATCCCGGAGGCGCTGGAAGAGATGCGCTCCGGCAGGAGCGCTCTCATCGGCTCCATCTCCCATGAGGTCGAAAGCTACGGCCCACGCCTCATCCAACTGGGCATCTCCCTCTTGCGCGGCCACGCCGTGCCTCCTTACAACTACATCCATCACAAAGCCGTAACACCGGAAACCCTCGCCACCGAAACGGCAAACTAGGTCTTTGGCCGTTTGATTTTGTACCAGCACCGTGCCCCATCCTTTCGCTTTTTTTCTGGCGAAAGGGTGGGAAACCACGAACCCCAAAAGTGCTAAATCACTCGGTCAGAGACCTAAAAAGAAGCAGAATGCCCCGTTCAGTCACTCCCCGACCCGCGGAACGGTTCGTAAAGGATGATTCTCGCCCATTCGAGGATCTTTGCGCTTTCAGGCGGCCGGAAGCAATCCATAACAAACCGGATTGATTAATGGGACGGAAGTGATTCGATCAATGCAACCGGTCCCAGGATTCCGGAGGGCAAAGGGGTCAGGTTTTCCATCCCCTGCGGAACGAAGAGCATCCCGTAGCGGTCCCAAAGGAGCCGGTAATCGGGCAACGGCTGCCCAGCCAGCGAGTTGATGGCCGTGTTGCCGACCACAATTCGCAAGTCGTTTGTGCCCTGGCGCAGGAACCGGGTAACGTCGAGCCGGTACGGCGGATGCCATACGACGCCTGCCAGAACGTCGTTGACATAAACCTGCCCGGCCTCGCGAATTGGCCCTTCAAGATAAGCCCACATGTTGGGCGGACGCGTCGGCGACGAGACGCTTTCCGTGATCCCTGGACCAAAATCGAGGAAATACTTTGCTTCCTGGGGCAGGTTTTGCGCGGGCAAGTCAAAGCTCTTTCGATAGGTCGCCTGCCCCGAATAGAACTTCGTCCCGGCATTGCCGCCCCAGGATTCAAGGCGATCCATGTCGAGGGAAATCCCGGTCTCGCCAAATGTCACCTTCCATTGACGCGACAAATCCTCGCGAACCGTCTCATGCCTCTCTGGCTGAGGATTGGCGGCCATTGCGGAATCGGAAAAGAAAATCAGACGCGACTCATACGGTTCCAGATCGAGAGCAATGTTTCCTGGATCGGGGAGTCCAGTCACTGTGCCTGTGAAGGGATCCAGAGTTTCCGCATGGCGGGCGGCGTCGCGAAACCGCGCGTGAACGTGTTTGGGCTCGTTGGATGTGTTGGAGACAAAGTACAAGTTGCCGGCGGAGAGTTTGCGGTGGATGAACCCGATCTGCGGCGTGGGAGGAGACAGCGTCATGTCGGGGTTCATGGGCCTCTTGAGTGCGGCGCCCAGCTCACTCTCGTTCTCCACCAGGAGCGCGGAAGGTACATGGCCATGAAAGAGTGTTTGCGATATCTCCTTGATGGCCGCCGAATCCTGCGCGGCATTCATCAGGCCGGGAGCTGTGGCCGGCATTCTGCGCGTCGCAATGACAATCCCACCGTGCTGAGCGAAGTCGAGAATCTTTTTGTAGGTCGAAAGCGGCAACCTGTCCACGCCGGGCAGAATCAGCGCCCGATAGGGAATGCCCACGCTGTCGATGGCGTCGGCATCGATGAAGTCCAGATTGAAGCCGGCATCCAGCACCTGCGCGATGACCTGCTTGCCGAGAAACCTGCCCATCGATTCGTCGATGGTGACGTTTGAACCGGATTCATCGAATCCGGCAGCCGAAGTGGGAGACCGCCTTTTCTGGACGGTAGCCACAAACGAAGCCCACACGTCATCGTCAGGCAGAAGCAGGGCCACATCGTTGGCGGGCTCTCCCTGGCGCAGCGCAAAACTCACCCGCTGCAAATAGCGTGTGAGGTCGGGCATGGCGAAGAACCACGGGTTGTGCGCATTCAGCGCCGCCGCCGCGTACATGCGCCAACCCGGCTCTCCAACCATCGGAGGAGAGTAAGGCCATCCGTGCCCGACGAGCTGATTGATTCCCTGCAGAAAATGCAGGTCTGCTTCGGCCTTCATGTCCAGCGGTGTGGCGCGGAATGCGGGCGAGTGCAGCCAGGTCCAGGCTTCAGAGGAGATGACCGGGCGGTGGAGAAGGTGTCCGGCCGATGCGGCCCAGCGTGTGTCGGAAAACTCCCGCCACATTTCGAAAGTTGCCTTGCCCTCGCCTTCAGGCAGATCGGCCAGGCGATTGCTCCACAGCGTGACCGGCGGGAATCCATACGTCTGGGATCGAAACTGGGTGTGATGCTGCTTCGCCCATGCCTCAATGGGCGCGAGAAAATTCTCGTCAGCCATGTCCGTCAGCGTTCTGCCCCAGTCGTGGCGGATCGCCGCTGTTTCCGGGCCGATGTTCATCACCAGCGCGGGCAGATGAGGGCGCAGATCGTACCCGCGGCGGCGTTGGAACTCGCTGAGAAGCGCCGGACTCCAGTCGGAGGCGTAGTCCTCCAGGCTGTCACTGAACACGGCGTAGGGCGGCTGGTCAGCGAAGGCAGAGAGCAGGCGATCGCCAACGGCGCGCAGATGCTCCTCGGTCGCTGCGCGGTCGTAGTGATCGAGTACGAATCCTGCAGCTCCCACCGCAGGGCGCTTCACCATCATGCCGGTGCGGCTGGAGACAAAACTGAGCAGGGTCCGCGCCTGCGCAGCGGCCTGAAATGAATACCAGCCCGCGGTCGGCGGATGAAGAGGCTCTGCACCTGCGGCTTCTTGCGAGGCTGGCGGAGCCGGGAGCAGGAATGCGGAGATCGGCTCTTCGCCTGCGTCAATGAAGGGAGCCGGTGCGGAGGTCGCGCCAGGTTCGACCGTACGCGATTCGACGCGCAGCTTGCCGGCGGCTTCAGTAACTGGAATATGCGGCCCGCCCCATGGCCAGCCGCTGCCGAGCGTTACATCCACGCGCAGCCCCAGGCGCCGGGCCTCCTGGACTGCAAAGCGCAGCGCATCCAAATGCTCATCCGACAAGAAAGGAGTGTTCCGAAACCCCGTCGTCGGATCGTCGAGCGCAAGCGGATAGAGGTTGGCAATCTCCACCCCGCCGATTCCGGCAGCTTTCATCTGTTCCAGTTCGCGCGCCAGCTCAGGTTTGGATGCGGCTGGTCCAAACCACCACCAGCGCACCATAATGCGGCTCGAATCCGGTGGGCTTTGAAAGTTGCGATGGAGTTCGCCGATACCTGCATCGGGTTGTCCAATTGTGGGACTGCACACGGCCTGTGCCAAGGTGAAGATAAGGAATGCGGGCCCGCAACGAAGCGCGGACTGGAACGGCCGACGATATCGAGGAAGAAAACGCAACATGCCAGGACCTCCCTCCAAAACCGGCGCGGTCGATCGCTGTTGCGCGGTCTTCGCTGAATTGAACAGGCGCGTTCCTTCATAGCAGAACCCGGCGGATTCTGCAAATCCCTGCACTACCGGGTAGTGTCCCAATTTGCAATCCGGCTCAAGTGGGACGGCGGGATGCACCTGGAGCCCAAATCGTCCCAGCAAAATCAGCACTGTGACCTGGTGTCGCACTACGCCGGAATGACGGTGACTGCTTTTTTATATCCATGCGGTCCTGCCTGCAGGTGGATTTCATACCTCTCAGCCCGGCGCGGCCGATAAACCAGGGCGGGGCGAAAGCAAGCCAGGCATGTTCCGCCTTTATGCCGCACGCTTGAATAAACTATCCCGTTCGACTTTTGGGCCAGCACTTGCCGCGCCAGGAGTTGCGATGGTAGATAGCATTGCGGCACAGGCTCGGGTTGAAGATAATCCGCATACTTCGCCGCCGGCTCCAGAACATGAAAAGCGGAGTGAAAGTCGGCCTGCCAATCGTCGTAGGCGGAGACGTCCTGGTTCGGCCGCTCCTGCGGCGATCCAGGAACGACGATTTCTGCCAGCCGCTTGCCTTTGTGATAAGCAACTTCCGCAATCGAAGTCTCTACACTTCTGGCCGCATACCAGGCGCCGCGCGTCGTGTCGTTGAAGCGGGACCCGGATGGGCCGGGATGAAGAAAAGCCGCGCGAATAATCTGAGCGTTGGGAATTCCATAGACCAGCTCAAAATTGCCGATCCCGCTCAGGCCGTAGAGTTCGCCCTGAATACGCTCGTTGGTTGCCGCATCCAGCCGCGCGGCATCCGCCAGCATCGCCCCATCGTCGGCGACCTCTTCAAGAACGGTTCCCGTTTCATTGTACCGGGAGGGAATCAGCCGGTGCATTCCCTTCTGGCGGAATTCGCGGACCCGAGGCGTCAACGTCCACCCCGCCACGCGTCGAGCATCCGGCGTACCTCCGCCATGCCCGGTTGGCCGTGGCGAAGCATGTAGTTGATCGGAGCGTGGCCCGCAAACATGGGGCCGCGGTTTTCGAGCGTGATCCAGCGGTCAGCCCACGACTTGCCGAAATAGATGTTCAGCGCCTTGTAGATTCCGATGACCAGCGAAATCCGCGTCAAGGTGTCCTGGTCAAGCTGTTTACCCTTGGGTTTCGTCTTCCACGCATGAAAGGTTGAAGAGGCCACACCGCCCAGCAACCCGCGCGCCTGTACTTCATTCAAATCCCATTTGCGCGCGATGTTCACGAAAACCTTGATGGCGTTCTCGCTCATTTTCCTGCGCTCCTGGGCATCCGCGAGGTTGGGAGCCTGATCGAAGGAGTATCCCGCTACATTCGGAGCAGTCAGTGCGGTTGCCATATCTTGCCTCGCTTTCGAGATATATTATCCTCGATTTCGAGGTATTTTGCAAATGGAATGGACCACGCAAAGTCATTCCAGTTAGACACCGCCCTGTTTGCGGAGCGCATCGCCGACGGCATTCCTACCTAAGCACCTTCCCTCTTTCACATTGACAAGTCATGCAATTCGACTGCTAAATTGGTTTCTCATGAATGCTGCCAGGTGGCGGCCGATACCGCTGCAGAAACAATCCTGGCTGCTTCAATCGCTCCGGTACCATCGGTCCCCCGCTCGCGGTAAGGAGTCCTATGAGCAACATCAATGGCAAAGTCTATGCGATGAATGCCATCACACCGATGAAGCCGTGGAAGACCTGGGTGGTAAGGGCAATCCTCTTTGCGCTTGGGCACGTGAATCTGCTGCGACAGGACGTGGTCAACCTCTCGTTCATCGAATTTGCGCGCTGGGTGGTTGTTCCCCGCCGTGGTTTCCCTTCTCTCGGCGGCGGGCAGGCAAAGGAAGATCTGAAGTACGACTATCTGTTGTTCTTCTCGAATTTTAACGGCACCTGGAATCAATACATCGACGCATTTTCGGCCGTCCTCAGCATGGGATTGAATCTGGTGTGGCGCTGGAGCGAGAAGTTTCCAGGGTCCGTTCCGGTAACTCCGTTCAAGGAATACATTGCGCGCGTCCAGTTTGATACCGACTACTACTTCACCGCCTACCCTCATGCCACGGCGAATGATCTGAAGTCGGCACACATTGTGCAAGCCTCTTTCGACAGCCTTGTTCGGCGCTCCCGCCAGTGCACTCCTGAAGAGTTCAAGAGCGCCTATCTGAACTTCGTCATCCAGGTCCAGGCTCACCTCGGTGAGACTGGTCAGGCTCCCATCGTTTTCTAGCCCGGATTTTCCAGCCCGGATTTTCGAGCCCTACTTTTTCGAGAAAGACCGGTAATGCCGAATCAAAACGGTACCGTCTACGGACTGACGATTCTCTCGCCCATCATCAACGATGAGAAGGCATCGCCGTCGCATGACCTGCAAATCCGAAACTATCTGGCCACCTTGCCCACCGGCGAAGAGAGCCCCTTCGCGCTGGCTCCCGGCACGCACCTGGCCCGGCTCGTTGTCATGGACGACGTCATCTTCGTTGGTGCGCCGGCTATCGAAGAACACCTCCAGTCGAAGTACCTCATCTTCGAATCCAATTGCGACGGCGATCTGGACACCTACCTGACTGGGCTCGCCGCCGCCGCTGGGCAACATCTTGACGCCGTTTGGAGCCACTGCGTCGGATATCCGGGGGCTGCCAACCGCCCAGCGTTCGTTGCCTACATGAAAGCGTGCCAGATCGAGACCACATTTTTCTTCGCGGCGGTTAACAATAAGTCGGTCCCGGAGACGCTCCGCGCGTTGCAAACACAGCGTGCCGTGGCAGACTTCATTGCCCGCCATCAGAGAATTGAGCCGGCCCAACTGCAGGCTAAGTTCGCGGAGTTTGTAACCAGGTTGGAATCCGAGCCCCCGCCGAAACCAGGCTCCGCGGGCTCACCCAGGGCAATCAAGACTGGCGGCCGAAATGAGTAGGCTCAATGAGACCGATATTCAAGGCTTCGTCCTGCGCGGCTATAACCTGCCGTTCGCCCGCTACGTCTTTTTGCATTTTGAAGACGCGGCGCGTGCGCGTGCGCTGATCGGCCGCCTGCTTCCAGTGATCACCACCGGCCAGCATTGGGATGCCGGAAAACCGCAAAGCACAGTCAACATCGCCTTCACCCATCGAGGCCTTGCTGCTCTCAACCTGCCCCAGGCGACGCTGCTTAGTTTTCCGGTCGAGTTCCTTCAAGGCATGAAGAGCCGCGCGGCCATTCTGGGCGACACCGGCATCAACGCCCCTGAACACTGGGACAAGCTCTGGCACGAGGACAGCGTTCATGCCTGGCTCGGCATCAACGGCCAGTCGCCGGCGGCGCTGGACGCCCGCTGCTCCGAAATTCAGGCAATGCTCGAGCAGACTCGCGGCGCCATCCAGCTTGCATCGCAGGACGCGGCTGCAATCATGGACGACGGTAAGCCGACAACCCGCGAGCACTTCGGATACACCGACGGCTTCGGCAACCCCGACTATCTGGGCGTGGAACGAAGCACGCAGCCGGGGCAAGGCAAGCTGATGCCCGATGGCACGTGGGCTCCGCTCGCGACAGGAGAGCTGCTGCTGGGCTATGCCGATGAAGCCGGCGAGTTGCCGGTGGCGCCCGTTCCTCACATCCTTGCCAGCAACGGAACCTTCATGGTGTATCGCAAGATGCATCAGAATGTCGCAACCTTCCGCGTCTATCTCGATGAACACGCGGCCCAGTACGGAGGCGGCAAAGAGAAGCTGGCCGCCAAGTTCATCGGACGATGGAGAGACGGAACGCCCATCGAGCTTTCCCCGGACAAACCGGATCAATCCATCGTCAAGGACTCCAATCGCAATACCAACTTCTCGTATGGCGCAGACCTCGAGGGAACACGTTGTCCCATCGGGGCTCATGTCCGCCGTGTTCATCCGCGCGACGCTTTCGGATTTAATGGGAGGCTGATCGATCGCCGCCGCATAACTCGCCGGGGACTTCCCTACGGGCCGCCGGTCCCGGAAGGACAGCCCGCATCAGACTCCGATGAACGCGGCATTGTTTTCATGGCTCTCAACGCCAGCCTCTCGCGCCAATTCGAATTCGTTCAGCAGCAGTGGATCGAATACGGCAACGATGCGCACCAGGGGAACGATAAAGACATGCTGATGGGCAATCATGGCGGCAAAGGCAAGTTCGTGGTGCAAGGAGACGCCGGCGCGGCCAACCCGCCAATCATCTGCGCCAATTTGCCGAATTTTGTCGAACTGCGCGGCGGAGACTATTTTTTCCTGCCCAGCATCACCGCATTGGGAATGATCGCCATGGGCCTTGTCGATCCGCGATAGTCGCCTACCTAATTCCGTGGAAGTGCGATATGGTGCAAGAGAACCGATTTCTCAACCGGAGAACCCATGCGCCGCCGATCCTTCATTGCCTCTCTTCCCCTAGCTGCCGCCAGTAGCTTTTCACTGCCCCACGCTGCGAAAGCGGCTGTGGTTGAAGCCGCACAAACCGGAACCACTCCAGGCGAGTCCGCGCAGCCAGAAGCAATGCCGAAGTTTCAGCCGCCGGGTGCAGAGCGATTCGTTCGCCCCGATGTGCACGCCGGCGACCGTGTTTCAGGCGCGAGCTTCGCCAGCCGCTCCGCAGCCATGGGCTGTTCCGGCGCTGCAGGAACGGCACAACCCATCGCGACGCTGACCGCGATCGAGATTCTCAAGCGCGGCGGCTCCGCGGCCGATGCGGCCATCGCCGCCAATGCCTGCCTTGGATTCCTGGAGCCCACAAGTTCGGGTCTGGGCGGCGATTGTTTCGCCATGGTGTGGGACCCGAAGCTGGAGAAAGTCGTCAGCCTTGCCGGCTCCGGACGTTCGCCAAAATCGCTTTCTCTGGAAACTGTGCGTGCCCGCGCCAAGAACAGCGTCATTCCCAGCCATGGCGCAATCTCTGTGTCCACGCCCGGCGCGCTGGACGCATGGTGGACACTGCACCAGCGCTATGGACGCCTGAAATGGGCCGAGCTGTTCGAGCCGGCGATCCATCTGTGCGAGAGCGGCGTGCCGGTGCCGCAGATCATTGGCTACTACATCAAGCGCAACATCGCAGCGTTTGTGCGACCCGGCTCCGGCGTCGAAGAGACGGCCAATGCCCTGCACACCTACGCACCGAGCGGCAAGCCTCCGGGCGAAGGCGATGTGTTTCGCAATCCCGACCTCGCGCACACCTACCGGCTCATTGCAGAGGGAGGCCGTGACGCATTTTACGCGGGACCCATCGCCCACACTATTGATGCGTATTTTAAGCGGATTGGAGGATGGCTTTCGTATGAAGATTTGTGCGACCAGAACGCGGAGTGGACCGACCCGCTGGTGACCGGCTATCGCGGGTTGGAGGTGTACGGCATGGCCGCGAACACGCAGGGGTTGGCGACGTTGCAGATGCTCAATATTCTCGAAAACTTCGACCTGCGAGAGATGGGATTCCAGTCCGCCGCGTCGATTCACACGCAGGTGGAGGCCAAGCGGCTGGCCTACGAAGATCGCGCGCGCTACTACGCCGACCCGCATTTCGCAAAGATTCCCATCGAGTGGCTCAACTCAAAAGAATATGCGAAGGAGCGGGCGAAGCTGATCCGGCAGGATCGCATCCTGACGCCCGTTTATCCCGGCCAGGCGCCCAGCCACGGCGACACAACCTACTTCACCACCGCCTCGTCCGACGGCATGATGGTGTCCATGATCCAGTCCAACTTTCGCGGCATGGGGTCCGGCCTTGTGGCAGACGGACTGGGCTTCATGTTCCAGGACAGGGGCGAATTGTTCTCGCTCGCAGACGGTCATCCGAACCTCTATCAGCCCGGAAAACGGCCCTTCCAGACCATCATTCCCGGCTTCGCCACAAAGGATGGCAAGCCCTGGATGTCGTTTGGCGTCATGGGCGGCGACATGCAGCCGCAGGGACAGGCACAGATTGTGCTCAACCGCGTCGATTACGGCCTCGATATTCAAGCCGCAGGAGACAGCCCGCGCTGGCACCACGAAGGCTCGTCGCAAAGCATGGGAGAAGACGCGCCTGGAATGGGGCCCACGGGGCTCTTGCATCTCGAGGCGGGAGTTCCCGTTGAGACACGGAAAGCATTGATTGACCTGGGTTGGCCGATGGGACCATCGGACGGAGGCTTTGGGCGCTATGAGTGCATTGAACCGCGCATGAACGGGAACGATCGCGTGTATGCGGCAGCCACGGAGATGCGCGCCGACGGCGTGGCTCTGGCTTATTAGCCTGCCGCTGTCGATCTTCCCGGAGGGAAGATGCGAGAATAGCCCCGGATGGAGCGAAGCGAAATCCGGGGACTAACCACCAATCCGACATTCGCGTCCCGTAGGGCCACAGCGAATCTCTCTTTGCGCTGCACGATGTTCATGCATTTGTCCTCGATATTTAAATCGGAGATGACAGTCCAGCGTCTCCCGATGCATGATGGTTAGTTGAGTACGGTGAGGGCTGGCTACAATGACAAGAAGCTCAATGAGCATCAAGAGATTTTCCCGTAGACATTTCCTTCAAACAGGTTCATTAGCAGCTGCGGCAATCGCAGGTGGGGCAATGCCGATGCGCACTGCATTGGGCTCAGAGAACGCACTTGAGGCTCCGCTCACGGAGTTTGGCTACGGCGATGTGTCCATGGCCAGCGAAGCGCTCGAGTCGCAGCTGATGAACACGCATTCGGTGCTGATGGCGCTGAGTGAGGACAGCCTGCTGAAGCCCTTCCGGCAGATGTCCGGCATGGCCGCGCCCGGCGAGGACCTGGGCGGCTGGTACAACTACGACCCCAACTACGACTACCGCAAAGGATTCGACGAAGGCTTCGCGCCGGGATGCACATTCGGCCAATGGGTGTCGGCACTGGCCCGCGTCTACGCAATCACAGGTGAAGCCGCGACGCGCGAGAAGGTGCTGCGACTCAACCGCCTGCATGCCGCGACCATCACGCCGGCATTCTACGAGAAGAATCGCTTTCCCGCCTACACCTACGACAAGCTGCTGCTGGGACTGCTCGACTCGCACACCTACGTGAAGGACCCGCAGGCAATGGCGATTCTGGAGCAGACCACGAACACAGCGCTGCCGCACCTGCCCGGTCATGCAATCGAACACGACCATCCGTGGCGGACGGACAAGGATCCTGCTGACGCGTCGTGGACCTGGGACGAGTCGTATACTATGCCGGAAAATCTGTTTCTGGCTTACCACCGCGGCGCGGGCCAGCGTTATTACGACCTTGGAATGCAGTACCTCGACGACAAAACCTGGTTCGATCCGCTCTCGCGCAATGAAAACGTGCTGAACGGCAGACATGCGTACAGCTATGTGAACAGTTTGAGTTCGGCGATGATGGCGTACCTGGTGGCAGGCAGCGAGAAGCATCTGCATGCTGCGCAGAATGCATTCGCCATGCTGGATGCGCAAAGCTTTGCCACCGGCGGGTGGGGTCCGGATGAAACATTGCGCGCACCGGGATCGAACGGCGTATACGACAGCCTGACCAACACGCACCACAGCTTTGAGACTCCGTGCGGCAGTTATGCGCACTTCAAGCTGACGCGCCATCTTCTGCGCGCCACGCGCGATGCCCGCTACGGCGACAGCATGGAGCGCATGATGTACAACACTGTGCTCGGTGCGCTGCCCTTGCAGGAAAACGGCAAGAACTTCTACTACGCCGATTACAACTTCGATGGGCAACGCGTGTACAAGGAAGCGCGCTGGGCCTGCTGCTCCGGCACGCTGCCCCAGGTGGCCGCGGATTACCGCATCAACATCTATCTGCGCGGACCGCAAGCTGTGTATGTGAATCTCTATGTGCCTTCGACGCTGCGGTGGAATGAGAGCGGCGCTGCGCTCTCGCTGACACAGGAGGGCGATTATCCCTATGAGGACCAAGTGGCCTTTACAGTGACGGCCTCTCAACCCGCAGAGCTGACGATCCATTTCCGCATTCCTGCGTGGGCTGATGGAGCGCAGATTTTTGTGAACGGAACGCGGCAAGCCGGCCTGGCCAAGCCGGGGCAGTTTGCCGCGATTCGGCGCGAGTGGAAGACCGGAGACCGCGTCGAACTGGAGCTTCCGCTAAGGTTGCGTCTGCAGCCGATCGATGCGCAGCACCCGGACACCGTAGCGCTGCTGCGTGGGCCGCTGGTGCTGATGGCGGTGAAAAAAGAACAGACGGCTCCGCTGCCCAAGGTGACACGCGAGCAATTGCTGGCAGCAAGACGCGTGAGCGAACGCGGATGGGAGGCGGCCTCGGCAAACGGGCCAGTGACCATGCTGCCGTTTACGTGGTTGGGATCGCGGCCCTACACAACGTATGTGAAAGTGAGCTGAAGCAGCCGGCCGCGGGATCTGCAGATCCTGCCTTGCCAGCCTGCTGATTCCCTGCTCTTCATTCTGCGGCTTCAACCGGTTTGCCGCTGGGCGTTGCGCTCAGAAGCCGCGTGACCTCGTCAATCAATGCGGCCTCATCTTCAAGAACTTTGGCGACCAGCGGTACCTGCTCTTCTGCCTGCTTCCAGTTCTCCTGCTCCATCGCCTCCCGCACCGCGGGCAGCGTCTTCACGCCGTAACCGGTATAGGCGCCGGGAGCGTAGATCTGGTGCTTATACCAGGGGCGTCCGGGCAGGCCGGCGTCACTGGTGAGCCTGCGTTCGCTCTGGATGAGCAGGCCGTTGATCAAAGCCAGTGTTTGCGCATCGATGCTGAGGTCGCCCTTTGCCCGCGCCACGGCAAGCGCTTTAGTGAAGCGCTCCGCACTCTCGGCGAGCGCAGCGTCGGCGTTCTCCAGAGGAGCAAAGTTCATGTAGGGTGGCGCAAGCTTGCGCGCCGGCGGCACGGAGGTTTTCTTCGGATCGGCAGTCGCCGTAAAGACGCCTTCGTCGAGCTCCTTGTTGGTCTCTTCGATCGCCGTCTGCCGGTCCTTGAGCAGCTTCTTGAGTTCGCCAACATAAGTGTGCACGGTGTCGGCAAAATCGTGGAAGTCGAATGGCAGCAGCTCCGCATCGGCCATGCGCATCAGCGCGGTGCCCGCGGTCTGCGAGAGAGCCCGGCCATAGACAAAATCGGTATCGGCGAAATGCGTGTACCAGTAAAAATCGTCGTAAGCGGAGTGATAAATGCCGCCTCCGGACTCGCCTCCGAAGCCCAGATTGATGGACGCGATTCCCGCAAAGTCGAGAAACGGCGCATAGTCTGAGCCGGAGCCGAGCGCTCCGATGCGCAGATCGGAACGGCTGCGCAGCTCCTGGCGTCCGCCGTCGCCTTCGGGGTGAGCGATCGAATAAAGCTGAGTACGCCTCAATACGCTCAGGCCGGTCTCGGGATCTTTCACGTCCCGGGCCACGCCGTTGATGAAGTGCTCCAGTGTATGCGAGCCCTCGATGCCGAGAAAGCCGCGTCCATTCGTGTCCGAGTTGACGTACATCACCGCCTTTTTGCGCAACTCGTCCTGGTGGGTCTCCACCCATTCGGTCGAGCCAAGCAGTCCGGGCTCCTCGCCGTCCCATGCGCAAAAGATGATTGTGCGTTTCGGCTTCCATCCCTGCTTGACCAGTTCACCCATCGATCGCGCCTCTTCAAGCAACGCCACCTGCCCGGAGATTGGATCCTCGGCGCCATTGACCCACGCGTCATGATGATTGCCGCGAATGATCCACTGGTCGGGAAATTCGGAGCCGGGAATGCGCGCGATCACATCGTAGATCGGCTTGATGTCCCAGTTCGACTCGACCTTCAGGTGTACCTTCGCCGGGCCGGGGCCTACGTGATAGGTGATGGGCAAGCCGCCGCGCCATTCGCGGGGCACGGTCTGCCCGCCGATGGCCTTGAGCAGCGGCTCGGCGTCTCCGTAGGAGATGGGCATGACGGGAATCTTGGTGATCTGCGAGTTGCCCTTGATGGGCAGCCGCTTGGCGTCTTTGGTTGCTCCGTAGCCGGGCGTCAGGGGGTCGCCCTGGTAATTCGTGTCCGTCACAGCGCCGCGCTGCACGCCCTGTTCCGGCCGATAAGGGCCGTTGGGAAAGGTGTCGCCGGCCGAGTACCCGTCGTCCTTGGGGTCGGAATAAATAATGCAGCCAACCGCTCCTTGCTCGGCAGCGACTTTCGGCTTGATGCCGCGCCACGCCCCGCCGTAGCGGACGATGACGATGGCTCCCTTCACGGAGACGCCCATGCGGTCCAGTTGCTCATAATCCGCGCGCACACCCTGGTTCACGTAGACCAGCGGCGCGGTCACGTCTCCATCGATGCTGTACGCGTTATAGGTGGGAAGCTGCTCGGCCTGCTGGTTCGACGTGGGATCGACGGCGACCGGCGGCTCCTGCAGCTTCGCGGTGTAAGTCGTCGGAGCGACCAGTTCGAGGGCGCGTTCTTTGGGAGTGGGAAAGAGCACGTAAAACGTCTCGATCTCGGCATCCAGGCCCCATTGCTTGAACTGCGCCAGGATCCACTCGGCGTTGTCCTTGTCGTATGGAGAACCCACATTGTGCGGACGCGCGCTTAGGCGGCGCATGTCTTCGCGCAGGTTGTCGGTCGAGGGCAGCGCGCGGAATTTTGTCTCCCAGTCGCGCTCGCTTGCCGAGGCGGTTGCGGAGTAGCCGGGCAGCGGGCCGGTCTCCATCTTCGTTGCAGGCTCTTGCGCGGCCACCGGCAAAGCTGATGCGACAAACAAGGGCAACAAGGCCAGCGCAGTTCCTTTTATGGCAAGCATGGGATTTCCTCCGGGCAAAGATCGAGAGTGATTATAGCGGCTGGACGGCTTCGATCTGATCTTCAGGCTATCGTAATTCACTGGACGGACGGCGCAGCCCTTACACTGAAGAACACAGGAAGCCGGGGCATGAGCACAGCCATCGAATTTCGGAACGTCTCCTTCGCGGTTTCGCCCCAGAGGCTGCTGCTGGACAATATTTCGCTCACGCTCGAAGAGGGGACGACGACGGCAATCCTGGGCCGCAGCGGCTCTGGCAAAACCACCCTGCTGCGCACCGTTAATCGCATGGTCGAGCCCACCAGCGGCAACGTGCTTCTCCACGGAAAAAGTCTGCGTGATTCCGACCTCATAGCCTTGCGCCGCGGCATGGGCTACGTGATTCAGGAGATGGGATTGTTCCCGCATTTTACGGCGGAGCGCAACGTTGGCGTGGTGCTTGAAGCCGAAGGCAGGCCTGGTGATGACCGCACGCGGCGCAGTCATGAGGTGATGGCGGCCGTGGGTCTCGATCCGGCCGTCTTCGCCGGGCGCTTTCCGCATCAGCTTTCCGGCGGACAGCGCCAGCGTGTCGGCCTGGCGCGCGCATTGGCCGCCGAGCCCAAAGTCCTGTTGATGGACGAGCCCTTTGGCGCTCTCGATCCGCTCACCCGCGCCGAGATGCAGGACATGCTGCGCGACCTGATGGTGCGGCTGAAAAAAACCGTACTGATTGTGACCCACGATCTGGACGAGGCTCTGTACCTTGCCCATCGCATCGTGCTGCTGGGAGACGGCAAGCTCATCGCCAACCTCGAGCCCGCTGAGTTTCTGCGCTCGCGTCAGCCGGAGATCGAGGCTTACGTACATGCCTTTCATCGCGGACAGCGAAGCGCGTCCGGCGAGGTGCGCCCATGAGCTCCGGCTTCTTTGCGCAATATGGAAGCGAGATCGCCACACTGACCCTGGAGCACCTGTGGCTCACTGGAGCAGCCATGTTGTTTGCCACGGCCATTGCCGTGCCCGCCGGCATCTGGCTCACACGTTCGCCGCGATGGGCCAGGCCGGTGATCGGCGCGGCCAATATTTTGCAGACCATTCCATCGCTCGCCCTGTTCGGCTTCCTGTTGCCGGTGCCGTGGCTGGGCGACCGCGCGGCGCGCATCGCCATCGTCGCGCTCACTGCGTACGCCCTGCTGCCCATCCTGCGCAACACCTACGCCGGCATCCGCGGCATCGATCCAGCGGTGATTGAAGTGGCCCGCGCACTGGGCCTGACAGATGCGCAGCGGCTTTTCAAGGTGGAACTGCCCCTGGCGGCAGCCTTCATCCTCGCCGGCCTGCGAACTGCAACCGTGACCTGCGTCGGCATTGCCACCATTGCGGCGGCCGTTGGTGCGGGTGGCCTGGGTGAGCTGATATTCCGCGGCGTAGCCTCGGTGGATAATCGCCTGGTTCTAGCTGGCGCCATCCCCGCGGCGTTGCTGGCGTTGGCAGCCGACGCGGCACTCGGGCTGCTGGAGCGCCGCTTGCAGGTTCCAGGCAAATGACGCGCAACGTCTGCATTGCCGCCCTGCTTGCGGCCGTGACCGCAGTCTCCGTAGTGCTTGCGGGTTGCTCTCCGCCGCGCCCCGATCATCCCATCATCGGCGCCAAGAACTTCACCGAGCAGGTAGTGCTGGGCGAGCTTCTTGCGCAGGAGATCGAAGCCAAATCCAATCTCAAAGTCGAGCGCCGGTTTTATCTTGCAGGCAGTTATATCTGCCAGCAGGCCCTGGTCTCCGGCCGCATCGACGCTTATGTGGAATACACCGGCACGGCTTTAACGGCGATCCTCAAGCAGCCCGTCGATCGCGATCCGCAGCGCGTTCTTGAAACAGTCCGTCGCCTCTACGCCTCGCGCTACAACATCGTTGCCGCTCCGCCGCTGGGATTCGAGAACACATTCGCTATGGTCGTTCGCGGCGACGATGCGCGGACGCTGCACCTGACCACCTTGAGCCAGGCCGCGCGCTACACGCCGGAGTGGCGCCTGGGCGTGGGCTATGAGTTTGAGCAGCGCCCCGATGGATTGCCCGGACTGAGCGCGGCATACGGGCTCAGGTTTGCCGCCGATCCGCGCACCATGGATCTTGGGCTGCTCTATCGCGCGCTCAATGCGCACCAGGTGGACATGATCGCCGCCAACTCCACCGACGGCCCCATCCAGGCCTTCGGACTCACTGCGCTTGAAGACGACCGCCACTACTTCCCGCCTTACCAGGCGGTTCCGCTGGTGCGTGGAGAGGCACTCCAGCGCTGGCCGCAGGTTCAGGCGGCACTCGACGCGCTCGCCGGAAAAATTACCGCCGACGATATGCGCGCGATGAATGAGGCCATCGACGGCCAGCATCGCGATCCCGCCGAAGTCGTGCGAGAATTTCGTAATAGGAAGGGGCTTTGAAGACGTACGCGACCGGCTCGAAACTACCGGTCCCGTGCACTGCAAACCCGCTTCACACAGGAGGACTTCTGACTTCATCCAAAATCAGGCAGGTGCATCGCTGTTCGTGGGCTGAGAGCGACCCGTTGATGCAGGCGTATCACGACGAGGAGTGGGGCGTGCCCGAGTATGACAGCCGCGCCCTATGGGAGAAGCTCATGCTGGATGGATTTCAGGCCGGCCTCTCCTGGATCACCATTCTGCGCAAGCGCGAAGCGTTTCGCAAGGCATTCAAGGGATTCGATCCCGGCAAGGTAGCGCGCTTCACCGAAAAGGACATCGCGCGGCTGCTCGAAGATCCCGGCATCGTCCGCTCCCGCGCCAAAATCGAGGCCACCATCAACGGCGCGCGCATTTATCTCGCCATGCAGAAAAACGGAGAAGATTTCGCGCAATACATCTGGAACCTCGCAGGCGGAAAGCCGATCAGGAACAGTGGCCCGGGCCCTGCCATGACGCCGCTTTCCGAAGAAATCTCCAAGGCGCTCAAGAAACGCGGATTCAAATTCGTAGGCCCGGTCATTGTCTATGCGTGGATGCAGGCTGCCGGCATCGTCAACGACCACAGCGACGATTGCTTCCGGCGGAAGGCCGTGCCATCGCATTCCGATAAACTTGAGAGACATTAACTTCCGGA
>Ga0182024_10008580_pt1 | contig 21461 bp, 21 predicted proteins | sample P32metaG_FD_120480 | JGI IMG/M metagenome (GOLD analysis project Ga0182024, IMG submission 120480) | Permafrost microbial communities from Stordalen Mire, Sweden - P3-2 metaG (Illumina Assembly) | ecosystem: Environmental > Terrestrial > Soil > Wetlands > Permafrost | place: Sweden: Stordalen...
AAATTTTCTTCCTGCAAAAAAAGCATAGAGGAACGTAAAGAGTAAAAGGGTGGTCGCATGATCCCCAGGGAAGCAAGCCACGGTCTCATCTTTGACAATCATCCAGGGGACTTCCTTCGAAAGGCGTATGCAAGGGGTTACCACCAAAGAAGGACTTTCTCGAGGAATCAAGACATAGGACCTAAGGAGGATTCGGTTGACAAAGAGGATGAGGCAGCTAGCCACGATAATGCAAAAGATAAATTCTGCTGTCCTGCGGAGCCGTTTTTCCTTAGGCGCCGCTCTAATGGCAAGAATGAAAAAGAGCAAAAAGATGCCGTCTTCAATAAGATCTGCTTTTCGGTGATTGATAAAGGCCCAGAAGACCTGCACCCAAGGATGTCCCTCTAAAGTGTGGTTCAGAGTTTTGAAAACAAGGGTGTCGAAACTCTGCCATAATGCAAATGTGGCAGGCCATAGAAAAGAACCTAGAAGGACTGCAATCGCTAAATGGCATAAAAAAAGGGGTTTCCATTTCATGACGTTTTAAGGGCGAACCTCCATGTGAAGAAACTCGCAAATAAGACTAGCGGAACAAAAACAGCCATGGCAGGAGTGATCACATCGTTGTCGCTTAGGATGGTGAGCGAGTCGAGGAGCATATAGAAGGCAAAGAGGCCAAAAAGTCCCAGAGAATAGATCAGAAAGTGATGACGCTGGCGGCTGTAGACGAGGCAAAAAGGAGCTAGGGCGATGACCAGCAGCGGAGACATCAGGGGCACCGCAGCCTTAAAGGAGAGGGCTGTAGCTATTTTGGGGGCTTCGTAGGGATTCTTCGTAGTTTTGTTGCGCATGCGATAGAGGTCGGTCAAGCTCCGTTGGTCAAAGGGGATCAACCCTTGCCGGGCCATGCGGGGATGCCATTTTAAATCGGAAAGATAAAGCTTGGGGTGGGATTCTTTTTTTTCAAAGAACCCGGCGGAATTACGCACGATATGGTCGACGTATTCTGCAGTGGGTTTTGCGGGATCGGCATTGAGATACTTAATTCTCCAGATATCGTCGATGCTTTTGATCCAGAGGACATCGAACAGCACATTTTTCTCTTTATTAAAAGATTGATAGAGAAGTTTTGTGTTGTCTTTAAGGGGGATCAGATGGATCAGCTCTCGTCTTTGGGCCAGACGGGAACCGTGAAAATGAGAGATGCGGAATTCATCGATATGCCGCAGAGCCGAGGGGAGGAAATACTCGAAGTTGAGATAGCCGATGAGAGAACAGCCGCAGGCTACTGCCATGAAAGGACGGAGGAGTTTTCTCGTTGAAAGTCCTGCGGCCTGCAAAACGGTCCACTCATTTCTTGCACTGAGGGTGGTCAAGACTTTGATGGTAGAGATGAGAAGCGCCATGGGAAGGAGAAAATCAAGCCGTTTAAGAAGCTGGTTCACATAATAGAGGACGACCTCGCGCACCTGCAGATGGTGATTTTTAAAGAAATCATCCATATGCATCGAGTACTCAATGAGAGAATAAAGGAAGAAAAAGCCGAAAAGGAAAAAGAAAAAGACTTTTAAGATTTCTCGAAAGAAGTATCTCTGCCAAATTTTTATCATTCAATGCCTCGGGCAACGCGTTTAAGGCTGCGGATGGAAAAAATGGCAATCACAATAAAGGGCAGGAAATAAAGGGCCCAAGCGGTTTTAGGGAAATGTTTCATGCTTTTGGCTCCGATAAAGGCGATAAGATAAAGAGCGGTCAAGGCCACAGACCATAATATCCCTTTTTTATTCCGCTGGCGGCCGATCTCCATCCCAAAAGCCGCGCCCAGCAGCGTAAAGGCTAGCGGCGTGAGGGCAAGAGAAAGGCGCCGGGCCAGTTCCAATGAATGCATATTCGACAAAATGGCCTTGCGAGAGACCATCAGGCGAACGATCAGATCTTTAAAGCACATATACTCAGGACGGAGGTGCCATTTTGCATCATGCAACATTTTGGAAAGGCTGGCGGCCTGCGTCGACATCGACTCTTGGTTTTCGATCACCAGATGGTCATAATTATCTTCTCCTTCACCTGTGACGCTGGAAATAATGGAGACGTCTTTGCCGACCATTTCTGACCCTTGTATAGAGAGTTCTTTGGCGGTCATGATCCCTAATCGCTGATGCTGGCGGTTATTCAAAATCAAAAGGACGTCTTTAGCTTTTTTTCCTCCTCTCAATGTCCTGATCTCGACATAGGCGTTCGTCATTTTCCCCTCGGTGATCTTATTGAAGATATAGAACGGGTTGTTCGAGGTCATCTGATAGCTGAGTTCTTTGGCTAGAAATCGGCATCGGGGGCCGATCTCCGCTACAATCGTAAAGTTTAATAGGGAAAGAAAAAGGCCCGCTAAAAACAAAGGATAAAGGAGGGTTTTAATACTTAGTCCTGCAGCTCTAAGCGCCGTCAGCTCTTGGCTATGGCTCATCTTTTGGAACAGCAAGATCGAAGCGATGACGCAGGAAACAGGGATGGCGACCGGCAAAATATAGGGAAGCTGATAGATGCTGAAGAGGAAAATCGAGAGGCCGTCCGAGTTCAGAGTGGCAAACTCAGCAATTTCTTTAAACCGCATGACGAAAAGAGCTGCGACAAAGCTGGCTATGCACAAAAGAAAAACTTGAAAATAGCTGCGGAGTAAATACCGCCATACCGTAGGCATGAGTCCCATTTTATGTCAGAACATGTTATTATTGTAGACCTATGTTCGTAGAAACTGCACGGTTAGAGATCAGAGAATGGACTTCGGATGATTTTGAGGCGTTTGCCGTCCTGATGGCAGACCCCGAGGTGATGCGATTTTCCCTTAAAGGGGGACCATTAAGCATTGAGGAGGCCCGGGAATATTTTCAAAAAAGAATTCTCGATCATTACAAAAATGGTTTTGGACTCTGGGCGCTTGTCTATAAAGAAGAGCAACAATTCATTGGTTTAGCAGGTCTGATCACTCAAGAAATCGATGGGGAGAAAAAAATTGAGTTAGCTTACCGGCTGCTCCCCAAATATTGGCACCGGGGGCTTGCCCTTGAAGCGACTCGAGCCGTCTGTACCTATGCTTTTACTGGTTTAAAGCTCAAAGAACTCATTTCCATCATTGAACCCGACAATGTCAGGAGCATCCGGCTCGCGGAACGGTTGGCGATGCGTCCTCTCAAAATGACTAAGTTTCACCATAAAAAAGTCTACATTTATGCAAAATCCTCTGAAAGCCGTTAAAGATTTTCTGAAACTCCACCATGTACATGGGAGGCCTGTATTAGTGGGTTTTTCCGGCGGGCCCGACTCGCTTGCACTTCTCCATTTACTTCTCAATAGCGGTTTTGACCTCGATTTGCACATTGCCCATGTCGATCACGGATGGAGAAGAGAGAGCGCCGAAGAGGCCGTCCGTCTAAGATACGATGTTGGGCTTTTAGGGCTCCCTTTTTATCTTCGGCAGTTAGAGAATATTCCGATGAAAGAAAATGAGGCGCGGGAGGCCCGTCTTTCTTTTTTCCAAGAGCTTTATCAAAAGCTCGATTGCCAAGCCCTTATTTTGGGGCATCAGGGCGATGACCAATCGGAAACTGTTTTAAAGAGGGTCTTAGAGGGAGCCTCTTTGTTTGCCTTAAAAGGGATCGTAGCGGTCTCTATGTTGGAGGGGATGCAGGTATGGCGGCCGCTCCTGGGCACCGATAAGCCCTCCTTAAGAGCATGGCTTGAAGAAAGGGGGCTGAAGCCGATCGAAGACCAGACTAATTTCGACCCGCGGTATTTGAGGGGAAAGATGAGGACAACGATTTTGCCCGAGCTCGAGCAGCACTTTGGTAAAGAGATCAGCGGGAATCTCCGCCGCCTGGGGGAGTCGGCTGGCGAGTTTGCCGACTATCTTTCCCGGCGATTGCAGAAATACGAAGCCTTGATGATCGAGGACCATGAAGAGGAAAGGATAGATTTATCGTCCCATTACCCTTTAGAGCCCGTCGAAATCAAAGCTTTTTTAAAAAAATTTAGCGAAAAAAATAAAGTTTTTCTTTCCCATGCAGCCGTCCAAACTCTCTATGAGATTTTGGAAGATGGGACCCTTCATCGGAAGGTCGGAGGGGGTGGCCGCTGGGTTGAAGTACGCGGACGATGTATTGCAATAAAAAAAATATAAGTTTATTTAGAGGCAATAGGGAAGGTGTGCCTAGAGGGACTCATACTGGAAGTTCTTTACGAAAACCTTCTTTAGTGGTTTAATTTTAAAGGTTAAAGTTGAAGGTAAAATAACATGAATAACGATAATAAATCTCGGCCTGAGCCACGGAAAGGTTTCCCAGGGGGATTCGTCATTTTCCTACTAGCCGGTTTGCTCATTTTTCTGACTGTGCAAAATATGTCGACGGAACAGACGGCCAAGGTGGCTTTTAGCCATCAGGTAGAGTCTTTAGTCGACCTCGATCTGCTCCAGCCGACCGAGAGCCGCAAGATTGCCCAAAACGATAACCTTGTGACATTTACAGGAAAATTCCGCGATCGTCAGACCGATGAAGCGAAAGCCCGTTACAAATACCTTGAGCTTTTAAACCGCCATAACGAACTTGAGCAGCAGCAGCAGCAGCTCCAAACAGAGCTCACCGTTCTTCAGAAGAATGTCAGCGAAGCAGCCGATTGGTTTTTACACCTAAGCGGAGTAGTCCTTCCCTCAACAGGATACTGGGTCATTGATCCTCTCTATGATACTGCTACCCGTGAAAATTCCGTCGTTGTGAAGTCTCTTTCCGATAAACCGATCGTCTCTTTAGCAGAATTGTCACGCCGTTATCCTCCTGCCCAAGATCAGGTCGAAGCCTTCGGCAAAGATCTCACAGCCCTCGTCCAAGGATTCCGTTCCTCGGCTTTAGGAATCGGCAATGAAGATATGAAGCAGCAGCTTCGCACCATTGAGCAAAACCTAACGGCTTCCGGCCAAACCCCTCAGCAGCAGATCACCACTTATGGCGCAGCGCTAGGCCAGCTCAAGACCCTCGTCGATGCTCTCAATACTGAAACTGACAACGCCCGTTTGGTCCCACTGCGTGCCGTCCGCAGCTACACTGCAGACCTCAACCAGTACAATCAAGTCGCCGATGACATGTCTAAAAATGACGTGCAGCTCGATAAAGCGCGCCAAGGCGTTGCCAATGTCATCTGGTACTTCAATAACCAAGAGCTCTCTTCCCGCGCTTTGGAAAAACAAGACCCTGAAGCCTTCAGCAACTGGTTCTCGCAAGCCAAGCACGAGTGGGATGCCTTTGCTACTAATAAAGGGACAGCCTTTAGAGCCCCCGATCAACCCCGCACATTGGTTCTGGAAAAGACTTTCAAAAGCGAAGAGCCTTCTCCTAATTACTTCAGCTACCTCTTCACCATCCTGCCGTTCCTCTTCTTAGGATTTTTGCTCTACTTCATCTTCGCCCGTCAAATGAAAGGCGCTGGAAGCGGCGCGATGAACTTTGGCAAATCACCTGCCAAACTTCTTGCCAAAGACCGCAACAAAGTGACGTTTAAAGACGTCGCCGGCTGCGACGAAGCTAAAGAAGAACTCCAAGAGATCGTCGAGTTCCTCAAAGATCCGGGTAAATTTACAGCCCTAGGAGCCCGCATCCCTAAAGGCGTGCTCTGTGTCGGAGCTCCAGGAACCGGAAAGACCCTGATCGCCAAAGCTGTGGCTGGCGAAGCCGACCGTCCCTTCTTCTTCATCTCAGGTTCTGACTTTGTCGAGATGTTCGTCGGTGTCGGCGCCAGCCGTATCCGCGATATGTTCAGCGAGGCACGGAAATTCGCCCCTTGCATCATCTTCATGGATGAAATTGATGCCGTCGGCCGCCATCGCGGCGCAGGCATTGGCGGAGGCCACGATGAACGCGAACAGACCCTCAACCAGCTCCTCGTTGAGATGGATGGGTTCGATCCAACCGAAGGGATCATCTTGATCGCTGCCACCAACCGTCCTGACGTTTTGGACAAAGCCCTTTTGCGCCCCGGCCGTTTTGACCGGCGCGTCATCATCGATCTTCCCGATATTAAAGGCCGTTTTGAGATTTTAAAAGTCCATGCCCGCAAAATTAAGCTCGATCCGAATGTCGACCTGATGGAAATCGCCCGCAGCACGCCCGGCGCCTCCGGCGCCGATCTGGCCAACATGCTTAACGAAGCTGCACTCCTGGCTGCCCGCCGCAACCGTTCAGCCGTGACAGCCCAAGAAGCTCGCGAAGCTGTCGATAAGGTCAAGTATGGTAAAGAAAGACGCAGTTTAGAGATCGATGACAGCGAAAAACGTACAACTGCCTATCATGAATCAGGCCATGCGATCGTTGCCCTCATTGTTAAAAGCGTCGATCCTGTCGATAAAGTTACGATCATTCCTAGAGGTATGTCTCTGGGAGCAACCCATTTCATGCCGAAGAAAAATCGCCTAAGCTACTGGAAAAAAGAACTCATCGACCAGCTCGCTGTCCTCATGGGAGGCCGTGCCGCTGAAGAGGTCTTCGTTCACGATATGTCCAGCGGCGCTCAGATGGACATCACCCAAGCGACGCGCCTGGCCCGCAGCATGGTCTGCGAGTGGGGAATGAGCGAAATGGGAACGGTCTCCTACGACGAACGGTCCGATAATGGTATTTATCTCGGGATGCCTAACGTCTCTTCCAAGACCTATTCTGATGAGACAGCCAAGAAGATTGATGCTGAAGTCTATCGCATGATCAATGATGGCCATAAGCGTGCCCTGGAGATCGTCGAGGCCCAGCGCGCGAAAGTTGAACTTATGACTGAAATGCTCATCGAGTTTGAAACGCTCGATCGGAAAGATGTCGAAGAGATCATGAACGGGACGTGGAATATCGAAAGCAAGCGTGCGCGCCTCAAAGCCGAAGAAGAGCTCAGCCGCAAGACGCCTTCAGCAACTTCCGTCCGCGACATCCCTTTGCCAGAGACACCACCGCAGCCCCAAGGAATTTAGGGGAATTTATTAACCCGAGCCTAAAAAAGGTGAAAAATAGCTTTGCTGCGGCTTTGCCATATTAATCCTATCTCGTCGTCCATAGTTTTACTATGAACTCCTCGCTCGGATCGCTTCGCTTTAATCTGGCTTTGCCTCGCTACGCTCTTTGTCACCTTTTTTAGGCTCGGGTTAATTTAGGATTGCTCTCCTTTGATAAGCATGGCGAGCAATACCTGTATTCTTCCTGTAATTTCTTTGTCGGTCAGTTTCTCGCCGCGCTTCACATGTTCTAAGGCTCCTCCTGACAAGAAGTGTAATTGTGCTCTCAAACTGGCGTTTTCTTGCTTCAAATTGCCGTTTTCTAGCTCGAGAGTCTGCTTTTCCTTTTGTTCCCGCGCAACTCTAGCGTGATACTCTTCTAGACCTTTTCGAGACATTTCCTCACTTTGGACTGCGGAGGATTCTATAGAGGTTTTAACGATACCTATGGTGGTATCGATCACCGGTAAGTTTGGCTGATAGTTCTTATTTTGAACCTTTAGGGCTTCCAAGCCTTTGCCAGCTGTCGCAAGAGCTTGAAAACCATCAGCTCTCAGCCGGTGATCCTGTGTAGTAGAGATAACAGCAATGACTCTTTCAATCAAAGCGGGCAGAAGAAGAGTGATATGCTCAGCACGGCCTGCAAAGGAACTGATGTGAGGGGAGCTATTGCGGAAGAATCTTAATTCTTCGATTTTTGAAAAATAAACAGGTACCTTTCTAAACTGCGTATCCAAAAGGGATATCTCTTTCAAGATCCTCACTGCCTCGGCTGGCTCCATCGGAACTGTCTTCACCGCGGCAATAAAAAACTCTTCTGTAGAACGGAGCACGGCAACGGCATTATCAATCAGACCTTCTTTCTCAGCTTGTGCGGCATATTGATTCTTTCTCATCTCTTCAAAGCCAGCAGCAGCATCTAGGACACTGTTTCTGGAGTTTTCTAGGTGTGAAATATCCTGAAAAGTCATTCCAATGATAAAGGCTTTTACTTTTTCAGCCAGGACTGGAAGGTTATTTAAGTCGCGCGAGACCTCAAAGCCGAGATAAGGAAGTTTATTATACATATTTAATACTGTACGTCTTACCCTTGCGCCTGATTCTAAATAAATCGACTCGGCTTGGAAACATAACTTGTTGTATTGATTATCTTCTAAGCATAGTTCGGATGCCGTTCCCAGAACTTGGAAGGTTTGTTCTTGATTGAAGGGTTTTTTAGATACGATAACCGGTGTCGCTGAAACTGTTGTTACTGCCATATATACCTCGCTAAATGTTTAACAATCCAATTTTATGAACTTCTCGTAAAAACCATACTAATCACGTGGGGCAATGGGTGGTGCGGAAGTTTAAAAAGGACCACCGTGCCGATGACGATGTCATTGCCTTGATGAAAAGTTGCTTTTATTTTCTCCCTGACTGTTTTCTTGGAGGCAGGGGGCTCGGCAGGTGCCCGACTGCAAACAGTAGCTATAAAGGTTTTTATGTGTGCTAGAACCGATTGAGTGTTTTCTTGAGGTTGAAGGGGAGTGATGGTCTGATCGATAATCCTGCGGACAAGATAGAAGAATACGATCAAAGCTGCCGCTGTGACGAGGGCAATCGTTTTGAAGTAGGCTAGCGCAACGGTGGTGACGATCATCGTGCTGGTAGTATCGAACATTAGGGCTTTAAGATCGTATTCTATCTCATTGAGAGAGATGCCGGGATGTTTTCTGGCAACATATCTTGCCGTTTTAGCAAAACACCGTTGGGCCTGCGGAACGAAAGGGGCTGTGAGCGCTTTGATGGAAAAATCTACCATTTTTTACCTCCAGCTGCGTCCAAGTAAAAAATATAATAGCAAAGAGTAGCAAGAAACTCAATTCGAAAAAGTATTGAAACAAAAGGGGCTTTTCATATGATCACATTAAATTGCAGGTCTTTTCCTATGGAAATCAATCCCTATTTACCCGTCCCGCCTCAGCAGCCAAAAAAACCGTCTTCCGACGCAAAGAAAGATTCTTCATTAGAGGACATGATTTCAACGGCAAAAGAGGCGCTTTCAGGTGATTTGAAACAGCAGCGAAAAAACCTTTCCAAAATCATGCAGGAGGCAGAAAAAGCTCTTCAAGCAAATCCTGAAAATCAGGATGACATTATTGCGCAAGCGAATGAGACAATCAATGCAGAAGTGGACGGTTTTTTTAGCAAGCTTAACCCTTCTTCTCAACAACAGCTTCAAGGCATCGGCGGGAGCAGCACATCTGATATCATCGATGCGATGAAGCAGGAAATGCAACAGACCTATCAGCCAAACAGCTTGATAGGGGCTACATCGGGAGCAGGAACGGCCAGCAATACATCGGCTATCGAACAGGCCATCCAACAGAAATACGGGCCTCAGGCCTCAATCCAAAATATTGGATCTTTTGATCCTGAACTTTTGGCTTTGATACAAGCTTTTGAAAAAGCTCCCAGTGCTCTTGCTGCAGATGCTATCTTTCAACAAATCCAGCTTGCTTTAGGGGGCACTCCGAGTGCTGCTCCAACTCCGCCTCAATCCCAAATCAACTCTCTGATCGAACAATTTATATCGCAGGCGGGTTTTTCCGGCAGTGTGATGGTGGTTCAAAATGGGATTCCTATTTTTGACCAGGGATATGGAGAGGCAAGTTCAGGCCAGCCCAATGGGCCTAATACGACATTCCGCTGGGATTCAGTGGGGAAAATTGTCACGGCTACAGCTATCACGCAATTGAACGAAAGAGGGGCGCTGAACTTGGATAATCCCATTACGAACTATTTGCCGTCTGAGTATTCAGATCCCCAAAAATATCCAAGCTTTGTAGGAGTGACCGTCCGTTCTCTGCTCACCATGACTTCAGGACTTGCCGATCTTCCTCCGACTCCTCCGTCGAATTGGAACTCTCCTCCCACGCTCAGCGATATCGCCTCTTATGTGGGAACGACCCCCCGAAGCGGCCAAGGAGAGTGGAGTTATTCCAATACCAGTTTTAATCTTTTGGCCATGATCATTGGCCACGTCTCTAATCCGCAAGCCGATCCTGGTGCGGCTTATAGCAGTTTTATTCAGCAAAATATTTTCAATCCGGCAGGAATGTCGACAGCTTCAGCACCTTGGACAGTTAGCGGAGATCAGCCCGATGCCGAGTGCCATGTCTTTGATCAAAATGGAAATCCCCAAGAGATCGGCACAGATCAGTATCCCGATTATACTTCTCTACGGATCGGCGCCGGCAATATCAACGGGAGCAGTTGGGACTTTGAAAAATTTTACTCGGCGTTAAATGAGGGAAAACTTATCACAACAACAGATTGGCAGCAGATACAAAACCAGGCAAATCCGACACTGTTTAATGGATGGGACCCCGGCCCTCATATGGTGAATGGAGTTCCCTGCATAGCAAAAGGGGGAGCGCAAGATGGAGAACAAAGCTTCTTTCTGCAAATCCCTCCCGGTTCAAACACCATGATTTTCATCACGGCCAATATTGCACCGAAAGGTAATTCCCCTCTTTCAGGAGTCATTTCTGATAATCCTCAAGGCCATATTCAATATCTGGCAGGAGAAATTGCAAATCTTCTCTTTCCTCCGCCTCCTAGCTAAGCACTGTTTTCATCCGCCTGAGGCAGGAGCAGGTTGCGGATAGGGCAGCACGGCTTTGCGGCTGAGTTTAATTTGACCGCGGTCGTTGATATCGAGCACCTTGACTTCGACCTTGTCGCCTTCTTTGCAGACATCATGGAGGTCTGCGATGCGGCGGTGGTCGTACTCAGAGATATGGCAGAGTCCCTCTTTTTCAAAAATCTTCACAAATACCCCGAAGTCTTTAATCGAAACAATGGTGCCTGTGTAGGTTTTGCCGATTTCCAGGTCCGAGACGAGGTTATGGATCAGTTCTTTGGCTTTGAGGATCGCTTCTTGGCTATTGGCCGAGATGCTCACAATGCCGCTGTCATCAATGTCGATATCAGCGCCGGACTCTTCGATGATCGCACGGATCTGTTTTCCGCCAGGACCGATGATCAGGCCGATCTTGCTAGGCTTGACTTGGACAGTCTCAATGCGCGGAGCGTATTGAGAGAGGTGCTCTTTCGGCTTCGCACAGACTTCCAGCATTTTATGCAGAATATGGAGTCGGCCTATCTTAGCTTGGGCAAGAGCGGCTTTCATGATCTGGGGTGTGATCCCTTCGACTTTAATATCGAGTTGGAAGGCGGTGATCCCTTCTTGGTCGCCGGCTACTTTGAAGTCCATATCGCCTAGGAAGTCTTCATCTCCCAAGATATCCGACAAGATCGCAAATTTGCTTCCTTCCAGAATCAATCCCATCGCGATACCTGCAACTGGACGCTTAATAGGAACGCCTGCATCCATCAGGGCCAGGCATCCTCCGCAGACAGAGGCCATAGAGGAAGAACCGTTTGATTCGAGGATATTGGACTCGAGGCGGATGACATAAGGGAAATCTTCTTGTGGAGGCAGCACGGCCGTCAGCGAAAGCTCAGCTAATTTACCATGGCCGATCTCTCTTCGCCCCGGAGCTCCCATCCTGCCAACTTCTCCGACAGAAAAAGGAGGGAAGAAGTATTGGAGATAGAACCTGCGGTGTTTGTCGCCGTTGAGGTCTTCGTATCGTTGGGCCATTGTCTCTCCACCGAGTGTGCAGACCGCAAGGGCTTGAGTCTCGCCGCGAGTGAAAAGTGCGCTGCCGTGAGTACGGGGCAGGAGTCCTACTTCAACAGAAATAGGACGGATCTGATCGGTCGTACGTCCATCGGCACGGACATTTTCTTCCAGGATCATCTGACGCATATACTGCGCTTGGAGCTTCTTGAACGCCATTTGAACATTGGCCTTCAAATGGGAATGCTCTTTTCCTTCCGGCAGGAATGCGTGATTGATTTTCTTTTCTGCAGCATCTAAGGCGGCATTTCTGTCTTGTTTGGCTTTGATGCGGAAGGCGGCTTTCAAGTCATGTGCAATGAGCTTGTCCATCTCATTGATGAGTTCTTGAGGTGGCACCCGGAGGTCATCGCGGACTTTTGGTTTGCCAACGACTTTCTGCCATTCGCTTAAGGCTTGGCAGATGATTTTAATGGCAGCATGTCCTTCCGTGACGGCTTCGAGAATTTGTTCTTCCGTCAAGAAGTCGGCATATCCTTCGATCATCAAAATTGCATCTTCGGTTCCTGCTAACAACAGATCGAGACGGGATTTTTCCATCTCTTGGAGCGTAGGGTTGACGACGAATTTTCCTTCGATCATTCCGACACGGACGCCTGCGACAGGCTTAATCAAGGGAATATCGGAAAGAACTAACGCTGCAGAAGCGGCGCAGATCGCTAAGGGATCCGGCGAATGGACGCCGTCATACGATAATACATAAGTCAAGACTTGCAATTCATGGAAATAGCCATCATCAAACATCGGACGGAGCGGTCTATCGATCAAGCGGCATGTGAGAATTTCACGCTCGGTCGGCTTGCCTTCGCGTTTAATAAAGCCGCCTAGGGTTTTTCCGGCTGAAGAAAATTTTTCGACATAGTCGATACGGAGGGGAAGAAAATCTGTCTCTACCGAAGGGACGTCGCCGCGGCATGCAGTGGCTAGCAAAATAGTATCCCCAGAACGGAGCGTGACAGAGCCTCCGGCTAATCTAGCGAGTTTGCCTGTCTCAAAAATAAGATCGCGTCCGGCAATAGAAATAGTACGAGAATTTTTATTCATAGTTCCTCTTTAGTGGGTTGGAGTGAGATTTCTCTCGGATCGTATTTTTGGCAAGTCTTCGGCCCCCATCGTTGATGGAGATCCAAGGTTAGCCAAAAATTCTTATTCTTCCGATACGAGCGATCAATCTCACTTAAGCTGAAAAATATAGCAGAGACGAGGGGGAGATAGCAAAAGAAATGATTAAAATATTTAATATCATCTTGAGCGAGCCTGCTGCAAAAAATCCACAATGTTGTGATGTGCTGGAGATGAAAGAAAAGAAGTAGTGCCTCTGATAAAAAAAATCTCTTGATGGCTAAAACCAATTATCAGGGAAAGATCCCGATTCTTAAAGCTGATAAGGGATACGATGCATTCTGCTATTTAAGCTAAATCAAGAGCTCTGATGACTAATGAAAACTTCGAATCATCTGACGATTGATGCGAAGAATCCGTTAAAGCTTCTAGGTATAACCTATTCATAGGCGGAAGAGTGCCGATGGATTGATTCCATTGGGGAAGAGCTAAAGCTCCGCTCATATTTCTTCCAAAAGTAATGGTCTTTATTATGTCTCCGACTAAATCTGTTTTTGTTCCAATGATCGATACGTCACAGTTTAATTCGAGGACGTCAAATCCTTGCCGCAAATTCTCAAGCTTTTTGGAAAAAGAATCTCTGACATTTCGTGCAAAATTGAATATGTTTTCAGTCGGGTCGTTCTCTTCATGGAATTTTATCGAGTGAACGGTTTGTAACCTTACGTACTCATATCGTCCATCAGGATCGGTCTCTGTTTCAGCTTTTCCGGTAAATTCAATTTTAACTTCTTTGATGGTGAAACCATTCAATCGCATTTTATCAATACTAAACGCAGTTGTCCAAATAAGACTTGAATTAGATCGTGTGACTATTGCCATAATAAAACCATTTAAAAAATTAGAGATTAATAATACGTCAACCTTGGATTTAAATATAGAATAAAGCCTTAGAAAGTTAGCAAGTTCGAAAAATCGAGGATTCGCCATATGAACCTATCCCGATATTCTATGAGTAGCGTGTAATACCCAAAAGAGGTAAATTTTCCCCCTTAAAAAGGGGGAAATGACTATTTTCTAAGACCGAGACGTGTAATTAAACTTTGATACCGTTTAGTATCTGTAGAATTGAGATAGTCGAGCAGCTTGCGGCGCTGTCCGACGAGTTTTAAAAGGGCCAGGCGCGAGCCGTGGTCTTTTGGAGACTTTTTCAGATGATCCGTCAATTCGGTAATTCTTTCAGTGAGAATCGCGATTTGAACGTCAGCTGAGCCGGTGTCCTTCTCGTGAAGCTGAAATTTTTTGGTAATTTCTTCTTTGGTGCCTTTATCTAATGACATTCAGAAAATCTCCTCGCGAAATATAAATATTTCTCCCAACATTATACTTCAAAGGGCTTTATTGAATCAATCCCAACTTTTCTGTATTCTTGATGGCTATGTTGGAAACCGATCAAGAATTTATGAAATTTGCCTTGGCAGAAGCGCAAAAAGCTTATGCTGTGGGAGAGGTGCCGATCGGGGCTGTTTTGGTGTTTCAAAATCAAATTATTTCCACCGCATACAACCAAGTTGAATCTTTAAAAGACGCCACCGCCCATGCCGAAATGGTCTGCCTCAAAAAAGCCGCCGAAAAGCTGGACAACTGGAGGCTTCTTGACTGCACCTTATACTGTACCTTAGAGCCGTGTTTAATGTGCGCAGGAGCGGTGATCTTGTCCAGAGTCAAGGCCTTGGTCTGGGGAGCTCCGGATCTCCGGCATGGGGCAGGGGGAAGTTTAATGGATGCCTTTGCGCTTCATCCCATTCATCAGGTCGAGATCCGTCAAGGAATTCTTAAGGATGAGGCGGCAGGTCTTTTAAAAAAATTCTTTAAAGAGAGAAGATCATGTTCGATGAATTAATTACTTTACAGAGAAGAAAAGTTTTGAATTGCGCCCAGAGAATCATTCCCCATCTCACCGCAGATGATATTTTACAGCCCAACGACTTCCCATCTCTCGAAATGAACCCTCACTTCAGATATGAAGAGGGGGTTTTAGAGGGGCTTATGACGGCTCGTATGGCTTACTTAGCAGCAGGACGTTTAGGGCGGGAAACATCTTCATAAGTCAGGGCAGGAAACATCTTCATAAGAGTATCATAGATCAGCAAATATTGGTCATAGCTCCGAATAAATCCGTTTCTTCCAAGTTCTTTGCTGCGTCCTTCAACCGCTACGTTCCAAATCAAGTCTTTGGTCAAGTCTTTGGAGAGCTGCTGGGAGCCATATTTAAGGCGCGTGAAAGCTTCGAAGGCGGCTAAAAATGTTCCGGTGCGGCCTGTCCCTGCAACACAATGGACGATGAAATTGCTATTCATTTCATCCAGAAGTTTGTCGAGAGTTTCAAGGGCCGTCGCTAGTCTTTCTTTAGAAATGACGCCCCCCGTATTGATGTAGGCACCTGTATGCTCGGGCCAATCTGGAATTTGCAATTGGATTATTGTCTTTGAAAATCCCACTGCTGTCGCTACTGCGAATTGCCTTTTGATGATTCCATTAACAGATTCTTCAGAAAACTTAACGACAGTAATGGGGGAAACGCCTTTCTCCTCAAGTCTTAGCGGCTGATTGAGTTTTTCGGGCCAATAAATAGAGTCATCTTTAGGAAGGGAAAGAGTGACGATGACTTTGGAGGTTCTTAAAGCCATGTGCCAGAATCTCGCATGCTGGTTTTGAGTGGGGCCCTGGGAGGCAATGGCTCGAGATAAAAGGGGGGGGATTTGCCGATAAATCCAGCTCGCATTGAAGTAAAACGGTACTGCTTTGACTCGGTTATCCTCGTAAGGAATGATATTGGGATAGACATTGAAGGGTTGATTTTCTGGGAGAAGCGCTGCAGAAGAAAATCCTTCTTCAACCGAAGGGTGATTTTCTACAGGATACTGCGTTTCTAGCTCGCCATATTCCTTTATAATGCGCGCTTCGAAATCAGCCCGAGATATTGCTGATATCCCAATAGAGGGTCTGGCAATTGCAGATATTGATGGTTTAGAAGGAGGGGTGCCATTTAATGGTTGAGGACGAGTAGATCTATTTTTAAGCTGGGAGAACAAGAAATAGGCTAAAGTAACAATGATGCCTAGGGCCAAGCTAGTCACAAGCAGAAGTTTGGGTGTTCGAATAGCTTGGACCAAAATATTTCTTTTGATTAGCAGGATATTGAGAGGTGAAAAGGGCTGTGGAGCAACGGGAGGAATATGGCTCATGATCAAAGCCTCCTATTTTTGCGCAAAATTTTAGCAGGCAGGTTTCATGAAAGCTATTAGAATTATCTGGTGTTAGGTATAATGTTTCCCTTAAATGAGTAAAAAACTAGCTTTGACAGGGATTCGGCGAAAGTGGTGTTTTGTGGGTCTTGCGTTTATGCTTCTTTCCCCTTTTCTACTCAGTTATTTTGTCAGATTTATTGGAGCAGCCCATCCTCCGGTGACCTCTTGGATGATTTTTTGGATGGTCATCAACATGCTTTGTTTTTTCATTTTATTGAGATGCGCAGCTAAAAAAGCAGGAAAAAAACTGCTGACGCTTTATTTAATCTTTTCCCCGGTGTACGCCCTTACTGTTTTTCTTCAATTGTGTGGAGTGCAATTAGCTGGCAGCACGGTCTGTTTTCTAGGCTTGACTTTCGATTACAAGGAGACCTTTAATTCCTATCTTGTCTCTTATCAGATGCAAGGCCCCTGGAATGTTAAGCTTTTTATTGCGGCCCTGAGCTATTTTGTATTATTTGGTTTATTCTATGTTTTCAGTGTTCGCCTTCGCAATGAGAACAACCGATTGCAACAGACTCTCGGGGGATAAAAAATTATTTTATATAGTATTTAATAGGAAAAAGGTGTTAAATAGAACCCTTTATAAGGAGCTCATTGTGAAAAAAAATACCCACCCTCCCTACCAAGACGTCTTATTCGTCGATTCATCCACAGGAATAAAATTTATCTGCGGGTCGACTCTGCAGCTTAAAGAGCGCGAAACGTTCGAGGGTAAAGAATACCCCGTCTGCCGCGTTTCTATTTCTTCAGCTTCCCATCCTTTCTTCACAGGCGCTAATCAGTTCATCGACTCCGAAGGCCGTGTTGACAAGTTCCAGAAGAAATATCAGAAGAAAAAAGACGACGAAAAGGCAAAAACTGCTGCTGCCGCAGCTGCTGAGCCTGAAGCTAAAAAGAAGAAGAAAGCCAAGAAGCAATAAATGGAAAGGCGGATTCGCGAGCTTCTCGAACGTTTCGAGAAGGTCGAAGAGCTTTTAGGCCATCCCGATGTGCTCGCGAATCAAAAACAATATCGAGAGCTGACCCAGGAGCATTCCTATCTCTCCGAAATCAAGGAAGTCTGGGGAAAAATCCAAGATACTGAAAAGCATTTGCAGGATGATGAAAAGCTGCTCCGCAGCGAATCCGACCCTGAGCTTCTCGATCTGATCCGTCAAGAAATCCAATCGTATCAAGCTTCCCTTCCTAAACTAAGACTTCACTTAGAAAATCTTCTCGTTCCCCCTGACCCTTTCGACAGCCGTAATGTCATCCTGGAAATCCGCGCTGGCACCGGAGGGGATGAGGCTGCGCTCTTTGTCGGCGATTGCGTCCGTATGTATAAATGCTATGCCGATAATAAAGGCTGGAAATACGAGACCCTTTCCTCCGCACCTTCCGAAAGAGGGGGATTTAAAGAGTATATCATGGTGCTCTCCGGCCCCAATGTCTTCCGCCATCTTCAATATGAGGCAGGAACCCACCGCGTGCAGCGCGTTCCCGATACGGAAGCCCAAGGCAGGATTCATACGTCTGCTGTTACCATCGCTGTCCTGCCGGAGCCCACCGAAGAAGAACAACTCGAGATCAATGAAAGGGACCTTGTCATAGACACCTATCGCGCTTCCGGGGCCGGCGGCCAGCACGTCAATACAACCGATTCCGCCGTCCGCATCACCCATATTCCTACAGGCGCTGTTGTCACGTGCCAAGATGAGCGGAGCCAGCATAAAAACAAAGCCAAAGCGATGAAGCTTCTCGCTGCGCAAATCATCGAACAAAAACGGCGCAAAGCCCATCATGAAATGTCATCGCTCCGCTCTTCCCAAGTCGGATCGGGAGATCGTTCAGAAAGGATCCGCACCTACAATTTCCCTCAGAACCGCGTGACCGACCATCGGATCAACCTGACCCTCTATAATCTCACCAGCGTGCTCGATGGAGAACTCGATGAGTTTACCAACGCCCTTATTGCCTATTTCCACCAACAAAAGTTGAGCGGTGATGAAAACACTCGGTGAAATCCTCAAAGTATCTGCTGAATTTCTACAAAAACGAGGGATCGACCATCCCCGCCGGCAAGTGGAAGAACTACTTTCGCACGTCTTAAAACTTCCCCGTATTGAGCTCTATATGCAGTTCGATAGGCCGATGATTGAGCAAGAGTTAAACCAGCTGCGGGAAGCGATCAAAAGAAGGGCAGAAGGGGAGCCATGGCAGTACATTGCCGGCGAGGTTGAATTTTTAGATTGCCTTCTCCGGGTGAACAAGACCGTTCTGATTCCGCGTCAAGAAACCGAGATTCTTGCCGACAGGATCTTAAAAGAGCTGCCTTCCACACCCATCGAGATCTGGGACATCTGCACAGGATCAGGCTGCATTGGCATCGCCCTGAAGAAAAAAAGACCCGATTGCAAAGTGATCTTATCGGACATTTCACCTGAAGCTTTAGCTACTACTCGCCAAAATGCCCTGCAAAATGGAGTCGAGGTCGAAATTCTACAAGGCGATTTGCTTGCTCCTTTCAAAGGTCAAGCCGATATCATCGTTTGCAACCCGCCTTATATTGCAGAAAAAGAGTTTTCTCAGCTCGCTCGAGAGGTTCGTCAGTGGGAGCCCCTAGAGGCATTAGTTGGGGGGTTGACCGGTTTGGAATTTTATCAAAGGCTGGCAATCGAATTACCCCGTTATCTCAAGGCTGGTGGCAAAGTTTATTTTGAAATCGGAACGGGGATGGGAGAGCAAGTAAAAAATTTATTCCATGCTGCATGCTGGAAAAGCCGGCAGATCACACAAGATTGGTCATCCCATGACCGTTACCTGACCTTAACTTCTTAAGAATTATCAAAAGACTTCCTTGAAACTGAATAACTTTTGTAGTAGGATTATATCCCAATTATTATGTTTGGATCATTAACGGAAAAATTCAGGAATTTGCTCTCCCATCTGGTGGGACAGAAGAAGATATCGGAGGATAATATCTCCGATGCTGTCCGACAGGTGCGGCTGGCCTTGCTCGATGCCGATGTGAACTATACGGTCGTCAGCAACTTCGTCAAACGGATCAAAGAAAAAGCCGTCGGCGATGCCGTGATCAAAGCTGTCTCCCCGGGTGACCAGTTCATCAAAATCGTTCATGATGAATTGATTACGCTCATGGGCGCCGAAGAGGCCCCTCTCCAGTTAAAAGGTTCGCCTTCAGTGATTTTGATCTGCGGACTCCAAGGATCAGGAAAAACCACCACAGCCGCCAAACTTGCCCATCATCTGCAGAAAAAAGAGCACCAGAAAAAAGTCTTGGTCGCAGCTTGCGACTTGCAGCGGCCTGCCGCGATTGCCCAGCTCCAAACTCTCTGTCAGAGTATCAATGTACCGGTCTTTACCCTCCCCGGAGAATCCAACCCCGTCTCCGTTGCCAAACAAGCCCTAAAAAAGGCTCAAACAGAACAATTTGATGTCTTGATTGTCGACACTGCCGGACGTTTGCATGTCGATCAAGAGCTGATGGACCAGCTGGCCGAGATCAAGAAGGCCGTTGACCCCCAAGAAATCCTTTTTGTCGCGAGTAGCGCTACAGGCCAAGATGCCGTCACGACAGCCGTCGAATTTGACAAGCATGTCGCAATCACCGGAACCATCCTAACGATGCTCGACGGCAGCTCCCGCGCCGGAGCGGCGATCTCGATCCGCGAAGTTACCCAAAAGCCTCTGAAGTTCGAAGGAATCGGCGAAAAGATCGGCGATCTGCAGCCTTTCAATCCTCAGTCGATGGCCGACCGTATTTTGGGCATGGGTGATGTGGTGAACCTCGTCCGCAAGGCCAAAGAAGAATTCGATGAGAAGCAAACTCAAAAGCTAGAAGAAAAGATTAAAAAAGCCTCTTTTACCTACGAAGATTATTTAGAACAGACGGCCTCTATCAAGCGGATGGGTTCTATAAAAGGGCTTTTGAAGATGATTCCCGGCGTTTCAGACCTTCCCGATCTCGATAAATCCGAAGGGGAGTTTAAAAAGGTCGAATCGATCATCTTATCAATGACGCAAGATGAAAGATTAGAAAAAGTCGAACTGGTTCCTTCTCGCCGCTGGAGAATGGCAAAAGGCAGCGGAACGACGGTTGATGATGTGAACCGGCTGATCAAAGGTTTCAAAAGAATGAAGGATATGATGAAGAGCGTGCCGAAGAAAGCTTTACAAAATCCTTCCGCTTTGAAAAACTTTGGTAACTTTTTTAAATAAGTACAAAAATGGAGTTAGAACATGGCAGTTAAAATTCGTTTACGGCAACAAGGCCGTAAAAACCGACAAACTTTCCGTTTAGTCGTGACCGATATTCGCAATCCTCGCGATGGCAAATATTTAGAAACATTGGGATCTTACGATCCTCACAGCCCAAAAAACAATTTTAAGCTTAATGCTGAAAGATTGAACTATTGGCTCAGCAAAGGCGCAGAGCTCAGCCCCAGCGCAGAAAAACTCGTAAAAGGCGTTGCTCCTGAAGTGATCACCGCTCTTAAGACCCAGAAAAACGCTGCGCGCGTTAAACAAGCCGCTCAAAGACGCCGCTTGAAAAAAGTTGAGAAAAAGGCCGCTCCTGTTGTCAAAAAAGCCGTGAAAAAAGAAGCTGCTCCTGCAGTCGAAGCAGAAGAGCCTAAAAAACGTCGTACAACGGCGAAGAAAACTAAAGCGAAGGATGAAAGTTGATATCCTTTCACTCTTTCCCGAGTATTTCCGCGGCCCGTTTGATGTCAGTATCTTAAAAAGGGCTCAAGAAAGCGGTCTTTTGGAGATCCATTTGGTGGACATCCGAGACTTTGCTCAACGAAAGGGAAACTATGCGAAGGTCGACGACCGGCCTTACGGCGGAGGGCCTGGAATGGTCCTGATGCCCGAGCCGGTCTGCGAAGCGATTCGGAGTAGAAAAGGAGAAAAGAGCCACGTTGTCTACCTCTCTCCGCAAGGAAAGAAGCTGACAGCGGCCAAATGTCAGGAACTCTCTCAGAAAGAACACCTCGTTCTTCTCTGCGGACACTATGAGGGAGTCGATGAAAGGGCCCTTAAAGAGGTCGATGAAGAGATCAGCATTGGCGACTACGTGCTGACGAACGGATGCCTGGCAGCGATTGTTTTAATCGATGCGATGGCAAGATTTATCCCTGGAGTCCTCGGACATGAAGAGGCTGCAGGACAAGATTCATTTCAGGAAGGGATTTTTGATGCGCCTCACTATACGCGCCCTGAAGTGTTTGAAGGAATAGCGGTGCCGGAAGTTTTGAAAACAGGAAATCATGCCGAAATCGCCAAATGGCGCCGTAAGCAGGGCCTGGCTAAAACAAAACGCGTGCGCCCCGATTTAATTTTTTTAAAGGAGATTCAAGATGAAACAGAATAAAATTATGCAAGAGATCGAAGG